>Ga0180434_10000664_pt1 | contig 50296 bp, 43 predicted proteins | sample SS_ome_7_FD_132453 | JGI IMG/M metagenome (GOLD analysis project Ga0180434, IMG submission 132453) | Hypersaline lake sediment archaeal communities from the Salton Sea, California, USA - SS_1_D_2 metaG | ecosystem: Environmental > Aquatic > Non-marine Saline and Alkaline > Hypersaline >... | reverse complement strand
GCCATGTCCAATACGCTCCGGCATCGGGAGGTCCTCGAGCTCAAGGACATGCTGGTTGATGACAACCGGTACCTTCAGCAAGAACTCCTGCGGCTTTCCGGGGAGGATATCGTCGGTGCGGACTTCGGCCTGAAGGGCGTGATGGAGATGGTCCGACAGGTGGCGCCGCTGGAGAGCCCGGTATTGCTTCTGGGTGAAACCGGCGTGGGCAAGGACGTCATCGCCAACGCCATTCACTATTCTTCCCCTCGAAGGGACCATCCTTTCATTGCGGTCAACAGCGGTGCCATCCCGGAGAATCTCCTGGACAGTGAGCTGTTCGGACATGAGAAGGGGGCCTTCACCGGGGCGATCGCACAGAAGCGTGGACGCTTTGAGCGGGCCGACAAGGGAACGATCTTTCTGGACGAGATCGGCGAGTTGCCGCCCCAGGCGCAGGTCAGAATGCTTCGCGTGCTCCAGCAGAAGGAGATCGAACGGGTGGGGGGATCGAACCCGATACCTGTGGACGTGCGGGTCGTTGCGGCCACACATCGAAACCTGGAAGAAATGATCAAGGAGAGTCTCTTCCGGGAGGACTTGTGGTTTCGTCTCAACGTGTTCCCCATCATGATTCCACCGCTCCGGGCGAGAAGGGCTGATATCCCCGCGCTGGTGCATCATTTCATTCAGCGCAAGTCCAAGGAGTTGAAATTGCCTGCACGACCTGCACTTGCCCCGGGAGCCATGGACCAACTGGTGGCTTACCGTTGGCCGGGAAATATACGTGAACTGGAGAACGTGGTTGAACGGGCCTTGATCCTCAACAGAGGCGGGCCCTTGACGTTTGCATTCCACGAGTCAACCGGACAAGAAGGTGTCCACACTCTGTCTGAAGCTTCCGATCGTGAGAAAGAGAACCTGCTGCTCGAACAGACCGTACGCAGGCATATACAGAATGTGTTGAAGATTGCAAATGGGAAGATCCATGGACCGGGAGGGGCTGCGGAGTTGATGGGCATAAACCCGAGCACCCTCAGGAACAGAATGAACAAGCTGGCAATCCCTTACGGGCGGGGGAAGGTTCAGGAACCCTAGAACTTGTCTTCTGCGTTGTGCATCAAAGAAAAATCGACGACGAGAACGAGGACGAGATGAAGACGAACAAGCGGTTTGCCGTGCTGAAGGCTGGAACGGCCAACCCCGGGGCTCGGGAGAGGCTGGGCGACTGCGGAGAGATGTTCATCTCTCTCCTGTCCGAGCCGGGGGAGACGTGGGACATCTATGACGTGGAACACGGGGTCTTTCCGGCGGACGTCTCCGGGTACGACGGGTTTTTGATCTCGGGAAGCCGGTATTCGGTGTACGAGGACCGACCCTGGATCAAGAAGCTGCTCGAGCTGGTACGTGAAATCCACAGGCGTGAGATCCGGCTGGTCGGGGTCTGTTTCGGGCACCAGGCCGTTGCCCTGGCCCTTGGGGGAGAGGTGGGATTGAACCCGAAAGGGTGGGACATCGGGCTGAAAGAGCTCACCCTCACGGATGCTGCGAAAGGTCTTCGCTCCTTCAAGGATGTGCCGAACCCGACCCGGATCCTGGTGAGCCACATGGATGTGGTCACCCGAATGCCGGACCACGCCTTGCGCCTGGCCTACAGTGAGCGGACGGAATTCGAGATGTTTACGCTCGGCCGTTCCGTGCTTTCCCTTCAGGGGCACCCGGAATACGACGGAGAAGTGATCGGGGAGATCATCGACCTGCTGTCCGGCCTTTCGATCCTGCCGTCAGACCGAGCCGCCGAGGGACGGGCGTCCCTGAACGGGCACCCCCACAACGTTTTTTTCCGGGATCTGCTGACGGGGTTCCTTCAGGGATCCGACGTCTGAGGGATCGAGGATAAGGGGTCAGGGATCAGGGGTCGGGGTTCAGGCCCCGCCCCCAACCCCTGAAAAGGAGTACCTGGGTGCGCTACAAAGGGTGCTGCCGGAGCAACTACCGATCCCGCTAGTTCGAGGCCATGTGCACCGTGGTCTGCGGGAAGGGTATGTCGATCCCTTTCTCGTCGAAGGTCTCTTTGATCTTGCGTGTCACGTCGAACTTGACACCCCAGTAGTCCGCTGCCTTGACCCAGGGCCGGACCACGAAGTTCACGCTCGAATCCGCCAGTTCGGAGACGGCGATCTGGGGGGCCGGATCGGAAAGGACCCTGTCGTCCTGCTTTAGGATGGCGTCGATGGTTTCGTAGGCCTCTTGAATCGAGGAGCCGTATCCGATCCCGATGACCAGATCTACTCTCCGGGTTTCGTTGGCCGAGAAGTTCTTGATGATGTCCCCGTAGAGCTTGCTGTTTGGAACGATGATCTGAACGTTGTCCGGGGTGGCCAGGATTGTGGTGAACAGATGGATGTCCTTGACCGTGCCCGCCACGCCCGCTGCATCGATGAAGTTGCCCACCCGGAACGGACGGAACGCGAGGATCAGTACGCCCGCGGCGAAGTTGGACAGGGATCCCTGGAGGGCGAAGCCAACGGCAAAACCGGCGGCGCCGAGGATGGCCACGAACGAGGCCGTCTGGATCCCGAACTTCGCCAGCGCTGCCAGGATAGCGAAGGTGAGGATCAGGATGTAGATCAGGCTTCCCGCAAACGAAATGATCGCCGGATCCGCCTTTCCTTTTTCCAGCAGCCTTTTCACGACGCCGCGACAAATCCCGGCGGCGATCCGTCCGACGATGAGGATGATGATCGCACCGATGATCTGCAAGCCATAGGTCGTGCCCCAGGTGACCAGCTGGTCGAGGACCTTATCCATTTCCATTTCCATCACGAGCCTCCTTGTTTCGTTGAACGGGATATTCCGGCCTGCCTACAAGCTGAAATTGTAGCCCAGGCCGAAGATGAGCGCCGTATCGGTGCTCTTGAACCCGGGTGACGGTAGATTGTCGTACGCGACGTTTACCTGGAAGGACGTGTAGAAGTCCTTGACGACCATGAACCGGAGACCTTGTTCGGTAATCAGATTCATGTCTTCAACATCCTCCAGGCTGAAGTAGCCCTCCTGGTAATGGAACAGATCGATCTTGTCCTTGAGGAGCCAATAGGAGAAGTTGATGGCCCATCTTCCGCCGGGGTAGCTGTTGTCCTCGGCGACCCGGAAATTCTCGTCCACGTAGGAAATACCAAGTTCAACGCCCAGCTTCTTTATCTCATCCTCCCAGAACTGGTACCCGACCCCGCCGCCGATCGTGCTTCGCAGGTCCAGGTCCTTGAAGGGATTGTAGAGAAAGAGTGCGTTCGCGTAGAGGTAGAACTTCTCCGTGGCGAAGAAGTCGTACTTGACCGATCCCCCGGCCTCCCGGGCGTTGACCTCGTTGTCGTTCTCTGCGTAATACCATTTCCCGCGCAGGGTGAAACGCTGTCGCTTGCTCCTTGCCACGAACAGGCCGGACAGGTTTCCGCTCACCGTGTCCGTATTACCGGTCAGGTAGGACACGCCGGCGTCGAGATTCCCCTCGTAGGTTACGGCCGGCACCACGGGGGGATTGATGTCGGTAATGAGGGCCATTTCTCCGACCGCAACAGGCCCTGCCGACTCTGTCACCACTTGCAACCCACTGTCCTCAGTCATCTGGAGGGTTCCCTGCAGACGCGTGCCGTCAGACAGCACCACCTCCACGGGAGTCTCGGATTGGATCTTTTCGATCGACCCCCAGGCGAGCTCCAGGGCTTCGTTGTAAGGGGTCTTGATCGTCAGCTTGCCCTCCTTGAGTGCGAGGATCTCTCCGGAGATCACGTCCCCGTTCGCCATGGTCACCTGGTCCGCCAGTGCGCCAGGGCAAACGATGAGGAGGGTGAATGCGATAGAGGCCAGCAAGAGGCTGACCTGTCCTCTGTTCCTTCGTCCCGGTCTACGAGTTCCCTGGGTCCTGTCCCGTCCGCATACTTCCATCATCTCCACTCCTTCTCTGCTCGGTTGCGGCTGATTTCAGCCCGATTTCTGAACCACTCTATTTTCATTCTGAAGAGCACCCCTTTTCATTCTGAAGAGTGCTCATGGATGCAAGCTGCTTTGAGGGACGTTGAAGGCAGGACGCCATATGTTACTCTCGGAACACAGGATACAGATGCAGACCACTGCTCGAAGGTTTCGCAAAAGTCCGAAGGCGCGCCCGTAAGGATCCTGAAACAAAGAGTAGGTTTCGTTTGATGCAGCCTATCCGTATGGAGTGGATTGCAGCCACTCGGCGAATCGTCCCACAAAAAAAGTGACCGTGTACATATCAAAAAGACAGAATAATTTCAAGAATTTCGCCCTGGCGACGGCCTCCTGGGTCAAGAGCTTCCCTTGTCGAATTACAACGTGTATGGTTGTGGGGTGGGCCGCGAAGGTGCGCCCGGTTCGAAATTGTGCGGGATGACCCTACCATGAGCAGAGAGAGATCTCCTTCCGGATACGAATCCTGGGCCGATTCCATCCGGAGCCCCGGGCTTGCCATGGAGGCGGAAGGCCTGGCCCGGTCCGTCGAGGAGGTCTCGAAGCGATGGGCCGTCCTGAAGTACGAGGCCCCCCGTCCATGTATCTGGATCGTCTTCATCGGGGGAACGGGAACCGGAAAGTCGACCGTCTTCAATACCCTCTGCGGCCTTCCCCTGAGCCAGACGGGGATCGAACGCCCGAAGACGAGGGGCCCGATCGCGTACGCCTATCGAGGGATGTCCCTGGAACAGGGCTTCCCGATTCCGGGCGTATGCGTGAAGAAGGCCTCTCCGGATGCTTTCAAAGAGCAAAGGCTTACAGGGCAAGCCGGGGAGATCCTGATCGTTGAGCACGACCGGAAGGAGACCTCGCACTGGATCCTCGTGGACACGCCCGACCTGGACAGCCTCGAACACGAGCATCGCCAGATGGCGGACGACCTGTACTTGATGTCCGATGTGGTGGTCTTCGTGACCAGCCAGGAAAAGTACGCAGACGGGGTCCCCTACGAATTCCTCCAGACCATCCAGAAAGACGGGAAGCCCTTCTTCTTCATCCTGAACAAGGCAGGCGTGGAGATGAACCCGGAAGACCTGTCATTCGCTTTCAAAGACCACGATATCCGGATGCCGGAAGATCGTTTCTGGCTCTTCTCCTACCTGTCGAGTGCAGCGCCGGAGATGCTGCCGGAGGGAGGGGACTTCTGCGATTTTGCGACGGCCTTCTCCCGCACCCTCTCCCAGGAGGCGATGCCCCACGTCCTGCGTGAGGAGAGGGAGCGAAAGGCGCAGATCCTCGGGGAACGATTGGACAAGCTCCTGGGGGCATTGAAGAAGGAACAGCAGGCCTCGGAGCAATGGCTTGCCGAACTTGACCGGCTGTTTCAGGAGTCCTGTGACGCGTTCGTTCAGGGCCGACAGGAAAAGTTTTCCGAAGAGAGTCGCGCGTATCTTCAGTCCGAGATCCGCAGTCTGTTCGACAAATACGACGTGTTGGCCCGTCCCCGAAGGATGGTGACCCAGATCATCTCCACGCCCCTCCGGCTGCTCGGTTTCCGGAAGAAGCCCGATGCCCGGAAGACGAGGGAAGAGGCCCTGGCAAGGCTTCGTGAGAAGGTGGATCTCTCTCCGGTCAACAGAATGCTCGATCAGTTCAACCGAAATGTCCTGGAACACCTCTCGCCGGCCGATCATGGCTCCCCTCTCTATCAGGCGCTCCGGAAGCCGGACATCCTCATAGAGGAGGGCGAGGTAAAGGAACGCATATGGAAAGAGCAGGAACGCCTGCTTGCCTGGCTGCAGGACACCTTTGAGAGCCTGTCCCAGGGCATCCCGAAGCACAAGGAGTGGGGCATCTATTCCACGTCCGTGCTCTGGGGGATCTTCATCCTGTCCCTGGAGGCGGCGATCGGGGGGGGGCTGGGGTTTCTGGACGCGGCGGTCGACTCGCTTCTTGCACCCTTTGTCACGAAGGGTGCAGTGGAGCTGTTCGCCTACGGCGAACTGCAAAAGGTCGCGCGGAAACTGGCAGAGCGGTACCAGGAAGGCTTGCTGTCCGTGATCCAGGAGCAGCGGGACCGGTACCGTGGAAACCTCGAATCGCTCTGCACGCCCCAAGAGGCGATGACGAATCTTGAGGCGATCCGGAAAGCGGTTTCAAACCTCGAGAAAGGGTAGGGTTCGTGTCCGACTTTGCGAATAAGCAAACGGCCATGATTCTTGTGAAGATGTGGGGCGAAGGGGCCGGGGGCTTCCTCCCCTTTCGCCTTTCCCCTTTCCCCTTTCATCTTTCTCTTTTCCCCTTTTACCTGCGGTTCGGCCGCTTTCGAGGCTGACCATGGAAGTCCCGACGCATCGGATGCGAAAAGAAATCGTAGAGATACAGGGGTTTCTCACGCAAGGCCTGTTTCTCGCTCTCACCCCCGAAGAGAGAAAGGCCCTGCTCGCCTCTTCACAGAAGCTCCTGGATCGGCTGGACGCGCTCTCGGATCAGGTGCTGGTTGCAGGGCTTGTGGGCGGGACCGGGGTTGGAAAATCCACGGTCATGAATGCCCTCGCCGGTGCGGACATCGCCTCCACGAGCCACCGACGCCCGAACACGAACCGCGTGCTCCTCTACCGTCACGAGGGGGTGGAGCTGCCTCGGGCCCTCACGAAGACCGCGGTCCCGTGGCACGAAGTCGTCCATCAGGCCGACGGGGTCCGGCAAATCGTCATGTGTGATCTCCCGGACTTTGACAGCCTGGTGGGCGAACACCGCGAGAGGGTTCTGCGCTTCCTGGAGCACCTGGATGTCCTGGTTCTTGTCACCTCCCCGGAGAAGTACGCAGACCATGCCTTGTACGCGTTTCTGGAAGGCGTCCCAAAGGCGCGGCCCAACTTCACCTTCGTTCTGAACAAGGTGGACCTCCTTTTTCAGGGAGAAGACCTGGAGCCGGGCTACAAACAGCTGGCAAGCCTTGCCGGTCTGTTTCAGGAATACCTGCAAAAGGCGAAGGTGTCGGAGCCTTTGGTCTTTCCGGTCTCGGCCGACGAGGCCTTCCGGAACCCTGTGGCCAGTCCGTGGAACCAGTTTCCCGCCTTCCGCCGGGAGATCTTCCGTGACAGAGAGGCCAAGGAGGTCATGGCCATCAAGTCCTCCAACCTGGACCAGGAGCTCCAGGAACTCCTCTCGCGCCTTCAGGCCGAGGTCGTGCATATCGACAGCCTCGGACGAGTCCTCGACGAGTTCGCAAAACAGTTCGAGGACGAGAGGGGGGAATGGGAGAAACAGGGACAGGAGATTCTGGATGCATGGGTGGACACCCGGATGAAGGGCTACGTCCTCGATCGTCTGGAAACGCTCGCTCCCCTTGTCGGTCCGGGCTACGGGGTTGCACGGGTCGTGCAGGAATGGAGGTCCTGGAAGGGGGAGAAGAGAGAAGAGTTCCGGCTGCCTTCCCCGGAAGAGGCGTCCGAACCACCGGTGGCACTGCGAGACCAGCTCGAAGGCGCGGAGAACCGGGTTCTTCACAAGGCCCTTCAGGGGAGCGTGCCCGCCTCGTATCGGGACCGGCTCCGGGAGACCCTGGGCATCGAGGGCGCCTGGGAGGCCTTCTCGGCCCGCTGGAAGCAGCAGATCGAGCTGCGCCTTCTGACACAACGGGCACCCCTGCTCGTGGGGTTTCGCATGGTGCAGTACATCACGTACCTGACGCTCCTCGTGTTTCTGCTCATGGCCCTGGCGGACGAAGAAGCCGGGAGGGGGTTCCTGGGAGATCCGGGCTGGGCCTCGTGCTTCCAGGTCCTGTTCAGCATCGTGAAGAGCCTGTTCAGCATGACCGGCCTGGGCGCTGTCGTCACCTTCGTGCTGATCCAGGTCTTTCTGGGGGCCTGCTTCTACAAGCGGTACAAGGCCCGCCTGGAGAAGCGGGCGCGGAAGACCCTCCTCGCCCTCAAGAGAGAGCTCGGCCGGATCTGGTCGGGCGAGCTGGACCGGGTGCGAGGAGCGTTGAAGGACTGCTGGAGCGAGTTGGCCTCGCAGCGGGATGCGCTGAAGAAGCGGCTTGATCGTAGCTAGCCCGCATATTGCACGAAGCCTTCTACTCCGAACGGCGTAAGCACGGAATCTTCGTAAGAGAACGAAATCGGTTCCCAACTTCGTCCGAGTCGATTCTTGAGGTTCGGACTCGGATGTACTTCAGTACGATCAGGGCCCAACGTCTTGCAGGCCGACGAGGTCCGCCTTGCCCTGTCTTTTTTCTCTGCGCAGGGGAGATAGATTGCTAGGGGACCGGGAGTGGGACGAGAGGAAAGGTTCGCTATGTCTCCCGAGCAGCGCTTGAATGGTTCGGCGCTCTCCGGGGTTCCGTCGGAGATTTGTGCCGGGCGACTTCGGGGGAGGGAGAGACGGAGCCCAAGCAAATCGGAGAGGGAACTCCGGAGAGCACCGAAGGGCGCGTCTTACCTGAGACATGGCGAACCTTGCAGGAGCCTGTCTACCTGGCAATCATCGCCCGCATCATATCCCCGGCATTTTCCGCGTGGTTGCTGACCTCTCCGATGTACTCGATCAGGCGGATCAGGTGAAAGGTGGTGGCAGGGTCCGTCACCGTGAGCGTGAACACATCGCTCTTCAGCTTCCTCTCGATCTGGTCGCTCTCGAACTCCTTCTGTCTCAGATCCCGGATGACATCCTTGACTTGGTCCCTTTCCTTCTTGGAGAAGGTGCGGAAGTATTGAACCGCGCCCGCCACCATGGGCTCGAACTCGTCGATGACCTCGACCGCCCTGTCCACCATGAGCAGGAGGTCGTCAACCAGTGGCTCGGGCACGATGGTCGTCCTGTACGACAGCCAGTGTAGGGCGTCCTGCATCGCGTCCATCACCCTGTCCGCTTCCCGCAGGTACCAGAGGAACTGGAACTTGTCCACCGGCAACAACACCCCCTTGGGGAGGTGGGCGCGGATGTTCTGCTTGATCCGGTCCGCTTCGCTCTCCAGGGCGGTTACCTTGAGGTGGAGTTCCTCGAACTCCGCGCATTCAGACTCCAGGTAACACTTGATCGCCGTTCGAAAGAGTTCTCCCCCCGCCTTCACCTTTTCCGCGTGCTCCAGGAGTTTCGTGAAAGGCGACTCCCGAAAGAGACTGAACAGGCCAAAGCGCATCGTAATCACCTCCCTCGGTCACATAAGGACCGCCTCGAGGAGTTTGTAGAAGAACATACAAGTCAGGGCCGCCACCGGGAGGGTGATGACCCAGTACAGGCAGATCTTACCCACCACACGAAAATCAACGGCATCCACGCCCCTGGCGAGGCCGACGCCGACAACCGCCCCCACCGCAGCATGGGTTGTGGATACCGGCAATCCCAGCTTGGATGCGACCAGGACACAGGTTGCGGTGGCGAAATCCACGGCGAAGCCCCTTGTGTTCGTGAGGGTGGTTATCTTCATTCCCACGGTCTCGATGACCCGATGTCCCCAGGTCACTACACCCAGGGCGATCCCGATGCCCCCCAAGGCCAGAAGAAAGAAGGGTACCGGTACTTCGGGACTGACGGCGTGGGTCACATAGATGATGTAGATCCCCGCAAGAGGGCCCATGGCGTTCGCCACGTCATTGGCCCCGTGGGCTAGGGCCACATAGCAGGCGGTAAGAACCTGGAGGCGGCGAAAGATCTCCTCCACCCCTTCCTCCCCTCTCTTGAGAATCGTCTTCTTGATAGCCCATCGGCCGATGCTGCCCAGTGTGAGGGCGATCCCGAAGGATATGAGGAGCCCGGCTCCCAGACCGATGCCCAGCCTCGATCCCAGTGGCGTCTTCATCATCAGCGACAGGGCGATGATGAAAAAGGTGAGCCCTACAAAGAAGGGGCTCCACCGCAGGGCCCTCACGAACATGTCCGGCCTTGACAGGATTCGGTTTCGAATGAACTGAAACATCAGGAACGCGAGCAGGCTCGCGAAGAAAGGAGAGATGAGCCAGGAGAGGACGATCAGCATGATCTTGGACCATTGGACGACAGCCACTCCCCCGGTAATCAGCCCGAAACCGATCATGGCCCCCACGACGGAATGGGTGGTCGAGACGGGCAACTGCTTCCATGTGGCGAAGAAGACCCAGAAGCTTGAAGCCAGGAGGGCCGACAGCAGGCCGAGGGCCACGGTGTTGGGGTCGCTCAGAACGGATGGGTCGACGATGTTTTTCCGGATGGTGGACGTAACGTGGGACCCGATGAGAGCGGCGCCCGCGAAGTCCAGGATGCCGGCGATGAATACGGCCTGCCGCAGCGTGATGGCCTTGGCCCCGACGGATGCGGCCATGGCGTTGGCCACGTCGTTGGCCCCGATGTTCCAGGCCATGTAGAGCCCTGCGGCGATTCCCAGGACCAGGATTGTGATCGTCATTCAGATGACTTCCGATAGGAGAGGGAAAGGAAAGTTTTCGTCTTCATACATGGATTCCCCGCCACAATCAAGAGGGTGCGGCTCACGGAACGTAGCGGAGATGGCTCACGAAATAGAGCAACAGGAAGAAGAGGCAGCCGATCAGGGGAGTTACGAACCAGGCCAGAAGGATGGAAGAAAGGGTCTTCACCCGGATGGTCTGTGTCCCTTTCAGGATGCCCACGCCAAGAACGGCGCCGACCACGGCCTGAGAAGAAGACACCGGCACGCCCACCCACGTGTAGACGTGAACCGCCAGGGCTCCGGACAGGACAACGACCAGCGCGCAGTAAGGATCCAGGGCAACCAGGTTCTTGCCCACCGTTTCCATCACGCCCCGGCTGAAGGTGATGATCCCGAGAGCGATGCTCAGGCCCCCGACCAGGGTGGCCGCAAAGATGTCCAGACGGCCGGCGCCGACGAAAACAGCGGTCACGTTGGCCACGTTGTTCGATCCGAGTGCATAGGCGGAGTAGCAGCCGGCGATCACGAGACCGATCCTCACGAACTGGTCCATCTGGAACAGGTTGTAAGGGGAGCGATTGTAGGCCCAGCCCAGCGAACCGTAAATGATTACAGCGAAGAGGATGCCGGCCAGGGGCGTGCCGACCCAGCAGACGGCCACCTTGACGAGCCCTTGCAGGTGGAGTTGGTGTTGCAGGAGCCCTGCGCCCACGATGGCGCCCACGACGGCCTGGGACGTGGACACGGGGACTCGAAACAGGGTCATGCCCGTCACCGTTGCGGCCGCGGCCACCGAGGTCAGGATCGCCAGTTCGAGGTTCAGGGGGGAGAGGCTCTGCAAGGTCTCGATCCCGCGCCCCCCCTCGAGGACCGCACCCAGGATGACGAACAGGGATGCCAGAAGAGCCGCCTTCCAGAAGCGGATCATGTGGGAGGAAACGGCGGCACCGAACAGGTTTGCCGCGTCGTTGGCTCCCAACGACCATCCCAGGAAGATTCCACCGAGTAGATAGAGCATTTACACGCGCCGCTTGGTCACAATCAGGTTGACTTGACGGCAGACCTGGACGGCCGAGTCTGCGATGTCTCCCATCTTCTTCGTGAGATCCCGGAGCAGGATCTTCTGCAGGGGGTCCCAGTCCGCTTCGAAGATGCGTACGATGATCCTCTTTTCGACCTGATCCCCCTGGCTTTCAAGCTGGTCTGTCTTGAACAAGAGCCGGGAAGCACGTTCGCCACGGTCCAGCGTGGACCTGACACTTTCCATCGTGAACGAGCAGGCTTGCAGGGAGAGGGTCAGGAGTTCTTTGAAATCCAGGTTCAGGGACTCGGGCAGCACGATCTTCTGGTTGCAGATATCCCCGAGAATCCGGTCGAACTGGTCCGGGATTTCATCTGTAGTCTCGAGCAGTTTCAGGATGTCCCCGCGGAGGTCGGGAACCAGCGCTTTTTCATGAAGAAGGATCACGATCTTCTCCAGGATGTCGTCGCTCCTCGATTCGGCCTTGTGGGTCTCGGCCGTCAGGACCTCGAAGGTCGGGTTGCACGTTCCGCCCTGCAAGTAGTTCTCCATGGACTGGACAAACATCTCCTGAGCGATTTCCACGGAACGGACGTATTCTCCGATCAGATTCTCAACCTCTTTCTGCTTCTTAAAAAGGAAACGAAACATACGATCTGCCCTCTCCACAAGCCGTGCGATTCAGGGAGGATGCCTCAAGCCGCACATTGCACGAAGCCTTCACTCATGCTTAGAGATTTCGTGCAGTGTGCGGGTTAGCGGGTCCACCGGATGCGGCATTATACAGAAGATCCCGCCCATCCCCAAGCAAGAGGTCTGCGCGACGTCACCTTGCCGGTGCAGGGGAGATCGGCTACCCTGATGATTAACCTGAGCGATCGGAGACTTGCACGGTTTTCGGGGAGGAGGAGTTCATGACGAGATCAGGGTGCCTGGAACTTGCACTGGCTGCGATGGTCTGCGTCTGTCTGGTTCTCGGGTGCGAATACGAGACCGTCTATTTTTCCTTTGGCCAGCACGTGGACTTCTACCACTCCTACCGTGGGGACAGCCCGGACGAAGAAGGTTTCGGCAAGGACATCCGGGTCATCGCCGAGACCCTGGATTTCCTCGAGGACTACCCCATGGTGAAGATGAGCTGGGAGTTCGACAGCTGGCAGACCCTGGAGCACCGGCTTCCCGAGTATGCCCCGGAGCTGTTCGACCGAATCAAGGCCAGGATTGCCGAGAAGGACGAAGTTCGATTCATGAGCTGGAACGGAGGGTTGGCGAGCGCGGAGACGCCTGAAGAGTTTGCGGCCAGCATCGGGTGGCAGAGACAGAACCTTCTGGACATATTCGGGAAGGTGGAGAACGGGGTCTACCCGCAGGAGATGATGCACACGCCTTCCCTGATACGGGCCTACGGCGACCTCGGTGTCGAGTGGGTGAGCCTCTTCTACAGCGCCTCCTCCTTCACGGCCTTCCGGAACGAGGTCGCCCTGAGCGGCAGGGAGCTCTACAACCCCCTGTGGCTGGAAACGCCCGAAGGGGATGCCCGCATGATCCTGCTGCCCACCTACCACCATTCCGATGTGGCCGACTTCCTCGGACTGGCGAGCTGGGCGCAGCATGTTGCAACGAATGTTCAGGGAGACTCACTGATCTTCGTGAACTTCGATGCGGACGGCGAGTCCTGGCCCGTCATCCTGAAGCTGTTCCTGCCCGGGCTGGTGAAACGCCCCTTCGTCAAGTTCTGCACGCCCGGCGAGTACATCGCCGAGCACGAGCCCGTGGGGACGATCGTGCTTCATCGAGACCAGGCAGACAGCCCCTTCGACGGTTACAGCTCTTGGGCGGAGAAACCGATCAACCACGAGGCCTGGACGGCCGTCGAGGCGAGCCGGCGCGACGAGAAGGGGGCCCGGTTTCTCCAGGGTCGGTTCGGCCCCGGAAGCCCGGAAATCTCCGCCCTGCTCGACGAAAATTTCCGATGGCGTCTTCAGACGATGAAGACAACCCACTTCGGCCTGGCGACGCCTCACCTTCACCCGGACCGGGTCGAAGCGGTACAGGAACACGCCGAGAGAATCCGGACGCTTTCCAGCCAGGCCCTGGCCCTTGCACAGACGCAAGCCCTTCCGGCCGTTGCAGGCCTGGCAGGGACGGCCCCTTCTCTAAGCTTTGCCGGAATGAGCCGTCCTTACTACGTCTATCGACCCGAGGGCCCGGGAGGCCCCTCTCTGGTGCGGATTCCCCAGGCGTTTGCCGAGGGGGTGGCCTTTTCGGGAGGTTTGAGGGTTTATCGAGAGGGTCAAGAGGTCCCGAGCTGCCTGCTCGACGTGAGGCTTCACACGGACGGGTCCGTAGAGGAGGCCACGGTGGTCCTTTTGTCCGACCTGGGTCTCGGAGAAGAGGCCGTCTATTGGGTCAGCAGGAGCAGTGACTCCGGAGTCGCCGAGCCGGAGTACGGCCTGGTGGCGAGCGGAAGCGGCTTGCTGGACAACGGGCGCGTCCGCCTTGCTTTCGATGTCGACGGCTGGCCCATGTCGCTCGAGAGGGACGGCCTCGAGTTCTCGGCCGAGAGGCTGATCGGCCCGGGAATCACCTACCAGGGCGGTCATGCAGGACCTGTGAAACTGGAGCCTGATGGTTCATTCGGGAGTGTCCGCGAGCGAGGGTTCCTGGCCCGGCAGGGCTCGAACGGACAGTACCATGTCGAGTGTGACGGGCAGCTCCTGGAGGGGTCGGTTCGCTACGGTTTCCGGGTGTATGCGGGCCTTCCATTCGTAGAGATCCAGGCGGAGGTCGTCTATCCTGCCCTGGCGGAGACGTGTGCGGAAGATCTGATCGAGGCGTACCCGCTGGGGATCGCCCCGGCCCTGTCGGGGGACACGCTGCGTGTCTGGAAGCACAACTACTTTGACTACACGGGCTCGTACGACGTCACCGAGCCTGCGGACTCTCTGAACAACCATGTGACCGCTTCCTGGATGGCAGTGAGCGATGCATCGATGGGTGTGATGGTCGCCTACCATGCGGAGCAACGGGCGGGCCTCGCGTTTTGCCCGATCAAGGTGAAGACGGACCTTTCCGGGCGACTTCAACCCGTGCTCAACCCCTTCGGCACGTTCTGGGGGGGCCTGCCGAACCATGATGCCGCCCGGACCGGTGGGCTCGGTATTGGAGAGATTCTGACCAAGCTGCTTGGTGCGCAGTTTCACTCCACAGGGCCGGCTTATGCGGGCACGACCTCCCGCCTGTCCGTGGCTCTGGTTCCCTACCCGGGCGACGAGCCCCCCCTCGAGGAACAGGAACTGGCCGAGGCCTATTCCTATCCGCCCCAATTCATTGCACTTCCGGAGCCCTGAGCCCTCCACCCACATTTTCTTTGCGCAGCCAAACACGATCCACCTTTGCAACAGAAAGATAACGCGCCCGTAATGAAATCTTAACGGAAGTGAGGCACAGTGTCTTGATCTACAGTGGGGCGTCGCCTATCATCAACACGTATTCTCCCCAAGGCCTCATGTGAGCCGCCGGACGGAAAGATTCTCCCATGGAAATTGGGTCGGGTTCTCCGAAGATAGAAACACGAGATGTGGATTTCTACTATGGCCGGAAGCAGGTGCTCTTCGGGATTTCCCTGGACGTCCTGCCTCAGGCGATCACTGCACTGATCGGTCCTTCGGGGTGTGGAAAGTCCACGTTTCTCAGAGTCCTCAACCGGATGAACGACCTCATTCCCGCTACAAGGCTGGCGGGGAATGTTCGAATCGACGATGAGGACATCTATCTGAACGGATATGATGTGGTCACCCTTCGCAGGAAGGTGGGCATGGTCTTCCAGAAACCGAATCCTTTTCCCAAGTCGATCTTCGACAATGTGGCTTATGGCCCCCGCATTCACGGGATACGGAACAAGGACCGCTTGCAGGAGATCGTCGAGACGAGTCTCAAGGCTGCGGCCCTCTGGGACGTGGTACGGGACCGGCTGAACAGTTCGGCGCTCGGGCTTTCCGGCGGAGAGCAGCAGCGGCTGTGTATCGCAAGGGCCCTGGCCGTGGAGCCGGAAATCCTGCTGATGGACGAGCCGGCCTCCGCCCTGGACCCGATCGCAACGGCCAAGATCGAGGAACTCGTCAAGGAACTCCGTAAGCGCTATACCATTGTCATCGTGACCCACAACATGCAGCAGGCGGCCCGGGTGTCCGATACGACCGCGTTCTTCCACCTGGGCCGACTCGTCGAGTTCGACCGGACGGACAAGCTGTTTACGCGGCCCGGGAAGAAGGAGACCGAAGACTACATTACGGGCAAGTTCGGGTAGAGGAACCTCTGCTGAAAGGACCGGTCAGCCCAGGAGGGGAGACGCGCCATGGAAGATCCATTGAAGACACGAACGCATTTCGATCAGGAGATGAAGGACCTGCAGGATGCGATCCTCCGGTTGGGTGGGATGGTGGAGAGAAACATCTACCAGGCGGTGGAGGCCCTGAAGAAGAGGGACCTTCTTCTGGCCGAGAAGGTCATCGAGGCGGATGTGGAGGTTGATGAGCTCGAGAACGACGTGGAAGAGGAGTGCATTCGTCTGATCGCCCTCCGTCAGCCCATGGCAAAGGACCTGCGTTCGCTCACGACGGCCATGAAGATCACGCACGAACTCGAGAGAATGGGCGATCTGGCGGTGAACATCGCGGAACGCACCCTCGAATTGTGCGAGGAACCGCCCATCAAGCCCTTGATCGATATCCCCCGGATGGCCGAACACGCGCAGCTCATGCTTCGGAAGAGCCTGGACGCATTCCTCCGGGAGGACGTGGACCTCGCACTGGAGGTGTGCGACTCGGACGACCTGCTGGATCAGCTCAACGACCAGATCTTCCGGGAGCTCATCACCTACATGATCGAAGATCCGAAGACCATCGCCTGTGCCACGCGACTCGTCCTGGTCGCCAGATACCTGGAGAGGTTCGGGGACCTTGCCACCAACATCGGGGAAGTCGTGGTGTTCATGGTGGAAGGGAGAAACATCCGGCACGCAAAGAAACTCGGGAAGATCCCCTCATGAAGAACATACTCGTCGTCGAGGACGAAATAGACATCCGTGAACTGATCTGTCACCACCTGAAGAAGGAGGGCTTCCGCCCCCTGGCCACGCCAGACGGAGAGACGGCGTACGCGGAGGTGCAGAAGAGGCTGCCCGATGCGATCATCCTGGATTTGATGCTTCCCGGCATGCAGGGCCTCGAGCTCTGCCGTATCCTGCGAGGCAAAGACAGGACCTCAAAGGTGCCGATCTTGATCCTCACCGCCAGGGAGGAGGAGATCGACAAGCTGGTCGGGTTCGAGATGGGGGCGGACGATTACATCACCAAGCCTTTCAGTCCCCGGGAGCTCATTGCCCGCCTGCGTGCAGTACTGCGCCGAAGCGGTGAGACCCCGAGCCCGGAGCAGCGCCCGCCTTACGAGAGTGGTGCGCTCTACGTGAATTTTCCTACGTACGAAGTAAAGGTAAGAGACAAGCAGGTGGACCTGAGCCCGATCGAGTTTCGGCTCCTCAGGCACCTGGTGACGCACCCGGAAATCGTGTTTTCCAGGGACCAGCTCCTGGACTCCGTGTGGGGACGGGACACCTTTGTCATGCCCCGCACGGTGGATGTGCACATTCAGAAGTTGCGTTCCCTGATTGAAGAAGATCCGCGCCACCCCAAGATGATCCTCACGGTGCGCGGGGCCGGTTACAAGTTTCAGCCGGATGCGAAATGATACGCAAGCTGTGGATACGGTTCCTGCTGCTCTATCTTGCAGTGGTCATCCTTGCCATCTGCATCGCATCGCTGTATGCGCACTATCGGCTGCGCTCCTATTTCGTGGATCGTCTCGAGGAGGATCTCTCCCGAACCGCCCGGTCCCTGGCGGTTCTCCTGGACGTCCCGGGAACCGGAGAGGACTTCGACGCGATCTGCAGCGAGCTCAAGGAGCGGTCCGGATACCGGGTTACCCTGATCGATGATCGCGGTATCGTCCTTGGAGACTCGGACCGTGATTCCACCTCCATGGAGAACCATCTCTACCGCCCGGAGGTCCAGGAGGCGCTCGACAAGGGGTCCGGCTCGGCCATACGGTACAGCCACACCCTGAGCTACCCGATGTTCTACGGTGCCATTCTGGTCCCTTCCGGACCTTTCAATTATTTCTTGCGTCTTTCTGTACCCCTGAAGGGGGTCTTCGAGGAACTTGGCGCGATCCGCTCGAACATCGTGCAGGGAAGCCTGCTCGCCTTCCTTGCGGCCGTACCGGTGCTCTTCTTCCTTTCCCGCAGGATGAGTCGCAGGATCGAGCGGGTCACCACCTTTGTTCAGGCCGCGAGAAAAGGCGATTTCAGCAGAAGGTTGTACATCGGCAGCCGCGACGAACTGGGCGTGCTGGAGAAGGAGCTGGACGAGGTTGCCGAAGAGCTGAACCACCAGATGGAAGAGCTCACCTCCGAGAGGAGGCGTTTGAGGACCATTCTCGAGGCGATCCAGGACGGGATCATCCTTCTGGACGCACAGGATCGCATTGTCTTCATAAATCCGTACGCTTGCGAGATCAAGGGACGGAACGAGGCGCCGGAGTTGGGCATGCGCTTGATGGAGGCGTTGCGCAGCGACGAGCTCTACAGCCTGGTTCGAAGGGCGAGAGAAGAGGAGCAGCCTCCCACGCCGGTGGAAGTGGTCTTCCTCACGAATCCGGGCCGTACCTTTCTGGCACGGGCAAGGAGCCTGCGGGACACGGCACCGACTGCTTCCGGGGCCTGCCTCATTCTTCTACGGGACATCTCCGAAGGGAAGCGGCTGGAGAGAATCCGTGCGGATTTTCTCTCCCGGGTGAGCCATGAGCTGAAGACACCCCTGACCCTCATCAAGGGCTTTGCGGAGACGCTTCAGGAGGAAGGATTTCACGATCCCGAGGAGGCGAATCGTTACCTTTCAGTGATCGGAGAGAACACGGACAGGCTCGCACGGCTGGTCGGAGACCTCGTGCGCCTTTCTTCGATCGAGCTGGGTAGACATCCCATCAGGCTGGAGGCCGTTCCGCTAAAGGAAACGGTTCGCCAGGCGGTTCAGTCCTTCGAGGTTCGAGCCAGAGAGAAGGGGATTGCGTTGGCAACGGAGATTCCCGAAGCCCTGCCTCCCGTGATGGCCGACCCGGACCGCCTGACCGAAATCCTGTTCAACCTCCTCGACAACGCGATGAAATTTACCCGGGATGGTGCGATCCGCGTGAGTGCCGAGCAGCAGCCGGGTCTCGAACACACCGAGGAAGCCCCGGTCAGGGGCGAACTCGAGAATGAGGACGATGATCGGCCGCAGTTTCTGTACGTGCCTTCCGGGACGAGTCCGGTCGAATGCGTCGTCCTGATGGTCGAAGACACCGGGCTTGGGATCCCTGCTGACGAGTTGCCGCGTGTGACCGAAAGGTTCTTTCAGGGGGAGAGGAAGACGGAGGACAGGGAAAAGGGCAGCGGTCTCGGGCTGGCCATCGTGAAGCATCTGGTGAAGCTCATGGGAGGACAACTCTCCATCCAGAGCAGGGAGAGCCGGGGTACAACGGTCAAGGTGATGCTTCCGGTGGCATCCGAAGAGGGGGACGTTTTGGAGGGGTGAGGAGGCGGCTTCGCCGCCCCCTCATAAGCTCAGCTAGCCTTTTAACTTGCGATACACGAACAGCAGAAGCAGCGCCCCGCCCACCGCCAGAGCAATGCTACCCAGGTTGAAGCCCGTCACCGTTCCGAGCCCTACCAGAGAACCGATGAAGCCGCCGACAAAGGCACCGGCGATTCCGATCAGGATGGTGATGATCAGCCCCCCCGGATCATCCCCCGGCATGATGAATTTGGCCAGCACACCGACAATAAGACCCATAAGGATCCAGGACAGGATGCCCATATTTCACCCTCCCGACTCTTCTGGAGTGTCCGTCTCATCCCCATCGGCCCGGGGGATTCGCTCCTGCTAGTGCTCCAAATTGCCCGCCCCTTCGTCCAACGCTCCAGCCGTCTTTCCCACGGCTTCTTCCTGGGCACCCTCTGCCGCGTCTGCCGCGGCTGCAGCCGCATCCCCGGCCTCTGCTTGCGCTTTCGCCAGGGCCACCTTGACCTCATCATTGGCAGGGTGCTTCTCCAGGGCCTCGAGGCAGACCGGGAGCGCATCGTTGAATTTGGCTTCACTCACGAGCTGAAGGCAGCTTTTCACGTCCGCGTCTTCAACCTCGACCTTGGCGGTCTCCTCGGGAATCGCCTCCTTTGCCGATTCGACGGCCTCCTTTGCCGCCTCTTCCGGCGCGCTCTTCTCCGCCTGTTTGGTGCAGCCCACGAATGCGAGACCTAGAACGAGCAGCAAAACGATCCATTTCTTCATTGGTTCCCTCCTTACAAGAATGGTTGCCCCGCGAGGGGTCCTGTTACACGACAGGAACCCTCGAAACGTCCTTCAACATCCGTACGTTATGAGTCTTACTACCCGATTTGGCGGGAAGTCAAGGAAAATCCGATCCGGTTCCCTTGGGCAGCGGGTCCTACAAACGCAGCCTTCCGTCCCGGGTGAAACACCGTCTCAGGCTGAGGAGCACGACGATCACGCTTCCAAGAGAGGTGGAGCCCACCAGCATCAACATGACCACGACTTGATACTTCACCGCAGTGACGACATCCGCGCCGGCAAGGATCTGGCCGGTCATCATGCCCGGGATGAAGACCATGCCCACTCCCATCATGGCGTTGATCGAGGGGATCATGCCCGCCTTGACGGCGTCCCGCGTGATATCGGCCGTGGCCTCCCGGTAGGAGGCCCCGAGGGTGAGCCTCATTTCCACCAGGCTCTTGCTCTTCCTGAGCTCGCCGAAGAGCCTGTCCAGGGCGATAGCGATGGCATTCATGGAATTTCCGATCACCATGCCCCCCAGGGGAAGGAAGTAACGGGGTTCGTACCAGGGCCGTACCTGTACAATGAGACCGGTGACGATCATGGTAATGATCGTGAAAGAGAGGAACATGGAGAGAAAGGTGGTGTCCAGATACCGGACGGACCTTTCCCGTACCCGGCCGTGAATGATCTGGACGGCAAAGGCGAGCATGCACCAGAAGATGAGGAGAACGGGCCACCACACCTGGATGTGGAAGACGTGTTTCAGGATCAGCCCCAGCATGAAGAGCTGCGCGAAGGTCCGCACCGTTCCCCACAGAAGGTCCCTCTGGAGGCCGAGCCGGAGGGCGACCGAGGCCACGCCCGCTGCGAGGATGAACAGGAGGCACAAGGCAAGCTGGGGCCATCCGATTTCAATCACGGCGCTCACGGAGCCCCCCTTCCGCCATCTCGAGGATCCGGACCTTCCCGCTCGAAAGCCCCTCCACCGGCTGGTGACTGGCTACGATCAAGCCGGTGCTTGCTAGGGATTGTCGGGCGAACCACGCGCCGATTACCGCTGCAGACTCTCCGTCCAGGTTTGCGAGCGGCTCGTCCAGAAGCATGAATGCAGGCTGAAGGAGATGTGCCCGGATGAGAGCGACCCGCTGCTTCTCACCCACCGAGAGGCTTCCTGCCTCCCGGCCCAGCAGTTCAGGACGCAGGTGGAAGTCAGCACACAGGCGCCGGATTTCCTCCTCTTCCGGCCGCTTCCTCGTCTTGTGAATGCCGTACGAGAAGGGGAGGAGAACATTCTCCAGAACCGGCAGTGTCTCTTCCATCACCGGACTCTGATGGATGTAGACGATCCTTGTTCGCAGCTCCTGGTAACGGAATTCCCCGTAGGGGCGTTGGTCGAGGGTGAGACTGCCGCGGGTGGGCAGCAGGAAACAGCTGAGAAGCCTGAGAAGACTGGTCTTCCCGCATCCGGACCTTCCCCGGACCAGAACAATCTCCCCCTGCTTCAGTTCGAGATTGACCCCCTCGAACAGGGGGCTTTTGGTGTAGGAAAGTGCGACGTCCCGCAACTCGATCATGGCCGCGAAGATAGCACAAAACCAGGTTCGGGGACAGCCATCGATCTCCGCTGTCCGAGGCGATTGTCAGCGGGAGATCGGTGAGGAATGGGGGTCAAACCTACACACTTGACAAAGCCCGATGACCACACAATGACCCTTTCGTCAAATGTGTAGGTTTGACCCCTCTCGCTTTTTTGCAGGGTGACTCCGTACGAAGGAGGTGTCAGGAATCTCTTGCTGCTTTGGGCTCTTCTCCGCTTCCCAACTGACCGAAGAAGGGTCCTGACACCTCTTTCCTGGCTATGACAGCTTTTCCTTGGGCTCGTAGACCCGAGGGGGGACGGAGGCCAAGGAAATCGAATCGGAACAGGGATCGTCCTCTAAAATTTCATCTGCAGGACCATCTGCACTCTCCACGGGTCGTCCAGGTTCTTGCCCTCGGACGGCACCTTGCGCCGGCCGCCATTGTTCTCTTCGTACATGATGGTTTCGTAGGCGAGGAGAGCCATCCAATGTCTGTAGAACTCCCAGGCCAGGCCGCCGTTGACCAGATCGTAGCAATCGTCGCCCGGGGTGATCGCGTCCGTCCGGTCCGGGTCGAAGCGGTCGTACCGTGCGAAGAGGTTCAACTTGCGATCGAGAACCGGCAGCTTGGCGTTCGCGAAGAACGAATACCCTTCGGTCTTCAGGGCTTGATCCGTTTCCGGGACCACCCACGTTCCCGAGGCGTTGCCCCAAGTACGCGCATACTGTCCGGTGAAGGTAAACCATTCGTTCTGGTAACTGAGCATCCCGAGGTGGACCTTGTAGTCCGGAAACTCGTCCACCGGGTCGTTGTTCCCCTTTCCGTAGAGCCCGAAGTAGTGGACCTGCAGGCCGGGAACGATATCCGGCAGGGGACGGATGGACACCCGCCACTCCGGGACCTTGTTCGCGTTGTTCTCGGTCGCGTGGTAGCCGGGCCCGTTGTACACGCCAACGTGCCAGCTCCCCCAGCGGCCCGCGTAATACTTGCTCACATTCTTCATGTAGTACTCGTCGAGCTGCCGGCCGAAATAACCCCGGATGCTGACGCCCAGGTCGGCGGAGTTGAAGGTCCCGGCCCGCTCGATGAACATGGTGCCCTGGCACCGGTACGGGTTGATGTGCTCCTCGAAGTCCAGCCACGGCATGTGCCCCATACCTACCTCTGACCGCATGCTCGTCAGAAAGCTGATGTCCGGGGGCCGGAACTCGGCATACAGGTATTTCAGACGAAGCTTGAAATCGGTATGGTTTTCATCGACGAGTTCGATCTCCTCGCCATCGATTACGATCGTCTCTTCCTTCTCCAGGGTGATGTCCGGGGTGATGCGAAACGAGAGCCAGGGGGTGAGCTTCTTCTTGATCACGATGTAACCCCGGGTAATCGCAAACTGGTTGTAGAACTCGCCGCTCGAGTCGTCGCCCACTGAAAAGTCGAAATAACTCAAGGTCCCGATACTGATTCCTCCCAGGAACTTCATGACCTTCTCGCCCGGCGTTTCCGCGTCCATGAGCTCTTTGTGCTCCTCCTCAGTGAGGACTCCCTTGTCCCGGAGCTTGTTTAAGAGGCCGTCGTCTCCCATGTAGCTCGAGGACTGTGCATACACGGGTGTCCGGCAGAGACCAAGGAGCAACAGGAGACAAGACACTCCCACCGTCCATTTTCCGATTTGGATGGGCTTCTTCTGCTTGTTTGTTGACATTGCCTGTTCTTCCTCTTTTTGTTTGTGATCTATTTGGGCCCTGAGGATCTCGGCGCTTCCATTGAACCAAGGTATGTGTGCCAGTCTACCAAGTGTATGATAAAGGAGTATTAAGGAATTCTTAAGGTCTTTTTAAGAGAGAGTCCTGCTCGTACAGCGGTGGAGTATAGTCCGACCCGAATCTCAATTGCAACTCTGAACTTGACATACGAGGATTCGTTTCCCTATCCTGCCAAGTTGTGGTTTTCAGTTGCGAATCCAACAACTTCCGGACAAGAAGAACGGAAGATACCCTCCATGAGAATTGAGTTTCAACGAAGTGTCGACCGCATATTGGGGAAGTTGATCTGCGGGGTCCTTTCTCTCTTCTATCGAAACAGAGGGGCGGTGACTCCGGATCATGCCCCGAAACGGATCCTGATCATCCTTCTTTCCGAGATGGGCAGCCTCGTGCTGGCCCACCCCATGTTCTTACGCCTGAAGGAGAAATACCCCGGAGTGTCCCTCCACGCCCTCGTGTTCCACAAGAACCGGGAGTGCCTGGATGTCCTGGAGGTTCTTCCGCCCGAGAACATCCTCACCATTGACGACAAATCCCTGGGTCGGTTCGTCAAGAGCTGTCTCGTTGCGTTGATCCGGATTCGAAAGCAGCGATTCGACGTGGTCATCGACTGCGAGCTGTTTGCAAGGGTCAGCAGCATCTACTCCGTGTTGAGTGGTGCTCCCCTCCGTGTCGGGTTCCATCCCCACACCCAGGAAGGTCTCTACCGAGGGGATTTCATCAACCGGCCCGTCCTCTACAATCCCTACCTCCACGTATCCCGTCAGTTTCTGACCCTCGCGGAGGCGATCGATTCTCCGACGGTGCCGAAGGCAAAGGGCCGGAGAACGGCCCTGGAGGAACTGAGAGCCCCTGTCATCCCATTCGGGCAGGAAGAAATGGAGCGTATGAGGAAGCGAGTGGCGAATGATTTCCCGAGGATTCTCGGAAAGGAGCTGGTACTGATCTACCCGAGCGGGGGAATCCTGCCGATTCGAGCGTGGCCGATCGACTACTACTGCCGGTTCGCCCGGGAGCTCATCTCTGCGGGATACGCTGTCGGGGTGATCGGCCTGGCCGAGGACGGGCCCGTGGCGGCCCGGATTCTGTCCTTCTGCGGAGAGGCGGACTGCATCGACCTGACGGGTTACACGAAAACGATCCGCGAGTTGATGATTCTGTTCCACTATGCCTCTCTCCTGGTCACGAATGACGGAGGTCCCGCGCATTTCGCCTCCATGACCCCCATACCCACTATCGCCTTCTTCGGTCCGGAAACGCCCGCCCTGTACGGCAGCCTGGACCCGGAAGCGGTGAACTGCTTTCTGGGGATCTCCTGCTCGCCCTGCCTCACTGCCTACAATCACCGCAACTCCCCGTGCGACGGCGACAACGCCTGCCTGAAAGAGATCCGGCCGGAAGGGATCCTCGAAAAGGCGCTGGAGATCCTCCGGAGCGAGGGGAGGAGCAAGCCGAGACCTCTCGCCTAGTCCATCCCGTCCTTCTTCCCGGATTAACCCAAGGTTCACGGGTGGTTAACAATTCCTTAACATTCATGGCCTAGTTTGTTTCCTTGGCAGGAGTTTGGGGACAGGCACCGACCTCCTTCGGACGGGCACCAGAAACAACAGAGATCGGTGCCTGTCCCCAAACTCGACACCAGTCCCCACGAATACAGAGTAAGAAGGAGAAAGAAGAATGAGATGCAAAGCCCTTGTGATCGTTCTGTTGCTGGTTTCCTTCGCAGCGGTTCCCCCTGTCCGGGCCGGGAACGTGGTGATCAAAGGCTCGACCACGGTCCTGCCGATTGCCCAGAAGGTGTCGGAAGCCTACATGAAGGAGAACCCCGACGTACGGATTTCCATATCCGGCGGCGGATCGGGTAATGGAATCAAGGCCCTTATCGACGGTATGACCGATATTGCCGACAGTTCCCGGTTCATCAAGGACAAGGAAGTGAAGCAGGCGGTGGAAAACGGGCAGTATCCCGTGCCCTTCGCCGTGGCCTACGACTGCATCGTTCCGGCGGTGCACCCGAGCAATCCCGCGGCAGACATCACCATGGACCAGTTGAAGGCGGTCTACCAGGGACAGATCAAGAATTGGGAAGAACTGGGTGGCCCCGACAAGAAGATCACGGTCATCTCCCGGGACACGTCTTCCGGCACCTACGAGGTGTGGGAGAAGATCGTCATGCGGAAGGAAAGGGTCTATCCCGGGGCGCTGCTGCAGGCATCCAACGGTGCGGTCGTCCAGGCCGTCTCGAAGAACAAGAACGCAATCGGCTATATCGGCATCGGGTATATCAATGAGACGGTGAAGCCTTTGACCGTGAGCGGCATAGAGGGAACGGCGGAGACCACACTGAACGGCAAGTTCCCGATCAGCCGGCCTCTCTACATGTTTACCCGGGGTTGGCCCATAGGGGATACCCTCAATTTCATCAACTACGTTCTGCATCCCGGCAAGGGCCAGAAACTGGTGGGTGCAGCCGGGTACGTGCCTCTGTACTAGAGGGTGTGGGAAACGGATGTTAGATGTACGGCGGAGAAAAGAATGGGGAATTCGTTCCCTGTTCTTCTGTGTAGCCCTGGCTTCGATCACGATCCTCGCCCTGATCGTGATCTTCCTTTTCGCTGAAGGGCTGCCCATCTTCAAGCACGTGTCGGTTAAGGACTTCCTCTTAGGCGAGTACTGGTATCCCACGGCAGATCCTCCCGATTTCGGGATCTTTCCGCTCATCACCGCCTCCATCGCGGTCACCTTGATTTCGGCCCTTCTCTCGATTCCCCTGGGCGTGATGACCGCCATCTACCTGGCGGAGATTGCGACCCCGAGGGTGCGGGAATGGGTCAAGCCGATCGTAGAGCTCCTGGCAGCCCTGCCCTCGGTGGTCATCGGGTTCTTTGGGATGGTCGTGGTGGCGCCCGTGCTTCAGGAGTCCTTCGACCTGGCCACAGGCCTGAACCTGTTCAACGCGTCCGTGATGCTCGCTTTCATGTCGATCCCGACGATCACGAGCATCTCGGAAGACGCCATCTACAGTGTTCCCGTGGAGCTGAAAGAGGCGTCCCTCGCGCTGGGGGCGAACCACTGGCAGACCATCTCCCGGGTGATCGTGCCCGCCTCTCTGTCCGGGATCAGTACCGCCGTGATCCTGGGCATGTCCCGTGCCATCGGGGAAACCATGGTCGTGCTCATGGTGGCGGGAGGGGCAACACTCGTGCCCTCTTCGCTCTTCGATCCCGTAAGGCCCATGCCGGCGAGCATCGCAGCGGAGATGGCGGAGGCCCCCTTCCGAGGCGAGCATTATCATGCCTTGTTTGCCACGGGAGTGGTCCTGTTTCTGTTTACGCTGCTGTTCAACCTGATCGCCGACCACTACGCACAGAAGTACAAGCAGGTGGGAGCGGCCACGCTGTGAAAACACGACCTCGAAGGATTCGGCGCCGTATCGTACAGGGAATCATGTTCGGCCTGTTTCGGGGCGCTGCGGCCTTGAACGGCATCGTGCTGCTGGTGGTCGTCTCTTTTCTTGTTGCGAATGGCTGGCGGGCGATCAACTGGGGCTTCCTCACCCAGGCCCCGGCCGAGGCGATGACCAAGGGAGGAATCCTTCCCTGCATCGTGGGGACCTTGTGCCTCAGCCTGGGAGCGATCCTGGTGGCCTTTCCGATCGGGGTCGCCTCGGCCGTCTACCTTCATGAATATGCGCGGCCCGGACGAACGATTCGTGTGATTCGACTCGGCATCAACAACCTGGCAGGCGTTCCGTCGGTCGTGTTCGGGCTCTTCGGGCTGGCTTTCTTCGTCATCTACTTGAAGATGGGGGTCAGCATCCTGGCCGGAGCGCTCACCCTGGGTGCGATGACTCTTCCGGTGATTATCGGGGCCTCGGAAGAGGCGCTTCGGGCGGTGCCGCAATCCTACAGGGAGGCCTCGCTGGCCCTCGGGGCTTCCCGCTGGCAAACCATCTACAGGGTGGTCCTGCCGGCTGCCCTGCCCGGGATCCTGACCGGCGCCATCTTGGGGATCAGCCGGGCCGCGGGCGAGACAGCACCGATCATGTTCACCGCCGCGGTCTTCTTCACCCCCGACCTCCCCTCGTCGATCTTCGACGAGATCATGGCCCTTCCGTATCACGTCTACGTGCTGGCCACGGCAGGCACGGAGATCGAGAAGACGCGCCACATCCAGTACGGGACCGCCCTCGTGCTCATCGCCCTGGTGCTCGGCATGAACCTCGTGGCGATCGTCTATCGTTCTCGCTTGCGAAGAGGCGTTTGAGCCTTGTTCCGCCTGCGCTGTTCGAGCATCGTATCTTCAAAATCGATGGAATCGGGATCCATCAGCCAGCGAAATTCGCCCCTTGCAGCGGCTTCATCCAATCTCTTTCGATACTGCTCATAACTCGACGGTATCATGTCCAAGAGCATGCCCCATTCGGAATCAACCGCATCGATCGCGATTTCGGGACATACCATCACACAGCGAAAGCAATAGATACACGGGTTCTGGATGGAATACGAGTCCGGGTTGATTTCGATGCCCTTTGCCGGACAGGTATCTTCGCATGTGTGACATTGAACGCACTTCTCCCTGTCAATCTGAAGCCTTGGAAAGGTCTGCTCCATGAATTCCACGGGAAACGTCTCCGTGACGCCGGCGAACTCTTCAGATACAAGGTTCAGGGATGGAATGAGACCCCTGTCGCCAACTGCAATCCGCTGCGCACGATCGACGAGTTCTCTGCCAAAGACACGAGCCTCTTCGTATTCCTGTTCGTCCGGGTGGCCTGTCGTGAGTGTCGGGTAAGGGATAAAAGGCGCCGTGGAATCCGCATAGGTATCATGACTTCCTACAATGACGGCTCCCTTGCTCTCCAGGCCCTTGGCCATCGAGATCATGGCTATGCCTATGGTTGAGGCGTGGGTGGTAAAGATGAACCAGTGCTTCCCTTGCATCTCAGGCAGTGCTTCGACAAACCAGCGGACATTGAGAGGTTCTTTGCCATAGAATACCGGGCATCCCAGGCCGATGAGATCATACGCATGGAGTGTGCCTGGATCCACGTCGGAAATAGCCGCAAGCTCGCATTCCGTCCCCATCTCGATCGCTCCGTCGCGAATGCACTCAGCCACCTTCCGGGTATATCCCGTCTGGGAAAAGACAATGATCAACATCTTCATGGGCGGTCTCCTTCGGTTCCTGCAGTGGTTCAGGTCCCTTCTAAAGGCAAAGTTCCATGCGTCGAGTATCCGGAACGGCAGAGGTTTCTCCTCGACCGCGAAAACGATTGTACCCCGTAACCTTGAAACCCAACCGTTCATACAGTTTCTGCGCGCGGGGATTGTTCACGGAGACATCCAGTGCGTAGACTTGGCGTCCCTTGCCTCTCGCGACTTCCTTTTGCCGTTCGAGCAGTGCGGTTGCGATGCCTCTGCTTCGCATGTCTTCCGACACGGCAAGATCTGCAATATACTCCATATCCTTCCTGGGCGGGGGCGTAAGGCTGAGAGTCTGAAAACTTCTTCTCATGACCGGCAGGGACCCGGGGAAGCCGTAGAATCGGAATATCTGTTTCGAAATCCCAATGCTGAGGTCGTTGTACTCGTGTCCGCTGTAGAATGTACCTGTGCCTACCACGCGACCGGCTGCCTCCACCACGACATGATTTCTGTACCCGAAGAATCCCCCGCCCTCCAGAAATGCATAGCGCAGGAATTCAGGAGCCGTTGTGCCGCCCTGGGCGAAGGTATAGTCAAAACCTTCCGGCCCGGCACTGTAGACCAGCCGGGAGGCCTCGTCTGCATCTTGTGGCTGAGCTCTTCGGAAGAGGAATTCCATTTGCTTTTCCTTCATCGTAGAATAGACACAACGAAAAACCATTTTCAAGGAAGACATCTCATGGCGCTATACGGCAATCTGTTCGAACCCATCGATGTGGGTGGAGTGACAATACCCAACAGAATTGTCCGTGCCCCTCACGGAACCGGGCTGCAAGGCGAGCAGATCATCGCCTATCAGGAAGCGCGTGCAAAGGGTGGTGTAGGCATGTCAACGCTCGATGCATCGGGGGTACACCCCATCGCCCCGATGGGAGTGAATCTCACTTCCGACAGCTGCATCACGTTTTACGAAGCGCTCTCCTCTCGAATAGCACCGTACGGCATGAAGCTGTTCCAGCAGATGTACCATGCCGGGGCCGGCTACCTGGAAGTCATCGGTATGCCGGAGCATTGGTCTCCCAGCCCTGTACCCAACCCGCTTGCGGGCGTCGTGCCTATCGAAATGACCCAGACCATGATTGACGACGTGGTCGCAGGCTTTGCGACAGCCGCTCGCCGTTGCCGCGACGGCGGTCTCGACGGTGTCGAAATACACGCGTCGAGCGGGTACCTGATCCACGAGTTCCTGTCACCGGCCACCAATCACCGCACCGACAAGTATGGCGGATCATTCGAGAACAGGTTGCGTTTTCTGAGGGAGATCATCGCGGCCATCCGCGCCGAGGTGGGGCATGATGCCTTTGCCGTGGGCGTGCGGCTTCCGAACGAGGACTACATCCCTGGGGGACTGGTCGCCGGCGACAATGCCCGGATTGCCCAGACCGTCGACCCGCTGGTCGATTACGTGTCTCTGCACATGGGCGCCTACTGGCGTTTTCACAAACTGATCGGGCCCATGGATGACCCCCTCGGCCTGGAGATGGAAGCCAACGCCGTCATCAGCCCGCGCATTACCAAGCCGACGATTGTCACCGGGCGCATCATGACCCTCGATCATGCCAGCCACATCGTCGCCTCCGGGGCCGCCGACATGGTCTCCATGGTACGGGCCTTGATCGCAGATCCGGAGCTTGTCAACAAAGCCCGTCGTGGCGAAGAGAACCTGATTCGTCCCTGCCTAAGTTGCAATATGGGCTGTGTCGGCGAGGCCATGAGCATGCGTTCGATGGGTTGCGTCGTCAATTTTGCTGCAGGCAGGGAGACCATGGTGCCGTACGAACCTGGGGATACCGCCCCTGCGCCCAAGAAGATTCTTGTCGTTGGCGGCGGTCCTGCCGGCCTCGAATTCGCGCGCACGGCTGCACTTCGCGGTCACAAGGTGGAACTGCACGAAGCCACCAAGCGACTCGGCGGGCAGGTGGCCATGGCGGCGACTGCACCTCACCGGGAGGACGTAGGCGCCATCACCAGCTGGCTGGCCGATGAAGTGGAGAGGCTCGAGGTGGATGTGCACCTGAATTCGCTGGTGGATGCTGAAAGGGTCTCCGAGATCAAGCCTGACGAGGTCGTCATCGCCACGGGGACAACACCACGAGTCGACGGTTTTCAGGTATCTACGCCGGCCAGCCCTATCGAAGGATTCGATCAGCCCCACGTATACACGTCATGGGACCTGTTCGGCCGCGGCCGGCCGGTTGACATCCGGAGTCCCGCCGTGGTGTTCGACGACACCGGATCTTTCGAGGCCATCTCGGTTGCGGACCTCCTGCTGGAACGCGGCGCGAGAGTAACCATGGTTTCCCGGCTGGAATCGGTCGGCCACAACCTTCCCTACCCTCCCGTGACGGCCGGCGCCGCCCGCGAAAGGCTCTTCTCGGGCGACTTCGACTTCATTGGCGGTCACTATCTGCGAAGCATCACGGAAACGGATGTACATATAGGGGTTCTCTTCACCGACCGTGATCGAGCCATCCCCGCGCGGACCGTGGTCCTTGTCACATACAATCAACCGAACCGTGAGCTTGCCGACATGCTTGCAGCGAAAGGGGTACAAGCGCACCTCATCGGTGACGTGCGCGGCAGAAACAGTCTGAAGTCCGCTATTCACGGAGCAGCCATGCTCGGCCGAAGCATCTGAAACGCCTCCGGCCTCTTCAACGATCAGGTGGGCCAGGAGGCCAGAATCTTCGTGCCTGCGCCCTTCGCTGCCTTGACAGAGAAGCGCCCCTCCGAGAGCTCCGTTCTCTCTTTCATGCTGAAGAGGCCGAACCCCCTTTCGCAATCGGTTCGTGAGAACACTTCTTCCGCATCGAACCCCACACCGCCGTCCCGGATCTCCATCTCGATCCGGCCGTCGTGCTGTCGGAGGGCCAGATGGACGGCCCGGGTCCGGCTGTGCTTGGCCACGTTGTTCAAGGCCTCCTGCATGACCCGATAGATCACGATCTTCAGGGGATCCGGCACCTGTTTTTCCTGGAGGTCGACTTCTCTCTCGATACGGATGTCGGAGTAGACGCCTTCGAATTCTCTGCAGAACCAGGAGATGGTGGCCAGAAGCCCCAGATCGTCGAGGGTGGGCGGCCGCAGGTTCTTCTGAATCCGCCGAACCTCCTCCACGGCTCCCTGCACCATGCGAACCGTGGATTCGAGGGTCTCAACTCTCTTTCCGGAGCCGTCTTCCTCGAGTTCCTGGAGCACATTTTCGACCGTGAATTTCACGGCACTCAGGCTCTGCCCGATGGTGTCGTGCAGTTCTCGGGAGACGCGCTTCCTCTCGTCCTCCTGGGCCGTGAGGAGCTGGGTCGACAGGAGACGAAGCTCTTTCTCTGAATCGCGCAGTTCCTCCTCAGCCTGTTCGCGATCTCCTATTTCCTGTTGAAGCTTCTCGTTAGAACTGGCCAGCTCGGCAGTACGCTCCTCGACCCGCGTCTCGAGCTCGTCGTGTGCCTCCCGAAGGGCGGTTTCTGATTGCACCCGCTGGAGGGCTGCACCGAGCTGCATGGCGATTCGTTCCAGGCTTTCGACCAGCTCGAGGGGGACCGCGTCCACCCTGTGATCGGCCACGTGGATCAGGCCCAGGATCCGGTCGCCCAGCCGAATCGGCACGAGGGCGACCGACTCGTATCCGAACTCGTGGCACACGTTGCGCGTCTTGCCGAGCTGTTCCGGGGAGAACTCGCTCAGGAGGCGGCTCGTGCCGTTCATGTAGAAGGACCCGCCTGGCGTGTAGAAGGGAAGCTCGGAATCGGCCTTCCCTTTGATTACATTGATGCACATGCACTCGTGCCGCCGAATCGACAGCTGGTTTTCGATTTGGTGGAATTGCGGCGGAAACCCCACCGCGTCCTCATACGGGATGTTGCCTTCCTCGTCCAGGACGCGCATGCCCACGGCCTCACACCCGGACAGTTCCTTGACCTGGGACACGAATTCCTTGAGCAGCGGCTCCATCCTGCTGTGAAGGTTCGCAGCCTCCAGGAACCGATGGGAAGCCTGGAGCGCCGCCTCGGTCTTCTTCTGGAGGCTGATGGTCTCCTTCAGCTCGAAATTGGCCTTGTGCAGGTCCCGTGTCAGGTTTGTGAGCTGATCGTTCAGGGCGGAGATTCTGGTGACGACCTCGCTTTCAGAAAGGAGGGACTGCTCGCCGAACAGAACGCAGCCTTCTTCTGTCTTGTATGCGTCGCAGATGAGACGGGTGACGGCACCCGTGTTTCCTCGCAGGTTCAAGCGAAGTCTCCGATGGTCCTCTTCCTGAGGACCGTCGAAGGCCTTCAGGCTCTCCGGCGCGAGGAAGGCCTTCAGGTTTGCCCCGGTCGGCTTCTCGGAGATTCCGAGGAGCTTCAGAAAGCCCTGGTTGCAGCCCGTGATCGTCATTTCGTCATCAAATGCGACGATCAGGACGTGCGTGATCTCTTCGAGGTGTTTGTCCAGAACCGAGGGGCACGTCTTCTTCATCCATTTCGCAATCATCGCTGTCCCGCTTCTTCCCACCAACTCTGGGCAAGCAGAGAGGCTTCTTGTGCATCCGGCGCCCAACCGTCTGCTCCCACGGTGCGCCAGAAATCCCGCATGTCCCTGAAGATCCGCCCCCCCACCAGGATGCGTATCCGATCCATCTCTCTTCGGGCCCTTGTCGCCTCGATCACCTCCTGTACGCGGATCAGGTTGAAGGGCATGGCCGAGGAAAGGGCGAGGAGATCCGGCTTGAGACGTAACAGCATGTCCAGGACATCCGAGGTGGGCGTGTCGGTGCCGAGGTACAAAACGTCCCAGCCGTCCAAGGCCAGAAGATCGGCCACCATCCACGCCCCCAGCTCGTGGAATTCCTCGGCAACCGTTGTGACCACCGCCCTTCCTTTTGTCCGCTTTCCCAGCACGAAGCGCGGGTAAAGGGCCGCCATGACACGGCCGCAGATGGCCGTTGCCAGATGCTCCTGGGCGACCGAGATCTCCCCCCGCTCCCAGCGTTCCCCGATCTGGTACATGGACGGCTCGATGACGTTCAGGTAGAAGCCCGGCAGTTCACTTGCACGTTCCACGTTCCGGTCTGCCAGGGCCAGACACTTCTGGACCACACCCTCCAGCAGGCTTGAGACGAAGCCTTCTTGCACGTTCGACCAGTCCGGATGAGGCGAAGGCAGGGGAATCGTGGAATCCAGGGAGAGCTGTGCCATGTCGTCGTGCTTCTCCAGGAGCCACGCATAGACAGCGTTGATCGGCTTCTCTGCCGATGGGGACAATTGTTCCTTGACCGAATCGACCCAGGCGGCAAGCTCCGCCGGGAAGTAGTCGTCGGAGAATCCGCGTGACCGATAGGCGCGGTACACCCAGGGAACGGTCCGCGCGAGGAGCCCGAAGTTGTTGAATCGGAAAACATTGGCAAGGAAGCGTGCGTGGTGGCGATGGTTGGCCTGCATGACGTCCAACGGGTTGTCTCCGAGCAGGGAACCGATATCCGGCCTGGCAGCCATCGTCCGGTCCACTTCCGAGATCATGCGATCCGCCCGCCGCCGGTACTCGGAAGCCGCTTGGGGCGGCACAGGTGCCAGTCCTTCCGCTTCCCGAATGACGCGTTCACGTAGTGTCTTCATGGGCTCACCGGGTACGAAAGGGGCAGGTGCCACATGAGGTTCTGAATCGCTTCTAGAACGCTCCGAGTTGGCAGGGCTTGATCTTGATGCCGAGGGCCTCGGCCGCAGAGGACACATCCAGCTTCTTCAGATCGAACTCCTTCGCGAGCTCCCATGCCGCAATGCAGGGGAGCCTCCCGTTGGCGAGGCGGCTTTGGATGGAGGCTTCCAGCTCGGGCGAAACCTCTTCTGCGGGCTTGACGATCGATTTGTCGGGCGTGTAGCCAAACAGCCCCAACTGGCACTTGACGAGCCTGATCTTCAGCAGGTCCACGGTCTTGCCCGCCTCGGAAGGGCTCACGCCCGTCTTGGAGGCGATCTCGAAGACCTGAGCGCAGGCGATCTTCCCTGCCTCCGCCGCCTCGGTGACCGCCTTGGCCACCGCTGGGTCCGGCTTCTCTCCGGACCCGTGCTTTTTCGAATAATCCCCGGCATCTCGGTGTGTCATTGCGCTCCTCCTCGGGTTGTCTCAAGCTGCCCGGTGCTTCCAGGCTGTCCCGAAACTCAAGCCAGTTGCTATGGGGTTGTTTCCGGATCATGGGGTTCGGGCAACAGCCCGTTTCCATCTTGCCACGTGCTGCGCGTATTCCGCAAGTTGCCCGAAGACCTCGGCCGCGTTCTTGAAAGACCCGTCCACCCAGGGGATGTCCTTTTCGATGAACTTGGTCACCATCATGCGATAGTAGCGGTCGATGTCCTCGTGGTTCTGGCGCTCCTTTCGCATCAGAATGTAGATCGGCTTGCCGATCGATCGGGTGAGTTTGGAGATCGTCGACGATATGGCCTGGAGGGCCAGGAGCCGGTCCTCTTCTTTCTTGATGTTCGACAGATAGTCTGCCGTGAGGAGAATCACCATGGCGTCGATCCGGTCTTCTTCCCCGACCGCCTTGATCAGCTTGTCCATGACCAGGAACCCCGTGGCCCCGGGATCCACGGGGTTCTTCACGTCCACGTTCTCCTCGGGCAGAAGGCTCTCGAGTTTCTCCATCGTCTCCGGACGGAGGCGTGGCAGGGTCAAGGTCGGTTGTGCCGAAAAGAGGTCTGAAACGTTGACCGTGTTCCCGCCTCCCGGGGAGAAGATCGCCAGTCTTCCGCCGGGCAGGGAGAAGGGGGGCTGAAGAAGGCGGAGTATCCGCACCATCAGGTGCATGTTGTCCACCACGAGCACCCCTGCCTGGCGCATGGCGGCCGCGAAGACCTCTTCGTTGCCTGCCATGGCGCCTGTGTGGCTCAAGACCGCCTTCTTGCCGTCCTCGGTTGTGCCTCCCTTCCACACGACGATCGGTTTCCGGGGGGTGATCTCCTTGGCGAGCTCGAGAAATCGCCTGCCGTCCCGGATCCCTTCCACATAGAGGCCTATGACCTGGACGGATTCGTCATTGCCCATGAACTCCACGATCTCGTTGATCGAGATGTCCAGCTGATTTCCCAGGGAGACGACCTTGTTGAAAAAGACGCCGGAGCTCATGCCTCCCTTGATGGTGTTTATGGCGTGGCCCCCGGACTGGGACGCAAACCCCACGGTCCCGGGGCGGTCGATGATCTCCCAGTGATCCTGCCAGAAACCGATCCTGCCGGGCTGGCTGTAGATGCCCATGCAGTTCGGCCCGATCACCCGGAACCCCTTGGCCCGCGAAAGGGCGAGGATCTCCTCCTCCAGATTGACCTTGTTTATCTCCCCGAAACCCGAGGTGTGGATGACCACGAAGCCGACCTTGCCTGCCGGGGTTTCCCTGAGCACCTCGACACACCTCGGGGCCGGCACGGCAAGGATCGCCAGGTCCACCGGACCGGGTATGGCGGCGAGGGAAGGATAGCAGGTGAGCTCACTCACCTCCTCGTACTTCGGGTTCACCGGGAAGACCTTTCCCGCAAACCCCATGTTTACCAGGTACTCTGCGAAAGGGAATCGGCCCGCCGCCGGCTTGGCCGAGGCACCCACGTGGGCCACGGACCGGGGTTCGAACAGGCGGGCGAGGTCTGTCTCTTTTCGGTTCTGTGTCATCGTTACCTTTCTGAAAGGTTAAGCAAGTCTTGAAGGGGTCATTCCTCGGGCGTGTTTCGTGGCAGGCTCTGAATCGCCTCGGCGATCTCCCGGGCCAGGGCCGCGAGGGCCCGGCTCTGGGCCGCGACCAGCGCCTCGTAACCCTTTCCGTTCACGGGCTCGCTGAGGCTTGACGTCTTCGTTCCCAACACCCGCTTTCGATCCTTGGAGAAGATGATCCACTGGCTCTGCAGGGCGACGCTGTCGCCCGGCTTGCCGTCGAAGCGGACAATGTCGATTTCGACCCGGCAGTCGATCGGCGTCGTGCTTTTCCAGGGGTAGAGGGCGATGCGGCCCGACCCGAGCAGGGTCGAGAGGCTCTCCGCGAGCGTGGTCGAGAAATTGCCGGCAAGGGGCCCGGCCCACTTGTGGTATTCGGCGAACCGGACCTCGTTCGGGCTTACGCGCGTTACGATCTGCGGTCGATCCAGGTATTCCGGGAGCCGGACCGGGCCGAGCCCGACGGTCACATCTTGACCGGATGCGACGGCCCGGCTGCCCGGTTGCGCTTCGGTGAGGGCGTTCAGGGTGTAGAACTTCGCTGTCTGGGTTCTGCCGCACCCCCCGATGACGATCAGAAGGGGGCAGAGTGCAAACGCCGTGAGCTTGATCAGGAGTTCCTTCTTCATCTTCACTTCCCTCCGGAAGGACCTTTTCCGCGGAGCAGAGACTCGGGTTGACTTTCCAGGGTTTCTGCCAGGATACGAATCGAACGAGACGCGGCCGTCAGTTCGGTCAGCGCGCCGGTCAGCGCGTGCACCAGGGCCGAATCCTCCCCGGCCGTGCTCTGCAGACTCTCTATGGTCTTTTCAGCTTCCCGGATGGCCCGGGTGGTCGCTTGCAGGGTGTCTTCCATACCCGAAGCCAGGGGATCCAATTTCGAATCCACGTCCGTCAGGAGCTTCCGGGCGTCCGTCAGGGTCCCGTCAAGGTTCGCCACGAGCGGGTCAATCTGCCTCTCGAGCTTCTTCATCATTTCTTCGGCAGCCATCATGGTCCCCCTCAGGGCGTCCAGGCTTTCGGCCACCTCGGGGGAGTGGACCACCTCCTCGATTCCCTTGAGTGCGTCCCGAATCGAGTTTGCGATTTCCTGGAGGGGCAGTTTCTCCAGGCTCTCCATCAACTCCTGCATCCCGGACTTGATTGTCGGGATTTCGGGATACTTCGTTTCGATCCCCGCCAGGTTGATCTCGGTGTCCGGATGGAAATCGATGACGATCATCATCTGGCGGGTGAGCATGCTCTGCTGCTCCAGGTGGGCCCGAAGACCATGATCGATGAGCTGGTCGATCCTGTCGTCGGGATGATCGAAAGCCGGCCTCCCGCCTCGGACGTGAAACTTTTTCGGCTCGATTTCGAAAAGGACGGCAATGTATATCTTCATCTCGCCCGGCTCACTGAGCAGCTTGATGTCGGTCACGGATCCGATCCGGACGCCCCTGCATACCACCGCGGCCCCCTGATTCAGCCCGAACACGGAGCCCTCGAAAAAGGCCACATAACCCTCCTTCTCGGCGAAGAACCGGCCGCTCCCGAAAACGATCACGGCTGCCACGGTGAGGGCGATCGCACCCACGACGAAGATACCGATCCGGGTCGGATTGATCTGTTTCTTCATGGCTTCTCAGTTCCTTTCCATTACCCGTCCGTGTTGCCCGATTCTCCCCTCGTGAGAAACTTCCGTACCTTCGGGTCGGGAGACTCGGCGCGCAGGGTGCTGGGGTTTCCGAGGGCGATCTGCGTCTTCGTGTCCACGTCGAGGAACACCGAGTTGTCCGCGATGGCGAAGATGCTGGCCAGTTCGTGGGTTACCACGATGATCGTCGTGCCGAGACTGTCCCTGAGCTCCAGAATCAGGTCGTCGAGGAGCCGGGCACTGATCGGGTCGAGGCCTGCCGAGGGCTCGTCGAAGAACAGGACGTCCGGGTCCAGGGCCATGGCCCGGGCCAGGCCGGCCCGCTTGCGCATCCCGCCGCTGATCTCGGCAGGGAAGTAGTCTTCGAAGCCGGCCAGCCCCACCAGCGCGAGCTTCAGAGAGACGATTTCCCGGATCGACCCGGCCGTCAGGGCCGTGTACTGCTGCAGGGGAAGGGCTACGTTTTCCGCCAGGGTCATGGAGCTCCACAGGGCGCCGCCCTGGTAGAGGACGCCGAAACGCCTCATCATCCCGGCCCGTTCCTCGAGGTCGGAATCCCAGAAGCTCACGCCATCATACAGGACTTGACCCTTGGCGGGTGGCTTGAGCCCGATCATGTGCCTCATCAGGGTGCTCTTGCCGCAGCCACTCCCCCCCATGATGACAAAGACCTCGCCCGGGGGAATCGAGAAACCCAGATCCCGCATCACCACGAAGCTCCCGTAAGCCATGGTCAGGTTCCGTATCTCGATGTTGATGGCTCCGCGTTTCTGCTGTGCTTGCACCCGCAAGGTCCCCTTGTTGCTCATGATCCGGCTCTGAAGGCGAAAGGGCAAAGGCGAAAGGGAAGGATCAAGTGCTGAAGAACGAATCTAAAGAGCTCTCGCCTTCGGCCACTCCCCTGTGAATACGCCTTCTTCAGAACGTAAACCACCCCTTTGCCCTTGACCCTTTCGCCTATCTCTAAACACCAAGAATATTACACACAAACGTAATAATCGCCGTGGCCGTGATGATGGCGACGATCCCGGTTACCACCGCAGAGGTGGTCGCATCGCCGACGGCCGAGGCGCTGCGGCCGCAGTGCATTCCCCGGAGACAGCCGGACAGGGCCACCAGGGCGCCGAAGACGACCGCCTGGAAGATTCCGATCCAGAAATGGATCAGGCTGAGTGCGTCCTGCGTCCGGACCGCGTATTCGGTCACAGAGATGTTCATCATCCCCACGCCCACGAACACGCCGCCCAGGATGCCCATCAGGTCTGCATAGACGCACAGGAGCGGCATCATCAGGATCAGGGCGACCATGCGCGGCATCACCAGGAATTCCATGGGGTCCACGCCCATGGTCTCCAGGGCATCGATTTCCTCGTTCACCTGCATGGTGCCGAGCTGCGCGGCGAAGGCGGCGCCTGTTCGGCCCGCCAGGATGATTCCCGTCATGATGGGGCTCATCATGCGGACCATGCCGATGCCCACCAGGTCGGCCACGTAGATCTCCGCGCCGAACATCCTGAGCTGTATGGCCCCGAGGAAGCCGAGGATCATGCCCACGAGCAGGCTGATGAGCGAGACGATGGGCAGGGCCTGAAATCCGCACTGCTGTATAATGAGCATCAGGTCGGATCTGCGGAAGCTCGCCTTCCCTGACAGGAATTTGAGAAAGGCAAGTGTGGCTTCCCCAACGAAGGTGAGCATTTCCCGGGCCGACTCATGCGTTTCGAGCGCGCTCTTACCGACCCGGGTGAAGAACCCCTCGCGCACCTCCTCTTTCCGTGCCCCCTCCCGCTCCGGGACCTCGGAGGCCAGGACCAACAGACGGCGGGCGCCCGGGGGCAGTCCCTCCTCGTCGAGAACGGCGTTGCTCTGAGAGCACTGGTCCTTGACCCGGATCAGGAACGTAAGAAGTGTGCTGTCCCAGTCGGTGAGGTCCTGCGTGTCGAAGGTGATTCGCCGGGCTTGAGGATGGGACTCGAACTCCCTGGCGACCTCTGCGGCCGACGGCAGCGTTTCCCCCACCGTCCATCCTCCCGAGAGGCGGACGCCCAGGGTGTCGTCAGTCGGCCGGCTGAAGGCGAGCCGTGGCCGAATGTCTGTTGCCTCCACCGATGCCGCCTTTCTGATAGGCCCACATGTGTTTCGAAGACTATATAGAGATTACATGACAGGAGTTTTGGTTGCAAGAAATTACGAGTAGCGTGCTAGAGATTCACCTCGAACCGGGCCTGAAAGATATGAACCACGCCGTCCCCTTCGGTGTTGTTGATATCCGCGAGCCCATAGCTGAATCGTATCTTGAAGATGGGATACGGGTACCACGTCAGGCCCGTCATGCCGATGTTCATCCTTCCCCCCTCGACAACCCGATCGCTGAGATCCAGATGGGAATACCTTGCATAGATCTCGACGCCTCCGCATGTGCGGTTCCTGAAGGAGAGGTTCCGCTTGGGGCGCACTCTCGTGAAGACACCCTGGGTCGTATCGTACGGTTGCGTTTCCCCGGTAGGAAAATAGCTCACGTAGGCGTAATACCCGGCGAACTGCAGACCGTCCCCTTCTTCCGGATCCACGAAGGAACGGATGTACTCTCCCTGGAAGGAAAGAGAATTCATGACAAAAGCGACTTCCCCACCGATGAGGTTCGCGTTGTTCGCGAGAATCGGTCCGGTGTCCACCGCGATGGGTGCGATGTGGCACTCCGGCCGGGATTTATATTGAACGTTGTTCTCGGCCGCATCCACGTAGCTGTAGTTGATTCCCAGGTGCATCAGACGGTTCGTCTGGAAGTCCTTTTCATGAAACACAAGACCCGTCGCACGGCCTGCGAGCCGGAAATTGCTGCTGGTCACGTCGCCTATGTCCGCGTCCTGGCCGTCCGCGAAGTACCCGAAGGCCCAGGTCAGCCGGTTCTCGAGCCGGCTTCCCCCAACCTTGAAGCCGGCCTTGAACCCGGGCGCAAAGGCCTGAACAGGGGAGGCCCTTTCCTGGAACGTCGTATCCCTGGCGCTTTCGAGCCTCTCCATCGAGAAGGGAGCCTTCAAATACCCGAATGTGAAGGTCTGAATCAAGGGAATCTCTCGCAACTGGAAATAGACGTCGTGGAGAAAGAACTCATCTACTGTAATCTCGAACTGAAAACTGAAGAAGACAGGGAGCCAGAGGAAGAAGCTGCCTCTCGTGTAGAGTCGAAAACGACGCAGCTCTATGTCGTTGGAGAACCCCTCAAACGTATCGTCGTCGGCAAAGGCGGCTGCGTCGACATGGAGCAAGGCGCCCACCTTCCCCTCGAGTCTGGGCTTGGGCCTGAGTGCATAAAGAAAACGGGCTTCGGGGCTGATCATCGGCTTCTGCTGGAGCCAAAAGTGGAGGCCCTCGTGCCAGTAGAACTTCCACTGCAGGGGCAGCTTCTGTCCGAACGTCTCGTCGGACGGGGGAACCGGGTCCTCGACGCTTTCTGCGTCGGCCGCCTGCGATGAGGCGGCAGCAGAAGTCTCGGACCCTTCGAATCCAGGGTCCGGAGGCTGCTGCCTTTCAGCAGTGACGCTCGATTCTCCCGGGGGAGCGGAATCCATCTCCTGAGCGGACGGACCCGACAGTGGGACGGAGAGGAGGAGAAGGAACAGAGAGATCTTCTTGCAGGACGAACCCAAGGAACACTCCATGGGAGAGCGAATTGATTGTCCTGAAGGAACGGTCTGCCGGTTCTCTTGCCTTGGCGCTACTGCATCTTTTCTGCCAAGGCCGCACGAAGCTTCTCCGTACCGGGGTTGCTGACCGTTCTTTTCACGAGGATATCCGTGGGCCGGGTCCCTCTTTCGTAGTAGGCCTCGTTCCACTTTGCCCGTGTGATCACGCCCGCCCCCTCGGCAGAGATGCCTGCGAAGACGCCTTGATCACTCGTATAGGCAAGCATGTCGAAGCTGAAGGTGAGGGATGTCTGCCCTTTTGCTCCGGCACCCACGGGCCCGAGGGCGATGCTCACGTCGCCTCCGAGCCTGAAGGACGACGAGTAGAACGATTCCACCCCTTTCGTGGTCATGACCAGGAAGACCATGTCCGAGGATTGGGCCCCGATCTGCAGGCCGAAGCTCCCGGTTCTGAGCTTGTAGAATGCGGGCTGGCTCCACTCGCCCGTTTCTTCGTCCCTCACGAGCAGGATGCCGGTCCCCCCTTCGAACCCGAAAAGGAAAGCCCCTTTGAGGAGTTGCGGCACGATAAGAATTGCCTTTGCGTAGCGCGCCTGGGTCGGGGTCCAACCGATGTTTGGACTGGCCGCGAACTTCTCCAGGGTGAGCTGGGCCTTCTCCACGAGTTGCTGCTGCTTGCTGTACCCCTCACCGGCGATTGCCGGTGTCGCGGCAAGCATGACGAGCACAAGGGCAGCGGTACTGATCGATCGTCCCGGGCCATGCCTTCTCATTCTTTCTCCTCCTTCGAATTGGGGGCTTCCGAGCTGTTCTTGACCTTACAACAGACGCAGCTATCGTTCAACATCGTATCCTTCCCGCCTCACGGGAAGGCCGCTTTCAGATTTTCCACGTTTTGCCGCATGGCGCTCAGGAAGTCGCCCTGGTCAGGCGCATTTCCGCAAGGGTCGAAAACGAGGCTCCCAATCCCTGCGGATTTGAGCTTGTCCACAGAGGCCTGCATGGGCTTGCCCTCCCAGATCATCCATTTGGCCTGGTGATTCGAGAGGATGCCTTTCAGTTCCGCCCACTGCTCGTTGCTGGGGGTCTCACCCGGTTCCCAATGCACGCTCTTCATGTTCAGGCCGTATCGACTCGAGAAATAATCGTAGACCGGGTGTGACCCGATCAGCGGCTGCGAGGGGTTCTTCGAAACGATTTTCCGGATGGACTTGTCGATGTCTTTCAGGTCCCTGGCGAGCATTGCGAAATTCCTCTGGAATTCGTCCAGCAGGTCCGGTCTCATTTGGCTCAGCGCGTTCCCGATCGCCCCGGCCTGTTTGGCGGCGAGATCGAAATCGAGCCAGGTCGTGAAGGCGACGCCCTCGTGAGCGTGCTCTCCTCCTGCGCCGTGGCTGTGGGTCACGGCCCCCGCGACCTTGATGTACCGGTCTTTGAATTCGGCCGAGGTGTCCAGGACCTTGGACCTGGGCAGGGATGCCTTCTCCACCCACTTGGCGTATCCGGCACCGTTGAGCAGGATCAGATCCGCCTTCTGAAAGGCCCCGATCGTATCCGGACCCGGGGACCAGAAGGCCGGGTCCTCGTCGGCCGGGGCCGGAAACACCACCCCGGCTTGCTCCCCGGCAATACGCTGGGCGAAGTACTTGAGCGGGTAGTTGACGGTGTAGATGGTGATGAGACTCGAATCCGGGTCTTCCGCCTGTGCTCCGGGTGGCGGACAGGACAGGGTGGCCAACACGCACACGACAGAACAGAGAAAAATGCCCGTCCCAAAGGGGGATGTCTTTTCCGATTTCATCACACCTCCTGTCATCGGATGAACAGCATCCGGACCAGGTCGTTGGAAAAATGGTTGACGAGAAAGATCATGGCCCCGCACAGGAGGCCGCTCAACAGGACGATGATGGAAATCTCCGCGGCGATCAGGCGAGCAATCGTCATGCGGCTGCACCCGAGCTTGAAGATCGTCTGGATCTCCCTCTGGCGCAGCCGCAGGGACAGGGCGAAGACGAGGATCAGGGCCAGGACCGTTGCCAGGGCCACTACGGAAATCACCGCGTCCAGCACGTTCTTGATCCGGAAGATGCTCTGGAGAAGGGCGTCGATCACGTCTTCCGGCCTGACGATCTGGCAGGGTTCCTCCTTGGACAGGTATCGTCCCCTGAGGATCGTTCCGGATTTTGCGTCTTTCGGGACCGCAATCACGGCCGTGATCGGGTACGAGGACAGATCGCCGTGAAAGTGAAAAGATTCCAGATTCTTCTCGGTGATTTCCGTGAAGTGGAACAGCTTGGCGCTGGCTGCCACGTTCGCTTCGGTTCGTTCGAGGATGAGGGTCGGGTCCTTGATCCGGGTCACGTCTTCGTGGCCGTGTCCCAGGCCCTGGATCACCCATGCGGTCTTCAGATCCACGAACACGGCCAGATCGTCGGGCGTGTGGGACTTCTGGAGTACGCCGACCACCCGCATCTTCAAAGGATAGATGCCGGCCAGGTCGAACAGGGTTTCCGGTGACGAGACGAGGCCGTCTCCCGGGCCGAGTCCCAGCCCTTCGGCTGCCCGGGCGCCCAGCACGCATTCCCCGAGCACGGCCAGCATCCTTCCGTCCGCGACCACGAGGCCCCGGAAGTCGAAATAGTCCAGGGACGTTCCGACGATCGGGTGCCCTCGGGCCTGAAACCGTACATAGGCCGGAATCGAGAGGGCCAGGCCCGTGTCCCACACCCTGTCCGCCGCCTCCATGGAGATCCTTTCGGGCACTTCGTCGCCGAAGTAGAGGGTGTTCATGACCAGATCGAGGCTGCTTCCCTTGGCCCCGATGACCAGGGGTGTCACGACGGCCCGGGACATGAGTTGCCGTTCGCTTTCGTCGAGCAGGAGTTGCAGGGAAGCCGGGAGAAACGAGATCAGCGTGATGCAGGCAACCAGGGTGGCGGTCCTCATCTTGTTGAAGCCCAGGTACTTCCAGGCGATGTAGAGGCTGTCGATCATCCCGCACCCTCGTCACGAAAGTCCTGGAAGTCAACGACCCGGTCGAATCGCTCGAGCAGCTCATGGTCGTGGGTCACGGCCAGCAGGGTCGCGTCTTGGTCCTCCACGTTCCGGAAGAGCAGGTCGAGGATTCGGATCTTGTTGACCGGGTCGAGGTTGCCGGTGGCCTCGTCCGCCAGGATCAGGCTCGGCCTGGGCAGCAGGGCCCGGCAGATGGCGGCACGCTGCTTCTCTCCGTGAGAGAGATCGTTGGCGGCCCGCTTCAGCTTGTCCCCGATTCCCATCTCCCGGGCGAGTGATTCCGCCCGGGCGCGGACTTCCCGGTCCAGTTTGAGCGCGCCGGTAATTCGGTAGGGATGCAGGATGTTGTCCAGGACGTTCAAGTAGTCGAGAAGCTCGAAGTCCTGGAACACGAACCCGATGTTGGAGATGCGGAAGTCCCGCCGCTCTGAGTCGCTGAGCCCGCTGACCCGCACCTCCGACACGCTGACATGGCCGCTGAGCGGCGTGATGATCCCTGCAATCAGGTTGAGCAGGGTTGTCTTTCCCGAGCCGCTCGGCCCGATGACTGCGACCTTTTCGGCTCCGGTGACCGAGAATTCGCGCATCCGCAGGCGGAATTCGCCCTCCCGGTAGTGGAATTCCAGGTCATCAATATGGATCATATTACTTGTCGGGAAGGATGCAATTGCCGAACACGATGAAGCCCACCATGTCGCCCGACGCTGTCAGGACCATCTCCCCTGTGTCCTCCATGATGGCCACGGTCCAGCCGACCCCGTCCCGCACGTCCTTCCGGCCGTCCTGCACGCCCTGCAAAATGATCTTCTTGTCCAGATGCCGAATGCTCTGGATGCTTGCCTCTGATTCTGCCCTGCCCGTCCTGATCCCCTTGATCTGCTTTTTCTTGATGTCAATCTTGAAGAACTGCGGCAGGTTGATCTCCCCCGCGGTTGTTTCCGCGCAGTCTGCCCCCGGCAAGCACTCGTGCACGTCCACGACCGCACAGATCAGGCGATCCGCCTTTCCGAAATCACCCGCTCCGGCCGGCGAAACGATGGCCAGCATGAGAAAAGCAACACCAATGTACTTGAATACACGCATCGGAATCTCCTCAAACGGGATGTCTCTGCCTAGTTCACCGTGTAGTTTCTGCCCTGCAGGCACGCACCGTATGCCCGATTGTATTCGTTCCTGCTGGCCTCGTATTGAGCCTTCTGCTGCTGCTCCCACTGTGCCTGTTCTTGTGCATTCTGCTGCTGGCTCGACCGCCTTCTCATGCCCCCCATGGCCGCGCCGGTGCCGGCGCCGATGGCCGCACCCTTCCCTGCGTCACCGGCAATCGCGCCCCCGATGGCCCCCAGGGCCGCACCCCTGGCGGCTCCGCTGACAGCCCCACCCGAGGTCGTTTGTTCGGGTGGAGGGCTGCTTGCCGTGGGCGCTTGCATGGGGTCGAACCCGGTCTGCTGCTTCGCCCAGCCGTAACACTCGAACTTGTCCTTCTCCATCTGCTCATTGCTCTGGCCCGCGTTCGGGTAGATGAAGAGGTCGCTCGCAAAGGCCGGCGCCACAAGGAGGGCCATGCAAGCCGCGAACACGAGGATTCGACTTCCTGGTTTCATCCGCCTTCTCCTTATTTTTCAATAGGTTCAATGTACAGATGCATCCCATGGCTTGCAGGATTCCGGTGCCGGCCCTGCTGCCCCTGTCACCCGGCACAAGGCCCCGCACTTCAGATTCGCCGGGAAGAGTCACCATTCTGCCCCAATTTGTTCTTTGTTTTCAAGGGGAATTCAGTGTTCGAGGCCCGCTGTGGTTGACATTTGCCCGGGGCCTGCTATGCTCGTCCAAGGTACCAATTCCTATTCCGTGATCGAGTGTTCAATCTGCTGTCTGTCGATCAGGTATTGCCCCCTGTGCTCACCGGTGTAGAGATGCATGCCGGTGGCTTTTTTTTGCTCGGAGGACGATGAACGATGAGAAAACTTCTGATCTTCTGTTTCTTCCTGTTGGGAATGGGCATCATCGCTATGGGTTGCCAGAAGGGCGAGAAGGGGAAGGCGCAGAGCGACCCCCAGGGCGCACAAACGGGATCCGACAAGGCCGGGGATAAGGCCTGGCCCCCCGCCTCGACCATGACAAAGGAGAACTCCATGGTGGTTCGTGTGAATGATAGAGAAATCGTCGTATCGGACGTGGACCGAGCAACGGAAATCCTCCTCGCACAGTACAGAAATCAGATTCCCCCGGACAGGGTCGCCCAGGCGCGAACGATGTTGCGAAAGCAGGCGGTGGAGAACCTGATCAACCAGAGCCTCCTCCTGGAGGAGGCAGGTCGGCAGGGGACCCAACCGGAGCAGAAGCGGGTGGACGATCGGTACAACGAGACGGTCAAGCGCTTTTCTTCTCCGGAAGAATTCCAGAGCGCGGTGAGTTCGATGGGTCTTTCCAAGGAAGCATTCCGGCAGGAGATCAAAGAGGACCTGATGATCGAAGCCCTTCTGGATGAGCAGCTGAAAGACGTGAAGAAGGTGAGCGACGAAGAGGTGAGTGCCTTCTTTCGGGACCATCCCGAGAGCTTCCGATCGCCGGAACAGGTCCGTGCCAGCCATATCCTGATCACGGTCGATGCGAGCGCCACGGATGAACAGCGTGCCCAGAAGCGCTTGGAACTGGCGGGCTTCAAGGGCGAGATCGAGAAGGGCGCCGACTTCGGCGAAATGGCGGGGCGGCATTCGGACTGCCCGAGCAAGGCCCGGGGCGGTGATCTGGGCTACTTCGAAAGGGGCAAGATGGTGAAGCCCTTCGAGGAGGCGGCCTTTGTGATGAAGGTGGGCGACCTCAGCGATATCGTGGAAACCCAGTTCGGGTATCACTTGATCAAGGTGACCGACCATCAGGACCCCAAGACAGCCACCCTGGACGAGGTCAAGGGCCAGATCGAGAACCTGCTGAACCGTCAGGCCAAGGACAAGGCCATCGGGGCGTACGTAGCAGAACTGCGTGAGCCGGCGAAGATAAAGTACGCAGAAGGCTACGCACCCTAGCAGGCTGCCGATAAGCGGCCATCTGCGGCGTTGCACTCGCCCCTCGTCATTGCGGCGTACGGTGTACGCCTCATTCCTCGGGTCTTCGTGCGCCTTGCATATGTCCCCTTCTCGACAGCCTGCCAAGCAGGTCTTTCCCTGGTAAGCTGCCCATAAACGTCCGTTTGCTGGGTGTTTACGGGGTACTTCTTCCCGAGGAGAGGAGATCGGGGACAGGCACCGATCTCAGAAGAATCAACTTCGCCATTCGGGCCCGAAGCTTCCTCACTTTGACCGCTCTCGCTACGAAGTCTCGTGCAATATGGGGGCTAGCAGGCTGCCGATAAGCGGCCATCTGCGGCGTTGCACTCGCCCCTCGTCATTGCGGCGTACGGTGTACGCCCATTCCTCGGGTCTTCGTGCGCCTTGCATATGACCCCTTCTCGACAGCCTGCTAAGAAGGTCCTTCCCGGGTAGGTTACCGATAAACGTCTGTTTGCGGGGTGTTACGGGGCACTTCCTTCCGACGTTCTCTTGTCGGCATAAACGCAGTTCAGGCACGTGAGGTCCTGTCCCGGCGGTGGCCTTACAGAGGTCACGATTTCCTGTCCACACACGCTGCATATCACCTTGTGTTGGGGGGGCTTCTTCTTGTAGCTCCCTCTCTTGCCTGATCCAGGCCTTCTCTTCCTTGCGATGTCGCACCTCCTTCCGGGGGGCTGTCCAAGTGCCAAAACCGGGTCGGCGGCTGTTCCGCCCCTCTCGATCCGGGCGATTCAGGCCAAAAAATACCGCCAAGACAGACTCGCGGTCTTGACGGTTCAAGTGAAAATAGCTCTTTTCAATTAAATCGGAAACGGAGCGCAAGTGTCCTCTCTTATCCATAGCAGAGCCCAGCCCATATAGCAAATGCCGGGGCCGGGCCCCGGTATCCCGGGCGACCTCCGGCATGTTTGTGTTTCTTTGCCGGGGCTTGATAGACTGCGTCCGGTAGACGTGAAAAACCAATGTAGGGCGCATAGTTCGAAGCCGGTCTCTGCAAAGGGAGGAAGTCATGGAACAAGACCGGAACTACCGGGAGCGCGGGCTGGGGTTCCTCCTGATATGTCTGATTTTGGTGCTTCTTTTCGGTTATCTCGTCCTCCGGCCGTTCCTGAACATCTTCCTGATGGCCCTGGTGCTCGCCACGATTACCTATCCGGTCTATCGGCGAATCCGCGTCTGGACCCGCGAGCGGGAGAGCCTCTCCGCCTTCCTGAGCTGCTTCTTCGTCGTTTTTGCCATCATCGTGCCGTGCATCATGCTCGTTGGGTTGCTGGCCAGGGAATCCGTCCAGATCTACGGCTGGGTCAACGAGAAGGCCCAGAGCGGCGCCCTGCAGGAAGGCCTGGGTCAGCAGCTGGTCGATCTGCAGCAGCGCTTCCTTCCGAGGCTCGACCTGGAGCGCTTCGATGTGGGGAAGGGCCTCACCGGACTTGCGGGTACCTTGAGCGGGCTCCTGGTGAAGTGGAGCACGAGCGGCGTGAAGCTGGTCACCAGTGCCGTATGGCAATTCTTCTTGATGCTTTTTGCGTTATTCTACTTCTACAAGGATGGTGCGGCCTTCCTGCATTGGATGATGCACCTGACGCCCCTTCCGGGCAGCCTGGAGCGAGAGATACAGGAGAAGTTCAGGGAGGTGAGCGAGTCGGCCTTCCTGGGCACGTTTCTCACTGCAGCGGCCCAGGGCTTCCTGGGAGGGCTCGGGTTCCTGATCGTGGGATACCCCCCTCTGGTCTGGGGCGTTCTCATGGCCGTTTTGAGCCTGATTCCTCTGGTGGGTACGTTTCTCGTCTGGGGGCCTGCGGCCATCCTTCTGATGGCCGGTGGTCGTATGGGCGCAGGAATCTTTCTCGTTATCTGGGGGGTCGTCGTGGTGGGGTTGAGCGACAATGTGTTGCGGCCCATGCTCATGCAGGGGAAGAGCCAGCTGCATCCCGCTCTGATCTTCTTCTCCTTGATCGGCGGGATCATGGCCTTCGGGCCGCTGGGGATCCTCCTCGGGCCGCTCGCGATCGTGCTGGTCATTGCCATGCTCAGGGCCTACGAGGAGGCGGCCCGGCCCTTCCTCGAATACATGGATCAGCGCTAGCAGGCCGTCCCTAAACGCCCATCTGCTGCGTTGCACTCATCCTGCGTCACTGCGGCGTACAGTGTACGCCTCGTTTCACAGGATTTCGTGCGCCTTGCATATGGACATTTATGAACGGCCTGCGCAGAGAGTTTTGTCTGGAAGCTATTGGTGAGTTGGGCCGTCCCTCTCTCCCCCTACAAAGTCGCCCGGCACAAATCTCCGAAGGAATCCGGGACACCACCAAAGAACCCGAGCACTGCCTGTGAGACACTGCGACGCTTGCCCGAGGGCCCGTGGATTCATCGGCGGGAAAACAGATTCCTGGAGAATCCGGCCGCTTACCTGACACGCGGCGCAAGCGCCTGCGTTGCGCGTCCGCTCCTCCTTTTCTCAGCAGCGTATGAAATACCGGGCTGATCAGGCCATATTAGCAGTGCTTATCCCACCGTTTTCGTATTGTTCTGCAAGCGTATCCTGCCAATTGACAAGCGATTCCGTTCTTCATAGTCTGTCGGCCTCTGAAACCAACATCCCTTCATAAGGAGACTCATCCATGCGCGTGACAAGCTTGTACAAAGGCAAGAGGCCTGTTCTGTCAATGGAGTTCTTTCCACCGAGAGATGAAAAAGCGGCGAAAACGTTTGGCACGACGATTGAAGATCTGGCTACGCTGAAACCTGATTATGTGTCGGTCACATTCGGAGCCGGTGGATCGACCCGGGATGGATCGTACCAGACGGTGAACGATTTACTGATTGATAGAAAAATGCCCACGGTTGCCTATATTGCCGGATACGGTCTCGGTCCTGATGAAATCAGGGACGTTCTGGACAAGTATCAAGAGTTGGGTGTTCAAACCATTTTTGTTATCCGTGGTGATAAACCCAGGGGAAATGACT
>Ga0180434_10000660_pt1 | contig 50426 bp, 53 predicted proteins | sample SS_ome_7_FD_132453 | JGI IMG/M metagenome (GOLD analysis project Ga0180434, IMG submission 132453) | Hypersaline lake sediment archaeal communities from the Salton Sea, California, USA - SS_1_D_2 metaG | ecosystem: Environmental > Aquatic > Non-marine Saline and Alkaline > Hypersaline >... | reverse complement strand
CACAACTCAGTGCAGTTGCAGAAAGCCTGCTCTGCGCTGATACGAGCGGAAGCAGTCACGTCAGCGCTCGAGTCCACGCGCCTGCAAGCGGCTCTCGTTACGGGCACTGCCTTGGCCCTGACGGGCGCCTCTCTAGTCCCCCTCAGGCGCTCTGGCCTTCTGCGCGCGGGTCCTCTGACCTGATTTTCCGCGCAAGGGGGGCGCGACTTCATTGAGAATCTGCGCAGCCGTCCTGTGCGTACCGGCGCGCGCCTGTCGTTGCTGCTCGCCGCGCTTGGGTTCGGGGTCAGAGGAGGCCAAGAGGCACTCCGCCGCGCGGGTCTGACGGACCCCCCCCCCCTCGGGGAGATGGAGACGACGATCGGCGTCGGGAAAGCCAGGGCAGCGCGCAGGACTGACGCCAGGCGTGACAGCTGAAAGCCCGCCTCAGGTCTCGACGGTCCTCGCACTCCTCGTCTGCCGGCAGCCTGCACTCCCCTGACAGGGACATGGCTACACGCAAGGGGTGTCGCCCTTGAACTCCGTGAACCCCTCATTGCACAGGACCACCTTGATTATGCCCTTTCCATTGCTGCGAGTTCCGGCTTTGTCGTCGTACGCCTGGCAGTACACCGAACGCTGCCCTTGGGCGTTTGCCGTCATCTTCGTAACCGCATCACAGTAGGCCTCTCCGGCTTTGTCCTCCGAAAACAAATCGTTCAGCCACGGAGAGCACCCCGCGACACTGCAGCCGCAGTAGCCCCACTTCCGCGCTTCCTCATTGGCAGGAATCGAGGGGAAGGAGGGCATGTCGCTCAGGACAGTCATGCCGGGGCAATCGGGATCCGCCTTCCCACTGTAGGGCTGCGGACCCTGGCAGGCGCACATCGACTTGCACCCCACGTAACGACCTTCGCTGTCGAGTTGCTTGTTTGGGCACAGCGACTCTTGGCACCGGAGGTAGGTCGTGGGGACCCCCTGCACCTGGACCTGCATCGGGATTTGGAAGCCATCCACCATGGAGGCATCCCACACGCCATACTCCGTATTGGTCCATTCAAAGAGAGTCGTGGGCTGCTGTCCCCTGCCGAGGGGGTTCACCCCACACCCTTGGCCGTCTCGCCCGCACCCCAGCGCTCCCCCAAACCACGCAGCACTTCCGGAGTATGGCACGATTTGGTAATCGCCGGTGCAGAGGCGGAACCCGTACCCCTGACCTGGCAGCGTGTCGCTCCATGGGTGAGCCCGGTGCCCATTCAGAACAGAGGCGCTGGTGATGAAGGGCTTCCAGTCCATCCTCTCGCCCACGCTGATTCCTGTCCCTGCGTACCGTATCCACATGGTGGCAGTCCCGCCGTTCACGATCTGCAAGACGCCGTCTCCTTGCGTAACGGGGTTCCATGAGTAGGTCCAGAAAGGCGCAGCGAGGGCTTGCTGCTCAGAGATGGGGATTCCGACTGCGTCGTCTCCGAAGCAGCCATCTGGCGACTTGGGGAGTATGCGCGCCGGGCTTGGCGCTGGGCGTGGCGCTGGAGGCTTCGATCTGGGCGCCGAGCTCCCCGCATTTGGGCCTCTGCGCGCCAGGGGACCAGAGGTCGGACTGACTGTCCCTGGCGCCGCCGGCGTTGGGCCTTTGCCCGAACCCTCGAAAAACTTCCTAATCTGCTTGCGGAGCAGCAAGCATGCGAACCCCAACAACAGCAAAACAGCGATGGCGGTGGCGGGGGATCCGCTCATTTATTCCAGGCCGTGACTCCAGACAGCACGCGCGGAACCTTGTGCCCTGCCTCCACCATCTTGTTGTCCGGCGTACCTAGGCGGGAGTGGCGAGCGAGAAGGCTGCGTCTGCGACCTCGTGTCTCGCCAAAGTAAGAAGTGGCGCGCCCTGGTGCCGACGGCGGTTGCCTGCGCGCTCTTCTTGGTGGCAGCGGCCGTGGTGAGGGAGCGCCGCCGAGGGGACAGACGCATGCGCGGGAGGTGCACGGAGGATGTTTCCGCACTCCTCGCGTCCCTGGTCTCTCGCAAGGGCCTCGACGAGCCTGCGAAGGATCTTTCCGTGCTCCCAGTGTCGCTGCGCTGGCATGGACGCGGCGTCTTTAACCCCTCGCTGGTGGCCGAGAGCGCGGAACGCGTTCTGACGGTTCGTCCGACCCCCTAAGCGACGTCTGCGAGAAACAGGTGCAAGCGCGCTGCAACATTCCATGGGCGCATTGGAGAAACGGGCACAGGCGCTTGCGTCGCTCCCTTCATTCCTGGCGCCACAGTCGACTTCAATCAACGCCCCCAGGAGAAAGCTTCGGCATCCCTGGACGGCATGAAACGGCGGCGCCAGGCTAACAGAGAGATGCTGGAGCAGTTTACGCGTGATGTGGCACGGGCGTGACGCTTTGCTATTGCGCGGCTGATGCCTTGGCCTGGCTAATCGTAGGCAGAGGCGATTTATTGAGAGTGAGTTGGATACCGAACAAACTCAGAAGAGACTGACGCAGCATGGAGCTGGGTTCTTCGTAATTTCGGAAGAAAGATTTCATATCTAAGTCAGGGTCCCAGGGCTCGAATATAACATCGCGACGAATACCACGATCATCTCTTTCCAAACTATGGTTCCGGACCGCCTTCTGCGCTATCTCTTTCAGTCCATAAAAAAGCTGCTTGAGCACCAAGCTGGATCGCCCATCGACTTCAGATAGGAATTGATGGTGTGTAACAATATTCCGCGGATTCGAGTATCGTCCTTTGTCCGTGAGTGCAGTTTCAATAACCAAGGCAGCCTCGCTGAGAGAAGAGCGCGGAATCAGGGCATCATTCACAGACGTTTTCTTCGTGATCGTGATGTAGTGCACCATGCGTGCTGCATGTCTTCTAGAAGAACTCACAGATATTGCGTAGCCCAAGTCTGCAAGCCACGTATCGCATTGTGTCGCGGTGCACGCTGATTGATAATGGCCACTTCTACCGCATCTGCGACAGAAGTTATTCAGGCCAATGATGTTCGTCCGAATGATCGCCTTCTGTTCGCATGTGAGTGGTTGTCCATGTGAAAACTCCCATCCTCGGACATTGTCAAAGCCGTGTTTTTTCATCCGTGCCAATGTCTCCCGCATCTCCCAGCAAAACGCATCTCCGTGTCCTTGCGTAAGTGGTGTCTCAATGTCCTCAATGACCCCACGACTCCACTTCCAAACGATGCCGCTTGCGTTCGTCCTGTGCTCCTGCAGCCGCGATGTAAGATCGCGAGTGACACCAACGTAGTAGCACAGCTTGCCGTCTGAGATGCGGCGGACTTTCAGAACGTACACCTCCCCTATCATTTGAGAGCGCCGTTGGGAACGAGCACGTCTCCTCGAACGCGAGCGGCATTTGGTGTTGCTAAGCGCGGTTTCCTCCTGCAAGGTTTGCAGGCTGGCGGTTGCAGCAGCTCGGATTTGCTGGCGGTGCCTTGTCCCCCAGACACACCACTCAACCTTGCCTTGGCCTTGTGTTTCCTTCGTGTCCTCCATCATCCTTAAAGTTTCAACGGAAGGCAGGCCAGGAAGGTAAGCCAAACGAACGCTGAGTCCTTTTCCAATGCGTGCTCCGCAGAATAGCTTGTGACGTCGTCCAGCGGCTCTTGAAGCCAACTCGACCGCAGCGCAGCAGGAGCCCCTCTCCTCGAACCGAACGCCGACAGTACGCGGAAAGCCGTGAGGCGGCGCGTGGCGGTCTCCTGGACTGGGTGCGCTAGATCGCGACGAGGGGCGTTCTCCGCGCGTTCAATGCGTCGGAAAGCATGGTTTATAAACACGCCGGACCTCCAGGTGCATTTGCTGAACGTCGCAATGAAAATATTGCTTGTCGCCCCCAAACGGGGACACAACTTGTACGTTGTCGCGGCCATCTGCGGCGTTCGTAGACGGGGGCAGGCCGCCAAAAGGACTGCGAGGCTCTCACGTGGCCATCAAAGCGAAGCAGAAGGGCTTGAATGCCCTTGTTGCAGCCTGTCCGACTTTTCAGACGAGCTGTAATGACATGATCCGATTTCCTCCCTTCGCATTCTGAGCAGAGCCGGAGAAGCTTCGCGTGTGAATAGCGGCTCCGTCCGCTCTTCTCGAGGAAAAGACGATGTCCTGTTGCAGCGGCCGATCCTGGGGGGGTGCGTGGCCGAGGCCTCAGTTTGCCAACTATCCGTACACCTCGCCCTACTCCGACTATGGTTTCCTGAACCCAGGCGGTAGCGGGTGGTACTATTTTGGACGGAGCGGCCTGACCTTCACCCCAGCAGCGATGAAAGAACGTCAGGGGACGTGCTGCGGAGGAGGCCGCTTCCGGCGCGACTGGTGATCGGAGCGGCGTGCAAGGAAGTAGAGCGTGCAAGGAAGTAGAGCGGGCGCTGTGCGGCCGATCTGCGAGGTCCCAACAACGGGAGGTTTCCCTCATTTTCGCAACCTGGAGCTCGTTGACTCACAAGCCGCCTCCCGCAGTTCGCGGGTGCGGGAGCGCTTCGGAATCGACAAGACCGCAACGCAGCCGCAAGTGCAGAAAGAGGAAGGGCTCCCGCGGAGGGCGAACCAATCCGTTCCTTGACCGTGATCATGCATCCGAAAGGAAAGGAACTTCGCCGTGGCAATGGACCCCGTCAGGGAGCCGCGTGCACTGCTGCACGCCACATTCTGGATGTCCGCGGTGCGCAAAAAAGTCAGGGAGATCGTGCAAGCAGCAGCCCCGTCTCTGAGGAATTTCCTCGCCACCGCTGGTTCGCGAACTCAGCGGGAAAGGATCGGAGGGGAAGTCCATCTTCTCCTCGAGGAGGAGCTTCCCAAAGCATTCGGCTTCCATGGCAGTGCCCAGATGAATCGGCTGCTCATAGGCACGCGCGGAGAGAGTCTCTGGGACTTTGCTCGCGACCAAGCTGACCGAGATGCGCAGCGATTCGTGTTCAACGAGAGGCCTGGCCTCCCTGGTGGGGCCGGGCGAGATGCACGACCCGGAGAGGTGGTACCCGAGAGTGCAAGCGCTGCGTCACCCGCGGCGGCTCAGGGGGGGCTGGATCCTGCCACTCAGCCAGAACCCGGACACCTGCTCCCCGGACGTGACGAGTCCCCGCCGCCTCCCGAGTCACCTCTGGCTGGCTCTGCACCAACTTCAGCTCATCCCGCGGTCGAACCTGGCGGGCCTCCGCCACCAGCGCCATCAGCGGACGAACCATCCGCAGGAGACGGAGGCGATGCTCCGCCTCCAGTCCCCACCGCCAACACGCCTCCCACTGGAGGGAGCGGCACACATGGCGGCGAGCCTCCGCCGCCCGCGGCCGACTCGGCAGGCTCCGAGCGGCCAGCTCCCGCACGAGCGAGCCCGTCTCGCAGGGAAGGTCCGAGCGACGGTCGAGGACGCAGCGAGTCGCGCAGGCGCGCTCCCTCCTCGCCGCATTCCGCGCCGGAGCAGCCGCGCCGTCGTCCACGACGCTCGAGCTCATCGTCGTCTTCCTCGTCCGATTCTTCGGAAGGGTCGAGACGCCGTCGTCGGCGCTCCAGCTCCTCGTCTGGTCGTCGGAGCTCCCCGTCCCGTCGCCGCCGGAGCTCCAGCTCCCCGCCCCGCCGGCGGCGCGCTAGTCCTTCGCCGCACCGCAGACCCGCAGCTCCTGACGAGCAGCCACCTCCCCCTCCGGACACGCCCCAGCCCCCTCTCCCCGACTACCCGCCTCCCGGCGCTCCTCCTGGGCGGCGTCGTCGTCCAGCGGGGCACGCCGCGCAGGAGGCCGAGGACGCAGTCCTGCACGCAGCCTTGGAGGACGCGCTCCGTCAGGCGCAGGAACAGCCGCCGGCGGCCGCTCCGGCATCGCACCACGAAGACGACGAAAATGAGGCCCTGGGAGCGGCCGAAGCGGTGCATCTTCTCGGTCACGATGCCGGGCCTGCCTATCTGCATATGCATTTCCCGGGGGCTGGTCCTAGAGTACTAGATCAGGTCAGGAAGATGGGAGGGCACGTCGTGGCATTGTCTAGCATTCGTGCGCCCACCGAAGACTCTCTTTCTGAGAGCCACGACGAGACGAGCGAGGAAGAAGAAGGCAGCCAGGGGAGCGACAGCGACACAAGCCTCGAAGCCCCGCAGGAGCCAGTGGTATGGGACCGATCTGACAGGCGGGCGGCGGGCAGGAAGGCGCCCTCCTTTCCATCGTTTTCGGCCGCGAGAGAACTCCTCCTCTAAGCGTGGCAGCACCCCTGCGCACGTGCACCTGTCGGCTCACTGGCGATGAGGTAGCACCCGGGGGAGCCCTCCGCCTCCGTCAAACGTCGGAGCGCTTCTTTAGCTGAGGCTTCGAAGGGGGCGGCGACGTTCTCGCCTGTCCGAGCGGAGGTCTCGAAGTACGATGCCCCGATTTCTGAGGCCAGTGCTTCTGCTTGCTCCCGGCTGACGCGCCTGGATGACGCGAGATCGCTCTTGTTTCCCACCAGCGCGAGCACTACTTGAGGTGGCGCGTTTGCCACGACGTCACGGTGCCATCCTCGGATGGAGGCGAAGGTAGCGCTGTTTGTAAGGTCGAAGACTAGGAGGCAGGCTGCGGCCCCTCGATAGTAGGAACGAGTAATGGCGCGAAAGTTCTCCTGTCCCGCCGTGTCCCAGATGTAGATCTTCACAGGACGTCCGTCGATGACCACGCTTCGCGCCCCAAATTCCACACCGATGGTCACTTCGTGCGTGTGGCGGAAAGATGCCTGCGTGAAGCCCAGCTGCAGGCACGACTTGCCGACGCAGCCATCGCCAACAACGATGGCTTTAACGACTGCTGACTGAAGGCCTGCTGGAACTGGCGGCGGGGCAAACATTTCTTGAGGAACAAACATGGAGACTAAAGATAGGCCTGTGTACGTGGACACGCTCTGGGTCCGGCACTGCGACAGCTGCTCCAATGAGGACGATGCCGCTGCGGACCCCGAGGAGAAGTATCTCATTCCACCACTTTGCACACCTCAGGGCATGCGCCAGTCTCTGCGGCTCGCTCTGGGCATCAGCTCCTTTGCACGATCGATGGATGTGCCAGTTCCGTCGGGCGTGCGGTTCTACTGCTCTTACCTTCCGCGGGCCATGCTGACGGCCTGTCTGGCGGCGAGCGCTCTGCACGCGCTCTGGGGAGGAGGCAAAAGGGTTAAAGTGCAGGCGCTGTGCCACGTGGGAGAACTGCCGAATGCATTCGAGCGCGAGGCCCAGGGAGCCCTCGCAGCTGACAAGCGAGGCTGCGTCCGGGTTTCCTCTGAAAGCATCAGCACGGAGGGAGACAGCCGCTGCTGGAGGAGGAAGATCAACCAGATGATGCGGGACGCCGGGTTCGCCGCCCGTGTGCGGGCCCCGATGCAAGACTGCGCCCCACGTGCAGGGGACTGCCCGCCAGGCTGGAAGAAGGCGTGGATGTTCGGCGATGGAGACTTCGACTGGGTGCTGCACAACCTGGTCCCGGCATGGCTTGAGAAGGGAGACCGAGAGCTCCATGTCGTGGTGTCGCATGGCACCTACATAAAGGAGCTCGCGGCCCGCAGTTCCCCACAGCTCGGCCAAGTCGATGTGAAGAACACAGGCGTCATCGTCCAGAGGTACGAGGGCGTGAGCACCGGCGAAGGGGTGCAGCAGAGGGTCCGCTTCCTGCGGGCAGCCACGCCCGACACGCAAGGGGCGGGACAGCGCCTGCCCGAGACGACGTCGTCCCCCGAAGCCGAGACGTTGCTGGAGACGCTCTCCTCGAAGGCGGACGCCCAGTTCGGCCCGGACCCCTGCGACTGGAGGGGGGGCGGGCCGTTCCGAGAGTGCCTCAAGGGGCCAAAGGAGGTTACACTTTCCGCCCTTCAGGGCGGAGCGCATACAGCCGGGGCTTAGACCAGTCGCTCATTCCGGGCAGCACATCTCCATAATGTTCAAGTTGCTCTGCTGCATGCTGTTGTGGATGTAGCCCTCCATGCTTTTCCGTATGACTTCGACATCCTCGTCCAGCTCGCTCGCTGCGAGCGGTTTCTTCTGCCTCGCTTTTCTGAGGAGCGCGTGCAGCCGATTGCTCGCCTCCCGGCGCAGTTTCAAGGCGACAGCTACGTCGCCAGGCTTTGTGGACCCGTCCCTGATGACCAGGAACAAGCTGGCCAGCTGCTCGAGGTTGCGCAGGAACTGAAGCGTGGACTCCTGATCGAGCTGAAGAAAAAGGAGCACGGGCTCCTGAAGCGCGACGTAGAGGTTGCTGTCGCGGCAGAGGTTGGGGTACTCGTGCAGCAGGCCCAGGGCGCCCTCCTTCAGGCCGTCGCCCTGTCCGCTTCCTCCAAGGCCGCCCTCCCGTTTCGAGGCAAAGGCTGCCCACGAAACGAGAGCCCCCACCGTGCCACCGACGAGAACGCCGCGGAACAGTCGCGACGACGCGTCTTCCATGGCCGGCAGCGTCTGTGTCATTTGCCTAACGGCTAACAAGTGCCACCGGCCACGCAAACGCGCAGCACTAGGAGCTGGCGGAAGCGCCTCAGCTTCCTGGTGCCTTCGCGATGCAGGACTGATAGCAGGCCATCGAAGTCTGCATGCAGGCCGAGACCTTGCCGTCCGAAATCTTCTCGCTGAGTGTCTTCCCTGGACTGGAAGAGATACATTCCCAGAGCGCCGGGGAGCATTTCATGCTGCATGACCCGACGTCCATGCCGATGACCTTGCGCAGAGCGTCGATGTCTTGGGGCTTCAGGGCACCGCCGCCGGCGCCCGCGCGCTGTGCATCGAGAGCGTCGACAACTGTCGGCAAAGGGACGCATGGCACGTCACCCATGAACACCTTCATGGGCTTCTGGTCGTCGTACGCGAATGATCCCGCATAGGAGCGGTCCTCCCCCGCCGCGGACAAGACCACCTGGGCAGCCGGCGTCTGCATCTTTTACCTTCACTGGAAGCCCTTTCATTTCACCTTTGTGCAAAAGCCGCGCGGCTGCCTCCCTCTGGCCAGGCGAGCCCGAGGAGAACGGCGCCCAGGAAGAGCAGCAGCATCAAGACCAGCAGGGAGGGCGCGCGAAAGGCACACGTCTGCGGGCGCACACGGTCTGCCACGTCAGCTCGGAAGTCTTCCAGCCAGAGCGAGAGGTCGTCGCGCTTCTCTGGCGGGTGCTTGGCCAGGAACTCTCCCGCATGCCGACGACAGTTTGCACAGGGGAGCACTTCTGGGAGGAGGCGAAGGAACTTCAGGTACGCATCGCGGCTCGAGGAGTCGCAGGCGTGAAGACAGTCGCCGAGGAACGCCCAGCCCTTCTCGCCCCACACTGACGGGTCAAGGTTCGCTCGCATTTACTTGCCGGTACAATTCTCCTCCCCGGCGCAGCTGGCCCTCCCGCACTCCGGGCTGGCCTCGTCAGCGGCTGACGCACTATCGGCGAGAGTTGCGAAGAGGGCGGCCAGCTCGGACGGCGCGCTCCCCGCACACCTGCCCACTTCCACCCCCTGGTTGAACGCAACGAATGTGGGGAGCGCCGTGACGTTGAGGACCACAAGCAGCTGCTGAGCGTCCCCTCCCTCTTTCTGGGCCTGGTCAATGTCCAGGATGAAGCCCTGGGTCTTCCCGTATTTTTCGCAGAGCTCCACGAAGTGTGGCTGGATGCTTTTGCACGGGCCGCACCATGTCGCGGTGACTTTCAACACCGCGACGGGGGCGGCGCGGAGATCGGTCGGCGACGCCGAACCGCCCTCCTTCGAGACCATTACCAGCGCCATGATTGTGTGGACAAACTTGCCGCTTTTCTTCTACCTGTGAACGCGAGAGCGTGTTCTTAAACGCAGGACTGAAACCCCTGCGCAGTTGAGGCTGCGGCGAAACCTCTCCGAGCAGAAGAAGAGGTGCGCGCTTCTAAAATGCGGGACGAGCGCGTTTGATGCGTCGACGAAACCTCGGCAAGCAGTGGGAAACATGGGTGCCGCGGGCAGCTCTGCATCCCCTCCTTCGCACACTTTGCTCGTCGTCGTGTTGGCGGGGGCCGTGCTCTATGTCGCGTGGAGGAGTGCGCAGATGCAGCAGGAATTGCGTGGGCTCCGGTCGCTCGTGGACGCTTCCGTGAGCCTGCACGAACTCGAGGAGCAGGTGATGCCAGCCATCGACGGACTTGAGATGGAGGCCGCGCGGCTCAAGAGGGAGGTCCAGGAGCTCGCGCGCCGCGCCGCTTCCGCGCCAAGGAAGCATGCTCGAGGCGGTGCTGCTTGCGCGGACCCTTCTGGAGCGACAGAGTCGGAGCGGGGCTCGGACAGTGAAGAGGCCTCAGACGCCGACGTCCCTCTGAACGTCCCCGGAGAAGGGGGCGGCTTCTTCAGCCCGGGAACTGAGGACTACACGCTCAAGAGCTTGTGTGGGCTGAGCGACATGTCCATGCCTGGGGGAGAGCTTTCGTTGCTCATGGGCATGCAAACGCTCATGGGTGCCGGATGCGCCCCCAAAGTCAGTGCCGTCGGGGTGCCCACCGCCAGGGTTATCATAGGAGGCACGCTCGACGCCTGTGGCGCAGGTGCCTTCCAGAGACCCAGCGTCGTCTGCGAGGAAGAGTCGGGCAGCGACGTCGAGGTGGGCAGCCCGGCCGAGAAGGCGCCCGAAGGCACTAGATCTGGCTCTCAGGCTGGGGTCAAGACGGAGAAGGTCCTCGTAGCCTCCTCGGAAGGGCGCCAAAAGATGGGATAGGAGCACTCGCAATGGATGGTGACATAATAAAGAGCATGGCGACGGTCCAGCCTTCGCTTCTGCGCACCTCAGCTGCGCCCGGGGCTTTCGTGGGTTACAACGTGTCGCGCGTGAGCCTGACTCCTGCGGACACAAACTGGTTTCTGACGCGCGGGCAGCCCTTTAACGTCGGGCACTACGCGTCCGCACCCCTCCAGGGGTTTCACGGCGCCCTTGAAGGGTGCACCTCGCACGGGTGCGCCGTCCCGCCGGGCGACTTCTGCCGCCAGTTGGTGTGCCCGCCCCTCACGACGCCCATTGCCGGCGTCTGCATGGGCACCGTCGAAGAGAATGGCAAGCGGGTGCCAGTTGCAAGCCGTCCTGACCGTGAGGGCTAGCGCGGAGAGGTAGTCCTCGGAGGTCCTCCAAAATATTCACCCCCTGGGAAAAAGATGTCCTTGCTCGCCTACTTGCTCGCCGTGACCTGCAACGACCGCAACAATTCCGCGAAGAGTATGAACGGGATCGTCTCCTTGGTCTTCCTGGCCGTCTTCGCCCTGGCGATCTTCCTCGCCATCCGGGACATGGGGTCGCTCGAAGGCACGATGCCCAAGGTGTGGCTTTTCCTGTTCGCCGTCTTCGCTCCGGAGCTGTACGTCATCATACACGGGCTGTCCAGCTCCACTATGGGGATTCCATTTTTCTCTGAGTCCGTCGTGGACGTTCCTGCGATAAGCCATCTCACGTCGCCTGGGTCCAGTGTGTCGGGGAGCACGTCCTCGCCTGTGAGTTCTCTGGCATCAGAGATCAAGAAAGCGGCGGCCCACATCAAGGCGGGCGTTGGGAAGGCGTCACATGATGCCATGGACACCGTCAGCAGCCTCGGAGCGTCCCTCGACCCCTCCACCGCTTCCTAGAGGACTGCCTGGATCCTCAGCGCCCGCGGGGGAGGCCGAGGTGTTCTGCGCAGGAGTAGGCTGGACGAGCGCCGCGCCCCCACTAGGGTCGGAGAGTGGGAACCGCCTGCAGCAGTAGCGCAGAAGATGGGCCTCATCGAGCGCGTGCGCCGGCTTCACCCCCCGGCGGGTCGCGGCCGGAAACTCCGCCATGGCCGCGTGGAGCGAACGACCACAGGTCCAGCATCTGAGAGGGTGCATCCGTTTTCCTCAACCTTGGGGAAAGAAGGGGATGCAGTCGTCGTCTGAAGCCGAAGACGGCTGTGTGGCAGTGAAGAGCCCGCACTTCCCTCTGCTGATGCAGGTGCCTTCGACGGCTGTTGCGGTGGAGTGGGCGCTGGCCTTCCTGGGCTGCATGCGCAAACTGGCACAGAAGCCTTGCATCGTCCTGGACATAGACGGAACGGTACTGTTGAATGAAGCGAACGGGGCCACAAAGTGCGTGCTGCACTTCCACTCACTTTGTGTCGCGTGCACAAACCATGGCATCACTGTATTTTGCGTCACCGCGCGCCCAGAGGACGCGCAAAACAGAAGCTACACAGAGAGACAGCTCGAGAAATGCAGGATAGAACCCGTCGCTCACGTGTACATGCGCCCCCCAGATGCGGACTACGGGACGTACAAGTATCGGGCACGCAAAGCCATCGCGGCGCGAGGCTACACTGTTCTTCTGACAGTCGGGGACCAGTTCGCCGACATAGCTGTGACGGAAGCGCCCCCTGAGATTGAGGACGACAAAGTCTACGTCGGCCAGATGAGCGACGGCCAGCAGTTCGGAATCAAGCTGGCCTCCGAATTTGCCTGACGGAGCTCATCTCAGGTCTGTGGCAGCTGCAGGACGCTCAAGGGGACACGCACGGGGCACACCCCCGCCGTTCCCAGAGGCTCCTCGTGGAGCAGCACGCAGCTCATCCCGGGGGTGATGCTCTCCCAGAGGATGACTGAGTCGCCCACGCGCAAGCGGAGGGGCGGGCAGGCTCCGGGCGCGCTTGTTTCCCAACTTGGGCGAGTGTACGGAACCGACACGCGCACGCAGGAGCCCTGGGGCATCTGCACCGGACAGAAGAGGCTCATTGGGAACAGCACTTTGCCTGGAAGCAAGACGTCTGCCCCGGTGGAGAGCTGCCTCATCCACAGCAGGTTGCCCGGCGCTGGTCCGGCGCCAAGGAGCAGCACCTGTTCGCCCCAGGCGATCTGGACGTAGCCTGAAGCGCCCCAGCCAGAGAAGTGGCACTGCAGCGCGTAGAGGACGTGTTCCTTCCCATCCGCTGGAGCAAGAACGTCCCCGGCCTGCGCGCCGACCGCAAGCCCAAGAGGTAGAGTCGGCGCGCTTTCGACGGCCGGCTCCAGGTCTGCTGGCTCGGGCCCGCTCGCGTGCTGGTCCTCGACCAAGTCTGGTGCCGGCGGCGGCGCGGTCGCAGGGGGTGGCGCCAGGCAAGGCCCGCCGCTCGCCACCACCTGTGGAGGCGGTCCCTCGCAGAGCCAGCGATTGCGCGCTGGCGGCAGCACCTCGCGCAGCGGGGGCGCGAGGTTCGGGGCGGTCTTTGAGGATCCTCCCGCGGCGCCGACGCTGCTCTCTTCAGGTGGGCCGGGCAAAGAGGGCTCTGGCGTAGCGGCTGCCTCCTTTCGCGCCAGCGCCGTCCCCCAAGTTTCAATCCTGTCCATGTGCGCAGAGAACACCTCAAGCAGGCTGTCTGGGCAGTCCTGGGCTACGCCCTCCACCTCCGCTCGCATGACGCGCACTCTCTCCGTGGCATCTCGGACACGTTTTGGTGGGAGCGAAGAGGCGGTCTCGACCAGCTTGTCGAAGTCCTCGAGGAGCGAGGCGCCCAGGCACTCTGCTCCTACCGCGTAGTCGATCTCCAATTTTCGCGCCGCGGCCTCCACCGCGCTTCGGTACCTGCCTTGCTCCTCCACTAGGGCAGGGCCGTCATCTAGGCGCCGTTCGAGCGAAGACCCCGCGTCTTCCAGCTGGGTGAAGGCGCCCAGTCGCAGCCGCTTCTCAATGCCGAGCTGCTGCACGCGCGCGTAGAATTCTCGTGAGGCCTGCACGATGGGCGCCTCAGCATCCTTGCTGTTCTGGAGGAGCGTTTCCCGGTGTTGCCGCATGCGCTGAAGGACCTGGCGCATGCGCTTTTGCATCCTGGTCAGCGTGCTCAACGTGTCAGCGCTGCACCCTCCTCGTTCTTGAAGCTTGTAGACGCGTTTTTCTGTCATCTTTCCCGTCCGCACGTGCTGCTGCAGGGCGCGAGTCTCGCCGCCGCCCGTCTCGCCCATCTCCTCGAGCCAGCTAGCCAGCACCTCTTCGCCCGCGGCAAGCGCCGCGCGGAGGCCCTCCTCGGCGACATCTCGGGGCGTTTTCCTTGAAGGCATGGCGGGTGGCGAGCGCAACTCGAGCCGAGGCGACTCCGCTTGCGAGAGTATGTGCGTTTCCAACAAAGATCCAATGGCGCGAGTGATGCGTGCGGGGGATGGTCCCAGCAGTGGCGCCTCCGCTGCTGGCGCTCGCGGCCAGGGTGGACGGAACTTCCACTTCTTCCTTGGGCCGGACGGGGAGAACCTGCCGCTCAGGAGCTTAGGGAGGACGGCTGAGGACATGCCGGCTGAGACACTCTGGCCCATCTTCGTTGTGACTCGCGCAGGCGACGGAACCCGCGATGTGGCTCTGGTCGTCGGCACGGACCCGCGCGACTGCGTAGCTTGCCCCTATCCCCCGGAGGAGGCAGATGTGCCAAGCATGTGCGCGACGGTGCGGACGGAGCGCGTCCTGGAGCTGCTGCGCGAGCACCTGTCGCCCGTCTTTGGAGGAGCCTCGGCGGCGAGATGCGCGCCACACACGCGCGCCGACGACCGGTGCGCGGTCTTCCTGGACCTCATGGAGAAGCAGACTAGCCTTCTCGCGGACGCAGTCCCGGGCTCCCCACGAGTCCTGGCACCCGTGGCTGGGGATTTACCGTCGGCGCCGTGCGCCCATGACGGTGTGGAGGCCCACGTGCTACCGACAGTGAGCCTGCCCACCGCGGCCGCCTGCGCGACCGCCTCGCCTACATCCGCGCGGCCGCTGCTCGTGGTCGTGCGGGGGTCGGCCGCGCATGCCGCGATGTCCCAGCAGAGCACGCTGGCGCGCGACGAGGGCGCGGGGGGGCACGGGGCGGTCCTCATCACCGGTGTGAGTGTCTTCCGTCAGTGCTTCAGCAGCGCAACCCCAGGGGATCTCGCGAGGACCTGGCTCCCGTCCCCCAGACCTGCGGTCCCTGGACACGCGAGGCCGTCCGCGTGGTTCCCTGGCTCGCAGCTCGTCTCGCCCTTTGAGGTGGACGTGGCGCTCCTCGCGGGAAGCGGCGAGCGCATGGAATTCCTAGCGCATTTGCCAGGGCTTTGGGCGCGGAAAGCGGGTGGAGCTGACTTGCTGGCGCCTGTTGTGCTGGACGAAGCGCTGCCCGCGGCCGAGGTAGCGGAGATCGAGAAATGCTGGACCTCCCTCCCACACCGTAGGCTTTTCATCGCCGCTCCGTCGCGCGCCCGCGCACCGGACCTTGCCGACGAGAGGACCGTGTCCTTCACGCTGCCCTTCTTCGCAGGAGAGTACACAGGGCGCCTGCAGCGTGCGCCAACCACACTCGCGACGGCCTGCCAGGATGCGCTCGCGCGGCACGAAGAGTTGGCTCTGCCCTTCGTGCCGTGGGAGACCGTTGTGGATGAGTACCTGCCCCACGATGGCGCGACTCAACGGGCACTGGACTGGTTCTCTTTTGTAGAGCCGGGTCTTCATGTGGCGTTCTCGCGGCGAATCTCCAGGTCTCACAACCTACGCCCCAACTCGCGTGGAGCCGCTCCTCAGCCGCCGCAGCCTGCCCGGAGCCTTCCCCCGGAGCGCCTCGTATCAAGACTGTGCGGAAGACTGCGTCTTGGGGCTGGGCGCAATGGACTTGGGTTCGTGCTGGATCCCCTGATATGGTGGTCTCTGGCGAAGTCTCACTATGATCCCGGCGCTTCCGAGGCGGCATTCTGCGTGACCCGCAATTTCTTTCCTCTGTCGACGCGCGCATGGATACCTGTAGTCCGTGGCGCCACAGAGAACCACCGGGCCCAGGTAGATTGGGGAAGGCTGTTGGGGACGGCGGACAACAACCTTGCTTCGCAGGAGGGCCGACAAGCAATCTTCCGGTCGTGGCAAAGGCTGCTTTCAGGCCCGCTAGGGAACGCCCTCATTCGCCTCCTCGATGAGAGCGTGACGCACTTCGTCGCGCTCTGCGCGGAGAAACTCTTATTGAAGGGGGAACGAGCGGTGCGCCCTCAGATCGAGAACCTCCAGAAGATCCTCTTCACGTTTGAAGGCTTCGTGCCGTTGCAGTTCTGCACTTGGGATCCTCATAGATTAGAAGAGTTGGACCACGTGGGGGTCGTCCCACATTCGCACCCGTCCTTTCTGCGCAATCTGGTCTCAACGCTAACGGGGCCAGACAACGACGGCCTGCTGCCCACCGGTCCTGTCGGAGCGCGCGTGCCCACGCGGGATCTCACGCTCCTGAAGCTCCTCAGCGCTCCTTTCGCGCCCGTGGAGGGAGGTGAGGACGACGAAGCGCCGGCGGGATACCTTGCTCGCCTCCGCGGGACTGCGCTTGCATACCTTCTCAGAGACATGACTGCTGAGGTCTTCCCGTCGGGTGCCGCCCCCTGCCCCGTTCAGTCAGAGTCGGCTCCAGCGGTCCTATTCTTCCCGTCTTCGCCGATGCCTCACCTACTACGAGCCCCGGACCCCGTCCCAGCAAGTGACATCCTCACGGAAGAGGTCCGAAGCGCACGCGATCGCCCGTGCGCTCCGCCGCGACGGGTGCCGGGCGTGGGCGCTGCCGGGGCTGCGGGACGTCAAAGGGGCGCCGGAGCGGTTCGTGGGCGGAACGCTGGAAGGAGCCGCGGCGCCGGGAGAGGTGGCCTCGCAGCTCTGGCCCGCGAGCTCGCCCTTGCGCGAAGGGACCGCGGGCGAGCTAGGGTGCCGGACGGAGCAGCCCCCCCGGGCGCCCCCCCCGGTGCCAGATCTCCCCAGGCGCCGCCCGCCGCGGGTTGAAGACACCCGAGAGCGCCCGCAGGGGTTGAGGGAGCCGAGGTTGCCACGCCATCAGGTGTAGAGGTGGGGCCGAGCTGTGTCGGGCGGAACGTGACACCATGTGGAGCGAGCGCCGGGACGCCGCCTTCGCGCTGCCACATGGCTCATATACCTCTGGTACCTCTTGTCTTGCACTGTCGCTGGATTTCCCTCGAAGATGAAGGGGGTCGGCAGGCTTTTCGACTTCTCGAGGGAGGCCAGTGCCGGCAGTTCAGCGACCCCGGGAGGTGGACCGAACTGGAGAAGGTGTGAGTTCCGAGCCTGCTGTTTTACGGCCGTGTAGGCGGAACTCGCCACGTCCCGTATCGTCGCGTACTGCAGCTCCACGACCTGACGCGCGCCGCGCCAGGAAGTGGTCTGGAAAGCCTGGAGGTGTTTTGTCCACAACGGAGAGAGCTCTTCCGCAGGAATTTGCAGCAGCTTCGCGTCTTCCAGGCCCAGCTCCCGGAGCACCTCCTGCGCTCCTTGAAGGACCTGCTCAACGGCCTCCTGACAAATGTACTGGCCAACCCACGAAAGGGGAATCTGCTGCGCGTACGTGCGCGAGGCGGAGACCTCCAGCTCGGCGCGGACTCGTTGCGCGAGGCCTTTCAGCGCGGCCACCTCCTCGCGACACTGCGCGCTCATTTATTCTTCGAGGGCACTTCATCTCACGGCTCTGGCGGCGACCCTCCAAATCGCAGGACGTGCCAAATGACGAGCGGCTGCGGACCCTGGTGGTACGCTCTGCTTTTCATTCTGGTGGCTTCCTTTGTTCCCCTCTTCGTTCTCCTCGAGACCTCGGTCCGCGCTTGCGGGGCGGACTGGCCGCCGCCACTACCACGCCGTCGGAGGAAGCTGGACGGCACGGGAGAATTCCCGCGCGCATAGATTAAAGGCAAGAGCCAGAAGACATGGCAGACGGCGGCTCGACGACCCAGTCCATGGACCCGACTCGCTTCGCCGATCTCCTCACTGCCCCGCAGCAGTCTCGTCGAGCACTGCCCGTGGCAGGCAGCGCCGCCTTACCAGCTTCCGCGCAGCAGCCGCCCCCATCTCCTGATCTCCCTCCTCCAGGCTCTGCTCCCCTTCCCCCAGCCACAGGTCCCGCGCCAGCGACGGTGCCTCTTCCTGCTGCTCCGCAATCTGCCTTTGGTCCTCTGCCGGACGCTCCACAGTCTGCCTTCGGTCCGCTGCCAGCCTCGCTTCCGCAAGACCCTGCCCTCCTTGAGACCTTGGCCCCCACGACGCCGACGGGGTCCACCCCGAGCGTCGGGGACGCCGTGGCCGATGAGGTCTCGCAGGAGGAGATTGCGCTGGTGTCCGGGGTGGACACCCCGGACACCAGCGCCGCGGATGGCGCCGCCGAGGCGCCGAGAGCAAGCCAAGGACTCCCCGCCGCAGCCTCAGCACCCGTCGACACGCAAAGCGCCGGTAGCGGCACGGAGGCGCAGGTCGCCGGCGATCCCAAGCCGCCCGCACTGGATTACTCCCCATTTGGGCTTGCGGGGTTCGCCGGGGCTTTTCCGATGGGCGGCCCAGACTCCGCGGCGCGCGTGTACAGCAAGCAGCAGCTTGGGGGACAACTCCAAGCACTCGGGCTGCCAGGAAAGGACGCGATTCCAGGATTCCACGTGGTGCCAGGGGGCGGCGCCGTCGTTGTCCAGCCGGTAGAGGGTTATCGCCTGCAGCGGCTCGATGAGAAGTGCGTGCGCGCGCTGGAGGCCGCGGGACATGAGGCGTTCCAGCGCTTTGCTGCAGCGGCCCGCGCGGTGCAGCACTCGCAGGAGATCTCGAACCTCGATGCGCTGTCCGCAGCTGCAGAGGCTCTAAGGCAATCTCCCCTGGCGAGCTGCAATGACGGCGATGCCTTGACAAACAGACTCAAAATCCTGCAGAAGAGCTGCGAAAGCTGGTCGGCCGCCCGGACCAAGGTGGCGCGGCTTTTGCACCAGAAGAAATCGCGCGAGCTGCAGCTCCAGAAGCTGCGTCAGCAGCTCTCCACTGCCACCGACGTGCTGGCGAAGGACCAAGAGGCTGTGCACGCCGCGTCCGCCGCCGAGAAGCAGGTTGCCCAGCGCAAGAGAGGCCTTGTCCTCGGCCTCGCCGCGGAGATGGAACAGGAAGTGAAAGGCCTCGAGAAGCTCCAGAAGACGGTCCTCAGAGCTCGGTAACCGCGAAAGGCAGACGCCCCGAGGGAGCCGCCTTGAAGTCACCGCCGAGGGCGGCGGCTCGGGAGGGCGTCTCGCGGCAGGGCTCTCCGTTGCGGAACTCTTTCGAGCGTTGGCACAAGTGGCGCGTGCAGTCGGCAATGCACCCTCGGAGTGTTGGGTCCCGCACCAGCAGGGGGCAAAAGGCCCCTCGAAGGATGCGCGGCAAGGGAGACCAGGACGGAAGGCGCGCCGCTCGGGCGAGGCCTTCGAAGAGGAGCCCGAGGCTCCAGGCGTCGAGGTTGAAGGTGACGCAGTGGGGTCGCGCGCGGCGTCGCTGAACCTCGGGCGCCTGCCACTCGAAGGCGCCGACGCACTCGCTCCACGTCCCCTGTAGGCGCATACAGCCAAAGTCCGCAACCCTAGCCCGCAGGTTCTCGCTGCACCAGAGCACGTTGTCGGGCTTCAGGTCTTGGTGCACCAGCCCACGCGAATGCAGGAAAAGCACCCCGAAGGTGGTGTCCGCAACGGCATGCAGGAGCGCGCTCCCCGTGAGCGAGTTCGAGCTCTCTACGAGGGTCTGGTCTCCTCCGTGGTCCATGACCACCGTTAAGGCAGTTCCATCGAAAAAGACCGCGAGCACGGAGGCGATGCAGGGGTGGCGAAGGCCCTCCGCGAGGAGCTCTCCGAGGTGGAGCCTGAGCGAGGCCTTTGTGCTTGCGAGTGTCTTCACGGCGAGTCGGCCCAGCGGGGAAGGCTGCTCTATCACCACGGCGAAGGCTCCCGTGCCGAGGTGTGCGCGACAGACGCTGCGCTGGCAGACGGCGTCAGGGAGCCAGGCCCGCTGCATGTCAGGTTTCTTCAATGGCAGTCGCGGATATAGGTGAGGAGTGCGCGTGTGCGGACTCGTTCCAGTGTCTTCCGTGAGACCCTCACGCCCAGCCGTCTTCCAAGCCGCTCGCCTAGCTCCCAGGCTCCAATCTCCTCCTCCAGGGTGGAGAGCTTCAGGCTCTTGGTTCGACGCCGACAGCGCCCCTTCTGGCTCCACCACTCGTGGTGCGAGCAACCAAAGATGCGCTTCGCTTTGTTCCTCCGTCGACGGAAGAAGATGATGATGTGCCCGCACTCGTGAAGCAGCGTGGCGAGACGAACCCCGTAGGATGCTTTGCGGTTCAGAGAGACCGTGCTGGCCCGTGAGTTCTCCCCGTCGAACTCCACGTGGTCCTGCACCCCAGGTGCACAGTGCAAACTGGACGAGTGGCTTTCAAGCCAATTTTCCAGGACGTTCATCGCTCGCCGAGTGAAGAAAAACGAGAAGCGGCGCGTGCTCGGGTGTACATGGGGTGCTAGACGTGCATGGAGCTCTGCTCGTCTCTTTCTCGCAATTGCGCACAGGATTCCGCTACGTCCTGCCGAGCTGTCAAGCGGCGCGAGTATGTCGCCCTGTTCTACTCACGCACGGCCTCGCGCCTCACGTATTCTCACACCGTCGGCGGGAACGAAAGGGTGGACTGTCCCCTTGCGGCTGGCGACCGGCTCGCAGCAGCGGCGCCCGCTGCCTCAGGCCGCCTTACGACCACTGAGACCGCGACGAGGTTGATACCGGCTATCTTGACCCCCTCGCGATTCGTGAAGGTGTAAACGCTCTCGGGGCGCACGGCCACGCGGAAGCGCAGGCTCACCCACGTGCGGGTGTCCGTACACTCGCGGTGGAGTCCCAGCACGGCTTCCGACGCAGACGAGGCGTGCTCGATCTCGCCGGTGGCTTTCTCGAAGCTGAAGCGCGTCAAGTACGCCTCTGGCCCTCGGGTCACCAGTCCAACCTCGCAACCGGGAGGGTAGGTTGGATCGTTGCCGACCCAGAGAGGGCTGCGGTACACCCCCTCCCGTTCGATGTCCTCGACGGTCATCTCTCTCCCCAACATTTCGCGCGACGACGCCGCCAGCTCCCCCTTGGCCCAGGAGTCGAGGGCCCGGAGCTGCTGTGCGACACCCTCCGCATAGACCTGAAACTTCAGCTTCGCGAAGCCCTTGGCGATTGTCTCTTCAGTCCACTTCGGCGCGAAGGTGACTCGGATCCACTCCTCGCCGACGTGGAGGGCGAGCGAAGTCTGGCGCCTGCCTGGAGCGGGCGCCACGTACGTGCGGCCGCCACGCGGGCGGAACTCCCAGGAATTCGCAAATGTAGCCCCCTCCGGAGGCGTCGGGGCTGAAAAGGGAGGTTCCGTGGCGCGGCGGGGACTCCGGCTGCGCACGCGTGCCGCAAAAAGCCCCGGCTGCTCGACGTAGATCTTGCGCAGGCGTCCGTCAATGTCGGAAGGGTTAGTGTCGACGCACTCTCGCAGCGCACGACCAAGGGAGACGAGTGTGTCGCTCTTTTCTGGGGCGTTGCCTGCCGCAATAAGCTGCAGGCGGAGAGGCACCGCGCTCTGCACGTCCACACCCAATGCTGTCAGCAGTTGCGCACAGGAGCTCGCAGCAGCCGAAGTCATGTTTCGAGCCAATGGGAGCGTGCGGAGGCAACCCCGCACTTTACGGACAGGGCGTGTTCCTGCTTGGGCCAAACGGCGAGCGCGTCCGTATGTCCACCGCGTGTGCGCAGCCGCTTCCAAGCAAAGCATGCGCGACTGCTGCTGCGGATTGTCTAGAGTCATCGCGGGCACACGCAGGGGGCGGACGCCGGCGACCAGCGACGCCTTTCGGACGCCAATGACCAATGATGCCTTCCGCACGCCGACCCCTTGGAGGACACGCGGGGAAGCCGGGGAAGCAGCAGTCGAGGGACGTGCGCAGGGAAGCGCGCGCCCGAGAAGCTGCACGGCGAGCCCCCGTCATGCCGAAGCTACGCCGCCACCCCCCGCTCCACACGCTCAGGGGAGGTAGCTTACCGCGGCCGTTGCGGTTAACGCACCGCCATTTCCCGAAGTATGAGGCGTCTCAGGCGCCAGAGCCTCGGCGCATTCTTTGACAGCACGGAACTTGGCGTCAGAGCCTCCCTTGTCAGGATGCGCGAGGAGTGCCTTCTTCCTGTACAGGCGCCTGACTTCTGCCAGCGAGGGTGTACCGCACTCTCGAGTGCCGTAGTACATCGCGCAGCACTCCTCTCTTTTCGCGGTTCCGCGGCTCTTGGCGGCCGTGTCGGCTACTTCCTGCGTGGCGAGGGGTGCTGAGCTCGGGGCGCTAGAGTGCGCCAGCGTCCTGGCGCCGCCCCCGCCACTCGGAGGCTTGGAGCCTGCGCGCACGAGCTTCGAGGGTGCTCCTTCGCTGCCCGAGTCGGAGTCGGAAGTCCTCGCAAGGCGCGAGGCTGCTCCCACGCTGCCTGGTCGCGGCCCAGAAGTCCCCGTGGGCATGGAGCCTGTTCCTCCGCTGCCCGAGTCGAGCCCAGAAGGCTTCAGAACTTTAGAGGTTGCTCCGGCGGTAATGCCGGAGCTTGCCCCAGAACTGCCCGATGCGAGTCCGGAAGCCCCTGCACGTGACGTGCCTCCCGCAGAACGGGTCGCCACGCGCTCCAAGACCGCGCGGCATTCGTCGACGGCGCGGAAGGCGGCATCGGAGCCTCCCTCGTCGGGATGCGTAGCCAGTGCCTTCTTTCGATACCCTTTCTGGACGTCGGCTTTCGAAGGAGTGCCGCAGTCTCTGGTCTCAAAGTACATGTCACAGCATTCCTCTTTCTTGCTGAGCGACGTCTTTGCGCCAGCTCCGAGGCTTGCGGCGCCCGCCCCCCTGTCTGGCTGCGAGTGCGCCAGCGGCGCTTTTCCTTGCCGCCGCACCTCACCCGAGCCTGTGTTGGAAGGAAGAGAGAGAGAGGACACCAGGGAGAGGGAGATCCCTCGTGGACGAAGAACCGTCCACTGGCGCCGGAAGGGCAAGCGCAGTGGGCCTATCCTCGAGGGCGAGGGGACTCCCTGGGGGGGCACCGGCCGCGCCTGCGTTTGCGAGAGCGAGCACGCCGTTTGGCGGGGGTGGTGTGGCCTCGCGTCCTATTTCAAGGCGCTTTCGACACCGCAACGCCGCGGCGAGGTCGCCCCCGCACATTCTGTGGTCCGTCACCTCCCTCGCAAGGGTCCTTATCTTGTCGCCTGCTGAGTGTGGCGCTCGATCAAAGCGCGTCAGCAGGTGATCTACCTGCTTCCTACAATCCTCGGGACAGGTCTCATCTGCGACCCCGAGGCCCTTGGCCGCCAGAGAGATGAAGCAGGAGGGCGCCTCATCCACTGCGCAGGCGCTATGCTTGTTTTCCCGAGTGCCGCCACACCCTCCACGTGTGGGAGATTTCGGTCTCTCAAATCTGTGACCGCCACGGCCAACGAACGGGTCTGAAGAGAGCTCACGACTCCTAGCGTGGCGCCTGAGGGCGGCCGATGCGCTACCTGCGCCAAGAAGAGTGCGTCGTCGGTGTGGATGGGGGGCGCTTCCGTGCCGAGAGACTGGCGAGTTTCGCTGACTATGCGCCGGGACGGGGCATCTCCAGTGAACGCAGGCCGGCCGTCCCCCGGACGAGGACCCTCCGGCCATCGGGCTGGAGCGCATAGTGGTCGTAGGTCACCTCCCTGCCCTCCCCTAAATCCTGTGCCTCTCCTTCGGTGAGCTCTGCCGATGCTCTGCCCTGACAGGCCTGCCCATCGAGGTTCTGGCTCCGGTCGACGCCGTACAGATAAACCTTGTTCTTGGCGTCCGTCGCCCAGCCAGGAGGCAGCTCTACGCTCACGAAGCCAGCCCTTGGAATGGCGCCCCCGCAGCAGCCTCCTGAGCCGCCTGCCAGGATGAAGGTGCAGTTACTAGTCGGCCCCCCGTGGTTCGGTCCTCCTGCGCAGCTCGTGTCGTGCGCGTGCCCGAACGCGCTCAAGAGGAGCCAGTTGTCAGTCACGGCGGGGTCTGTGGACTTCGAGCGCTGGCTGCCAGGCGATGCGGCGCCCGCAGTGAAGAGTTGCGTCAGCTGCGAGGCGATGGCGCAGCCCCCGCCCGTCCCGTCCGGCCGCGAGACGCAGCAGTCGGCGTCATACCCGGAGTTGTAGTGCTGGATTATGATAACCAGCCTTGCTGTGCTCTCGTAGCCCCTCGTCGCGACAAGGTTGTAGGCATTATTCAAGACTTCATTTTCCTCGCCAAGGGCCGAGACGCCGTCTGAGGTTGCGCACTGCTGCGCACCCGTCCCCTGGTTTCCGCCCCACGCGCCTGCGTCAGTGGCATTCGTGTCCACAGCTATCACCTCGATGAGGTTATTTTCGACGCTGGGGATGCAGTAGAAGTAGTTGCGGTCCGGCATGTGCCAGTTTGGGGGGACAGCCGTGTCGCCGGCGTTCACCTTGCTTCCGCTGAATTGCCCCCCCAGGTACGCCTGGCAGCGGGGCTGTCCCGCGACGGCCTTGGAGGCGGGGCCCGCAGGCACGCTCCCGCAAGGTGTGCAGTCCGCACTGTTTTCGTAGACGCCGCCCGTCGGCGTGGCGCTGACCAGACACTTCTTCGCATTTGGATGCAGAAACCCGCACGCGTAGAAGGGATCGCTCGTTCCCAGGTCGTGGTTGCCCATAACTGCGAGCCACGGTATAGAGAGCAGGGACCGCTCGCCGGCCGCGGGGCCGTAAACGTCCAGATAGTTTGTCTTCCAGGCCCCGGAGGATGAAGCGCCAGCACCCACACCTGTCCAGTAAAAATTGTCCCCTAGAGAACACACAACGAGGGGGTCCTTTCCTTTGGAGAACGCGTACTGCTTGGCCGCCTTTGCCACATTTATTTGACAGGGATACGTGCCTGTGGGATTCTCGGGTCCTTCGTCGCCCCAGTCTCCCATGAGGAACAGATAGTCAGTCGAGGTGTCCGAGAGCTTCATGACGTGTCCATTCGCGGCTGGATCGGGATCGAAGATAGGCACATAGCCCGACTGGAACGCGTTGACAGGCGCGGAAGAGAATCTGAGTGGGCCGCTGGGCAGCGTACCGAGAGGCCAGACGGATCGCAGCGTACCGACGGGGGAAGACCCCGGTGTCCGGTAGCACGGAGCCTGCTGAAGGCATTCGCAGCTCTGGGCGCTCGAGAGCGCGCCCCAAGCTCCGGAAGGTTGCTGCAGGCAGTACGACGCGCAGTACGGTGAGCAATCTTCTTTGGCACCGCCTTGAATACAGCTCTGCCACTCTTTGTATCCCGGTCCACCAGAAGAGGCGGGGACCAGGGGAACGTTTAGGGCTCCCTCAGCCGAGGGCTTGAGCTGCTGGGTGGCGGAGAGACACTGCGGCAGAGCCGGCATGAAGTTCGGAGCGTGGAGTGTCTGAGCACCGACCGCGCCAGGTTGCCAGCAGATGGGCGGAGAGGCGCCTCCGTCGGTGAAACACTGGCACGCCTGGCTCTGAGGATCCCAGGAGACCGCCGAGCCACCCTGCGTCTGGCAGGCTTGCGCGCATGCGGCGGCGCTGCTCTCCTGCGTTGGCGCCATCGCTTTGCCAGCCGCCGCCTCCCACCGCTGGTTCGGTATTGTTTGCCATGTGCTTGGTACGGGTGGGGGCGGCGGGGGTGTCGCGCTGTGCGGAGGGAATGTCCAATGTTTTCCTCGCACGACGGTTGTTCTGCCGGGGTTCGTCTTTGGGGTAAGCGCAGACTTAAGGTAGCATTGGCCCTCGTCGAGAACGGCAGACTTGCAGTCGGGGTTCGCAGTGCAGCTCCGGCAACAATCCTCAGGTGTGCTTCCGGCAGCGATGGCAATGTTCTCTCCCACGATGTCTGTGTTCTCGAACGTGGAGCAGCCTGCGGTCGGCGTCGCGGGCGCTTGGACGGGAGCCTGGGTCGGAGGCCGACTGGGCGCCTGGGTGGGAGCCTGCGCCGGAGGCTGGCTGGGTGCGCGGGCGGGCGCCTGCGCCGGAGGCTGACTGGGCGCGCTCTGCGGAGGGAAGGGCCAGTTTTTTCCTCGCACCACAGTTGTTCTGCCTGGATTGTTCTTTGGGATGAGCGACGACTTGAGATAGCAGTTACCCTCGTAGAGAACGGCAGACTTGCAGTCGGGGTTCTTGTCGCAACTCTGACAGCAATCCTCTGCGGTACTTCCGGCAGCGACGGCGATGTTCTCTCCCACGATGTCCATGTTCTCGAATGTCGAACAGGCTTGGTTCGGCTTCGAGGGTGCTCGGCCGGGAGCCTGGGTCGGGGGCTGACTAGGCGCGCGAACTGGCGCGGGCACCGGCGCAGCAGCTAGCGGCGGCCCTGCGGAACAGGCCATGGCAGAAGAGCACTTGACCGACTGTGACCAGGGACACTCTCCCTGGACCGGTTCCACGCATCCAGAGAGGGTGGAGCAGTAGGGGCCTCGCGAGCCTTGACAGAGTCCATCGTGGAGGGCCGAGCACTGCGTGGCTGGGCCGCCCACGCCACTCGTGCACTGGTTGGAGTTGCCCATTGCACCAACGCCGTAGACGTCAGGACAAGCGCTTCCCCGGTTCCTTGGCCATATGCTCGAGCGGGTCCCTAGCAGAAGTGCAAGGGCCAGAACTAAAAGCCCTGCCAAGGCCAAGCAGGTGCAGGTGCTTGAAAGCATTTGTCTTCGGGAAGGATATGATCGCCCGGTGCCTAGGTGGAAGATGCTTTTGCCGCATGCTGACAGCGTCGCTTCCTCGCTGCTCGCTACCTCCATAACCAACAGAGGCGCGCGATCGGGAAGGAAGTCCAAAACATTCGCTCCTGGCATGGGCCAGGTGCATGCAGCTGCTCGAGAATTTGCAGGTAAGCGACGACAACAATGCTAAGTCAATTCGTTTTGCTCTTTCTTCTGGTCTTTGGGTTGCTTCCGAGGACTCGTTCAAGAATTTGGTCGACTTCAAGAGGTCTGACACCGTCGACGAGGCCTTGCGCGCGCGAGGTGACGAGGGTCAGCCCACGGGCTGGTACGTCGCGGGTGCCCTGGTCTGCGGTCGCCCGGGTAGGGCCTGACGAGAGCAGACCGCCCTCGCTTCGAACGTGCGGCCGCGGTCTTGCAGCTGCCGGAATTTCCTCGACAGGCCCAGCGCGCATAGCCGCGTGTCAGGCACCGCCTGAGCGCAGGGTGACGTCCGGGGCTCTCTCGGAGGGCTTCCGTCACGGCATCCCAGAGCGCGCAGGACGCGAGGGCGAGCGTGTTTTTCAGCCAGGACGGTCTTCGCCGACAGCACGGGGGGCTCGGGCCGCGAGTCTCCTGCAGATTGCAGCTTGCGGGGAGAGGCGCGAGCGCGGGAGGGAGCGACACAATACCCCAGATCTGTGAGCCAAGGTGCACAGGCAGTCTCGGAGCAGGAGTTTTGGAAGTGCCCTAGCTTGCCGCAACGCCGGCATCTGCCGTGCAGCCCTGTGATGCTTGTGCGGATGGTGTCTTTGTCTCGCGTGGACAAGGCTTGGGAGTGGGAGAACTCCCAGCCGCGCACCTGTTCTGAGCCATGGGCCATCATGCGTCGGAGGGTCTCGAGCATCTCCCAGAGGAAGACGCCTCCGCTCGGCCTCGGTTCGAGGGGCTCTTCGCAGGCTTCGATTTGTCCACCTCCCCAGCTGCGGACGACGCCTTCGTGCCACTGGTGCTCGCGCAACCTCGCTGCGAGATTTGACGCGACGCCGACGTAATAGCATGTGAGGCCATCTCTGAGACGGCGGAAGCGTAGCACATACACAAAAGGCGGCACGTCTGGCTCGCGCGAGTGTCGCGCGCGTTTTGGGGAGGGTTCTTCCCCGGCTAAGCCCTGCGAAGTGCGTCGTCGGCGGCTTCGCAGGCCTGTCATGGATGATTGCTGGCCATGTTGGAGTTGGATTGGCTCTCTGCGTGGTACTTCACTTTCGCTTCTTTTAACTAGGCTGCGATAGCCGCCCTATACGGGCTTTACGCGGGTCGGTGGGACAATGCCGCACCTCCGCCCCGTTTTAATTCTATCTCCAGGAAACAGAACAAATGGAGAGCGCTGCGCTAGCCATTCTGTTCATTCTGCTGGTCGGTGCGGCTATCATCGTTCTCGGCGGCCGGTTCGGACACCCTTTGGCTGCTGCGCCGCGGGGTGGGTCGGTTCCGCCGACGCATGCCGCGCCCAGAGGCACGGCGCCCGCGGCTGCTCCTGCGCTGGGCGCGCCCTTCTCCCCAAAGACATGCCAGGTACATGCAGACACAGACAATCATTCGGGCGCTGCTCTCCGCTCCGCGCCCGCCGCGACGCCCACAGAATGTTGCGAGGTCTGCGCTTCCTCCAGCACCTGCTCCGCCGCGGTCCTCTTGGATAAGACCTGCTACCTCAAGTCCAACGCAGACCCCTCAGGTAACGTGGCGTTGGCTGGTCGCACGCTTGTGGTGCCGGCAAGGGCAGCAGCGCCCGTGGCCCGCCCGCAAGGGCCTCCCACACCCGCAGGCCCGCTACCGCCAGTCGCGCGACCTCCTGCGCGGTCTATGCGCGGGTGCTTTCGAGTGTCGCCCCTGTCGGTGATGACAGGGGATACTCAGCGTGGAGACTTCTTTGGCGTCGGTGAGTACGGCCTCAGACTGTCTTGGCTCAAAGACGCCGCTGGGACCGACCCGCCGGGCCCCCTTGTGGTGGGCGGACGGGCTGTGGACTGGGAGGTCAGCAACAAGGCAACAACCCTCGGATTTGCAGGAGTCACGAGCACACCTGTGAGTTTCTGGACGACCAAGGTGAAGGTCCCGGCAGGCAGGGTGGCCCTGGTTGCGCTTGGTCCTTACAAGTATAACGTGCAGGTACCTGAGTCGGCAGCGGGAGCGACGCAACGGCCTCCTACAATGGCGTCGTCTTCATAGGAGACCCTGAGGACAGCACCATCAACGGGACCATGTGGACGTCTATCGCGAACTCATTTGAGGTGCAGAATAGGCTTCTGGAGGCGAAGAAACCAGGACTTTGCGCCTTCGTGGGCGACAACTACTACCCCAATGGTGGCCTCGAGACAGGGCTCTTCGACGCATGGCGTGATTGGGCTGACCACGTGCACACCGCGGGACTCGATGGTCAAACCATAGTTGACACTCCGACCATCGCCCTCATCGGGAACCACGACTATGAAGGCTGGGGCTGCTGCGGCAGCTGTAACTGGGACAGTCCCTCCACATTGTCGGCTGTAGATGGCGGCTGGAACACATTTTTCTTCATGCTGGACACCTACGACCCTGTCGTGGAAAATCCTACCCTGCCTTCCACGCGGGGTGCCCGCGTTCCCTTCCAGCACACATTCGTCGCCGCAGTCGCTGGAACGGCCTGCGTGCTCATGGTCGACGGCGCATGGCTGCCATCCGATACCACAGACGCTGTCGACTGGGCCGCCGGCCAGAAGCGCCTTGCGGCCCTGGGAGTGCAGCGCGTCGTCGTCTGCAACCACTGGAATGGGGCAAACCTTGGGTGCTTGCCTGGGGCGGACGGCCAGAGCTATGCGGATTGGCTGCTGCACAGCGCCCCAGGGGCGTGGTCTACCTTCAAGAGCATCACCTTCGTCGTCGCGCACACACATGTAAACGGGCCGCAGTCCGGGGTCAGCCTCTCGTCGGGTGCTGCGCTCTTTGGTGCGATCGTCGGGGGGAACGGCAACACCTGCAATGGCACCTGCAGCGGTGGCAGCTGCATAAACTGCAGCGACGACCACTGCTGTCCGTCTTACCTAAACGGCGGCGGCGAGTGGAGCTACGGGATGTGGTCCGAAGGCGGGGCCTGCCACGGCCTCTACCCTGGCCTGGAGCCCCCAGTGCCTTCTTCTGCTCTCACCAAGACACTGATGGGCGCGGGCGAGACCCTCACGACGAGCGAGCTCTTCGAAGTTTACTCGCCCGTCCGTCTCGCCAACGAGGCCAACTACCGCATGAAGGATTCGTCCAAGGTAGTGCTCGACGCAGCCATCCCGCTCACGGGCTACGCGCCTCTCATGCTGCACCAGCTGCCTCCCGCAATCTCTCACAATGCGGACCGCTTCAAGGACTACACTTCCACTTTCCAGATACGCGCCGGGTACGCAAGCTGCGACTCCCTCACGTTCCCCCCGGGATACAACACCGCCGGTGCGAACTGCTGGAGCCCAGAGGGGGGGCACCCTCTGGACAACTTCGACGTGCCAGAACCTCCCGGGCTGCTGTGTCCAGCCAGCGGGATCCAGGAGGGCTGTCCCGTCTGGGCTCAAACACAGAGTTAGTGGGGCGCACTGAGCTTTGGTTATAGCTCGTCGGAAAAGTGTCTGAAAAGTCAGACAGGCTGCGACAAGGGCCTTTCCAGACCCTTATGGCTCGCCATCACCCCGACGCGCCACCCACGAGGAGGAGTGAGAAGCCTCGTTTTCGCTTTCATGCCGCAACTAGAGCGATGGGGTGCCTGTGTTCACTGTCAGGTTAGGTCTCCTCACCCACACGAGTTGGAGTCGTAGGTCACTCCACAATCGCTGGTATGCCATGCTGGGCGCAGAGTTCCGATACTCTTTGTAGCTCGGAGGCGCCTATGTGACCTTCCCCTGGCAGGGCGTGCCTGTCTCGCCGAGACCCCCATGCGCACCGACTGTCGTTGAAATGCACGAGAGCGAGCTTATCTCTGCCCAGGCGCGCGAGGACAAGGCGAAGGTATTCGCTCGGCGCAAAAGCGGCCCCGGAGGCAAAGACATGGCACGTGTCGACGCACACTTTGAGTGAGTTGCACGCCGCGAAATGCTCTTCCACGAAGGTGACGAATTCTTCGGCGCTCGCCAGCAGCTCGGTACCCTGACCCGCAGGCGTCTCGAGGAGGAGAGGGCAGTCCCCACAGTTTGTGAGCGCCGCCTCGAGAGCCACCCGCATCCTGTCCTTGGCTTCCAAGGGGTCGCATTTCAGGCTCTTTCCAACATGGACGACGACGCCTCGCAGCCCCAGCGCGTGGCCGAGCGCCAGTTCGGCCTGGAGGTAACTCGCATTGGCAGACTGGATGGCTTCGACAGGAGTCGCTAGGTTAACGGTGTAGCTCGCGTGACAGAAAGCGACCAGGCCCCGCAGCGCTCTCGTGGCTTCCACGTCGGCAGAGGTCGCAGTTTGCCGAGTGAGCGACCGGGGATTCCCGGTGAATATCTGCACTGGCGTTGATGTCCTGTGGGCCTCCGCAAACGTCTCTGCGAATGAAGTCAGCTTTGGGACATGTACTCCAATTGCGCAGCAGGACACCGAGGGGGAAGAGGTTTCGCAGAACCCACGAGACTTCTTCCCTCGGCGCGGACGCGGGCTCAACTCCCGTGCCCGACGCGAGGCTTCGTGGGCTGTCCAGGCGTCTTGCACTGGCGAGGACATGCTCGGCGTTTGAGCCCTCGCGGCCGCACCAGGAAGCACGACACGTCTCGGGAAGTCGCAGCTCACGCCTCACTTTGCTTCTCTGTGCGAACTGGGTGCGGCGGCCGTCGAACCGCGACCGTCACAGGAGAAACAGACCGCTTCGACTTTTTCAAATGTGCGTCAAGTCAGAAGCGTGAGAGCGCGCATCGGCTACGAGCAGCCATGGGCTGCCAGTCCTCCAAGCATCCTCAGGCGCACCCTCGACAGGTATTGCTCTGATGGGCGCACTGGAGGCGTCTGAAGCCAGAGGAGCGCAGAAATGTGGCGCTGTTCCAGTACTGGCAAGAAGGAGCGTAGCAGAGGTGCCAAGGTGGGGTGCTCAAACACGAAGAACCAGAGGACGCCTTCGAGTCTGTATTGAGTTTCAAGCCTGCACTCGTCGTCGCGGTTCTCGTCTCGCGGGCCGAGGGCCACGGGCCTCCAGCTCTTGCTGCCTTTCCAGGCCTTGTGTTTCCGAGGTCTCTGCTGTCTTGGGGGAAAGCGGTGCTTAGAAGAAGCGACGTTCCACGGGGTCGCCTCTGCCTCCGCCATTGCTGCCCTTCCGCGTGCGCTCCCTTCCCAGTGCGCGCCAGCACACCTGGGACCGTCGGGAGAGCGTGGCGTTCCTGAGGAACCAGAGGGTCTGTGCGGAGTGATTCTTGGACGACGTATTAGCTTCTTACCCACATATTTCGCATCAGATTATTGTGCGCTTGCAAGAGCGCCGCGCCCGCGCCGTGCAATCTCTGCCAACCCCACCACGAAGACGCTGAGTCTGGCGGAGGGCGAGACTGCGGCTTGTACAAAAGGACCGTGGGCACTAGAGTCTGCGCTCCAACGGTCCTTTGACGGACGACAACCTCGACCGCCTGGTTTGGATCGCAGTATGGGCCGTCCGGGATCTCGTCGGCCATCCCCTGAATCGTGCTTGCATACCCATTTTTCTCTTCCTTTAACTCCTCTGCTAGAGCGGTGAAGAAGCCTTTCTTGAGGCCTTTGAGGAAATCATTCAGAGCCGCTTCGCGTTTTTCCTCAGAGCGTCGATCCGTCGGGAGCAGATCCTCCAAGCAATGGAAAGTGAGTTGCGAAGCGTGCGTGTGTGTTTTGAAGGCAAACCGCTGGTTCAGGGTGCGGATAAGAGCCGTTAGCGCCATGTTCCCGATCTGCGCCTCATCCGCTTTCTTAATTCGAGTGAACCTCCATGCCCTGGCACCCAAACCAGCCACCGGTCCTCTGAGCCAAGCTGGGGCCGCCGCTAGCGCTCCGGCCGAGTTCTGTTCCGCCCACTCTTTCTCCCGCACTGCTGCGCCTGCCACGTCGCCGATGCGGTCGAGTAACGCCTGCACGTAGGCCGACACCATCTGGCCAGTGACTGCATTCGTCGACAACGCATTAGTGTTGCTTTTGTCCTGGTACGCGGCCAGGGAAAAATCGAAAGTGTGTCCGCCCTCAGACACCGGCCTTCCATTAAGGGCGTGCGCCGGGCTGCACCATGCTATGGAGATCTGTAATATTTTAAAATTAGCAACGGACCAACGCCCTTTTGTACTACTCTGCTTCTTTCCGTCAAAGCGGATGTCGCGAAACACCTGCTCCCACTGTGGTCTTTTGGTGTCCTTAGCCACACCCTGGAGGTTCTCCATTGGCTCGAGGAAGGCATCCGCAGAGTTCTCCCTGGAGAACCTGAGGGGAAGGATGTCCTGGGCATGGTCGAACTCGAGGGAGCCTTCGACGCGTCGGCCGTGGCAGGGATCCTCAGACGCTTCGATCTTCACATCGTGGATTTGGCAAGGAGGTGCAGGGCCGTCAGGGCCGTGGCCTTTGAACGAACAACCGAATGCATATGGGAGGATGTAAGACCGCAGCACTGTGTACAAGGCGGCGCCATCCAAGGGCCAGGGTAGAGCTACCTCCATACTCTTGTTCGACAGCCGGGCCTTAACGAATTTGGGCGTCGGCAGCGCAATGTCCACGTAGCCGTTCACCTGCTGCAGGAGGGGCGCGGGGCCACCCGCACCTCCTCCACGCGATGCAGGTTCTGCGGTTATCATACTGCGCGTCCTTTCCTGTAAAACGTCTGTGTGATCGTCATCGCTGGAGGAACATCGCTCCGCCGCAAGCTGCAATCTCTCGCGGTGGCACGACTGGCCCGAGCATTAGAGAGAGAGAGTTCCGACGCATGGCCGCGGAGGTGCTGGGCAGCCGCGACGCACATCGCCGGAGCCTCGGGTCACTTGCCAGTCGCACACGTGGCGGCGGTTTTGGAGACCAGGGTGTGCGCATCCAGTCTTTCCCAGGACGCGGAAGCCCCAGATGATTGCAGCGCAGGCGTGAGATGGAACGCCACGGACGCCAACGCTCCTTACTTTGACTGCGAGTGCAAGGGCTACACGCAGGGAGGCCCGTGGAGCTGCAAGAACGTGGCCGCCCAGGGGCCCTACGCCTGGCTCTGCTGCGACGGAGACAAGTCGAACTGCTCTCTGGCCCCCAAGCACGAGGCGGGTTGCCTCGACGCGCAGGCTTGCGCCGTCCTAGATACAGCCGAAAAGCAGTAATACTACACGGGCAGGGTGCAGAAGGGAGGAGAATGGGTAACTGGACTCGGGTTCGTCTTCGCTGGGAAGGACCAGGGCGATTGCTGCTCCCAGTGCCCGGGGGGTCTTCGAAGAGCCGAGCGGCTACCAGTGTTACAACTCCGACACAAAGCGTCCGTGGAACCCAGGCACGTGCCAGATTCCGTGAACGAGCCGGACAAGCGTGGACGTCAGAGTGCCGCCGCGCCCGCCTCAGCACGACACCTGTTGCGCTGTCGCCCAGCCGTGCCGCGCTTGCACAATCTCGGTCCCTCAAACTCCGACTCGCTGCGTTCGCGTGTGTCTGCTCCGTTCAGGGGGCATCGGAGTCGACAGTGCGGCCTCCGCTCGCGTGTCATGGAGGATAACTAGATCGCCGTTCGGAAGCTGGTCAGCGACCGCGACGTCGACACATGCGCTGCCGTTGTGCGGGCCAATCGGGAAGAGCTAACAGCTGCAGAGCGTGGTGCCCCCCGGTGTGCGTCGTCGTTGCCGGCCGGTGCGAGCGGACGAGCGAAGGGCCCGCGCGTTCAGCCGCGACGCCAAAAAGCAGCGCGCGACGAGAAAGTTTTTCATTTCACTCTTGCTTTCGCCGGTTCCTCGCGACAGGGGGCGTCCTGGATGGGCTGCGGGGCCGCCCCTCTTCGAGACGGTGCCTGCTGGCGGCGACGAGGTCACCAGGGCAAACTGCGCTCTTCTCTGGCCCACGCAGCTTTGTGGTTTCCGAGCGCTCGTTCGGCTTTTCGCCACGTCGTCCAGGACATTTCGATACCTTTTGCACGCGAAAGCCCAGATCCTGTTCCATGGATGGCTTCAGAGCGTCGAAGGCCTTCAGGACACAGAGGCGCCGGTTATCGCAGGACACACTTTCCAGCGGCTGTTCAGGGTCGTTGTCGCGGTGCCGCACGATGTAGGACAAGGGCGGCAGGTCGTCCGGCTTCTGCTTGCCTGACAGGAAACGTTTCAAGAGAGAGCGCACGGACGTGCGGTCGGAAAAATCCGGAGCTATGCTCCTCTGCGAAAACAGGAAATCCTTCACATTGCTCAGCCTCACTCTCCGGTCACCTCTGCTTTTCCGCGCGTGGTAGTGACCGCGGCCTCCTCTGCTCTCCTGGGGCGGCGGGGGCGCGCTGGGGATGGGCTCGTCGGCGCTCGCCGATGATAATGCATGAGGATCTGACGTCACGTGGACGTCGCGAAACGGCTCGTGGTCTCGTTTCGGACGAGCCGTCAGCGCGCGCGAGGGTCTTGGACGAGCAGCTTGCGTTGGTGTGGATGCCTGGGAGGAGGGTCTTGGGCGGGGAGCTTGCTCTGGTGCGGATGCCTGGGAGGAGGGTCTTGGGCGGGGAGCTTGCTCTGGTGCGGATGCCTGGGAGGAGGGGCTTGGGCGAGTAGCTTGTGCCGGTGAGGGTGCCCGGGGCGAGGGTCTTGGGCGAGTAGCGTGCGCTGGTGTGGGTGCTTGGGAAGGCCTGGGGTGGGACGGCGTTGAGGTTCGAAGAACGTGGGAGCTTGCGCACGCCGGGAACGTCCTCCACGTGACCCGCGACGTTGACGGGCCATCGCGACAGGGGGCTTTTCTAGGAGCGACACTTTTCTAAGTGCAGCTTCCTGGTACGGAGCCGCGCCAGTCTCCAAGTTGAGAAGTTGACGTTCGCAAAAAACGGGGTACCAGGGGACTCCAGTTTCATGGAGGACTTCTGGCGGCTCGGACGCGACGCGGCGCTCAGCGTGGCACACACGGCGGGCCTGAGGCGCCAAAGCGCAGCCACACCCGCTTGAGCCGGCTCCCCCGTGTCTTCAAGGCGGCGGCGTCCAGACCGGACCAGGTCAGTCGCGATGCTAAAAAGCAGCGCAGGTCGGGGAAGTCCCTCAGTTCACTGTCGCTTTCGTCGGTTCCTCGCGACTGACGACGGCGGCCCATGGGGGGCGCGGGACGTTTCTCTGAGCAGCACTTTGCCTCCGTGCAACTCCCGTCGCCAAGCGCACCAGGCTGCACTGGGGCGGAGCCGCGCCGGTCGCTACTCCGTCGGAGCGGGTGCCGGTTGCGCACTGCGCGCTAGTGGCGATGTCTGGAACTGCAGGTCCGGACTGCCGGAGGTTGCGACGCTGCGGGTCACGACCAGAGTGACATGGCTGGACGGTCGGATGTCGCAGAGAGCGTCGTGAGGCACGGGGAGCTGGTCTCCTTCCCGCCCCAGAGGGGGTCTTGGGGGGGCTCGGAAATTTCCATCCCCCCACCATAGCCAAAGACGACCCAAAGCAAGAAGTACGCCAAGAGCGACAGCACAAAACTGCCGGCCAGGGTGGCGAGCGTCTTCGCGCTCTCAGACCATCTCTGGGCTTGCGCGTTGACTTCGAGAACGTGGCGGGTTTGAACGGCGGACGTAGCCACGAGCGACGCAAACAAAGAACCGAGCACGAAGGCCTTCACTTTGGACGTGGCCGTCATGCCATCGATCAGTGGCATAGGGCCAAACGCGCGCGGCGAGTGCCCGTCCCCGCCCTGCCGCCCGACTAGTGCGCCTCGACCGTGCAAGTCGGCCCAGTGCCACACCGAGCCCCTTGGCCATGAGTTTCGCGGGAAGCTTTGGCGGCGCACTAGGCTCCAAGTGAGTGTGCGAACGGAACGGCTCCTCGCATGTGCTCGCGCTGACTAGCGGCGTCGAGAGGCTGGTCACGCTCCGCCAAGTGTCTGCATTGCCGACCATTTCTCAACTATGTTTCAGCCCGAGCACGAGTAAGTCGCGCGCACCTACACATGCCCGCCGCTCGGCCGTGGAGGGACGTCGACGAGCCCAGCCGCTCGAGAGCCTTTCGCGTTTCTGCGAAGAGACACGCGATATTCCCACAGCAGCAGACTGGAAGAAGCTCGAACGCGTCCCAGCCTAGGATGGCGACGCGGCCTCGAGACTGGAGAGATACGCTCTGGCCGCAATGTGGGTGCAGCACTTCCACGTCTTTCCGTCTTGTCGACTTGATGACTCCGACCATACCGTTGGCTTTCTCCTTGACGACGTGCCCCGCGGAGGCGACCATGGGGTTGTGCAGACCATCATCCCATGGCTCGATTTCGTCGTCCTTGTAGTAGCGTGGCAGGCAGTGTTTGTGTGCTAAAGGCCGGGCAATCGCCCCGCCTGCCACTTTCTGGACGATCATTGCTTTCCGAGGCGAGAGCATGTGCTTCGTGACGCAAACTAGCGTCGACGTTACGGCCTGTATGACCCCTTCCGCAGAGGCGACCCACACGCGGAAGTCAGGCACTGCCAAGCTTTCGTTGAGCCGTTCGCTAGCTGCTGGACAGTCTTGACGCCGTCGTTTCGTTCCCCGCGGATGCTGTTTTCGCGGGGCGTAGAACGTCTGATACCCATTTGGGAGGAGAAAGCCGAGCGATGCTGTGTAGGGCCCCGACGTGGACATGCGAGCTGAAGAGAACTGAGTCGGCTCGCATGGCATCCAGCGTAGGCGTCCCTAACAGCCTGGGCCATGTGTTGTCTCTCATCTTACCCGCTTACGGCGCCTCCAGACTCCTGCGCACTGTGTGCGCACATCCTCTGCGACCACAACCACACAAGGGCAGAGAGGCGTCGACCATACTTTTGGCAGCATTCCGGTGCTCTGTACGGACTTTTCAGACAGGTCATGGCGACTCTCTCGTGCAAGCGGCCCGGTAGCAAGCGCAGACCGGCATCCCGCGAGAGCATCTCCAGCGCATTCCGCCACTCTGCGGGTGCGGCGTCCGCCTGCTCCCGTTTCGGGGAGACGACGGAGTCGGCGCCGGCAGCGCGCAGGTTGGACAGGGCGCCTCGCGCAGACTGCTATCCCTTCTGCTATCTCACGACACTTGCTGCGCGCGCAAGCCTCAAATCTTGCATCATCACTTGCACAGGTGCTGGGAACTCGATGTTCGAGAAGGTGGTGTTCAGTCGCTTCCGCATGGAGAGCCGCTGGCGCTCTGTCATGACTCGTCCCAGTGACCATTCCTGGTGTGCCTTCTCAATGTCTCTCTTGATCCGCTCAAGGGCATTTTTCGAGAGGGTCTTTGCCCGACGCGCCTTCTCTTCGTCCGTTAGTCCCCTTTCTCTGGCTTTGGCCAGGTTGGCCGTCGAGGTGCCTGCATGGGCTCGGCCTCTTTGCCGTGCCGCTTCCCGTTTCTCCGGATGGTCGTCGTAGTGTCGTCGTCGCTTCTCGGCCGTCGCGGCCTGCTTCTCGGGGGTCATCTTCGTCTTATACCCTGCGCGGACGGCAGACAAGACCTGAGCGCGTTCGCTTTCGTCCCGCCGCGCCCAGCATTCTGCCATGGATGTGCTTCGGTCCCAGCTCGTTCGTGCCGCCAGGAAAGGCGTCAAGCGAGCTTTCCGTTCCTCCTCGCCCATCTCCGCCCACTTGGCCTGGAGAATGCCTCTCATCTTCTCGCGGAACCGCGCCTTATCTTCGAATGATCTAGCTGCCCAGCGCTCAACCACAGCCGCGGCAAACGCTCTCATCACGTCGTTGGGTTTTCTTGCCCAAGTTTCAGCGATGGCTGTGCGGATCTCCTGCTTCCGCTGCTTAGGCAGCGCGGCCCACGCCTCGCTCTTTGCCGCGCTGATCTCCTGCTTCCGCTCCTCTGGCAACAGGCCCCACTGGACAGACGCGTACCTCGTGTAAGCGCTGCAAACGTCGGCCTCCCATCGTCGCTGGGAGACTAGCGCTTGGAAGCCCTCTAGCGAAGACAGGGTTTTCCACGTGGGGAGCAGTTCTCGACGCCAGTTGCAAGGGTGAGCAATTTGGAGCTCAACGCCGGGAAAAACTCGTCTCGCAACGTGTCCGGCACAAACCAGACGGGGAGAAACGCAAGCAAACGCGGAAGAGAAGTCAGTACTTAAGAGTCGCGTCACCATGCCACACAGGGCCTCCTCTACGTACATGGCTGTTCCGTCCCTGTGGTGATCGATGAGCTCTGGTGGGAAGAGGGGAAAGTCGAATATTGCGTCCTCCAGAGCCGCTAGCGTGAAACCTGTCCTACTCACGCGGAGGACACCATTCTCGTCGCGGCGTTTTGCAAGTGTGAGCAGCACGACAGGCGCAGTGCTGGAACCCGAAGATGACAAGAGCACCGCCAAGTGGCGCCGGACCAAGTCTTCAGCCTGAGGCCGCGCGGTAGGGGGGCATCTCGGGCAGGTGCGCTCCCCTTTGAGGGTCGTAGTTGCTTCGTCGTCTCCCTCCTCAAGGGCGTCCAGGATCTCGCACCAGGCCGTCGGGCTGTCGGAGCGGTCATCCTTCTCGCCTGTGAGATCAGCCATAGTGTCCTCGCCGCGCTTGCTTGAACCCAATCTGGCTGCTGCAGTAGGCGTTCGACTGTTGCGCGCAGCCAGAGTAACCCCGAGCGCTCAGTGATGCGCAACTCTTCACATCCGGATGCCCACTGCTGGCTTCTCGCCCAAGCCTGGACAAAATTTCGGTCCCTCAAACTTCGACCGGCTGCGTCAAACGCCCCTTTCACCTGGCCGAACGCGGGGTGCCCGTATTGAGCTCTGTAGCCTGCTTTCTGAGGGTGGTGCGTCCATTTGTGGCCTTCGTCCGACGCTCTCCTTCTGGTTCTCTGCTTCCTGCTGCTGACTTCTCGCTCAAGCTTGGACACAATTTTGGCCTCATCGAGCTCCTGCACGCAGCTTCCGGGGAACGCGGGCGCGTGCCAGGTTCCGTGAGCACGCCACTCGAGCGTGGACGACTAGCTGGCAGCCGACGGCTGCGCAACGTATGCGGTGCAGCGACGGCTTTTCATCTTCGCGTCGAGGCATCGTCTTGCAGTTTCACATGCACGCGTCTTCGTCTGGCGCGGAAAACCACTGGTTCTGGTCTTGACCCTTGGGAGCGGCTGCCTCTTCCACGGGCTGCACGGCAAACCAAGCGATGTTGTGGGAGCAAGAGCGATATTTGTCACTGCGGCTCCAGCGAAATGCGCGAGATGGACCTGCCAGGCGTCGCCTCTGCTAGTTTCAGCTCTTCGTCGATGGTCGCGTTCGCTGACATGAAGCCTGGCGTCCCCTGCCCATCCAGTCGCCTGCCGCGACGCGTCGATGCCGAGCCTCTGTCTTGGTCTGTACGCAAGAGGGCAGTGAACGCAGGAGGGCAAAATTTCGGTCCCTCAAACTTCGACCGGCTGCGTCAAACGCCCCCCTCACCTGGGCGAACGCGGGGTGCCCGTATTGAGCTCTGTAGTCTGCTTTCTGAGGGTGGTGCGTCCATTTGGGACCTTCGTCTGACGAACGATTTTTCTCGACAACAATAAACGCTAACATGTCTTGCTCAGCAGTATCAGCAAGCCAGGGCGGAGCCCTCACCCAGTTGATAGCTCTGGGCGCCGCGGACAAGTACCTCACGCAGAATGCGAGCATCACCTTCTGGCGCTTCCGTTACAACAAGTACACCAACTTCGCATGCGAGGCCATCGAGCAGCCGTTCAACTCGCAGGTCATGTTCGGCAGCGACACGCAGCTGACATTTAATCGCACGGGCGACTTGATCTTCTGGACCTACGTCGTGATCGATCTCTTCGGCATCGAGGCCTGCAACGATGGCGGCCCCCGATGCGGCGCCGGCCAGCTCTACACCCAGCCGTTCCCAGGCCTCTCCTCCGGACCAAACGGTACGTACTGCGATCCTTGCCGTGACAATGACGACGACGAAGATGAGGACCAGGAGAACTGCTGCAAGTACCCCGACGACGTCGGCCAGGATGGCGAGCCATGGTGCCACTACACCAACGCTATCGGGCAGTACCTCATTCGCCGCGCCAGTCTCGTGATCGGCGGTCAGGTCATCGACACTCTGTATGCTGACTACCTCTATATGTGGGAGGAACTTTCGGGCAAGCCAGGCAAGAAGCTGCGGGAGATGATCGGCAAGGAGCACCACCTGGCGCACCTCATCGACGACAGCTCGCACAACCGCCGTCTCTACGTGCCGCTCCCCTTCTGGTTCACGCAGACCTCCGGGAACGCGCTCCCGGTGGTGAGCTTGCAGTTCCACGGCATTCAGCTGCACGTGTGCTTCGCGGACCTGCAGTCCTGCGTGCAGACCTCGTGCAACCTGAACAAGCCGAACCCGGTGCTCGTGCTGAAGAAGAACAACAGGAACCCCCTGGTCGAGCAGGATCTGCGCGCCCTCATCGAGACGACGTACGTGTACCTCGACATCGACGAGCGCGACCGGTTCGCCACGGGCTCCTTCGAGCAGCTCATCACGCAGGTGCAGGCGTACCAGATCTGCACCAAGTCCTGCCAGGTGCGCATGAGCCTCAACTTCAACCACCCGATCATCGAGCTGATCTGGGCGGTGCGCAGGAAGTGCCAGGACAACGTCAACAACTGGTGCTGCTACGCCGGGCGCAACCTCGAGGACCCCATCCGCCTCGTGCACCTCAAGCTCAACAACCTGCCGCGCTTCGCGCCCAAGGAGGGCCGGTACTTCCGTCTCGTCGAGCCATACCAGCACCACACGAACATCCCAGACACCTTCGTCTACTGCTGGTCCGCGGCCCTGCACCCAGAGGAGGCCCAGCCCTCCGGCAGCGTCAACTTCAGCCGCATCGACAACGTGGAGCTCACCTTCGACATGCAGGAGGGCATCGACCAGGTGCCGCGCCCGCGCCGCTTCTCCCCGGCCGAGCAGTCGCAGTGCAATTTGCGCCCGGTGAGCGGCGACTTTACTGTGATCGTTTTTGCCCGCTCCTGGAACATCCTGAGATACCGCGAGGGTCTCGGAGGCCTCGCATATAGCAATTGAAAAAGGCTAAACCACCCAGTGCAGTTTGGGCTCTTCGCCGTCGGTGTGTTTTCATGCGTGCTCTCCTTCGGGTTCGCATCGTGCTTGGTACACGCTTCTGTCAGGCTTCGACGTTCTGAGACGTGCCCTCGTCGATGTCTAGGGCTTGGCCTGTGTGAGGGCACATTAGACATGTTGGCGTAGCAAGCGGGCTTTGCTCTCGCGTGCTTCGCTCTGCAGCAACGGAGCAGTTCACCAGGTTCGCCCAGGCTTGTTGCACACGCGTTCTGGCCGCGCATCCTTTCTGCAAATCACGCGTAGCATTGGTTGAGCGAGAAATCTCAGCCTTGCTCATGCGTGGATCTCAACGGGCGGCGCAACGGCAGGGACCGCGACTCGTTCGCATAGCCCCGGGATTTTCTCAACGCGCATGGCGTTGCTGATGGTGGACGGCGGGCGCCGTTCGCGAACGTAGGCGCTCTCCTCCCAGGTCGTGTAGCAGGGCAGGTCCTGGTGGAGGACACAGCCACCGTCTCCACGGGTGAGCGCGTGAGCGACGGACAGCTTCAGAAAATCCTTCCACGGCACTCCTCCGGGACTGCTCCACATGATAGAACGCTGCGTAAGCCTTATTATCGTGCCTCCGTCCTTTAAGACGCGCTCCTCTTTCAGCAAGTCGTTCCGCGCATACCTGGGCTTGTAGTGGCCGTCAAATCTTTCCGAAAAGTGGGCGTCGCCATCGAGCTCGACAACTATCGAGCGTGACGTGGCGCGTGCCTCATCGAGCCCGAGGACCTGACAAATGTGCGCGAGGTCCGACTGACGAGTGTCCGCGTTCTGAAAAAGGGCGAAGTCGCCCTTCAGGGTTCTTCCTGTCTCAGGGCTCACGAGTGTGAAGACCTCCTCACTCAGTGTCGCATCCGGAAATGCTTGACGCAGAAAGTTTCTCAGAGTGCTTGCACCGTGGAGTCGGCACTGACATCCGACGGAAGTTCCATTTTGGATGTTGGACACGCGGATGCACCTGACAGTCTCAGCGCAGAGAGTGCAGCGCAGCGGCACCACAGAGTTTATGTTGCTCACATTTTCTATCCACCAGGCCAGATCGAAGGCCGCTTCGTAGTGCCGAGAGTCTTTTCGCTCCGTCAGGATGCTGATCATGTGTTGGTAGCCGCCTTCGCCTTTCCATGGGGCGTTGCCGGAACACCAACATGCTGGCCCCTTCGTTGCGAGCAAGGTTTTCACCTTCGTCTTGCACTCTTTCTGACAGGTTGTGCACTTTGTGATCACGAAGGTACAGTTCTGGACCTTTTTGCTTTCTGAAGTCTCTCGGAGCTCGACGTGGAGGATTTGGTGATTGGCAGGCAATCGCTGGCGCGCCTTCGCCAACGCGGTCGCCTTCACATGACACTTACACGGGACGCCGTTCGACGCCCCAAACCCTTGGTACTTGGTCTTCACTAGGTTCTGCAGCAATGCCGAAAGCCGCTCCCCGCAACCGCTGCAGGTGGCAGAGATCTTGACGTTCGTGTGCTTCTGTTTGCCCAGGCATTCTGCCCAGCCGTCCGGATCTTGGAAGCTCTCGTCGAGCCGGACATGTGGAAAGCGGCTGCGCATGAGCTCCACGAACTCCTGTTGTCGATCTATCCAACCACCCAATTTGCCTGCCGAGGCATCTTGCCGGCCTTCTTTCGCCTCGTCATCGCTTACCGCGGTAGTAGCTGCACGCTCCGCCCCCGCCTCGCCGCTCGTCACGGGAACAGGGTGACCGAGCTCTTCGGAGCTAAAGGCCCTCGACTGAATGCCTTCCAGGATGGCGGACGGGTGCAAGACTGCTTCTTCTCGAGCCGCGCGGAGCTCCTGTCGCGTTTGGATTTTTGGAAGGGGATTGCACCGACAGTTCTTGAAGCCCTGGCCCGAGGAAAGCAGGTTGTGCAAGGAAGCACGGACCTCTTTGCCGCAGCGGGAACAGTTGCCCTCTATCTTTGAGTCCTTCCCCTTGACGAGTTCCTGCCACCGCTCAGGGTCCGCGTATTCGGGCCGCAGCCGGATTGTTGGGAAGAGCTCTGCGAGTTTTGCCAGAGCCTCTGGTTGCCTTTGCTTCCACGCGAGGCACTGCCCGCCTCTGGGCTTCGCTGGCGCCTCCGCGCCGGTCGACGACAAAGCCACGAGCGCAGGGCGATGTGCCTGGTCTTTCTCGCGACGTGTTTCAGCGCGAGGTGCGTGAGGAGCGCGAGGACGTTTCGCCTTGCTGCAGGCGGCGGACGAGTTCCGCGGTCTCTTTCTCGCACGGCCATCGTCTGTTCGAACGCGCATGACAAGGTTGGGCGGGGCGGTTCGCAGCGGCACGCGCAGGCCTTTGATATCTTATAGCTGCTTCCCCAAATCAGACACATCACTGCTGGGCGCGCCTAGCTACTTCGCGTCCTTCTCCGACGTCGAGGGTGAGGGATGCGCGCACTTCGCGTAATTCTCCGACGTCGAGGGTCAGGGATGCGCACACTTCGCGTCAAGCCCTCGACGTTCAAGCAGAGCACTTCGATCTGCCTGTGCTTCATTTTGGTTCCCTTTCCAAAGGTTACGTCGCGTGCGCAGCGTCTCGCTCGGGCTCGGCCTTTGCCGCCGACTGCTGAGGCACTGGTTTGCCGCGTTGGTTGGTGAGGAGACGTCGCGCCGTCCTCCTCTCCCGCACGCTTCTGCTGCCTCGGGACGCTGGCGCCAGTCTTCGTGCCTACTCCCGGTGCGCGGCGAAAGAGGCGTGGAAGGCATGGGTCCACTCGTCCACAAAGTCGGTGGGGCTGTCGAAAACGAGGATGCCCATGCGGTTAGCCTGTTTTTCGGAGCCGACTGCCACGAGCCGCCTGCGCGCCATCTCACTCGACGGGATGCTCCACACATGGACCGTGCCCTCGCTTGCATGTGACGGCAGGGGAGGCGCAACAAATGTGAAGTAGTCCGCGTCTTCTTCTCTGTAAGTGTTGGCCCAGAGCGTTCTGCCCTCGGCGTCTTTGCAGTGAACGCAGAGCCTGACGCTATAGCATCCGGGCCTGCCTTTCCTCGGATCGCGGTCTTCAGCTGGTGGCGCACTGGTGTGCCCACGTCCAGGACCTCTATGTCGTGTTTGCCTCCCTGAGCAGCAGGGAACCTCCACGCCTTCCCGTTAGGGAGCCATCGCCATTCGTGCGCATGGCTTTCCGGTCCTGGGCGAGCATCCTCGGAGGAGGCGGGTGCTGTCTGTCCGATCGTGGCGACAAATGCATCGATCGCGAGACGCTCCAGCCTGAGAGAGTGCGCTTGTTCGTTGAAGTCGCGCTCTGCCACACTCTGGCGTACGAAAGACAGTCCAGAGACGTCGCCCCTCTGCACGGCCTGAGCCTTCTTTTCAAGCCGAGAATGCAGCGACACGTTGTCTTCGCGTGGCTTGTGCGCGCCCTCGCTGGCGAAGCGCTTCAAGCTGTCATGGCTTCTTTTGTTTCATCGTGCGTCGCCACGCGGTGTCTGTCCGAGCAGAGCTCGGGAGCAACGGCGGCTTCACCGCCACGCTTCTTCTCTGAGAGTACGCACCTCGGCTATTGACATGTTAGCTTTTCGTGGGTGCCTGCGCCCGCATGCAGCGACTAGCGTGGCTGCCTTGCTGTCGGTGCCCGCCCGACTGGCTCACTCTTGAGCCTTCCAGCGCTCACGAAGAAGAGGCGGCGGCATGCGTTTCCTCACACGCCCCCTCTGTTGCGTGCGACTCTGGGGGCGCCAGCGCGCCCCCCGAAGCGGTTAACCGCTTCCCTTTGGCCGAAGTCCTGCGTCGCTTCAAGGCATCACGCGCCGCCGCGTCCTCTGCAGACCGACGCTCTCGTTTCAGCTTAGAGGCGGCCGCCGTTGTCTCTCTCTGCTCCTGCATGACCCTTGCGTTGTGCTCGGCATTGAGCGTGTCGCGGTCTACGCCCGCGCGCAGATCTGCATTCGCCTTCTTGGCAGTTTTGTGCGGTTTCTGCTGGCTCCATGCGCAAAATGTTTGGCCACCAGAACGAATGTGTAAAAAGTGGGAACAGACGTGACGGAGGGCGCCTTTGCCGTGCCATGCCAAGTTTTCAGACGGCCAGTTAGCAATGCAAGATGCAAAACACAAGCAACGCAAGCAACGAGCCTCTGCGTGCATGTCACACGCGATTGTTTTCCTGAACAACGCTCACGGCACATCAGAGAAGATCCTCTTCAACCCGCACGCCTGGGTGCTTCGTGCGCCGTTTGCGGTCGACCGCAAGAGGCCTGTGTGGGCTAGCTGCTGACGAGCGTTTTGCTGGCTTCTTCAGTACTGCCGGCCGATTGTCCCGGTCTTGCTCTAGTTGCGGGAGGCGCCCCTGAAACTCGAGGGATTTACGGAAGACCGCCGCAAGAATACTGCGGTTGTGCTCAGGCGTCGCGAAAGTTGCTCGCAAATCGAATCCCTTACCAGTGTGTTGGGGGTTGCGTTCATTGAATACGAAGGAGGTCGGGACACAATAGGACTCCTGCAGAATTTCGCTCGTACTGGGCAGAAGCACGCCTAACTTCTCGCGCCTCTTCTCATCCAGATCACCAAAGCCGTTCTTGAGCGCAATGTTTCTCATTTTGCACATGGCCCAGAAAGGCACAGGAGCAAACCAAATCCCTGGCCTCCTGTAATCTTGGTAGCCGTGCTTCTCTATGAGCGGGCCTGTGTCCTGGATATTTGTGGCCCAATCTTTTCCTTCGCATTTGTTGTCAGTGGCATCCGTGGGCTCCATCTGCATGCCCTTTTCCACCTTTTCTTGCGCAAGCTTCTTGAGATCTTGAGCGAAACCGGAGTTGGCAGGAACAGTGAAAGGTGTGCCTCGTTTGTCCGGCGTGTCTGCATTTGCCCTTTGGGCTTTCTTCTGACTCCAAAGCGTAGCGAAATGGAGCCCCGCTGGCGCCGGACGCAGCCACAAAGTATCTGCGTCAACGACCCAACCTCCACGGTCTGCGGCGGCGAGGAAGCGCACAATGTCGGCGATATGCGCGATAGCCATGCCCCTGGCCAGCAGACCGTCCTTCACGTCTTCGGCAAGAAACTGACGCGCGTCCACACAGCAGACACCGTCTGGAGCGTTCGTGATGCGGCCGTAGTGCGCTAGATATACTCCACCTGGGAACGCCGACATGGCGCTCGTGACACCTTGCACCGCGTAATCAGGCATAGTGATGTCAGGCGAGCCTGTCGCAGCCGTCGACCAGAACATGTGGGCGCAGAGCGGTGTCTTCGCCATGGGCCAACTGACGCACACACACACACACAGATGAAGCACCGGCGCTTGTAAGCTTCTATCACTTGGGCCACAGACACGATTGCGTCTGGCAACATGCACCTGCGGCAACTCTGCTTTCCCTCCAATAACGGGAGCCAAATGGATAACCGTGAGAACAATTTCGCAAAAAGTGGGAACAGACGGGACGGAAGACGTACATGCCGCGTCACGCTCGCACAGAAGCCCCTCCGATGTCAAAGGAAAGCTGTCTTCACTTCCCCGCCTGTAACGCCAATGCCTGAGTTGTCGCAGTCTGTCAGGGATCGCAAGAGACGCCGTGCGCGCTAAGGAGATCTTGGTCTCTCAAAACGAGTTGCTCCTTGCGTATCCGTGGAAGACGCGGCTGCTCTGTTTGCACGCGCAATGACGGCATACACACTCGACAGCGCGCCGAAAGTACCTGTCAGAGTGCGCACGGCGGCCCAATAGTCTGACAACGACCAGACGCAAGGAATCGCAGGATCCTCTGGGCGCTTCGGGCGCAAGTGCCTCAGGACGCTGTAAATAAATACAGCACGCAACAAATGCCGGGCGAAATGACGGTCGTGGCTTCTGTGATTGCGGCGCTTGTGCTGCTTGTGTTGCTTGTGGTGCTCGTGCTGAGCAAGCTGCGTGGCGCGCCCGCACAACGACGCTCCGCGCCGGCGCGCCTACGCCTCCGTCTAGTGTACTTCGTGTGGTTGGGGGACGAGTGGGAACGAGGCGATATCTTTACGGGACAGCTCCAGCAGATTTCATCATGTCAGGCGGTGCTCACCTCCATGCACAGTGCACCTGTGCACGTGGTCATCTCGGCTGAGGCGGAGGAGGACGCGAACAAAGCCAGCAGTCTGGCGTCGCAGATCTTGGGCAGTCTGTTGGGATCGGTGAGGGCACATGGGACAGACACAGCTCGGTGGGAACATTTTGGCATCCGACGCGTTTGGGAACTTTGCAGAGACGAGACCATGCAGCGTTCGCTGGCGCCAGAAGAGGAGCTTGTGGGTTACATGCACAGCAAAGGCATGTCCTCGAATAGTGCTAACCTGACGTCACAGATTCGAGACCTCTTCGAATACACCTTTGGTGACATTGGAGCCATTGTGACTGCTTTTGCGGAAAGCGAGGTCCGGAAAGCCGCCGTACTTTGTGGGTGTGATCGGTCTGCCTTTGGATGGCTGAACTTCTGGATCGCCCGTGCCACCGCCTTGGCAGAAAGGGATGCGCCAGACAACATGTGGGATGACAGGTACTACTACGAGCACTGGTTGGGTATGGACGACTCCGGGTGTGACCATGGCTACTCACTCGCCACGGGGAAGCGAGGAGACTGTCCGCAAGGCGATCCCGGAAAGTATCCTCACAACCTTCCCGCGGTGCTGCAAGATCTTCTAGACCAATTGTGGATTCACAAGTTCCGTCCACCTTGGGCGAAAGATGAGCTCTAAACTTGGAGCAGCTGCGCTCAGCGTTTCCTCTTCTTTGTCGTTAGTTGTGCATCATTGACGGATGAACTCTGGAGTGCTGGCACCGCCGTCGTCGCGCGCGCTGAGGTTGATGAAGGGCTCCGCGAGGTTGTCCGCAACGCCGTCCATGGCGGATGGGCGCTTTGTTCTCTACGGGATGCTCCATGTGACCTTCGAGCCTCATGCAGAAACAAAAATCTTTGGCCGTTGCTCAGCTCCTTCCGCAAATGTGCGTGATGCTGCGCGACGGCTCCGCAGTCAGGAAGTACCCGTGTGAGGGAGATGCGCGAGCCATTTGTGCACCTTGCTCCGTCGTTGAGGTGAGATCACCTATCATGACAAGGGCTAATGTCGATATTTTCCGTCTCCGCGGCACCTCGACAGGTCACAGGAGGCCCGACTTGCAGAAGGGCGGACCGAGGCAACCAGGACCTAATGCCGAGCGTAAAAAGCAGCTCGAGCTCGACCCCGCGAGGTCGTTCTCGCTCACTTGAAAGTCGAACGTGACCCAGAGCCACTTTGGAACGGGTCAGGCCCACCAAAGAAGGCCGCGAAGAAGCAGTTATCCTTGGGCAACGAGGGGTGATCAGTGGCGAGGGGGGTTGCTTTGCGCTCCGTGGCCCGTTGCTTGGCTTGCGCAAGGGCTTCCTGAGCACGGCTTATCTCTGCAATAGCAGAGTCGAAAATGCGCCGCCTCTCCTCGGCATAGCGGCCTTCCAGTTTCTTTCTCTTTGTTTCGTACTCCTGCTCGATGGTGAGCGTGAGCTCCCTTACCTTTTTACAGTCGGCGTCCAAAGCTTGATAGTTGGCTTCCAGCTTGTCGCAGCTCTGGCGCAAGCGTTTGTTCCGCGCTTGTAGACTTTGCTGCTTTTTTCGCAGAGAATTCACCGAACCTTCAAGTTCTTTCTTCTCCGCGCGAAGACGGCCGCAGTCGGAGCTGAGGGATTTGAGCAGATCAACTTGAGGATGGGACGTAGCACTGTCGACTCGGCCTGGTTCCTCCACAGAGCCCGCCGGGCCGGACTCCTTCAGCAGGTCCGAAACCAACATTGGCCTCACAGGATGTGGCACTCGGGATTTGAAGGGCTTGGTCCAAATTGAGGCAACGTTTTTCAGCGTGTGGTGACTACGCGGGGCTTACGCACACCTTCGCTGGCCAAGCACTTCAGCAGGCGGAGCTTTTCTTTTGCGTGTGGCGGCACTCTCCGGGTTGGCTTCTCCCCAATTGCCGCGGCAATTGCTGCTGGAAAGAATCGGTAGGATGCGGCCACAGTAAGCGGCAGTGGTCAAGCTTGCCGCACACCTTCGTTAGGTGCTTGACCTGTCTGCTTTTTGCCAACCCCGCGCCACACATGTCACTTCCTACCGCTCCACGCACTCGGGAGACTCGATTGTATCTTGCGCTTGCGTCCAGATACCGCAATAGCAGGGGCAGCGCCATGGGTCCTTTTTTCCTGCTTGCGCAAGTCCTCAATGACCTTCGCCAACTGATCGCGCATGGACTCAAGGGCCGGCAGGGTACGGGTTCCCACAAAGCTGCGAAAGATGTCGAGGCAAGCTCCGTAGGCAGGATGACTGTCGGCCACGTTCCGACGCAAAGCTTCATGGATATGAGGCCGGAGGAAAAACTCAAGCTCCCGCAGAACTACGGCCCTTTCAAGGGGCCCAGCGACCATGTGGCAGTAGTGTCCGTGTGCTGTTCGCCGCGGCCCGTCCATCACTCCAACAAAGTGGGTCTGTCGCGACCACATGACGCCCACGCAGAAGCTGACTTCTTCGTGCGTCTGCTGGACATCATTCTCGAACTTCTCCACCTCCTTACGTGGAACAGGGCCGGCGTAGTCCTTACACTCGACGACAACCGTGAGGGACGGTCGAGGGTCGCCAATGTTGAAGTCGATCCGGAGATCGCCCTTGTGAGGCGTTGCACCTGTCTTTTTCAGCTTGAACCGTCCCGGCCGGTGCAACTCATTAAGACGGTCGACTAGCAGCTTCAGACTGTCGTGGCACAGGCTCTCAAAGGGTTTGCCCGAGCTGGACTGGATGTCGTGCCGATTGCCCAGTGCGTCCAGGTCTGAGAGTGCGCGCGTGGCCGCCTCCCTTTCCAGACGCAGCTTCTCCTGTGCGAGCTGGCGCTCCTTCTCCTGCACTTCCTCCAGTTTAGTCTGCATTGCCTGCTCCGCCGCGCGCGCGGCCGCTGCCTGGTCCTCTGCGTACTTCTTCCGCTCTTCTTCGGCGTTGCGAGCAGCGACTTCTATGTCGAGCAGCATCTTCTTCCTGTCCTCCACGAGCTGGCGCTCCT
>Ga0180434_10000654_pt1 | contig 50523 bp, 36 predicted proteins | sample SS_ome_7_FD_132453 | JGI IMG/M metagenome (GOLD analysis project Ga0180434, IMG submission 132453) | Hypersaline lake sediment archaeal communities from the Salton Sea, California, USA - SS_1_D_2 metaG | ecosystem: Environmental > Aquatic > Non-marine Saline and Alkaline > Hypersaline >... | reverse complement strand
GCATTGTACTCTTCGAGAAAGTTCCTATTACACAAGTACTTACGAAAAATATATCGCAAAACGAAATTGCTCCTTTTCATAACCAATTGCTATTATTCAACTTATAATGGGACAGTAGTGTAAAATCCTATAACTTTAATTTTTTTTACTTATACAACGTCTTAAAGTAACACCAGACATAATAGAAAAGATAACAAGGCAATGTAGTGAATCTGCAGAAGCCGACAACTGGCAACCGAAACTTATACAGTTGAAATCCAACAATGAAGCAGACAGACCTAATAAAAACATCGATCTTTACACTTTTCCATTTGGCATTTAGAAAGAAATTTTTTGTAGGGTGGGCCTCCCCTGGGGATGCATTACGGTATTGGCCCACCGATCGATCATGGTGGGGCGAGCCCCACCCTACGATTTGTCAGCGGGGCAGAGGCTGTTTAGGTATTCTTCGAGATTTGTGTATCCGTCGCTGTCGAGGTCGCCGTTTCTGTCTTCGGGGTTGCTGGGGTCGAGCTTGTTTTTCTTCTCCCATTTATCCGGCATGCCGTCACGGTCGATGTCTTTGGGTGCCGGGGTGCTTTTTAGGGACGGCCATCCGCCAACTTCGTCCTGGGAATCAAGGAGCTTGCCGCGGCGTTTTCTTACGTCGCTGATGACTCGTTTGTCGACGGCATCGCGTTTGAGCGAGCTGCCTGCATGGGCCAGGACCAGTTTGTAGGCCTGTTTTACCGGCTGTGTTGCCGGGGCGTCGGCGCCGAGGTCGGGAGCGTCGGCCTTCCAGTCGTCAAGCGTGCCGGCGTATTTATAGCTCTTGCCGGGGCCAAGCCAGCGTTCGAAATCCAGTGTCGCGTAGTTATCGCGGGTCCAGTCATCCTGGCCCTCGAAGATATTGCCGGCCATGAAACCGCGTGCGGCGTGGGGCAGGCCGCCCTTCATCGCAATCGGTTTGCGGCGAGGATCCGTCTCCGGGCCGGGACGCCAATAGTTGTTCAGGGCGTTGATGAAATGGTCGCAGAAATTGGCCGTGGCGCTCCAGTTGTATATGACGTTATTGCGGAAATCAACGACAGTCAGCGCATCGCACGGATCGGCACTGCCGAGCGTCGGGTGCCGGTCGCGACAGGTGCTGAAGAGATTGTGGTGCAAACTGATAGGCCCATCGGGCTCCCGGTAGGAAGCGCACATCGCATGCTTGCCTTTCGGATGGATGCTGTCATTGAGCGCCTCGCTGAGGATGGACCACTGGATGGTAAAGTTGCTTCCGGCACGAAAATCGTGGGTCCCGTCTATCGCCCAGCTTAGAGAGACGTGGTCCAGGATCATGTCCGCGAAATCGTCAGTGGTCAGAGTATCGGGACCGCTCGGTTCTTTGTTCTTGTCGCCCAGTCGGACCCGGATGTAGCGGATAATGACATCGCGGCAATCCTTCACACTGACATTACGGTCCCGCAGCGTGATTCCGTCGCCGGGGGCGGTCTGGCCGGCAATGGTCAGGTTAGATTTGTTGATTTGAAGCTTGGACTTAAGCTGGATAGTGCCGGAGATATCAAAGACTATTGTTCGGGGTCCGTCGGCCGAGACGATTCCGTGCCGGAGTGAGCCGGGCCCATCGTCATCGAGGTTAGTAACATGATAAACGTCGCCGCCGCGGCCCCCTTTTGCGAACCGGCCGAAACCTTCGGCGCCGGGAAACGCAAGCTGCCTTTTACCGCCCTGTACACCGAAAACAGGCTTTATCAGTACTGATAAGGTCAATATTATAATGATTCCTGCCCATGTTGTGATAGATTTACACATCTTTGTTCCTTTTCAAAATATTACTGTCATAATCCGAGATCGTGCACGGGGTAAGCCAGAACTACACGAAATCCGTAGCTGTAGAACCTTCCGGCGGGCGTGCCGCCGCCTCGATTCGCCGAGCGGCAGTGCGTGGGATAAAGCCCCCAGGAACCGCCCCGGCAGACACGGTAAGTCTTTTCGCCAAAATCGGTGTTCAACGGATCTGCCTTAGGCCCATTAGCGTAGTAGTCAGGAGCATACCAATCCAGGCACCACTCCCAGACATTGCCCGCCATATCATAGAGCCCGAGCTCGTTCGGCCCTGATTCTTCCGAGCCCATCCGGAACTTGCCGGCCTGTATGTAGACGCACTCGATACCGAGGCTGGGAATGATTAGTTTTTGTTTTGATGCCGGGCTGCTCGCCGGAGGTACATTAGGCTCATCAGCAGATTCGGACTGTGCAAACAATACACGGTTGAGAGTTGACAAAAATATAACGATAAGGGCATTTTTTCGCATCCTTTGTTCTCCTGAGAAGCCCTGCACCCAGTACCCAGAGTTAGCAAAAGAGGCAGGATTGAGCTACTGGTTCGCTTCGAAGCCTTCAATGGCTATGAGGGAGCCTGTAGATGCACCGGCGCGCAGTTTCTTTGCGTTTTGGTACTCTTTTGAATTGTACCAGGCTTTTGCTTTGGCCAGGGATGGAAATTCCAGAATAATCAGCCTTCGGCTTTCTTCGGGGCCCTCCAGTGTTACTGCTTCACCGGCCCTGGCAATGAATCTTCCGCCGTATTGTGCGATTGTTCCCGGCCCTACCTTAAGGTACTCGTTATATTTATCCCAATCGGTAACCTCAACGCGAGCAATGACGTATGCCGACATTTTCATTCTCCTTCTTTATCCGGCCAAAGTAACCAAAGGAATATGCCGCGGGTTCTCAGCCGCCGATTCGAGGGCTGGTCGCTCTCGAGACCTATGTGCAGGATTATGGCTTATCAAGCTTCTATCTTGTCGATGACCACCTGGAGATATTTCTGTCGATGGCCCATTCGTCTTTTGCTGTTTTTTCGCTTGCGGAAGTGCATCGGATAGAGTTTTTTATCCTTTATAACGGCCTTCTCGGCGGTGGTTTGGAATGAGGCAATCACCTTCGCACCTTCGAGCAGCGGCGTGCCGACTTTGACTTGATCGCCGTCGCTTATAAGCAAAACCTTATCCAGCTCGATGGTCTCGGCATCGGGCGAAACATCCGTCAGATCGATATTCAAACAATCGCCTTCGGCGACCTTATATTGCTTTGAGCCTTGTTCAATGACTGCATACATTTCTAAAACTCCGGGTCTTAAATAAAAAAATCAAAATTAAAAAACCAAATATTAAAATTGCGGAATCGCCGTATTACAGCGATGACTTCCTTAATTTTGCATTTTGCACTTTGATTTTTACATTTTCTTCGTATCGAGGTCGCATTTTACACACTCAGCCTTTTTTGTAAAGCAAATTATTGTATATTTTTGTATTCTATTGCCGAGAATGAATTTGGAATCTTGGCTGATGGTATTTTTCAGGAGCGTTTTGATGCAGATAGCAATGATTCAGGACAAAATCGTGCCGGCGAAGGATCTGGAAAAAGTCTATTTCGACCGCGGGATGTTCTTCGGCGACGGAGTTTACGAGGTAATGAGGAGCTATAACGGCAGGATTTTCGCCTTTGAGGAGCATTTGCAGAGATTTGCCGGCAGCCTGTCGGCGATTGAAATAACCGGCGTTGACATCGAGATAATTCATTCCAGGATTCTGAAGGCCTTTGAAGCGGCCGGCATTGCCAACGCCAAGATATATTTTCACATTACCCGAGGTTCGCAGCCGAGAGACCGTGTCTGGAATGCCGCCCTGAAGCCGAATTTCTTCCTGACCGTCTCGGAACTGGCCGACAATGCCGAAGAAAAGACAAAAGGTATCGCCGTATCGACCCATCCCGACTGGCGATGGAAACGGTGCGATATCAAATCCCTCAACCTGCTGGCAAACGTCCTGGCCAGCAACGATGCCGCCAGAAAGGGCTGCGGTGAGGCGATTCTTGTCAATGAGTCAGGCCTTATAACCGAAGGTGCAGGCTCGGCATTTTTCGCAGTCCGGGGGCAGACTTTGCAGACAGCCCCGTTGACTGCAAATATCCTGCCGTCCATTACCCGCGATTTCGCAATCAAAGCCGGCGGAAACATCGGATTGGAAATCATTGAAAAATCGCTCACACCGCAGGAGGCGGCTGATTCGGACGAACTGTTCATCGCCGTAACAACGCGGGATATCGTACCGGTAGTAAAATTCGACGAGACAACCATCGGCGACGGCAAGCCCGGAAACTACACAAAACTGCTCGCCCGGGAATTTCTCTCATTTACGGTGTAATGCTCATAAAAATCCGGTCTTATGGAGCAGGTCGATACAGCCGGATATCGTCGAAGAACATCTTGCCGGAACCACCGGGGATTGTCAGGTTACCCTTATTGCCCAGACCAATCGCTATCCTGTCAACGTTGTTCAGATTGATGCCCTGATCGGCGAATGCCTGTAAAGGAATAATCCATTCGGCCCAGGTGTCGATCTGTGCAGCGGCCGGGTCTTCATGAACAATCATCGCTGCCGCACCGGTAATGTTGGATATTGCGATATACAACGGCTCTGCGGCGTTTTCCGGCCCGCCTCTGAACCAGATCGATAATTCAGTTACACCTTCCTCGGTCCAGTCACGCACGGCACTCAATGTCAACTCCACTTCCGAATACTTAGCGTAGCCCTGTTTATTGTTATCGTAGGTGAGAGGCATGGACTGACCTCCGCCGTGAACGATGGTTTCCTCTGTATAAGAAGCTGTTGTTTCATCTCCTACGGCCGCTCCAGTACCGTTACCGGGATAATAAGGATCGCTTCCCGGCGCGCCGAAGCCAAGCCCATCGTACCACGAGTACCATATTTGGTTGGCTCCGGCATCGTAATCCTCGAAGTCGTCGATGATAGCAAAGCCGGCCGTCGTAAAGCTCCAGACTCCGCCTGTCCACGGACCTTCCGGATTGAGATCGTTGACTTCATCGATGCGCCAGTAATAAGTGCTCTCCCAGGCAAGTTTGCCGGGATCGTAGCTTTCGTCACCGAGGGTCCTGGTACCTTTATACTCGGGTGAAGCTGTCGTGGCGTTTTTCACTGCTTCTTCATCGGCGCCGAAGTATATCTCGTGCGAAACGGCCTGAAGCCCCGGCTTCCATTGAAGAACGGGCGTCTGCTTCACATCTACGGTACTGTTTGCCGGCCTGGCGCCATAGGCGTTCAGAGGCTCATACGGCGAGAGATTGCTGCCGGGAATAATAATGCGTTCCTGCACGCCCGGACCCTGCCAGGCTACCTGGCAATGGTCACCGCCGGCTTCCTCTTTCCAGATCGCCATGATGTAGTATTTGTTGCCGCCTATCAGCGGGACAGGTTCGGACTGCTCCTCGCCGCTCCCCCACGTGTTCGGACTCGACCAACTGCTCTCATGAGCTATCAGCCTGATGTTGCTCGAGTCATCATCGGTGCTCAGCCACAATTCGCCCTGGTCGTCGGTGCAGAGCCAGAATGTATAGTCGCCCGTAGCAGGCGCATAAACCCAGCCATGAATCCGACCTCCATACATCTCCAGGTCCTGGTCCCATGAAAACTCCGTCAGCACCTCTGTCACATCAGGATTATTCGGGTATCTCGAATTGTCCTTAAGGGTATTTATATCGGTGCTGCTGATATTATCCCACCGCTCCATTATGACCGAGCCCAGGCCCGGGATGGTGGTAGTAAAACTCCAGATATCACCCTTATGTGTTTCGGCGGCATCGAATTCATCGACACGCCAATAATAAGTCTTATTTAATTCAAGCGGGCCGGGATTGTATCTTATAACCGCCTGAGGCGGGCCGGCGACGGCACCGTTCACATCGTCGAAATTGTCGCCGAAATAAACCGTGTGCAATTTCGTACCAAAACCCGCCCTCCAGCCAAGCGTAATGTTCGGATCTACAAACATCATCCCATTCGTCGGTTCGGGCTCGTATGCCTTCTTCGGGGGAATTGCAAAACTCCAGACATCGCCTATCCACGGACTGTTCGGATCGGCGTCGTTGACCTCGTCAATCCGCCAATAATAGGTCGTGCCCGGAACAAGGCCATCCGGATATGCAAATCCGGGAAAACCGGCAACATAATATTCCGTAGCCTGGTTGCCTCGGAATGTGTCGCCGAGACCGTCGCTGACTTCACTGAAATTCTCACCCAGATAAACATCGTGCGAGATCGCAAAATCGCCCGGTGACCAGCTCAGCGACACCCACGTATCCGGAAACATCGATCCGCTGGGCGGGTCGGGACTCCAGGCCTTCGGACGAGCCGCCAGCTTTTTTATCTCGGCCGCCGACAGCACCCGGTTATAGATGCGAACCTCGTCCATCAAGCCCTCGAAATAGCCGTATGCCATTCCACCGAATTGAATTGGCGCAGAGACTATCTCTCTTGGAGAGCTCAAGCCGGTATGAACCGACTGGCCGTTAAGGTAAATCGTAGGTAGTTTGTTATCGTAAACTATCATGATGTGATTCCAGTCATCTCCCAACTCGGTCTCGTAAACGGCGGTAGCGGGCATATAATTACTTCCATGCTCGTAAACGGAAATACCGTTTGTCCCGATAGACAATCCTGCTCCGCCATTTGACTCTCCTCCGTGCTGCGGATCAAATGCGTATCTTTGATTATTTACCCCGCCGGTACCGGATGTGTTCTGAGGATCTATTTCATGCGTGACCGATGTTTTGAACCATCCCCCGAAACTGAACGTATCGGTTGGTCTTCCGGTCGTCCCTACAACAATATAATCGTCCGTCCCGTCGAATCCAAGAGCGTAACCCGACTGGCCCGCTTGCTGATAAAGCACACCATTAAAAGGCGTGCCGTCATTATTATTTTCACTCTGATCGAATAACGTTCCACTTGCTTGCTCAAATTTCCACCATCCGACAAGAGAAGATTCAGCAGCAATCGCCGGACTCGTCAGAATAAAAACCGGCATAAAAACAAAACTTACGAGATAAATCATTTTTCGACACATAATCGCTCTCCTTCAAAAAGGTTGTACAAAGCGGCCGGCAAAGGCCATCGCTTCATTCTTGGTTTTGCCCATATATGCGGCGGACAGTATCGTCCGTGGTTTGCTTGTTTGCCTCCTTTTTTTCCGATAGCCGGAAAATTATTATCATCAACAAACTCCAACAATTTTACTTATACCATATATATCGCCCTGGCGTCAAGAAGAATCCATATTTAAGCTGCGTTTATAACAATATGGCAAGTGTATGTCGGATTCGCGTAAATTCATATTTCACCGGCAGCTTTTTTTCTTCATACAGGGACAAAATTGTGTATTATACCTGCGTGGCTGATATTAGGTATGACAGATTGCAGTAAGGTTCGAGAACGTCCATTGTTAAGAAAACATGGTTAATTGAGAGGTATGTAATGAAAGGTTTTATCACCCGTGGATTATTATGTATATTGATTGTCACCGTATCAGGCTGTACGAAATCCGTGGAAATCATCGCACATCGCGGGGCTTCGTATATAGCTCCGGAAAACACCATGGCCTCCGTTAAGCTCGGCTGGGAAAAAGACGCCGACGTAGAAGTGGACGTCTATTTAACAAAGGACAATAAAATCGTCGCCATTCATGATGAGACCACAGAGCGTACCGCAGGGACGGACGTGAATGTCGCCGAGACGACCTCCGAAGAGCTCCGCAAGCTCGACGTGGGCAGTTTTAAGTCCGAACAGTACGCCGGCGAGAAAATTCCTTTTCTAACCGAAATTGTCGAAACAATCCCCCCCGGGCGGAAACTCTACGTCGAAATCAAATGCGGACAGGAGATTCTGCCCTACCTCAGGGACCTTCTGGCCGATAGCGGCAAAATGTCCCGCATCATCATAATCGCATTCGACCTGGAGACGGTGGCAATGTCGAAAGAAATGATCGACGTTCCCACGTATTGGCTCAAGGGAACCAAAAAGACCAAGGAGACCGAGCAATGGATTCCTCACGATCCGCAGCTTGTTCAAAAGATAAAGGACAGGGGCCTCGACGGACTCGACGTTCATTATGCCGGCATTACGAAGGAGTTCGCCGACGCCGTCAAAGCTTCCGGCCAAAAGCTCTACGCCTGGACAGTGGACGAGCCCGAAGAGGCAATCCGGCTTATAAAACTCGGAGTCGATGGAATTACCACCAATCGGCCTCAATGGCTTCGAGAGCAGGTGAAAGGCGATATGCCCGCCCGGCGGACTATCGCCGGAAAGTAAATATTGGAATGTTAATGAGTTAAGAATTCTGCGTGCTGTGCGCTGTATGCTTAATAATGAAACGCATAATTCAAAACGCAGAACGAGAAACGCAAAACGAAATTAAGAACAGGAGAAACGGCAAGTGGATATGCTGCGAGTTTGGCCGATTGTTTGCGAGTTCGGCATTGGCGCACTCTTGTGCCTGGTTGGAATCTGGTGCGGATTGCGCGGGGGATATCTTAATATGAAAAACTCGGAAGACCGCCGGCTTCTATTTATACTCGTCGGCGGTTACTTCTTCATGCTGGGCATTATGTGCATCTTTACGTTCCTGTCGCCCAACTGGGCGAACGGAGGGTCGTTATGATTGCACAGGCTATCGGCGGAAATCTCGACTACGCGGTGATGCTGGGCTATTTTGTTGCCGTGCTGGGATTCGGCCTGTATTTCGGCAGATACACAACCACGACCAAAGACTTTTTCTTCGGAGGGCAGAGGTTTTCATGGTGGCTAATCGCTTTTTCGTGCGTCGCCACGGTCGTCGGAAGTTATAGTTTCATCAAGTACAGTGCGGCGGGATTCAGGTACGGTATAGCCAGCACGCAGTCCTACCTCAACGACTGGTTCTGGATGCCCATACTGGTACTTCTTTGGCTGCCCATCGTATATTACAATAAAATTACATCAGTTCCCGAGTACATGGAATACCGTTTCGACAAAAAGACGCGCATCGCCGCGACCGTAATCATCCTGTTCTACATCGTCGGCTACATCGGGATCAATCTTATCACCCTCGGCCGGACACTGCACACGCTGTTGGGCTGGCAGATAATGACCGGAGCAATCGTCACAGCCGTCGCCGTGGCATTATACGTTTATATCGGCGGGCAAACGGCGGTCATCATGACCGACCTTGTCCAGGGAATCATCCTGCTCATTGCAGGTCTGGGACTTTTTGCAGCTGTCATCTATCATTTCGGCGGTTTCGGCGACTTCTGGGCATTGTTGCCGCGCTCGCATAAGTTTGCGTTTTCGGATTTCAACGCCCCGCCACAGTTCAGTTTCATCGGTATTTACGTTCAGGACGGTCTGGCCAATACCGGGGCGCTCATGCTGATGCACCAGGGTTTTATAATGCGTTTCCTCTCGCTCAAGAGCGTTAAGGATTCCCGCCGGATGGTGGTCTGCTGGATCCTCGTGCTGGCTCCATTAGCGGCGCTCGCCACGAGCTGCGGCGGATGGATTGCCAAGGCATTAGTCAACAATGGCGAGATGACCACCCAACCTGGCGACTCTTTCGTAAAAGCCGCCCATTTTCTGTGCGCGCCGGGGGTTTTCGGTTTCGTGCTGGCCGCCCTGACCGCGGCCCTGATGAGCACCGCCGATTCACTTATCAACGCCGTCAGTGCAATCTTCGTCAATGACATCTGGAAGCCTTACATCAAACCGAAAAGCGACGATAAGCATTATCTCCGTGTGGCACGAATAACCAGCCTGGCCGCGGCAGGCATGGGACTGGCCCTGGTTCCCATATTTATGAAAGACACTATTTACGGGGCGCACAGTATGTTTACCGCCGCAGTGACGCCGCCGGTTCTTATGGCGATTTTATTCGGTATCACCTGGAAGCGCTACACGCCTGCCGCCGCCTTTGTGACGATTGTCGGCGGAGCGGTCCTTATCGGCCTGTCTTTTGTCTGGCCGGATGCGCTGGTCGGACCATTCGATTTCGGAATGGGACCGGACAGCTACAAATTCATGCGGGCATTGTTCGGCCTGCTGGCCGCCGGCACACTGGGCGTTTCGGTAACATTGTTTACAAAACCGTGCCCTGAGGAAAAAATAAAAGGATTTGTCGCCGGGACCCAACGGGATGCTATGCGTCGTTTCAAAGGGGCCGAGCCAAACCGCCGCCCCGGTGAAAAAGTACGATTAAGAGTCAAAATCGACCGGAATCTTTCGGAGCAGAACGTAGTTAGCGTCCCCAAATCGGCCCTCGACAAAATGGCCGCCGAGCCGGGCGACCTGCTCTACGCCAGCCACACCCGCTGGTGGTATGGCGGGCTGCGCTCCGTTCATGTCGTGGCCGGATTGCTGATCAATCCCGAAGAGACAGATATAGTACACATCAGCCCCGAAGACGCCGCTACGGCACACTTTACTGATGGCCAGCAAGTGGTAGTGGAAAAGATTATATAAAACCGGAATAATGAATCCTGAAACACTGCTCAATACGACCTTCGATTGCGAATGCGGGCGAAGCCACAAGGTTCCCGTCAGGAGCATTATCTATGCAGATGATGCTATGGAGCGTCTGAGCGAGGTGCTGGGCACTCTCGTGAGCGGCCGCAGTATCGTTCTGGTTGCCGATAAGCGAACCCGGGCCATTGCCGGTGAGCTTTTAAAAGAGGCCCTCGAACTAACAGGCTGGACCGTGCACGATATAATTGTCCCCGACACAAACCACGGCGGTCCCATTTGCGACGATGTAACTCATGCCCGGCTAAATGACCGGATGCCCCCCGCCGACATCGCCCTTGCAGTCGGTACCGGAGTTGTCAACGATTTGACCAAATGGTCGGCCTTCGACAAGGATATCCCTTACGCCGTCTTTGCAACCGCCGCAACGATGAACGGCTTTACCGCCGCCAATGTCGCCCCGACAATCAATGGCGTTAAGACACTGATCCGCGCCCGGGCGCCTCTGGCGGTTTTTGGAATCCCGTCCATCATCGTCGGGGCCCCATTCGAGCTGACGGCCGCCGGCCTGGGTGACACTATCGCCAAGCCCGTCAGCACCGCCGACTGGATATTCAACCATCTGTTCTGCGGCGAATCCTTCTGCCGCTATTGCAGCGAAATCATCAACTCCCTGGAACCGTACTATCTCGATAAGCCCGGGGACATTAACAACCGCAAACCCGCCGCCATCGAGGCTTTGTTTAACGCCCTGCTCTATTCCGGTATCGCAATGACCGTAATCGGCACATCGGCGCCGGCTTCCGGCGGCGAACACCTGTTCAGTCATACGCTGGATATGATGTCCAGTATTGACGGCGTCGAGCACGACCTCCACGGCAGGCAAGTCGGTCTCGGCACGATATTCGCCTCGGCTCTTTATGAACGTATTTTCAAAATCGATAAGCCCGACTGCCATCCTTTCCCCGACAATATCGACGGCGCATTCTGGGATTCGCTGGCGGGTAACGTCCGCGAGCAGTACGAGCAGAAGATACCCAAGCTCCAGACAATATGCAAAAAGCTGGCCGACGGCAAAACATGGGGCGAGTTTCTCGCCGCCGCGCGAAAACAGGTTCGTTCTCCGGCACAAATCAAGAACTGCCTGAAAACCGCCGGCGCCGCACATACCTTCGAAGGCATCGGAAGCTCTCGCAAGCGTGTGCTTGCCGCCGCCCTGCACATGCATGAGATCCGCAAACGCCCGACGATTATCGACCTGGCATGGATTCTCGGAATCATGCCGAAAGCCGCCGGAGAGATAATAGATCGCTGGATTACTGACTGAGCCGACATGTCACGTCCATCCCCAAAGCCTGTGTACGTGTTTAACCATCCTCTATTGTTTGCGACCATCCCCAAGCTGCGCTTGAGGCTGCCACCCCTTTTCCATTAATACTATTGGGTGGCAACCTTATCCCGATTGTTGTTATCGGGATGGGAATGGCTTTTCCCGGCTAAACATGTATGGGCTTGCAGCCCGCGATTCGAGGGCGGGACGCCCTCGACACGAAAGACGCCTTAAGCGCGTGCAGACTATTGAAGAGCCGGTGGCGAGACCGAGACGCCGTTTTTCTGGGCCAACTGTGTGTCAGATTCATAACTGCCATAAAACGGCACATTGCCATCCAGCCAGATATACAGCCGCCGGAGTTGATCATCGTCAAGTTTCACGGTCCGGCGGTGAATGGCATCTGATAAAATCTCCATTAACGGACTGATATCCGCCCCTACCTTTCCGGGTCGGGTTATAATCGGCTCGATGCTGGCCCCGCCCCACTCGTACCATCTTACAAACGGTTTGAGGCTCTCGTATGATTTGGTAAATTCTCCCGCCGGCTCGCCGGTCAATGCCACCTTGCTCTTGTTCGTGCCGGGATTACCATCGTGACATTCAACGCAGTTCTTATCCAGAATCGGCTGAACCAAAATCGGAAAACTGAAAGGCCGCGTCCCTTCCGGACCGACCTTCAGCCGGGAAGGCTCTCGCCGCATGGCAAGGGGACGGCTTTTCTGAGTTGTCACGGACTGGTTGCGCGGCTCGTGACAACCAATGCAGCCCTGCCGCTCGCCCGGCTGCAAATACGTTACCGAACGCATGGACTGAACCGCCCTGCCGTTTTCATCCACGGCCTGAAAATACAATGGCTTTCTCGCCGGGGCGCGGAAATAGGCCGAGCCGTCCGCCTCGACCGGAACAGTTCCGAGAAGCATACGAGCGCTCTCGGCATTGGCATAGCCGATACGCGGTTTATTAGCGACGTGCGTTCGGCTCTTGGGCAAAACCTGAAAAACCCGCAGCTCGACTATGCGGCGATCCTTCGGTATGGGAAAATGGCTCTTACGCACATCGGTTAGCAAAAACTCGCCTTCGTCGCCCAGTTCTTCTTCCAGCGCGCCAAGCACAACAGGCGGCTTCGGCCTTGCTTCGAGCGGAATCGGATACATCGATGAAATGCCTTTTTCCCGGTAAAGTAATTCCATATTCCCGAAGCGGTCGAAATAATACAGTCCCGTCTCGGTGTCACGCTTGATTTTAGGTCCCATCCCCGGCAGAGGATCGAAGCTGAATGACACAAGAAAATAATTTTCCGACAACGGCCAGGGGCTGTGAAAATAGCTGCCGGGCCAGCCGGGTGCCTCGGGAAAACACACTTCCGGAGTCAGCACCTCGATCGAATCGAAACTATCCTGTCCCGTTTCCGGGTCAAGGGCGATACGATACGGATCGAGCACGACCAGAGAGCCGCCAACGTCGGCATGGTGCGCTCCGGCCAGAAATACGAGCTTGTGCGAATTCGGAATCGCCTTAGGCTGATAGCAGGCATTGATACGCATAGTGTAATTACCGAAAAGAGCCATCGAAGCGGTACCGTCCGGATTGGTAATCCACAACCCGTGAAAATTCGCCGCCGAGCGGTCCACATAATCCCAGCGGATATATACGATACGCCCGTCATGCAGTACCGACGGATGCCACTCGCTGGTCTCATGGAACGACAGGATACGCCGGTGCCGCAAGGTCGAATCGAGCCGGTGCAGGGTATGGGCCGGCAGCGGTTCCCACGGATTGTTGCACCTTGTAAAACCGCCGCGATCCGACGACATAAAAGCCAGACCGCCGTCCGGCAAGGGACACGGATCGAAGTCGTCATCGGGACCGTGAGTGATTTGCCTGATATTGCTGCCGTCAGTATCCATGGCATAAAGGTGGAAACATTTGCGATTCTCGGAATAATAATCCGGTTTCTGCTCGGCCCGCTCGGCAAAAGCGAAATATATTATCCCGGCGTCATAAGACAGAGCCAGCGTAGTATAATTGCCTTTGGCCGTGAGATTCTCTGTCAGATGTTGGGACTCGAACGAACAGCCGGGCCGCCCAAGCAGATAAATCCCTCCGCCGGCGATGTCCTCGTAGTCATAATAGTAGCCAAGATACTCATGCAGCATCTGGCAGATAAAACGCCTACGCTTCATAAATATAATGCGTTTTCCCGCAATCAAAGGATTCTTCAGGGCAATACTCCGCGCAACCCATCGAATGTCACGATATAGATTGGTACGTCCCGAATCAGCCAGTGCATCAACATTCGCCGCTCGTGACTTCAACTCAGCCAGCGCCGCCCTCTCGTTACCGAGTTCGGGGGCATCGGGTTCTCGTGAAAGGTCAGCAAGCAACCGCTCGGCTCCGAACAGTATCGCTCCAATCGCTTTCGGCGATGAAACATCTCGACCCAGGCGCTTTTCCTGCGCATCCCAATCGGCCTCGACAGTCGCCCTGAAATCGCCCGAAGGGCTCGATATATCCCGCCCTCTCAAGGCCGGCGAAAAAGCAACCAACACAATCAAAATGATAATCAGGAAAAAAATCTTTGGATGATGACTATTAGACACCTGTGCTCTCCTTACCTGTTCTTGAAGCATTTATCTACTCGATTATCGTAAAATCAACCGACAAATACAAGACAAATTCATTTTCATAATCTGCCTTTTGTGACGCAAGAGCTACATGTTGCCCTGAAATAAACGGGATCCATACCAAGTCAATCAGTATAGATCCCGAATCGATTCAAATTCCAATTTCATTGCTGGAAAAACGCAATTAAATTTCAAGGAGCACCTTCCGGCCGATAGAGACCGATATCATCGAAGTACATCGTACCCGAGCCGCCGGGCGTGGTTGTATTGCCACGGGTACCGAGGCCGATAGCAATCTTGTCGACATTAGTCAGGTCAATGCCTTGATCGGCGAAGACTTGCAGGTCGATATCCCATCGAGTCCATTCCTCAACGAGTGCCGCATCAGGATTCTCATGAGTGACGACCGCGCTGCCGTTGAGAGCGACATACAGCGACTCGGCGGCGTTGGCCGGCTCGCCCCTGAACCAGATCTTAAGTATGCCGACGCCATTCTCAGTCCAGTCACGCGGATATACCAGAGTCATCTCTACTTCCGAATATTTAGCGGAAAACTGCTGGTCATTGTTATAGAATAACGGCATCGCCTGGCGGCCTCCGTGAACGTTGGTTTCCTCAGTATAAGAGGGGCTACTTTCATCGCCCACGGCCGAGCCTGTCCCGTTGCCGGGAGAGTACGGTTCGGTATCCGGAACGCCGTAGCCGAGACCATCAAGCCATGTATACCATATCTGATTTTCGCCGGCATCGTAGTCTTCGAAATCGTCGATAATCAAGTAGTCGGCAGTTGTAAAGCTCCAGACGTTACCGACCCACGGACTATCGGGATTGAGATTATTTACTTCATCGATCCGCCAGAAATACTCTGCGGCCCACTCGAGCTTGCCGGGTTCGTAGCTCTCGGAACCAAGGTTCACGGTGCCTTTGAACTCGGGCGAACCGGCATCGGCATTTTTCACAGCTTGCTCGTCGGTGCCGAAATACACCTGATGTGAAGCGGCGGCCTCGCCGGCACCCCACTTGAGAACCACAGTCTGCCTTACATCCTCAGCACCGTTTGAAGGTTTGGCATCTCTTGCCTTTAACGGCAGTGACAGAGCGGCCTGCGGAATAAGCTGTTCCAGCGTGCGGGGGCTCTCCCAGCCCAAATCAATTACCGCACTGCCGCCTTCCTCGAAATACTCCAGCACAAATCCGTAGGTTTGACCGGCGAGAAGGTCGATCCTACCCCGGTTCTCAGTGACTGAGTGGCCGGTCCAGTTATTGATAAGCTGCCTGCCGTCCACCCACAGGCGTACTCCATCGTCGCTGTTGGTATAGAAGGTGTAGGTCTCGGTAAACGCCGCTTCAATTTCGCCGGTCCATCTTACCGAAAAATTATCCACACCGACGATTAAATCGGGAGTTCCTTCGCCCCAGGCAAATTTAATCTGCGGATCTATCCGGCTCAGCACGTGACTATCGAAATTCATACCCTTGAAATAGTCGCCTCGTACACCACCGCCGACGCCGGCCGTCGTAAACTGCCAGATTTGCCCCTTATAAGTCTGTGCGGCATCGAATTCATCGACTCGCCAGTAATACGCCTTGCCAGGCTCCAGTGTCCCGGGGCTATAGGTTTTTGTACCCTGAGAGGCACCGTCAGCAGCATTGTTCACATCGTCAAAATTGTCGCCAAAGTATACGGTGTGAAGTTTCGCACCATAACCGTTTGTCCAGGCAAGCACGACATTCGGATCTACAAATTTAGCGGTGTCGGCCGGGACAGGGTTGTAGGCGGTTTTTGGCGGAACCATAAAGCTCCAGACGTCACCTTTCCACGGACTGTTCGGCTCGGCCTGGTTGACCTCATCGATCCGCCAGTAGTAAGTCGTACCCGGGATCAGGCCTTCCGGGTAGGCATATCCGAAAAAGCCGGCAATATAAAACGTATCAGCGTAGTTGCCTCGGAAAGTATCGCCGGCACCGTCGTTCACATCGTCAAAATTCTCGCCGAAATAAACATCGTGCGAAACCGCCAAAGCACCCGGCACCCAGCTAAGATTCACCCATGTATCCGGATGTTTGGCACCATCGGCGGGGCTCGGCTCGCTTGCCTTGTAAGATAACGCCAGCTTTTTTATCTCTGCTTCGGGCAGTGCCTCGTCCCAATAGCCCACCTCATCGATGATGCCGTCAATCCATAAATCGTAGCCCGGGTCCAGCCATACTCCAATGGCAAACCGTTCGGGATAATTGCCGCTGGTTGCGCTGACCCACCTGATGGGCCCGCCCACATCCGTCGGACCTACAGACAGCTTGCCGTTTACATAGATATTAACGTTTGTCCCGTCGTAAGTAGCGGCCAGATGATACCACTTGTCAGGTTCGTAGATGTTCGGGGTCTCGACATAGCTCATGCCGGCTTCCGTTCGTATCGCCAGGCCGAAGTCCCGCTCGTTCTCGCCTTCCCAGCCGAAGTTGTAGAAGAAGAATCCGCATTCATCGTCGCCGGTATCTATGCCGTTGCCGACGAAGCTGCTGAAATACGCAAAGTTGCTGAGCTTCGTCCAGCAGGATACGGTGAATTTCTCCGGCATCAATTCGGCAGGATAGGTGCCAGGCCCGGTCCCTTCTCGTTCGGCGCAGAGCACGTAGTCGTCGATTCCATCAAAACTTAGAGCGGCTCCGGACTTCCCGCTTGTCCACGTTGCGCCGTTAAGAATCCCGTCATTGCCGTATCCCGAAGAATCTGCGGTAGTTGTCCCGCTGTTTTCATCAAGCTTCCAATAGCCGATCAGTTCGGCCGAAGCGCTGCCGGCCAGACCCGGCAATAAAGCAGCAAAAACTGTACAAACCAATTTCCCGAACATAATGACTCCTCCTCATATTTGTACACTACCTGAATTGCCCAAAAGAAGATCAAAATCCACACGGCACCCGGCCGTGTGGATATGATCCTCACTAATACCATCTATACCAAATTGTCGGCCTTGCCGTCAAGGAAAATCCCACGTAAACAGATCAAAATCCAGATTCCGTACTGCCGTGATTTTACCCATCGAAGACCCAGCCGGGGCGGTATTCGCGTTTCAGCAAAGCGTTGGCCTCGGCGCTGTTGGTAACGCGGCCGCGAACACTGTCATACTCGAGTTTCTTGCCCACGCGGTAGGCCACCAGACCAAGATGCATCGTCTCGATTGCGTTACCGCTGTATACGTAATCGCAAGATGTCTTGAGATCGCCTTTGCAGGCATCGATCCATTCTTTCTGGAAGTGGCCCAACGGCGGAATCACTTCGTCTTTCGACCGTTTGTTGTAATACGTCATGTCCGCGTCATCGCCGAACGGTATCACAATCCGTGTATCAAAATCGCATATCACAAAACCTTTGGTCCCTTTGAACATCGCGCCGTGTCCGATCTTTGTCAGGTCGACGTAGCCTCTCGGCGATCTCGGCTGCATCTTCTTCGGATCCCCCCCCCACGGCACGCCCTGGTACCAGTGCAGGCGAATCGGCCCTCGCCAGTCATTGGCCGGAAAGTCATAAGCTGCGTGCAATTCAACCGGCGTGACTTCAGGATTATATTTCTCGCCTTCGCCTTCGACCGTCGTAGGTAACTCGGCGTCAATCGCATTCCAGGCAAGGTCGATCGTGTGACTTCCCATATCGCCGACCTGGCCTGTCCCGTAGTCCCAGTACATGTTCCACGACAGGCAGTTCATGCCGGGACCACCTTTGAAGTATTCCGGATTATACGGGTGGTAAGGCGCCTCCCCAATCCACAGATCATAATGGAGCGTCTTGGGCGGTGTGCCCTGGGCCGGTGGATACCCTTTTCTGAAAATCCGGCGATTAGCCCATGCATAGACATCAGTCAGCTCACCGATCGCACCGTCTTTGACTAACTCTCGTACGCGCTCGAAGTTCGGCTTTGCGTGTCGCTGAGTGCCCACCTGTGTTGCGAGTTTGTGCTTTTTCGCAACGAATTTCTCCCGGACGATGCGAGTTTCCTCGACCGTATGGGCCAGTGGCTTTTCCATATAGCAGTGCAGGTCGCGGTTGAGTGTCCAGTTGGCGATCAGGCCGTGGGTGTGGTCCGTCGTGCAGCAAACCACAGCGTCCAGATCCTTCTGATCGAGGCATTTGCGCCAATCAACATATTTTTTGGCCTTGGGGAATCTCTTGGCGCCGAAATCGAGGTGATTTTCATCCACATCGCACAGGGCAACAACATTCTCGCTTGAAATCGAATTGAAATGCGCTTCGCCCCGGCCCCAGGTGCCGATCAGGGCGATATTGAGCTTGTTGCTGGGTGAATTGGCGCCGGAAAGTGTGCCGCTCGGCAGGATGATTAAACCGGCTCCTGTAGCAATGGTGGATTTCAGAAAGTCGCGTCGTTGAATAGTTTTGGTCTTCATCATTTTTTCTCCTATATCATGTTTTAGTTGTTCGCAATTAAACCAGAAAAACTAAGTTTAAGCATTAAGACAAAAGCTTGCAAGAGAAAAAACAAGCTCCCAAAATCATCAAATTTGACAAATGACAGTTCCTGTTTAGAGTGTTTTTTCGATAAGGTAAACATGTGCTATAGCATAAGATAATCGGCAGATACAAACGGCCCAAAGACGGCTGATGGCGTTTCTACTGTTCATTTCGATTTTATTCTGCCGGTTTAAGCAGCTTGAGCCCCTCGACCAGCGGCGGAAATTTGCTCCATTGTTTGGGGCCGCTCCACGTGGTGAACAGATGGCCCAGCATATTCGGATGCTTCCGGTCCCGACTGTATCGAATCAATGCTTTGGTGGCATCGACCTTTTTCCATCCGGCCGGCAGCACGCGAAAGCCCTTTTCGAGAAACATGGGTACGGACGGATAACTTTCCCGCGGCTCATAGTGCCAATCGCAAATGATGATGTCTTTGGGAACCAGATCCACAGCGGGAGCCGTGCCGTTTGCCGAAGCCTCCCATTTGCCATACTTGTAAACCTTGGAGTCGATAAACCGGTCGCCCCACATCAGCATTTCCACGCCGCGATGTTTAACCAGATGGTTGTGCAAATTGATCACTGCTTTTGCAAACACATGCGCGGGATTTTTGCCCCTCGTGGAAGGCGAGTATTTCGAATTAATCAGAAAAACTTCGTCCATGCCCACATGCATCGCATCGGCATCGAACGCATCGATCAATTCATCGAGCATGGGTAATACGATCTCGTAAACCTTCGGATTGAGAGGGTCCCACTCACGGCAGTAAATTCCTTCGTTATCAGGGAAAGCACCCGGCGTCATATCAAGCTCTGGATATTTCGTGAGCAACGGAAAGGTCTGTTTCGACCAGGATTGATGCCCCAGACACGAGAACTGCGGGATGGGCCGAATGCTATGCTTACGGCAGGTTTCTACGAACCTGCGCGCCCCTTCGCGCGTAACGGGATCCCGGCCCATGCGAAGCTCGGGATGCGATTGATACTCGAATCCGTAATTGACTTCGAGTATCAATACATTGACTCCCATTTCGGCGAGCCCCGGAATGTCTTTCGCAAGGCCATCGAGCGCCTCATCAGATCGATAATTGAGCAGATGGAGCCCGCGCCATTGTCCCGGAGTCGGGAGTGTCGCGGGCTTCTTGCCCGCGATCCGAGGGCGGGATGCCCTCGACACAATCTTCGACGGTTCGGCACAATATGCTGTGCAAATCGCTATGAATCCAACTAACATCGCAATACTGAGGGCTCTCGATAGTCGCATGTCAATTCTCCTTGCCACCTTGATTCAATTTTAAACCGGTTTGACGAGAATATCTTATCAGACATTTAATAGTCTTTCAAATACTTACTTGGAAGAACTTATTACTCAGTATGTTTCAGAGCAGTCCGGCATCTGATTTCCTTTGAACGATATATTCCGCTGTGCTATTATCATTTTCGTTTATTTTAGGCCAGAGAAGTAATGAAAGGAACATATTCATGCGCATCACATTATATTTTCTGCTGCTCGCAGCCTTCTTTCCGACGGTTGTTTCATGCCGCCGGGCACCCATCTCGGAACAGAAAACCGCTGCACAACAGGACCAGGCCATGCCGAACGGATTCGTGCCTCTGTTCAACGGCATCGATCTGACCGGCTGGGAAGTACGGCAGCCCGACAACCAGGATTGGAAAGTCATCGATGGAGTTATCGACTGCGATCCCCACGAGGCGCCGGGCGACAGGAATTTGTGGACCACAAACAGCTATAAAGACTTTGAGCTGCTGGTGGACTGGCGGATCAAAAAAAGCCCTTATATAAACCGGGCCGCCAGGATTATTCTGCCAGACGGGACTTACAAAAAGGACGATTCCGGCAGTGAAATACTGATCGAGGTTCCGAATACGGATTCCGGGATATTTCTCCGCGGTCGGCACAAGTCCCAGGTAAACATCTGGTGCTGGCCGGTCGGCTCGGGCGAGGTGTGGGGCTATCGTACCGATCCGGCGTTTTCGCCCGAGATTCGAGCCGGGGTGACGCCGAAGGTCAGGGCGGACCGGCCTATCGGTCAATGGAACACTTTTCATATAATCATAAAAGCAGACCGCCTGACAGTTACACTTAACGGCAGGCAGGTTCTCGATAACGCCCGGCTGCCCGGAGTCCCTGCCGAGGGACCGATTGCGCTGCAGCATCATGGCGACCGGAAAGACGGCCAGTGGGGAGCATCCTTTCTCCAGTTCCGCCGCATTTTCATCAAAGAACTGAATCAGCCGCCCCGGTAAGACGAAATCTCTGAGAGGTAAGTGAAATGAGATTATTACAAAAGTACTCTTGCGTAGTTATCATATTTATCGCTTTGTTTGCAGTACCATGTTTATCCCGTGACAGTGTTGCAGTACAGTTGCCCGAAGGAGTAAGGGCCGTCTGGGACATTGAGAAAGCGTATCGCCTCTCAACGCTGACGCGCGAGCGGATATGCATCAACGGCCTGTGGCGATGGCAGCCGGCCGGCGAGGAATCTAACGCCTTGCCCGACGAGAATTGGGGCTATTCCAAGGTCCCGGGAAGCTGGCCCGGTATCACCGATTATATGCAGAAAGACTGCCAGACACTCTATACCCATCCGAGCTGGAAAAACCGGAGGCTTGGCGGTATTACCAAAGCGTGGTACCAGCGCCGGATTACCGTTCCGGCCGAATGGGCGGGCCGGCGTATCACCATCGGCGCCGATTATGTAAATTCCCACGCCACTATTTACCTTGACGGCCGGGACGTTGGGGCCATTGTATTTCCATGCGGAGAACTCGATATAACAGCCGCTTGCCGGGCAGGCTCTACACATATTCTCAGCATGTTTGTAGTTGCCATGCCGCTCAAAGGCGTCATGCTCTCGTACATCGATACCGCTTCGGCCAAAGAGGTAACCGGCTCGGTGGCTCGGCGCGGCCTGTGCGGCGACGTTTACCTCGTCAGCATGCCCGGGAACGAGCGCATCGCCGAAGTGAAGGTGGACACATCGGTACGCAGATGGCAGATTACGTTCGACGTCGCACTTGATGGCCTGGCCTCCGATACTCAGTACGCTATTAGTGCCCGGATAACAGACAACGGCCGCAACGTTGCGGAGTTCACGAGCAAAGTTTTCAAAATCGCCGACCTGAAAGACGGCCGATTTGCATTCACTGAAAATTTCAAGCCCGACAGGCTCTGGGATATCCATACGCCTGAAAATACGTACTATCTTAATCTATCGCTGCTTGAGGCCGGCGGCAAAGTTCTCGATGCCGGTGATTCGCTGCGTTTCGGCTTTCGCGAATTCTGGATTGACGGCAGGGACTTCTACCTGAACGGCAGCCGCATCTTTCTGTCCTGCGTACCACTGGACAATGCCCAGGTCGGGGCCGCCTGGGCGAATTACCAAGCCGCCCGCGAGAGTATGGAGCGACTCAAGAGTTTCGGAATCAACTTCGTCTATACCCACAACTACGGCTGCGAGCCGGGCTCCCATCTGAGCTTTGCGGAGATACTGAGAGCCGCCGACGACGTGGGGATGCTCGTAGCCCTCTCCCAGCCGCACTTTTCACACTACGACTGGGATACACCCAATGCGGATAAAACAAACGGCTACGCACGGCACGCGGAGTTTTATGTGCGGGTAGCGCAGAATCATCCATCGGTCGTATTCTACTCCATGGGCCATAACGCGACCGGATACAGCGAGGACATGAATCCGGACATGATAGATGGAATCCAGAACCCACGAGACACGTGGTCTAAAAGAAACGCCGGGCGTGCCAGACGCGCCGAAGCAATCGTAACGAAACTGGATCCGGGCCGTATCGTCTATCACCACGCTTCGGGGAACCTGGGCCCTATGCACACAAGCAATTTCTACGCGAACTTCGCCCCGGTTCAGGAGATATCCGACTGGTTCGAGCACTGGGCGACGGCGGGCGTCAAGCCGCTTTTCACGTGCGAGTACAGCGTGCCGTTCCCCTGGGACTGGACGATGTACCGGGGGTGGTACAAGGGCAACAGGGAGTTCGGCAGCGCCGTCGTGCCGTGGGAGTTCTGCCTGGCGGAGTGGAATTCTCAGTTCTTCGGAGACCGTGCCTTCCGCATCAGCGAGATGGAGAAAAGAAACTTACGCTGGGAAGCCAAGCAGTTCCGGTCCGGCAGGCTCTGGCACCGATGGGATTATCCCCATGCCGTCGGTTCCAGCATCTTCACCGAGCGATATGACATCTATGCAATGTACTTAACCGACAACTGGCGGGCATTTCGCACATGGAGAGTCTCGGCAATTTCCCCGTGGTCTCACGGACATTACTGGATTCTTCGCGACGGCGTCGATAAAAACCGTAAGGATTTGAAGGTCGATTGGGAAACCTTGCAGCGGCCGGGATTCAGCCCCGACTACATCGAGCGTCGATATGAGCGGATGGACCTGGCCTTCGAGCAATCGGACTGGATTGCGACGGTCGCAGCAAAGGCCCTGATTCGCCATAACCGGCCGTTGCTGGCATATATCGGCGGCAAGCCAGGAGCATTCACAAGCAAAGACCATACTTTTCTGCCGGGCGAGACTCTTGAAAAACAGCTCATTGTTATAAATAACTGCCGCGAGACCGTTACATGCGACTGCGATTGGTCGTTCGGCCTGCGCCGGAAAGTCACCGGCAAAAAGCAAATCACTGTGCCCACGGGCCGGCAGCAACGGATTCCGCTACGCTTCGAATTGCCGGCCGGAACGGCCCCCGGCAAGTATGAGTTAAGAGCGACCTTCAATTTCCACAGCGGCGAGACTCAGACCGATTCATTCCCAATCGATATCATGCCGCAGCCAAAACCTGTCCGGGTGGACACTAACATTGCACTATTGGACCCGAACGGTCAGATCCGAAAGCTGCTGGATGAGATGGGAACTCGATACCGGCCGGTGGACACTAAAACCGATCTGGCTGCATACGATATCCTAATAGTAGGCAAGTCCGCTCTGACGGCTGATAGCCCGGCCCCGGATATCGCGAGCGTTCGCAACGGCCTTAAAGTGCTCCTATTCGAGCAGACCGCCGACGTACTGGAGAAACGTTTCGGTTTCCGCGTGGCCCAGTATGGCCTCCAGCAGGTCTTCAGACGCATCCCCGATCATCCGCTGCTTGCCGGCATCGAGTCCGAACACCTCTGCAACTGGCGAGGTGAGGCGACGATTCTGCCCCCGCGTTTGAAGTACGAAATGCGGCCCCGTTACGGCCCGACCGTCCAGTGGTGCGGCATACCGGTAACCCGGCTCTGGCGCTGCGGCAATCGCGGCAACGTCGCCTCCGTACTCATCGAGAAGCCCGCGCGGGGCGATTTTCTGCCGATCCTCGACGGCGGCTACAGCCTGCAGTACAGCCCGCTGATGGAGTACCGACAAGGTAAGGGAATGATAATCTTCTGTCAGATAGACATAACCGGCCGTACGGAAGACGACCCGGCAGCCAAGACGCTGGCCCGGAACATACTCCGGTACGTATCGGCGTGGAAACCGTCTCCGAGGCGAAAGGTCATCTACGTCGGCGATGCCGCTGGCAGAAAGCACCTCGAATCCGCAGGTATAGCCTTGACCTCCTATGACGCACAGAATCTGTCCGCCAAATACTTGCTCGTTGTCGGAGAAGGCAGTGTACAGATGCTCGCAAAGGACGCCGCAGCCATAGCAGACTGGTTGAAGGCCGGCGGCAACCTGCTGGCGGTCGGGCTCGAAGAGCGGCAGGCAAAAGCATTTTTACCGCTGAAAGTCCGCACGAAAGAGGCCGAACATATCTCGGCTTATTTTGAGCCTTTAAGCTTCGATTCCCTGCTTGCGGGAGTTGGGCCGGCGGATGTGCACAGCCGGGAGCCGCGGAATCTGCCGCTGCTTTCGGCGGGCGTTACGACTATCGGTGACGGCGTTCTGGCCGAAGCCGAAAATTTTAACATCGTCTTCTGCCAGCTTGCTCCCTGGCAGTTCGATAGTAAAGAACCGCAGAACGTAAAAAGAACATTCCGCCGGACCAGCTTCCTTCTGTCGCGTCTGCTGGCCGATATGGGGGCGGCCGGCTCGACGCCGGTTTTAGAGCGATTCGGCAGTCCCGTGGACAGATCCAAACACGAAAAGCGCTGGCTGGAAGGCCTCTACCTCGATATACCGGAAGAATGGGACGACCCCTACAGATTCTTCCGCTGGTAAGCATCATAAAAGCTTGATATTCCAAGAATAATCGCTATGCTTAGAAATATTCGAGCCGCCGGTGTGAAGTTCGTGACGGTACGGGTAGAAAAAACAATAAAACGATTTTCTTAGTTTAAGGAGTAACTGTCATGGCAAATCAATTTACTCGCAGAGATATCCTGAGAACCGGTACTATGGCCGGCCTGGGAATGACGGTCGGTAGTATGGTGCTTTCCGGCGACACGAGTGCCCAAGCTCGATCCGACGCCGCAAGTATGATCGGATTCAATCCCGGCGCCAGGGATCTAATAAAAGTCGGTTTTGTCGGTATAGGCAATCAGGGTTCGGGGCATGTTAATAATCTGCTTAAAATTGAGGGCTGTCAGATCACGGCGGTCTGCGATATTCGTCCGGAGAGGGTCAAATGGGCCCAGAGACAGGTTGTCAGGGCCGGTTTTCCCGAGCCGAAGGGTTATACAAAAGGCGATCTGGATTTCGAGCGAATGTGCGCCGAAGAAGACCTGGACCTGGTTTATAACGCCGCTCCCTGGCGCTGGCATGCGCCGATTTGTCTAAGTGCGATGAAAAACGGAAAACACGCCGCTTCCGAAGTAAATATCGCCCTTTCCGTGGAAGACTGCTGGAAACTGGTCGAGGTCTCGGAAAAAACCCGTAAGCACTGTGTAATGCAGGAGAACTGCTGCTACGACTTTACCGAGATGGTGGTTATGAATATGATTCGGGAGGGCCTGTTCGGCGAGATAATGCACGGCGAGTGCGGCTATCTGCACGATTTGCGAGGTTTGAAAATACATCCGACGTTTTACCAGGGAATGTGGCGGGCGCACCAGTCGCTCAAGCGTAACGGCAATCTCTACCCGACGCACGGAATCGGGCCGATGGCATGGTGCATGGATATCAACCGGGGCGATGCTTTCGATACCCTCGTTTCTATGACCACCAAATCAATCGGCCTCAACGACTTCGCCGATAAAAAATTCGCCGAGGCTACAAAGGAAGAAGACAAGAAATTCTAAAGCGAATGGCAGAACCGCAAGTATGCTCTCGGCGACGTCAATATCACGCTGATAAAAACAAAACTGGGCAAAACTATCATCTGCAAACACGATACGAACCTGCCTCGCCCCTACAGCAGGATTTTCCTCGTGCAGGGATCGAAAGGTCTTGTCCGTAAGTATCCCTCGGAGCAGATTCATATCGAGGGGCTCAGCCGGGGCCACGGCTGGGAAGATATGAAGGACTACCGCGAAAAGTACGAACATCCGGTATGGAAGGCTATCAGGGAAAAGGCAAAAGGCGCCGGACACGGCGGTATGGATTTTATCGAAGACTATCGCCTGGTTACTGCCCTGCGAAAAGGGATATCGCCGGACATCGACGTCTATGATTCGGTAGCCTGGAGCGCGATTATTCCGCTTAGCGAACAGTCAATCGCAGAAGGAAACAAACCCATGAAATTTCCCGACTTTACCGCAGGCAAATGGAAGGAACCGCGGCAACTGGGCGTATCGAAATGGTTTGTCTAAGAATGCTTAAAATCAAGAGGAGTGAATGAAACCTACATTGTTAATTCTTGCCGCTGGGATGGGAAACCGCTACGGCGGGCTTAAACAAATCGATCCGATCGGACCGAACGGCGAAATTATTATCGACTATTCAATCTATGATGCGATTCGCGCCGGATTCGGCAAGCTGGTGTTCATTATCCGGCATTACTTCGAAGACGCTTTCAAGGAGAAAATCGGCAACAAGTTCGACGGCATCGTTGAAACCGCTTACGCCTACCAGGAACTGGATGCCGCCCTTGGCAGATTTGCCCTGCCGCCCGATCGCGAAAAGCCCTGGGGCACCGGTCATGCGACCCTGATGGGCAGAGATTTCATCGAAGAGCCTTTCGCCGTAATTAACGCCGATGATTACTACGGCATCGATTCGTTCAAGATGATGGCCGATTTTCTTTGCGGTCACGAGGTTTCGGCGACGGCTTACGCCATGGTGGGCTTTCGGCTTCGCAATACATTAAGCGAGTACGGCTCGGTCGCCCGCGGCGTATGTTACTGCGACGGTGATGATTATTTGAGTGATATCTTCGAACGGACAGGCGTGGAAAAACACGGAAACGGCGCCCGCTATTTCGATAAAGACGGCACAGAACACCTGCTGACCGGCGACGAGGTCGTATCCATGAACCTCTGGGGTTTTCACCAGTCGGTTTTCGAACACACCTCGGCGAAATTTAAGGATTTTCTGAAAGAGCATGGAAACGACCCTAAAGCCGAGCTGTTTATTCCCACCGTGATCGATGATCTTGTCGAAAGCGGCAAAGTTAAAGTCAAAGTTCTTCCCACGCACGACACATGGTTCGGTGTGACCTACAGGCAGGACAGGGAGATAGCCGAGCGATGTATTCGCAAGCTGATCGCAGATGGACTATATCCGGAAAAGCTCTGGTAAGCACGATGGAACGTGATATAAAATCGATAGCGGCAAATTTTAATCTCGATGGAAAATTGATTCGGCACGAATCCTTCGGAAGCGGGCATATCAACGATACCTATTGCCTGACCTGTGAAAAGGACGGTCGGCAATTACACTACATACTGCAGCGAATAAATCATCAGGTATTCAAAAATCCGCCTCAGATGATGGAAAATATCCGACGGGTAACGAACCATATCCGCCGCAAACTGCAAGAGCAGCAAAACAAACTTGCCTCGCGCCAGCTCGTCGTTATCGAAACAAAAGACGGCGCCGATTTTTGCCGGGATGGCAACGGCAACTACTGGCGCGTTTATAATCGAATCGAAAACACGGTCACATACGACACGTTGGAATCGCCCGAACTGGCATACGAAGCCTCGCAGATGTTCGGCTGGTTCGCGGCGATGCTCACGGATTTGCCCGGCCCGCCATTGTACGAGACGATTCCCGATTTTCATACGACTCCGAAGCGTTTTAAGACCTTCACGGAGGTCCTCCGGCAGGATCCCTGCAACCGCGCCAAAGACGCCGGGGCCGAGATTGATTTCGTCCTTGAGAACGCCGATATCTGCGACGTACTGCTAAATCACGCCAGCAAGGGTGAAATTCCTGTTCGCATAACGCACAACGACACAAAAATCAACAACGTGCTGCTGGATGAAAAAATGCACAAAGGAGTGTGCGTAATCGACCTCGACACGGTCATGCCGGGGCTCTCACTGTACGATTTCGGCGACATGGTACGTACGGCGACAAATCCGGCCGAGGAGGACGAACCCGACTTATCCAAAGTCACCATGCGGATGCCGATATACGAAATGCTGCTCAAAGGCTTTGCTGAAGAAACACATAAATTCCTAACACCGGCCGAGAAGAAAAACATGGTATTTGCCGGCAAGCTAATTACATTCGAGCAGATGATTCGATTCCTCGCAGACCATCTGGCCGGTGATACCTATTATAAAATACGCCGCGAAGGCCACAATCTCGACCGCTGCCGAACGCAGATGAAAATGGCCCAATCAATAATGGCCCAGGAAGAGGCGATGAACACCCTGGCCGATTCTGTCTTCAAAGAGCTTCCGTAGGGTGTGCAGCCTGTCTTTTGGCTGCACACGCTGCATTAGACGTTCAGAACCGCGTGTGCAAAAAAAAGACTTTTTGCACACCCTACCGCTTCGCCCTCATTTATTCCGAGGTCCGCCGTAGTATAGGTAGGCACGCCCTTGGCTTGCCCCGGCTTTGTATCCGTCGGCCCCGATAACAAGATCATCGAAACCGTCGTTGTTGACATCGCCACAAGTTAATCCAAAACCAAACCGATCATTGTCATTCTCTCCAGTATAAAATCTGCCTGGTTTTGGATTATGACCGGCCAGTTCACTGCCCCAATAGACGTATACCCTGCCAATCCATTGTCCAGAGCCAAAGGCTCCAATGATTAGATCTTTCACATTATCACCGTCAATATCCCCACAGGCTACTTGACCACCATAACTTCGATGGTTGACCTCGCCCTCGAAAATCATGTCCGGATCGGTATCCAGATTCCTTTTCGAGTTACCATGAAAGAGATAGGCACGACCTTGACTATTATTGTAACGTGGGGCGCCGACGACGATATCATCACAGCCGTCTCTGTTCTGGTCAACGCATACAATGCCTGCACCAAAGTAATCTCTACCATCTGCTTGTGCTTCAAAAATAACGTCGGCTTTCGCATCCATATTTGATTTACTGCCACCATAATAGAGATATGCCCGACCCTGACGGGCAAAACCTCCAATGACTATGTCTCTGAAGCCGTCATTGTCAACATCACCACATCTAATGGTGTAGCCGAAGTAATTTCCCGGCTTTTCTCCGGTGAATATTAGATCAGCAGACGTATCCATCAATCCCTTTGTGCTGCCGTAGTAGAGATAAGCCCGTCCTGTTTTATCAGCCCGGTTCCAGTATGCACCCAAGATGACGTCTTCATAGCCGTCATTGTCTATATCATAGACAGCGGGGAGGCCCAGACCGAAATATGATCCTTTCTCTTCCTTTCCGACAAAAATCTTGTCTGCATCGGCATCCATAGAATTGCGGTCACCGCCCCAATAGAGATATGCACGACCTTGCTTTTCGCCGTATTCGTTTGCTCCAATGACGATATCCTTATAACCGTCATTGTCGATATCGCCACAGGCAATACCGTCGCCGAATCGATCACCCTCATTCTGTCCTTCGAGAATCAGATCTGCAGTATTGTCCATATCCGGCCCACCGTAGAACAGGTAAACTCGGCCTCGAAAGTTATTGTATTTCACCGCTCCGATTAGTATATCGTCATATCCATCTCCATCGACATCGCCGCAGACAATTCTAAGGCCGAACAAGCTGTTTGGGTCTCCGTCGAATATCATGTCCGGGCCTGTCGACTCGCTTTGTTTTCTTTGCTGAGCCAACTGAAGGAGAGTTTGCCCCGACTCGGTTCGAATACCGCTGTCGGCGCCTTTACTGATAAGGAATTCGGCGAATTTGTAGTCATGATTGACTGCGGTGTATAAAGGAGTGTGACCATGTTTGTCTTTGGCATTGATGTCGGCGCCCCTGGCGATTAACAATTCGGCTACATTTTTTTTGCCAAGTCGTGCAGCATGATGAAGGGCCGTAAATCCGGACTCATCATCCTTTGCATTAACATTGGCGCCTTTGTTCAGAAGGAGTTTGACAATATCTCCATCAGCCGACTCGGCCGCCAAATGCAATGGTGTCCGGCCTGCCCTGTCCTTCAAGTTAACATCCGCCCCATTGGCCAAAAGCAGTTCAAGCGTATCCTTCGATAACTTGTATTTCTTGTAATTGGAATTCTTGATATCCAGTGGATAATGCAGGGAGGTCTGACCTCTATCATTCGCAGCATTGATATCGGCGCCTGCTTGTAAAAGCAATTTTACCGAATCTGTCCTGCCTGTTATGGCGGCAGACTGTAAGAGTGTCTCTCCCCCCGGGTACTTGGTATTCACATCGGCGCCGTTGGCTATCAGGGTATTCATAAAATCCGAATCGTTATTGTGAATTGCAAAGTACAGTGGTGTAAATCCCTCATAATCTTTAACATTTACATCAGCACCGTGCTGAATCAGAAGATCAAAAATGTCTCTGCGTCCCCTGCTAATAGAAATCTGAAGAGCAGTCAAAGGCCCGGCGATACTGACATCGGCCCCTCTTGCGATCAGCAATTTAACCATCTCGATGTTGTTGCTGGTCCAGGGTGCTATCTGTAAAGGTCCCCAATCCCAATCCAAATCCTGCCTAGGATTTACGTTTGCTCCATGGTCAATCAGGTATTCAGCTATGGCCGTATTGTTTTCTTGAACTGCCTGAACCAATGGAGGCCATTTTCCTGCGTTGACATTGGCGCCAGCTTCGACAAGTAGCTTGACCGCTTCTATTTTACCAGCCTTGACAGCATGCCGTAATGCAGTTCTCTCGGTATCTCTCGGCCAAGGATCTTCTTCATCCCTGCTATAGACATCCCGCCACTTGGCATTGACATCGGCACCTTGGGCGATAAGCAACTTAACTTGTTCGACATCCGCCTTCCTTACAGCCTCGAAAAGTGCTCGGTTCTTCTTTGCCTGTTGAACGCGCTTTATCATGACTTTGGTTGTCGGGACCACCACACTTGAAGGAAACTCCTCAACAAGTCCCTGAAATGCAGATAGTGCATCATCGAACCGTCTGGTTTCAAAATATATTTGTCCCATCCAATATTGCGAATTCTGGGCGATTGCACTTTTCGGCGACAGACTGACCACTGCCTTGTACTCAGCAATTGCGGCCTCATAATTTTCGAGTTTCTGGAACTCATTTGCCTTTTCGAAGTGCTGTTCGGCATCTGTACTCACTTCTGATGCAACGCCTGCAAAGGCTACAAACGGTATTCCCGCCAGGATAGTCGAAGACACACCTATTATTAATAAAACCAAGCTCGTATTTCTCATTTTTTACTTCCTTTTATTTTATAGCGTTAATTGATTGCGCTATATCCATTAATGTTGAAAGTTCGGTATTACCTATTAAGACATAAGAAAGAGAACCATCTCTCCATGTGAGAATAATCCCCCCGGTTTGCCCTTTGTTGCGATATACGGCATATTCTCTGAAATCCTTTGGTTTAAGCCTGCGCTGTCCATCCAAAGGCTGCTCAAACAATGACAAGGAATTTATACCGTCGGTATAAAGCAATTGCAGAGTGTCACGGCCATCAATCCTTCTGATCTGTTCGAGCCTATAGCAGGGACGAAGCCACGATGGCGATACCAGGTTGAAATTGGCGGCTTTTCGAGCTTCGGATAGGGTCAATGTGTGGCCATTGGAAATTGTGGGGGCTTCGGATGAGCCGGTTTGAGGCTGAGATGAAGGTCCTCTGACAATTATACCCGGACGCATATATTCCGGCTGATCATCAAACATTTCGTAATATAGAATATCATCTTGGCTAACATGCATTTGTAACGGTTGTGGTGTGGCCGGACTCAGCGACGCGTGTCGAGCAATAACATCCCGGTGCTCTTTTAAATAGAAGTTGATTGTGGCTGAATCATCTGTGCGAGCAATAGCAACATCACGCTGAGCCAGCTCATCTCTCAGGTCGGCGACTTTTCCGGATAGAACAAAGCAGGCAATTAAGGACGAAATGATGAGCAATGCAGCAGCTAAGCCGCCTGCCCACACCACGAGATGTAACCTGTTCCAAAACAGCATACGGAATTGGGATACTTTAGGCCTTTGAGAATTTTTTAAAGCCGCCTGGGCATCTGTCAATATGCGCTCATGGTCAATAGCGGCCCGGTCAATGCTGATTTTCTTTGCTAACTGCACTATTTCTTCTTGTTTCATTCCTGTTATCCTCTGTCAAGATTGCCTGCAACTTCTCAATTGCATATCGATATCGGCTTTGCACCGAATTGATTGAAAGACCCAGCAAACCGGCAATTTCCCTGAACCGCATCTGCCCCTGAACACGCAGCACAAAAACTTCCCGCTGCTGGTAAGGCAGTTCTGCCAATGCAGCGAAAACTCTGGCAGATTCTTCGGCGTCAATTATCTGCCTTACTGGACTGGTTGAAACAGACCGGGAAGATAACCGTTCTGTTTGATACGCCGGTTGCCTCGCCTTGCTGCGCAAATGGTCTCGTGCCCTGTTGGCCACGCAGCTTATCAAGTAGCTTTTGAGATTACTGTGGATCATTGAACCATTAACCGTTCCTGCAAAGTCAACAAAAACATCGTGAAGACAGTCTTCTGCGGACTGAATATCCGACAGAAGGGATGTCGCCACCCTAAGCAAATCATCTATGTACTTTTCGTATATTCGACGCAGAGCGTCTTTGTCTCCGGCACGCAGTCCGCTTAACAAACGCTGGTCTTCAAACATCAATAATCCTCATTTTTTGTCAAGGTTGAGGCTTCAACCGTTTGAGTGACGATCTGAATACCTGTTTTAGTCTAAAGAAAAAGAATTTTTTTGCCAGATTTTTACACGGCTGACGGAAAGTAACCGGCAGAATTTTTTTTACTATGGCACTCAAGCCGGATATTGAATTCGGAATTTGTAGAAATTATTGTAGAACACCGGCGGATAGACTATAATCCCCGTCGTCCATGCTGTAGTGCATGGGTAGTGTCACGAATTGTGAATAACGTATGTTGCTTATTAAGCAGGAGAACCTATGGATATTGATTTTGCACGTCTCGGATTTGATACAAATTTCGGTATCCTCGACTGGTGCATTGTCGTAGGCTATCTGATCGGAATCGTAAGTATAGGCGTCTACATCCGCAAGTACATTGCCTCGGCCACGGACTTCATAGTCGCCGGCCGGGGTCTAAAGACCTTCCTCGCCATAGCAACCATGATCGGCACGGAGCTGGGTCTGGTAACGGTAATGTATTCGTCGCAGAAGGGCTTCACCGGCGGATTCGCCGCGTTTCACATTGCCTTCGCCGCGGCGATTGTCACGCTTTTCGTGGGCATCTCCGGCTTTATCGTCGTGCCGCTGCGACGACTTAAGGTGATGACAATACCCGAATTTTACGAGAAGCGTTTCGGCAGAGACATCCGCATACTCGGCGGCACAATCCTGGCGCTTTCGGGAATCCTTAATATGGGCATGTTCCTTAAGGCCGGCTCGCTTTTCGTCACCGGCGTAACCGGCATGACATCCGAATTTCACCTCAAGATCGTCATGACCGTCCTGCTGTGTATGGTCCTGCTTTACACGACCCTGGGGGGAATGGTATCCGTAGCAATACTCGATTATATCCAGTTCGTAGTACTGTCGTTCAGTTTGGTCTTTGCCAGCATCATATCAATCAGATATCTGGGTTGGACTAATATTATCGATACGGTTACAAGGGAGATGGGCCAGAGCGGATTCAATCCCTTCGACGAAGCAGGCTTCGGCTGGTCTTATGTCCTGTGGATGTTTTTTATGGGTATGGTAAGTTGTGCCGTCTGGCAGACCGCCGTCATCCGGGCATGTTCGGCAAAGAGTACCTCAATAGTGAAACGAATATATATGCTTTCTTCGGTGGGTTTTCTTATCCGGTTCCTGATACCCTACTTTTTCGGAATCTGCGCCCTGGTCTTTATCGCCAATAACCAAACTCTCAAGGGCATATTCCTTTCGGCCGACGGAAAGGCAAACTCCGATTTGTCGCTGACTGCAATGCCGTTCTATTTGAGCCAGATCCTGCCCGCGGGCTTTATCGGTATTATCTCGGCGGGTATGCTCGCGGCGTTCATGTCAACTCACGACAGCTATCTTTTGTGCTGGAGTTCGGTGCTCACTCAGGATGTGGTCACGCCGTGGTTTAAGAAAGGCCTGTCCTCGAAGGCAAGGCTCCTGCTGACAAGAATCTTCATCGTTGCAATCGGAATCTTCATCCTCGTCTGGGGTCTCTGGTATCCGCTCAAACAGGATTTGTGGGATTATATGGCCATTTCCGGCGCAATATACTCCATCGGCGGATTCGCGCTGCTGGCGTTCGGACTGTACTGGAAGCGGGCCAGCAGAGCCGGAGCATACATGGCGCTGCTTACCGGATTTCTGGCAATTCTGGGCCTGTCGAAGGTGCAGCAGCTATGTTCTCCCTTGCTGGACCCGATCAAGAAACTCTTTGGAATCGAAGGTGACATACCCAGCGCCGTTATCGGCCTGGTTGTCCTATCACTGGCGATTGTCCTTATGATTGTCGGATCGCTGCTGCTGCCGGACAAGAAACAGACTATAAACTCTCAGGAAACTCAGGAGTAATTTATATGGATTGGATTAAAATATGGACGTTCTTCTTTTTTCTTAGCCTGGCGATTTTTACCTGCCTTTCGGTTGTCGTTACAATCGGAGGATTCTTCAATATAAAATCGCTGTTTAAGGATCTCTCCGAAGCCAGGCAAAAGGCAGAGCGTACCGACCAATAATGATAAAAAGGACGGGTAATGCAGCCCCCCCACTTTAAACGGAGGCTGCTATATAATGCCTTGTTCTATTCAAATATCTGATGCCTGTCTATTATCATCTCGTGTCGAGGGCGTCCCGCCCTCGGATCGCGGGCCGGATGCCCGCGACACGGGATCCGGCAAGGAAAAGCCATGGCAAAAATAACTTTTAATCTTGAAGAACTAATACAAATCCTTACTTCCAACGAGCTTTTACGCGGCGAGATATTACGCCCGAAAGTCGAAGGGGACAGAATTCGTTTCGTTATAAAGACAAACTCATTTGTTCTGCCGTACATTCCCGCTTCGTTAGGGTACCTGGATTTCCGCGATAACCGGGCGACATTCGAGCTTACCATCGTCAGCAGCTATTTAAATAGAGCCGTAAGCCGGCTCAAACAGATACTCCAGCTTAAATTACCTGCATATATGAGACTTGAGTACCCGAAAATCTTTGTAGACGTGGATAAGCTGCTCGAAGAAAAAAAAGTCAGGGGCATTCGAGTAAAAGATATTTCATTCGAGAGTGGCAAGTTTGCGATTACAACCTGCAATATCTGATTTTTCGTATTAGCCGGGCGGTTCCTTTGATTGGGACAAATAGTCATGGGTGAATCATACGTTTCCAGTCCGATTGGAGTTTTAACGATCCTGTGCGGAATTGGAGCGTTCTTCTTTTTTCTCGAAGAACGAACGAAGTGGAAGCTTTTCAATTATTTTCCGCCGCTGATTTTTATCTACGCCATACCAGCTATAATGTCGAACACCGGCGTATTAACAAAAACATCGGCGGTGTATGGCTGGCTCAGCTCAACCGTATTGCCGATGTTTCTGGTGATAATGCTTTTGAAGGTGGATGTAGCCTCGACAATCAAAATGATGGGCAGGGGCATCTTCGTAATGCTATTCGGCACCGCCGGCGTAGTGCTCGGCGCACCAATAGCATTTCTTCTTGTCGGCAGTAAACTACCCGAAGATTCATGGAAGGCTTTTGGCTCGTTAGCCGGAAGCTGGATCGGCGGCACAGGCAATATGGCGGCCGTCACCGAAGGACTTGAGACGAGTCCGGAGGGATTCGGCCTTGCCGTGCTGGGCGACAATCTCGTTTACATGATATGGTTGCCGATACTGCTGGGATCGAAACATTTCGCCAAAGCTTTCAATCGTTTCATGCGGGTGGACGATAAGAGAATTCGTATGCTCGAAACCGTACAATCCGAAAAAAAAGACCAGCAGGATAATGTCAAAATGAGGCATTTTCTTTACCTGTTAGTGCTGGGTTTTGCCTGCACATGGGCCTCGGAAACCATCTCAGTAAAACTTCCCGAATTCGATCCCATCCTAACCGCATCAAGCTGGAAGATCCTGCTCATAACAACATTGGGCATCATGCTTTCATTAACCCCGGCCAGGCATATCCCAGCAAGTCACGAACTGGCAATGGCTCTTTTGTATATCTTTATCGCCAACATGGGGGCGAAAGCCGATATTTCGGGATTGACCGGTTCGGCCGGATGGTTCCTGCTGGCATGTTACATCTGGATAGCAATTCACGGGGCTTTTTGCTTATTCGGCGCGTATCTATTGAAAGTTGATATCCACTCTACCGCTATTGCCAGTGCTGCGAATATCGGCGCCGCAGCAAGTGCGCCGGTGGTTGCTTCGCATCATAACGAGAAACTCGTGCCGGTAAGCATCCTGATGGCCCTCATGGGCTATGCCATCGGAACCTACGGAGCCTTTTTCGCGGCCTGGCTGTGCTCTTTATTAAGCGGCTGATAGCCTTATCCTGACCAAATCCACCTAAAGCGGATTGAATCGAAAGATGATACCAGGATTGAAGCAAATCGGCAAATTCACTGGTAAATTTGAGTCAAAAATTGTATAATAAGGATTGTTTACGAGCCGTATCCTGAGGATGCGGCTTGAATATTATTAATTGTACATTAAGGTGGAGCGGCTATGCGTTATAGAATTCATTTCCTGCTTTTAGTGCTCCTTGTCCCTTGTCCGTGTCTTGCCGGGGATGATGATCCGGAGCAGGCATGGAAAAACCGGATCGAGTATCCCAACGAGGAATTTCAAAGCTGGACGTCTCCTCCGTATGTCAAGTTCACGATAATAACCAAGGAAGGATTCGATCCGAACGTGGTATTCTACCAGGACTGCCTGCGGTACGAATTCCACTTCGATTTCGCGCTCGAGCGGCTCGATCCTTTTATCGGCATGACCATAGAGCAGTTCGATGACGTCACCCTGCACGAGGCGGAGCAGCAGGCGGTGCTCGGCGCAGTGATCCTGTCACCGTGGGTGGATCCACCATTCAACGATTACGGCATACAGCTCGTTCGAAACGATCCCTACAGCCGCGAAGAAATCGTCCATCTGTTCAATATCGTCAAGACTTCGGTCATAGCCGAGCCCAACGTGACGGCGTACTATTTCCCGACCTACGAGCAATATACCGTGGCCCGGCAGAATCGCGACTGGTTCGAAAGTCAGGGCATACCGGTCGGCTCTACCGCCCAATGGGCCGAAGGCAACATGAGCTATTCGGACGGCTGGGCCCTGGGTAAGCTTAAATTCTTCTCCGGTGGTGAAATCCAGGCGGCCTTCACCAACGGCGGTTTGCTGCCGGATGACATCCTGCTGACAGACGGCTTACCGGTCGAGATTCCATCCGTGGCCGGCATTATCAGCTTGACGCCCTCGACACCGAATTCCCACGTGGCCATACTCGCAAAATCTCAGGGTGTGCCCTTCGTTTACCTGGCGATTGAGCAGGATGCGGCCCATGCGCAGGATCTTATCAACCGCAGCGTCTATTTAGCTGCTTCGAGCGAAAACATGGAACTCTTCTGCACGGTTAAACTGCTCGATGCTGAGGGCCTCAGCGAACAGGAGAAGGCGTCGATCCTGGCACTGAAGGAAACACCCCCGATAACGATAACACCGATGATGCGATGGGAACAGCTTTGGACCGACACGAACGACTTGCAGCCGGCCGATATCGGTTATGTCGGCGGCAAGGCGGCAAACTTCGGCATCCTCCGCCGGGCTATTCCGGATAATTCGCCCCGGGCCATGGCGTTCTCGTTCGACCTCTGGAACGCCTTTCTCGACCAGACTTTGCCCGCCATGGCGCCGGTCGTACTGGCCCCGGGCGGGTATGCTCTTTTCTGGGCCGACGACGATACCGAACAGGGACCTTTTCATGCCGGTTTCAAGCTGAGCCTATTTGGGGAAGAGGTGGGCTTGTTCGACAGCGACGGCCAAACGCTCATCGACGGTGTGAGCTTTGGGCCCCAGCAGGAAGATGTCTCATTCGGGCGTTCCGTTGACGGCGGAGACTCATGGCAATTTTTTGAAAATCCGTCGCCCGGTGCGGCAAATGCCCCCACCAGCCAAAGCAGCGGCCTGGTAATCAACGAACTAATGGCAGACAACAAAAAGACCATTGAAGACCCGGCCGAACCGGGCGAATTTCCCGACTGGATCGAACTGTATAACGGCACGAGTGATACCGTAATTCTCAGCGGAATGTTCCTGACGGACGACCTGAACGACCCGACGAAATGGCAGATTCGAACGCCCTTCAATGGAGGCACCATTCGAGAGCAAATCGCTCAGCATCTGTCACAATATACGAGCTATCCGCCGGCGGAAATGAAAGGATTATCCGGAGATTTATCGGCGATACGCAACCTGATCGAGAACTCAAGTTTCGCACAGTTCGGCCCTGAGATAAAATCCGCCGTAATCGAAGCCCTTCAGACCTTCGGATTCGATCCCGGCAAGAAAATTCGTTTTCGCAGCTCGACCAACGTCGAGGACAGCGAGCTGTTCACGGGAGCGGGCCTGTATGACAGCTACAGCGGTTGTCTGGCCGACAATCTGGACCAGGATGATGCCGGTCTCTGTTTCTGCGATGAGTCGGACGAAGCCGAGCGCGGGGTGTTTCGTGCCATTCGAAAGGTCTTCGCCAGTTTCTACAATGACAACGCATTTCTTGAGCGGCTCAGGCATGGTGTCAACGAGGCGGACGCCGGTATGGCCCTGCTGGTTCATCATTCGTTTCCAGATGAAATCGAACTGGCCAATGGAGTTGCCACAATGGATAGGAGCCGGGAGACCTGGACCGCGAACGTGGTTTGCCAGAAGGGAGCGATATCGGTGACCAATCCCCCGGCCGATGCAGTACCGGAAGAAGTCAGGATTGAAATGAGCCATTTTCAAGGCGCATATCCCTGGCTGCTCCAGCGATCGACCCTCGTACCGCTGCGTGAGAACACCGTACTCGAGTGGGAGCAGGAGTATATCGAGCTTTATGAGCTGTTGGTTTCGGCCGCGGAAGAATATTGCCGGGTCGTACAAAAAGACGATCCCATACTGGACTTCGAGTTCAAGAAAGTTGCTCCCGAAGGCAAGCTCATAATCAAACAGATTCGAGAAATCCCGCAGTCCGGCAACGTCGATTATACTACACCCTACATGCTCGGAGAGCCAAGAGAATATTGGTCGCTGCAGGGCAGAGGAAGCAACGTATTCACAAGCCACAGGCTGAAATCCCGCTGGACGCTCAAACCGAAAAATATCTGGCTCAGCGAAGACAATCTTCAACAATGTATTTATGATACGGCGGACATCGAATATATTGCCGATGGACAGGTCCGTCAAATCTCTGTGGAGCTACCTTCGTTGCCCGGAGCCGAACACATCTACGAAAAGCCGGAATGGATATTCAGCCAGTATTCACTAATCGATAAGTGGAGCTTTTCGGATATCAATAATCCGCGTACTTGCCTCCTTCGCACCGAGCCGTTGTTCCAGAGCGTGCTGCCGGACCCGATAGTTACGCCGGACGACCTGCGGATAGGTTTTGAAGTCGAATACGAAAGACCCGTGCTCATCGATGACGTCAATACGATATCGACCGAGGGAGCGGCACTCTACCAACCGTGGGAGCCGACCGACCAGGATGTTATGGAGGTATGCTCATTAGACGATCCGAATACAGGCGTCTTCATTAATATCGAATTCTACTCCCGCTGGGGATGGGGCGGACCTCCCACCTCGGTCCAGATAGAACGGACTACAATACAGGGACTTACAACCGAGCCGATTGTTCTGACAGGCTATTTTTCCCAGAGCTTCGGCGGCGGCGCGCATCTTATACCGAAGAATTTCCTTTTCGAGCCGGCGCTGGAACCGGGAATCTCGCAGACGATTCTCGATGAGCTTAAAGACCGAAACGTCAAATACATCTACTATACAACCGGCAGTCGGGATGCCCGACCCACTGAATGGAAGGATACACCGCCGAAGATCATACTCTACGGATTCGACACCGATTTTTAGAGCGGTTTAAAAAACATCCGGAGCCTGTACCGATAAAGACGGTACAGGCCCCGGATTGATTTCAAATCCCGGCGTAATTACCGCTAAAGCTGCATTTATTCGTCAGCAGCGTTTCTCTGCCGGTACAGCCGAATGTCATCTAATAACACACGCCCTGAACCGCCGGGTGCTGTCAGATTGCCTCTGGTCCCGAAGCCGATCATGATTTTATCGACGTCCGTCAAATCTACCCCCTGCTCGGCAAATACCTGCAGAGGAATGACCCACTCGGCCCACGCATCGATTTGTGCCGCACCGGGATCGTCATGGACTACTACGGCAGCCTGGCCCGTGCTGTTGGAGACCGCCACGTACATGAGCTCAGGATCGTTGGCCGGATTGCCGTAAACCCACAATGATAATTCCGCTACCGATTCTTCTGTCCAGTCACGCGGATAATCCAGCGTTTTATCTATTTCCGAGTAGTTAGCAAAGCCCTGTTTGTTATTATCATAGGAGAAAGGCACTGAATACATGCCGCCATGAACGATAATTTCTTCAAGCGGAAACCATGCTGTCTCATCGCCGACGGCAGAACCTGTCCCGTTGCCGGCAAAGTACGGCGGATTCTGTGGCGAACCATAGCCGAGGCCATCGTGCCAGGAGTACCAAATCTGGTTGTCACCGGCGTCGTAATCCTCGAAGTCATCAATGACAATAAAATCACCTGTCGAAAAGCTCCATACACTGCCGATCCACGGGCTATCGGGATTGAGGCTATTGACTTCGTCGATGCGCCAGTAATACGTGGTATCCCAGGCGAGTTTGCCGGCGTCGTAGCTCTCTGAATCCAGCAATCTCGTGCCCTTGTACTCGGGTGAAGAAACGATCGCATTTCTTACAGCATCTTCTTCGGTGCCAAAGTATACTTCATGCGAGGCGGCAAAATCCCCCGGATTCCAGGTCAGGACAAGCTGCTTTTTCGTGCCAATCGAGCCATTCGCCGGGCGCGGCCTGCTGGCCTTGCCGGGCAGCGACAGTGCGGCCTGGGGAATAATCTGTCGAGCCCGGACGCTGTTTTCCCAGTATAACTCGGCAATCGCAGTGTCTGAGCCTTCGAAGAACTCCATCCGAATATTGCAGGTCGTTCCCCCTATAAGTTCGATCGGTTCGCTCTCACGGTTGCTTGAAGTGGGATTGTCCCAGTAATCAATGATTAGCCGGTCATCCAGCCACAGCCTGAAACCATTGTTGGCGTTTATACGGAATATATACGTGTCCGTCACGTCCACTTCAAGCACGCCGCTCCAGCGAGCCGAGAAGCTGTCCACACCGATAGTCTGTGCCGGAGAGTTTACGCCGCGGGTAGTGCCGTTGCCCCAGTTGAAATCGACTTGTGGGTCAATGCGAGTCAATGCAGGCTCACCCGTAAGGGTCGTGTTGTTGAAGTATTCCGCCTTGAGTCCGCCGCCTTCCCTTGCAATCGTAAAGCTCCAGATATCGCCCGGATATGTAACCGCGCCGTCGAACTCATCGACCCGCCAATAGTAAGTCTTTTCTCGTTCAAGCATATCAGGGACATAGCTATCAGCCACTAAGGCCCCTTTGTCGGTACCACCAGTTCCGGCCTCAACATCGGCGTAATTATCCCCGAAGTACAGATGGTGCAGTCTTGCGCCGAAGCCGGCGGTCCAGCTAAGAGTTATATCCGGCTCTACGAATTTCACCCCATCAGCCGGCTCGGGTATATAAGCTTTCTTAGGCGGTATAGTGAGACTCCAGACAGGGCCTCTCCAGGGGCTATCCGGTTCGGCCTGATTGACTTCATCTATCCGCCAATAATAAGTCGTTCCCGGAACCAGACCATCCGGGTAAGGATAGCCGGGGAAACCCGCTACGATAAACATATCAGGCTGATTACCCCGGAACGTTTCACCCGTACCACTGTTAACATCTTCGAAATTATCGCCCAGATACACATCATGCGAAACGGCGAAGTCGCCGGGCGACCAGCCAAGAGATACCCACGTATCCGCGAGGAAAGTGCCATTCTCGGGTTTTGGGCTTGTGGCAGCATAAACGGGCTGGCGCATGATTTCGGCGCCGAAGTGTACCTTATCGATCCAGACCTTGCCGTTCAAACTTGCTCCGGGCGGGGACCATGAGGGACCCTTAATCATCAGGTATAGATTAAGACTTTCACCTTCCGCGGCACCTATTGCATTGCCGGTATGGGTGTATTCAATAACATAATCTTTCCGATTGGGCGTCAGTTCAACGGTCTGATCCAGAAAAGTCGGATAAGAAGCGTTGTTAATATTCCCCTGAAGCAATACAACCAATCCTCTGACTTCCTCGGCCTTGGCGGTGAAACCGATGGGATAGGTTTTTCCTGGCTCGGCAACCAGGCCTCCCTGGGCGATTCCTATACTGGAAAGCCCGGGGGAGTTGTAAATATCGAGTAATGCCGAGTTTTCTCCGGACAGACCGGCGCCCTGCACGACTTCCACATTGAAACCCTCGGTGGTATTCAGGTAGGTATATATACCCCAGGATGAAAGGCCATCGTCAAATTCAGGATTTACAATCTGATTTTCCTGGCCGTCGGCGATTGATCCGAACAATCCAAAAACGAAAATAAAAGAAACTAAACAAATCAATTTCCAATACATATTAAGTCCTCCTCAAAAAAAGGTTAGATAATACTGCTTTGGCTACACACTATAGTAAACGAGAATGATTCTCGTCTTCACCAAATTCTATCCACGTCCGCTACAGGATAAAGTTCGGCGATTCTTGATGCTACCTCCTTCCTGCAAAACCGCAAATCATCTACAGCCGGAAAGCCGAAAATCCACAAGCTTCGCCTACCTCTTATATACAAAATCTGACGCCTCGCCGTCAAGAGAAATCTTCGGTTTTTTGCTCTTGATATGTTCTGCGTACAAGAAATAGATGCCGGGGCCGAAAGAGATGAGCATCACTGCAAGACCCGTGGCGATTCCAGCCGCCGTCACACAATCGGCGCAACAAATATCCTTGTGTCTTACGATTACATGACTGGGTACGGCAACAAGCAGCTCAAGTATTGTCCCGCGGAGCAGCCATTTTATCAGTCTGCGAATATAGCTGTGCGGATCGGCATTGCGTGCAAAAGCCCGAAATATGCAGGACCATACTATCCAGTTAATCAGAAGAAAAATCAGGGCAAGCAAGAGGACAATGCCAGCGATGGAATTATCTCCGAATATTGCCGCGGCAATCGACCATACGATACCCAGCACCACGATGGCAAATAAAGCCCCCGCCGCTATGGCGGTAAGCCACAGGCCCCTTTGAGGTTTCGGGCGCTTTTTTACAATCCTGACCGGGATTATCAAAAGCAGCATCTGGCTTACGATTAGGACGACACAGAATATCCAGAACGGCCAAAACTCACCATAAAAGGTAATTAGAGAATCAGCGAGTTCATCGAATTCCGGGACATAGAGATGGCCTAACCAAAATGCGACACAGAATATAACAGGTGTAAAAACGACCGACACCCACAGTGCATAAAGAAGAACGGTAATAACGGGCCATCTTTTTCTCGCAAGCAATGTTACCGCCGTCAGAACAACAAGAACAGCCAGGATTGGCGCCCACTTAAGCAACATTTCCAAACGTTCCTTGCCAATAGTCTCATTTACAAGAGTGTCGAGATCGTATGATTTATTTTCCACTTTAAAGGGGCCGGCGATTTGTGCCGTTACGGCGAACGGCCCCTTTACATTTTCCGGCTCCCGCCACGAGAGCGAACACGTACCGCCTCACCCATATTTGAAGGTGAACGATTCCTGATATGAACCATCTTCATTTTCAATCAGCAGCTTCGGCGGATCTGTCCTTGCTTTATTTTTAGTGAGCTCAAGGTCTTCTCCAAGCCGGCCTTTTAAGTAGTGCCGGAAGTAAAATTCCGAATCTCCCTTTCTTACCGTCAGACCTGGAACGAACAGCTCACCTATCGGCAGCATAGTCTGGGCATTTTCAGCCACATAGAAGGTTTTCTCGCCGGGGATTTCTTTTGCTCTGAGCTCCCAGATATCCCCATTTTTGTCAATGCGTTCGAGATTCCAACTTTCAATATGATATTTTCCGGCGGGTAATCGGGCCTGTTCCTTTGAGCCGTCAATAGTAAATCGTTCATCTTTATTGTTGCAGACCAATGCGTTCACATCCGCCTGGACTTTGACAATTCCAAGTAATGGCTCGGTATCCTGCCCGGCGGCCACTACAACGGCCATTGCCAATACGAACGTTAATGTTAAGCCGGTTCTTCTGTTCATTTGAAATCCTCTGATAAAACGCATTATCGAAACCATAACGCTCACCTATTGTCCGCTTAGCAGCCATTGAACGGTATTTCCCGGACGGCGGCAAATGCGCGGCTATTCAGTATTGACCGTACGCGGACAGAATCTTTCCGACAAAATGAGTTTTTTACAGAAAAAATCAAGAACTCCGGATTGGGTGCAATTTCAAGAAAAAGATTGCACGATTTCACTCATCGGACTATGCTCTTTGCCGAGAATAAACGGCATAGGAGTTCGAAAGTGACTCAATGGGTAACTACTACGCAGCTTCTGGAGGACCTCAAGACAACGCATGATGAATCGGCCTGGACTCAATTCTGCAATAACTTTCAGCCCGTTGTGATTAAATTTGCCAGGAAACTCGGCCTGTCGAGTATCGAGGCGGAAGATGCCGCCCAGGAGACAATGGCGGCATTTTTCAAGGCGTTCAGAGAGGGCAAGTACGACCCGGACAAAGGGCGTCTAAGCAACTGGCTTTTCGGGATAGCCAAACGGGTGATACTCAACTTGAGAGGCCGGCAGCCATTAGAGCAACTGATTGCTGACAACACAACCGGCACCTCGTTTTGGGATATGGTGCAGGATGACAAGACCCTTGGCCGGACATGGGAGTTGGAATGGCAACAAATGGTCCTGAAAAGGTGCCTGGAGCAGGTTCGCCGGGAATTCGATCCGAAAGTCTTTGGGGCCTTCAGGCATTATGCTATCGATCAATTTACCGTCGAGGAAGTCTGTCAATTGTTTGATATGTCGCGAAATGCGGTTTATATAGCCAAGAGTCGCGTTTTGTCCCGATTACGTGAATTAAGGCAACGGTTTGAATAATATATCAAAATGATAATCAGATGAAGTGTCCGCAACAAGAGTTTATTGAACATTATATCCAGGGTCAGTTAGAACCAAAGACTCTTAGTGAATTCGAAGTTCATTTGCAGGCCTGCAAAGATTGCCATACTTTAGTGGCGCAAGCCCGGGAGAATGAAAAACTTCTAATCGAACTGCGAACTTTTGAAAGAACGGTCTCGGAGCCTCCCGAGCCCGGCAAAAAGGAAATATCCACGGTCGATCAGGCACAAAAGCTTCTCGGTCAGCGGTATCGCGTAATCAGGAAAATAGGCGAAGGCGCCGCCGGACATGTTTTTCAGGTAGCCGACACCGTCCTGGATCGTCTGGTTGCGGTTAAGTTCCTCCGAAACAAAATCTCCACGGACGAGACGGACTCAAAACAATGGCACGAAGCCCGTCTGATGAGCCAGCTCAATCATCCCGGCGTGGCACAGGTTTACGAAATAGGCCAAATCGAAGAGCAGCGTTTTATCGTTATGGAATGGATGGACGGCCTGCCCCTGACGGATGCATGGAAGGACCTGCCGTTACAGCAAAGATTGAACATTTATTTAAATGTATTGAATGCGGTCTCGGCAGCTCACGCGCGTGGAATTATACACCGGGATATGAAACCCTCAAACATTCTCGTCAGCACCGACCATAAACCCAAGGTCTTAGACTTTGGAATTGCACTTGAAACACAATATTTGTCCGGCGTTAAGCAAAACATCTATCGCGGCACTCCGGCATATACCGCACCTGAACAGGTGACCCAGCCTATACAAATCTTCCCTTCGACCGATGTTTTCGCATTAGGCATTCTGCTTTACGAGTTGCTCACAGACACCTTACCCTTTCCCCAGACGGATCCCAAAAAGTTATTCGAAGCTATCAAGACAAAACATCCCGAGCTGCCAAGTGCCATACGGCAGAAAGTTCCCATATCTCTGCAAAACATCTGCCTCAAGGCTTTGGAAAAAGATCCGCAAAACAGGTATTCGACCGCACGTGATTTGGCGGACGATATCAATCGCTACCTTAGAGGCGAGAAAGTATGGTCCAGGCCGTCCTTCCTGTCGGACAAGATTCAACAGGAAGTATTTTATCATCGTCAAAAACTCAAGGTTTGGCGCGATAACGAGCTGCTGACGGAAAAAGAATTCGACCGGCTGGAGAATATCTACGAACGCGTTATATCCCCACCCGACCTGTCAATTATCGAAGCGAGAAAACTGTCTTTCTCACAGGTCTGCCTGTACTTAGGCGGATGGATAGTTGTCTTAGGCAGTTTCGTACTTTTTTACAAGACATGGGAGAATATCCCCGCGTTCTGGAGGCCCCTGCCGGCGGTAGCCGCAACTACCCTGATGATCGTACTTGGCAATGCCATGTGGAACAGAAGCGAAAGCAGGCTGGCCGTCGGATTTCTGTCAACTGCGAATCTGTTAGTTCCCATTACGCTGCTGTTGACTCTGGCTCAGTGGGACATATTGTCCTCTAACAATAATCCATGGGGAACCGAATCAATATCAGGTGTCCTCAAGGAAATGGAATCATACGTTATTGTCGGCAACGTACAGTTATATGTTTCATCATGGTGCTGGTTTGCATTTTCACTATTCTTTTTGCGCCTTACCCGATCATCAATTTTCGTGCTATTCGGCATAATCTCATTTCTTGCATGGCTCACGAGCTGCTACGTAACCGCCGGAATGTTAGGACCAATCGAAGAATTCGAGCCCTGGGCGCCCGAAATAATAGCCGGCAGATATCTGTTTCCCGGTATCGGCTTTTTTGTGCTCGGTGTGATATCGGACAGGCGGAAGTTCATTCACTTCGCGTGGCCTCTCTGCATGGCCGGCCTTGTAATGATTGTAATTTGCCTGTCTGTTATTGCCGTTTCCGAAGCCACCATTTTCGGCTGGCTGCTGCGGTGGAAACCGAGATTCCTTAATGATTCCGAAATCCGGCTTGTCAGCTTCATATTCAACGGGTTGATATATCTCGGACTCGCGGGAGTATGCAGAGCGATGGGAACCAGGCTGCAGCGCACGCTGGCATCGATTCTCAACTGGCTCGGTCCCATACACATCCTCGGCACATTGAGAATACTCGATTCGGATGATTTAAATATTTCCGGAAGTCACACAATTGTCTACCGTATACTATTGCCAATCGCGTCGATAGGCTTTGTCTTCGGCAGTGTAGCAAGGCAGATGAAATCGTTCTTCTTCTCAGGGCTCGCGGGTATAGCCACGGCGGTACAGCGATTCACCGCCGAATACTTCAAGAATTTCTTCTCGTGGCCGGTTTCGCTCATTATAACAGGCATAATCTGGATGCTCGTCTCGTGGCGTGTTCCCCTCTGGAGAGCCAACAGGCTGCTCAAACGCGGTAAATAAATCTCCTTAAAGAACTTAGGCTCACAAACACCCGGCAAAATATTACCGGCAATATCACTTTCCCGGCCACATTTCAGTCACGAAATATCGATATTTATGAATTTTTCAGAAAGATGCCACCCCAAAAGCACCAATACACCTTGGTATCAAATAACACATAATTTGGAAAGGTACTCAAAATGAAAACGAAGAAAACCGTATTTTATTTGCTTGTTCTGCTGTTGGCCGGCTGCCTGCCGTCACTTCATCCCCTTTACAATGATGAGACTCTAATATTCAGGGAAGAACTCATAGGAAAATGGATGGAAGAAGATGGCAGTTTCTGGCAATTCCGAAAAGCCGGTGAGAAAGAATACAAACTAAGATTGTTTGAAGAGCATGAGGAACTCGGACAATTTTCGGCGCATCTGATTGAGATCGAAGGATTGATATTTCTCGACATCTTCCCCGATAGCGATGCGTTGGAGAATATGGACGATTTCTACCAGATACATTTTCTGCCCGTTCATACATTTCTGAAAGTTGACCGGATAAAACCAAACCTGCAATTGCGAATGATTGACTACGAAAAAATGGGAAATATGCTGGAGAACGATCCGAATATACTCAAACATGAGATATCAGACGATCGAATTGTATTGACCGCAAGTACCGAAGAACTCCAGCATTTTGTGATTAAGCACGTTGAGACAATATTCGGAGATGCACCCGATGATTCATCAGGTGCGACACGTCTTGAGCCTCTATACACCGAGAAGGACGTTGTTTTTGATCCGAACTTCATCGGGCAGTGGAAGTCAGAGGACGGCAGTGTTCTCAACTCGAAGAGTGTTGATAAAAATACCTATGAGCTGATGTTAGTTGATAACGACGGCGCAGAACACAAAATCTTTGCAAATCTGATACGGCACCGCGACGAGCTATTCATGGCGGTATTCGCCGACAAAGCGGAGTTGGATCCTGACAAATCATCTGCCTACTCATTTCATTTAATACCGGACTGGTTCTTTAGAATCGAAAAGACAGAATCCGAGTTAATATTGCAGAAGACCGATTACGAGCAAATCTCCCAAATTCTGCGAAATAACATTCTCTCATCAAAGTTACAACCGATGGATAATTCCTGGTGTTTTAAGGGGATTCGTATAGAGCCGTAGTCATCGAAAAAACTGTTGTCGAGTGCAGAATAATGGAAAGCTTTGCGAAATCAATAGACATTATGAAACAGTCCGACAATGGCGGTTCCTCAAATTCACTTCGGATGACTGTCTCGAGACGGAAACTATTAGACAGGCTATTATTTCTCATTAAGCCGATAGCCGAATATGCGTTTGGAATGCATATAGGCTTTGCTTTGGGCTGGCTGACTGGTCTTTGTGCCGGTCACTCTTATGTAAAATATTTTGAGCCAGTATATCTTGACGATTTGAGCCGGCTGACCTATTGGGGGCAGGCTCCTTTCCTGTTTGCAAGATATGGCGCTCTGGCAGGCATGGCTATAGGCGTAATAGCAATAGCAACCATAAACAGCACATTGCTGAATCAGAGAGTTATCTTATTGTTCGAGAAAAATATCACCAATCCGGACGAAATCGCCCGGCTTCTCGACAAAAGTGCCGGGAAAATTGAGAGTACAATAAACAAGCTTGTTCAAAAAGGAAAAATCAGTCAAACGTAATATTTCGCCTGAGATTACCGAAATAATTTTTTTCAAAAAATACGTAGTCACCACAATTGACACCTTCACCATTTAATTGCAATTATAGCATAAATCAATTATACACATTTCGTAAAGCCTCTGCTCTTCTTCCTCCTCCTTCAAGCAGAGGCCTTATACACCCGCATCGGTGAAGATACGAAATGATACTTGCCATAACGTGCATGATGGTTTATTCTTTGCAGGACATTGTTAGTTGGCTTATTGTATGTATATAAGGGATTATATCTGCACAAGTATGCAATATTCGCCGTTACAGAAAATAGATGCCAAAGTCGATAAACACATCACTCGCGTGGATAATTGTTCAAGAAAGACTGTTAGGGAGTGAAACAATGAAAATACGAACCAGATCTCTTTGCAGTATTTTAGCATTTCTCACAGTAACAGGGCTGCCCATTTTAACAGGATGCTCTAATAGAAAGACACAGGCCTTATTCACTAAACCAGAGCTTATCACCCGCAACCGGCTGGCAGTTATTGGCCTGACCCCCGAGCAGGAACAAATATTTATGGCTTACTACATCAAGGCCTTTCCGGGGCAAGTCATTACGTTCGTCGAAAGGACCCGGTTGCAGGAAATAATCAGCGAGCAGGATTTGCTGCAGGGAAGACTGGATGAGAATACCCGGGCCAGGATAAAACGCATTTTGGGTGTTGAAGCTCTTATTATGTGTACTTATTATGACGCTTCCGGCGCTCCCGGCAGAAAGAGGCTGCGCGTCAGGATCGTAGACAGCGCAACTGGAGCCATTGTGGGCTCGGTGATAACCGAGGCAAGCAACAACTTCGCATATCATTGTGTCACTGCGGTAAAAGCACTCAAGACCGATCTTTTGGGCGGAAGCTGATATGAGTATAAAGCCGAACTCATTTATAATGAAAAATTTCGTTTTGAATGCGAGATGGATGATTCGAAACCGGAGCATTTCTTTTTAGGAGGTATAACTAAT
>Ga0180434_10000653_pt1 | contig 50581 bp, 57 predicted proteins | sample SS_ome_7_FD_132453 | JGI IMG/M metagenome (GOLD analysis project Ga0180434, IMG submission 132453) | Hypersaline lake sediment archaeal communities from the Salton Sea, California, USA - SS_1_D_2 metaG | ecosystem: Environmental > Aquatic > Non-marine Saline and Alkaline > Hypersaline >... | reverse complement strand
GGTGAACGGACGAACGTACTTGAAGACTGCTGACCACACCGCCCTCGTCATCGTCAAGTCCGACCGACTCGATGAAGGCCAGGAGCTTCAGGTCCGATTCACCCAAGAAGGGATTGTCGCCGACCTGGTCGAGGATGGCCTGGTCGTGCAGACCTTCTCCAACATGTACGACGAGTTCGTGGAGGGGATGAAGTGAAACCAAACCGAAAGAGACGTCGACGTCGGTGCGAAGAGCACCCCGACATGCTCACTGAAGACAGATGCCCTCGCTGTGAGGTGGAACGGCTGGAGAAGCTGAACCAGAAACTGCGAGAGACGGCCGGAGTTTACGGCAAGAAGGCACAGGTCCGCGTTTCCTACCGGTGGAGGGGCGTGTTCACCAAGCTAATGAAAGTCCTCGCCCTTCCGGAAGGCGAATGGAGCGCCCCTCAAGTCAAGATAGGCCACGGCTCCGCAAGCGGTGACAGGTCGGTCTGGCTTCCAAAGAAACTCGCCGAAGAACTCGCTGAGATCTCCGAGGAGATGGACAAGGAATACACCGCCGCACTCCTGCGGGGATACGACGACGGACTCCTCGTGGTATCGCGCGCCTTCGGAAGTGCCGTCGAGAAGATCGCCAAACACAAGGTGCAACTGAAGGCATCTGGTCTGAAACGACTCTTCTCTGAGGACAAGTACTACCGGGGCGAGTTCAACATCGCAAAGGACGAGCTGGAGGAAGAGCTGCTGTCTATTTTCAAATAGTCGGAGAAGCGTGATGTCGTATGAAGAAAAACTGACCTGTGACAAGTGCGGGAGCGAGAGGGGCGTGAAGACCGTGCAGATGCGCAAAGAAGGCGCGGCACAAGACTTCGTCCCGAAGAAGACGCGCCTCTGCCGAAAGTGCCGAAACAAGAACCACGGAAAGTGGAGGTACTGGCGTTGAAGATTCACAAATCCATCACCCAGGACGCGGTCATCGCTGCGGCCCGGGAAGACGACCTCCTGGGCTTCTGTGTCGCCTGTGGAGAAGAAGCGCACGGCGTGGAGCCGGACGCTCGAAGGTACACGTGCGAGTCTTGTGGTCAGCCGAGCGTGTACGGAGCCGAAGAGCTTCTCTATTTTCTGGCCTGATGAGGTAAACCATGGACTGTATCGAAATTCAACCGCCGATGATCATCACGCCGAGACTCCTTCCTGGCGTCAAGATCGAAGACGGCTTCATATCCATCGAAAAGACGGAGAAGACCGAAGGGAGGGGCAAGCCTATCTGGCGATGGTTCGTGGACATTCCCGAGGGGGAGTTCACCAGAGACGACCTCGCAGGATGTGAGGGGCACCGAGGCATGATGGAGTCCATGCTCGCGTTCCTCGAAGCCGCCGCGGAGTCCTACCCCGACGGCGAGAATGCCGATCTCTTCCCGATCCCTGTGGTCGAGTGGGCGCAGCATAACTCGGACGAGATCTGCATGATCCGCACGGAGATCGAGAGCGGCCCGATGATCACCGACATCAAGGTCCTGGCCGAGATCGTCGGAGCCGATCCTACGGAGCGCAGCCTCAGCCGACGGGTCTACAAGAGCACCGAATGTGGTGCGTGGCTCGTACTCGTCGAGGGTGGCGTCCGCGTGGGTTCCATCGTAGAAGGAACGGACCGCTGCGCTGACCCCGTGACCCTCACGTATCCCTTCCTGGCCGGCGAGTTCTGGGAGGCCTTGGAGGACATCGAGAGGCAGTGCAACACGATCTGGAAAGAGACGCACGGGTGTGAGAAGTGCTGGCCCGAAGGAACCGTCGACCAGTACGGAAACGAGTTCAAACCGGGTGAGGTCGGCGCCCCCGTCAATCCCGAATGTCCGGGATGCGGCGGCGACGGGATCATCCTGTAAAGGAGGACCAATGCGAACAGAACCGAACAGACTCATGCTGACGATCGTCTTCAGCGCCATGCTACTCATGGTCGTCGGATCATGCGCCGAGAGAAAACCTGGGAAGATCGAAGTGTCTGCGCCGGCCGTGACCGTCCAAGCGCCAGCACCGATCATTCTTCCCGCCCCTGTGGCCGACTTCGACCCGACGGACCTCGTCAAGAAGGCTCTGGTCGAGAACTACCCACAACTCTCAGATTTCACCGATTTCACCATCGAATGGGGGTCGGATAGACTTACGAGTATCTACGGCCTTGGAACCTTCAATCTCTACGGAGATCGGTGGGAGTACCTGGTGGAGTGCCGGAAGATGAACACCGGTTGGCGGGTCTGGAAACTCGCTACACAGAAGAAGGGGTAGTCATGGCCGAGAAGAAAAAGAAAACGGTGGCGAGTGTCTGGGCTGTGAGACGGGCGGTGGCCGACCTCATCGCGTCCGCCGGATGCGACTGCTGTCGGAACCACGAGAAGTTCGAGAACGCAGAGAAGCGTCTCGCCCGGATGCTGGATGTGCCAATGTTCGACGACAAGTCCGGGTACGACTTCTACCGTTTCATGACGAAACGAAAGGAAGACAGGGATTCATAGGAGAACACCAATGCCCATGAACAGAACCCAGGAGGAAATCCTGGCCAGAATCGAGGAACGACGGAAGGAAGACTTCTTTGGGTTCGAGCGCAGCGACCTGCTCGAGCATCTGGAGTACAAACACGCCAAGCCATTTCTCAAGGAGGGCGTGACCGAAGATCAGTGGGCCGATCGCGGAGAGGTCCAAGACCCCATCGAAGAGCTGAAGGACTACATGTCCTTCGCTTGGGAGAAGGCCAACAACCAGCGCGGCCTCTCAGCCAACCGCTCGATCCACCACTGCGTCGCCTGGCTGTGGCTCGCTGGGGAGGACGAGATTCTGGCCAAGGTGGAGAACGAGTACGCCCACAACTACCAGTACTACGGGAAGGACATCCTCTCGATGATCTGCGACCACTTCGGCCTGGACTGGAAGCAGTGGGACGACGGAGAACGATCCAACGGATGAGGAGGAATCATGTCTGAAGAAACAAGGGAGACGAAAGAAGAGAGGTTGGATCTGGCGCACCTCTGGAAAAACAGATCCCACAAACCCCAGCGGGGCGGTTGGGCTCCCGGAGGTTATCTGTGCCGCTGCTCCGTGTGTGAGTGTCTGTTCTGCGGGGACAAACGGGCCGTCGTGTGCTCGGATTGCGCCTACAAAGACCAGGAAGCATTCGAATCGGCTCTGGAAAAGGCAGAGAAAGGCCTGGCGTTCTACGAGGGCTCTGAAAAGCAGATCACCACTGACGGCGAGCCTGTCGTGTGCATGAACCACGAGGACTTCTACGAGGTCCTGACGGTGGTTCGCCAGGCCACACAGGAAAGAACGGGTTGGCACCCAGAATCGCACTGGGATGGCCACAAAGACTACCCTGTTGACGACTGGAAGCTCGAGGTGAGCGCCGGCAACACGCGCCAGAGTTACATCCAGTGGGTGAACAGCAGATTGGAGGAGGAGGTGTGAAAATAAAACTGATTGTGAAACTCCCTGTGGACAAGAAACACGGCTGCCGTATCGGGAGAGTGTTCGAAGTCCTGGAGGAGAAGAGGTTCAAGGAACGGGGTGCAGTGCGTTGGTGGATCACGGGGGATGCTGGCGAAACAGTCGGCGTACTGTTTCACGAGGCCGAAGTGATTGAGGACGGCGAGGATTTGGAGGCAGTGTGATGGGTTATTTCGGGTATGGAACTTCCCGCGAAAACATGCGGGAGTGGCTCCTGATGGTGAAGGACGAGTCAGGTATGTCGTGGCCGCAGTTCATAGCGGCACTTTCGGAAGTCTTGACTTCTTTCGCCCAGGAGATGGTGCATGAGCTCGGAGAAAAGGAGGCGTAATGCTATCTCTCATTCGAAGCAAGGTGAGGGTGGAGTTCGAGAACATCGGCGAAGGCCGCTGCGGGGACTACGACCCGGAAGATCCGGACGACGTCAACCTCCTCCGGTTCTCCGTCTACGAGTGGGGAGTTGGGGGGTGGAGCGCCGTCGAAGACGCCAGCTACTGCACACAGCTCCCGGCGGACACGTCGAAAGAGATCCTGGAGCTGGCGGCTGTTCGTATCATGAACAAGATCGGACATGTTGTCAGGTCCGGCGATAGCGTCAAGAAGATGTGTGAGGAGCTGTCTTGGATGGGACCGGACTGGTTCGTGAAGGAGGGGCGATGACGGACGAGAAACCGGGAGAACAAAAGAAAGCCGAGCGCGACCGCTTGCGCGAGGAGAACGCCGACAACCTCGCCGCGCTTGATGCGGGGGCAACGCAGCTTGCGGCCCTCAAGGCCGAGAACGAGCAGCTGGTTGCCGAGAACGTGCTGGCACAGTCATACCTTGATTGCGGCCATCCTGTCCAGGTGCAGCTTGATGATGGAGAGAAGAAGTGGTGCGGTTTATGCCAGCAAGAAAGAAGGGCAGCAAAGGCCGAGGCCACCGCTTCCCGCTACCGCGAGGCGCTGGAGGCAATTCGAGACTTTCCAGGCCAAGATTATCCTCGCAGAACAGACGACGGTTATCCTGAGGAGGTAGAGTACGACGAGTTCGCCTATTGCCGCATGGTGGACATGTATCGGGAGGCAGCACGCGAAGCCCTGGCCGCGCAGGGCGGGGAGGGGGAGTGATGGATATTACCCTAGATGCACGGTCGGTGCGTGTTTCTCCGCAAGAGAATGGTCCGTATCGCGGACCTACGGTCCTTGTTGAGATAAAGGATTTCGACGAGGAGCCGGTATACGACATCATCAAGCACCTGGACGAAGAGGAAGTGCTCAATGAGTTGGTCAAGCGGTACGGCAAAGAGTGGATCTTGAAGTCGCTTGGCGTAAAGGAGACGGAATGAGTGGTAGGAAAGTCGAACTGTTCGACCTGGCCCAAGCGGACGGAGGTCTCGATGGAAAGCAGGCATAGGGACGACCACGTTTGCATCAGAACAGCAACACTGCGTCAGGCCATCGACGCCATGCGTGACCTGCTTCGCCTCCCGGACAACCGTGCCGCACAATCCAAGGCACGCATCTACGCAGGCATTCTGGAAGATCACCTCCCAGAGTCGCTGGAGAAAGCCTTGAAGGAGCTCGGCATGACGATGGGGGAGGTACGAGAGGAATCGATCAAATGGGCAGAGCGAACGCACCAGAAGGACTCGTAGAGCGCGACAACTGCTATCATATATGGACAGACAGAGCCGAGTGAATAGGAGAACAGGTATGGAGCGGAAACACGAGAAGGTAGGCACCGCCTATGGTGTCGTCACTGGCGCCATGACCGGGGGCGGTCTGGGGGCAAAGATCGGCATCGTCGCCGGACCCGCAGGGGGAATAGCGGGTACGGTCCCCGGCATCATCCTCGGAGGGCTGATCGGCGGCTTGTCGGGGAACAAGCTCGGTTCCGAGATCGACCGGAAGAAGAGCCGGCCGCGGAGACGGAAGCTGCGCAAGACGAAGTTCCGGAAGTGGCGAGTCTGATCTCCAAGAGCCCGGGTTGGGATTGGCAGGAAAGCGATGGAGATAACCTATGCCTGAGATCTGCTACAAACCAAAGAAGTTCGGCGAGAAGAAACTCGCAGTGATCGCCAAGGCCCGTTATGGAGGAAGTAATCTATGGCCATATGGTTTGGAAAAGGGTGTGAACACCAATGCTGTCATTGGGAAGAGACCGAAATGACTGGTGGTCCTAACTACAAGGAGGCCACGCCAGCCCTCATCATCTGCAACCGCAACGACAACTCCGAAGACACTGAAGGAAACTGTCGGATCGAGATTTGCCCAGTGTCTAACCATGAATGCCCAAGCTGTCGTGGCAAAGGCAGCCTCAGCGGATTTTGTTGCGGGCCCGAAGTCTGCATGAAGCCGATCGTAATGCCGTGCCGGCTCTGCAACCAGACGGGTTGGATCACCGACGCCAAGATGGGTTGGGTGATCCGTGGACGAGCCATGCGAACAGCTCGGGTCTATGGGCAGGTGTACCAGACTCTGCGAAGCGCAGCAAAAGAGCGAAACATCTCTGTCGTAGACTACTCCAGGATGGAGCAGGGAATCATCGAACCTGATTGAGGAGTGTGTTAAATGCCAAAAGTCATACGAATGTCGAAGAGCGACGGCTTCTTCGTGGACCCCAAGTCAGAGTGCTGCAAGGCACCTGTCATGTTCTATAACAGGGAGATTCGTCAGTACACTAAGGTGCCCATAACCTTCGACAGCCTGCCCCGAGACGTTCGATTCGTGTGCTTCGCCTGTGGTAAAGAATTGAAGAGGAATGTAAAATGCTAGGCAACCTTGCCACCCTGTTCGTCGCCATGGCAGCGACGTACTACATCATTACGATGTTGGGGGTGGCCTTGTGCGAGTCGTCGAAGAATCCGGAGATGAATCGCTCTCTGTCCAAGGTTCGCCTCGATTTGCTAAGCCAGTGTCCTGCGCAAAACGTCGAATCGAGTCGGTGCGACGCCGGCGTTGGTGCACCGGATCTCGAACTCTCCTGCCGCACCGTTCTCCCATTCCAAGGCCCACGAGACGCCGCCGCCCAGGTCTGTGGCGTTGAGCAACGTGCCGTTCGTGATGGACCATGCCCCCGGGTCGAGGATCGGCGTTGCCGGATCCAGGTCGAGGATGTGCGTGATCGTAGCGAACGGTGTGGTCTCGTCAGGATAGACCGCGGCCTTGTTCGTGATCCACGGCTGCTCGAGGCCCTTCGCCCCGGTGAAGCCCGGTGAGAGCGTGCCGATGACGGCCAGCGTGCTGTCCAGGAACTCGATGTCGAAGTCCAGGTCGATCAGACCTCCCTCGAGGAGAATGGTGCCCACGATCCACTCTGTGGTCATACTCGATATGACCATCGGAATGGTCTGCGTCCCGCCGATGGGGACGAGATCGGTGGTCACCGCCTGCACCACGGCCACGCTGTCGAAGTTCGTCCCAAGGATGGTGAAGTCCACGGCCACGTACCCTTCCACGGCCGAGGGAGCAAAGGAGGTGGGCAGGGGCGTGACGGAGACTGCGCTGATGACGAAGTCTGTAATGGCCGGGAAGGAGTTTCCTCCTGGGGTGTCGATGTTGAGGACGATGTCGTCACCTGGTCCCCCCGTAATATCGCCCACACCTCGCCAGAATCCATTGGACTGGACGTCCCACGACGTGAGGTTGAAGTTGGTGAATCCGAGCGTGAGCGGTCCGGGCACGTTCTGGTCGGCAACGTAGAGGTTCTGGCCGACGAGTTCGATGACGCGGGCGCCTCCCGTGGTGGGCGGCTTGAGCAGCATGTTCACCTTGGGAACCGACTCGCCCGCCACCGTGCCTCCGACCGTCGCAGAGCTTGCGTCCGGGGCTGGGTTGTCCACCTGGAGCGTGAAGGGATCTCCGACACTGAGCTGCGGGGCGTCGAGCTGGACCTGGATCTCCGTGTCGGAGATGAAGACCACATCGTGGACCGTGACGGTGCCCGCAATGACGCTGACCGTGGCACCGGCACGGAAGTTCGTGCCGATGATCTTGGCGAGGGTGTTGATGCGTCCCTCGATGAGCGGCCTTGCGACGTACTCGAGCGCCGTGACCGTGATAGGCGGGTAGGTGCATGCCCCGATGGGTGTGGTCGCCGTCGTCCCGAGCCTGTTCGTGACCGTGATGTCGAAGGTATCGACGCCAGGTGTGGCGTCCTCGCTCACCTCGTAGTCGAACGTGAGGCCTGTGAACGGCGTCACCACCGGGTTCGAGATCACGATCTTCTGGCCGATGGGAGCATAGGCTTCGAGGTCCTGGCCGTAGAAGACGTCGGTACCGGCCGTGAGCTGGCCCACACCGACGGCCCCCGGGCTGAGGTCCATGGGAGCGGGTGCGCCCGTAGGCACAGGCTCCGGAAGCACGACTGAAGTCGATCCCACGGCGATCTGCGTGGGGTCGAGCTGGTTCTTCGTGACGCTCACGTCGATGGGAAGCGCACCAAGTCCCTGGGGCACACGCAACATGAACGTCACGTTATCCGGATCGTACTGGAAGTCCCACATGTCCTCGTAGGGGATGGGCGTAGCCCCCATGTAGGCTTCGACGTAGAGCTTGGGGTTCTCGGCGAGGATGGTGTGGAACACCGTGACCTGGACGTCCTGGCCCTCGACAGGTGCCGTCGAGGTGCCGTCGATGGAGGTCTCGACGATCGTCCCCAGGAACGGGGCGTTGTCGCCCACGAGGAACAGAGACTCGCTCACACCGCCGTTGGACTCGAGACCCGAAGGGTTCTGAACCTTCATCTTGATCGGGAAACCCAGAGGCGAGCCGATGGTCACGTCGAAGTTGATCTCGGTGTCGTCCACGTACGTGACGGGACCTGCAAGGATGTCAGGCGCGTCCACGGTGACGGCAATGGCGCTGTCGAAGTGGTCTCCCTTGAGCGTCACCGTGATGAGGTCCCCAGGCTGCATGCCGATAGCCGGCGGAGGCGGTCCCGGAGGGGGCGGCCCCACCGTTGCCCAGGCGCCACGAATGCTCGGGGCGATCTCGACGACGTCTTCGTTCTGGGCGTCGGAGAGAAGGCCGGTCGGATCGCTCACGGTGACGGTGATCTGGTTGCCGTAGGGCGGTTGCTGATCGGGCGTGACAATGTCCACGTGCATCAGGTTGTCTTCGACGAGACGCTTGCGCTCGACGGTGGTCACCGTGCCTGTGACAACGAGCTCCCCGCCCAGAGTCTTGGGGAACGGAGGATCGTCGGTGAAGTTGCTGAGAGTGATGATCAGCCGCTGACGCAGCCCCTCGTCCACATTTGGGAGCGGATCGCCGTCGCGGTCGACAACGTCGATGCTGACGATGGATGGGCCAATCTGGTCGAGAGAGACGAGAGGGATATTGGTGAGTGTGTTGGTCACGTCCGTCTTCTGGGTCACGGTGATCGTGGGGACGGTCTTCCCCGAGCTGTTGCCGGTGGTCTGGCCGCTCACCGTGACGCCGCGGGTCGTGAACTCCACGCGCACGTCGGCAAGAACGCCGTCGACGTCGGTGATCGTGTAGTCGCCGTTCTCCGGCGGCACGATATTGTCGATGGGGATCTCGCGGATGAAGTCGTCGCCCTCGTCCGAGGCGTTCGGACCCGGATCGCCCGAAGGCGGGAAGGCCATCGCGTTGCAGGGCATCACCGAGCCGTTCTCGAGAAGGACGCCATCCCACGGATCGGTAACGCAAGCGATTGCGCGTGACCAGAGATCGTCGCCCAAGTCCACCATGGCCCCGATCTGGGGGCCGGCACCGCCGCAGCACAGGTCCGTGGGCGGCGGCTCGAAGGGGATGGGGTCGTTCCCGGGATCGACGTAGCCCGTGGTGTACGTCTCGAGCACGTTGGCCTTGGAGTCGGTGGTGAGCCACGCCATGTCCACGTCCCAGACGGCGCTCTCGATGACATTCCAGGACCAGCCGAAGCCGATGGACCCGAAGGCCGGCTCGTTCAGGCTGGCGAGCGTCTGCATGATCTGAGGGAAGTAGGGCGACGCGGTCCCCGCAGGGAGGATCCAGATGGGTGCGCGCTTGTGGTAGTACCAGACGGCACCGTTGTTGTCGACGCTGAACTCGTGGCAGCCGCGGAAGAACTGCTCGGCCTCGTTGAAGGTGAGCCCGTCCACGTGGTCCTGCTTGAGCAGAGCGATGTTGTTGTCCGAGATCTCGGCAATGGCCATCCTGGTGACGCTGTAGGTGCCGCCATGCTTCGCAAGGATGATGACCATCTTGATGCCGCAGGTCTGGATGTACGGCGTCGAAGCGCCCAGGAGATGGGTCGACATGAGGGCCATGACCATCTGGATCGCATCGCCGTCCTCGAGACCGTCAGCGGTCAGACGACGGATGTGGTAGGTGATCCTCTGGCACTCCATGTGGGGTATCTGGCAGCGCACCACAGCCGCGTAACGGTCCGTGGACGGGTAGCCCATGGCCGCCGGCGCCAGATAGCCGCTCTGGCCGCTCGACTGCACGTCGGACAGGCTGGAGTCGCTCATGACAAGCCAGTCCATCTGGGCCAGTCTCGTCCCCTGGGGCGTCGTGAAGTTCTCCGTGTAGTGGAGCGGAGGGTGCGGGTCGGAACCACCACCACCGCCCCCACCGCCGCACGTCACGTCGGCGCAGTAGGTCGTCTCGATGTTGTCGAGACGGGAGACGATGCTGGTGATGTCGATCTCGAGCTGTGTGTGGGACTTCGTACCCGCGTCCGTCAGGTTGTTGTGAGAGACCTTGGGGGCCTGGCCGGGAAGCCCATTGTGGGCGTGTCCGGTGCCTCCGGGCGAGGTCGACGGCAGGGCTGCGAAGGCCGCGTCGATGGCACGCCAGTTGGGGTTAGCGAGGAGGTGCCAGTCACCGACGTTTTCCCCGGCGAAGGGCACATTCAGGTTCAGATTCGCTGTTACGTCAGGCATTACTCACCCAATTTCTGGAGCTTCTTCCCGAATCGGCGAAGCAGGCCCTTGCCACGCTCCTTGAGGTACGCCTTGCCGCCCGCAGCCGCCGGAGACTTGGAGATCTCGCCGCCACCGGCCGTCGCAGCCTCGACACCCTTGCGGACGAGGTCGGGGTCCTGGAGAGCTGCTTTCGCCTTCTCCCGGCCCTTCTCGATGAGGGTCCCTGCGGCGTCCTCAGCCGACGGCTTGACGTGCTTCTTCACGGCTTCTTGAAGGACGTCGCCCCAGCCAGCCTTCTTGCCGAACCCAGGGGGCTTCTCTCCACGCTTCCACCAATCGGACGGGTCTTGGGACTTCTTCAGATTCGATTTCAGTCTGTCCATGAACTCGGCGTTGTGCGCTTCGAGACCCTTCTTCGATTTCTTCACGTATCCGGGCTGAGACTCCTGAACCTTCCTGATGAGCGTCCCGAGACCCTTACTCATCCTACGGTCGGCGCCAGCCGCATTCGCCTGTTCCTGTCTCGCGGCTCCCCGTGCATAGGGCTCGCCGGCAGCTTCCGATCGCTTCCCAGCCAAGTGTCGCGCGGCCGAGCGACGCCTCTCCGACCGCTTCCCGGAAAGCACACCACTGAGCGGGTTGATGGCGTCCAGCATGCGTCCCTTCAGCCCCTTCTTCGGAGGACGTTCATCAGGGGCTCCCTTCTTGCGGTACTCCTTCAGTTCCTTGGTGACCGCCATCCTCTTGGAGACGTCGGGCCGTATGCGTCCCACGAGCTTCCCGAGCCGGCTCCGGGGTATCTTGCCAGGCATCTTGGAGGACAGGGACGGCACTCCTGGCGGTTTGTAAACAGCGCTCTTTTCGAGCTCATCGATGAATCCGTACAAGAACGCTTCGTTCATGGTCGACCTCACACGTTGATGCGGAACTGCTGCTTCTCTATTTTACCCTGAGACTCGAGTTCCTGGATAGTGACGCGATCCTGGCGGGGTACGCAGAACCGCCATTGAATGTGCGCCGCCGGAATATGGAGTACAACCACAGCGTCCTGGATCAAGAACGCTCCGAACTTCCCGTAGCGGTCGATGTCGCACCACCACTGGTCCCGGGAGAGGATTCGGTCGTGCACCACCTGGCCCCGATCCCACGCCGCCACGTAGAACTTGGCGATTGCGGCCTGGGGGTACTGGTCGGTTGGGAGCCGCACACGACCCTCCACGAAGCACATGGGCGCGTCGACGTACTCCACCTCTTTGATGGTGATGGTCTTGTAAAGCACCATCGTGTAGTCAGCGCCATTATCCTGGGGCGTCTGCGTGTGCATGGCCCGGTAGATGAGCCACTTGTACCAGCGCATCTGGTGCGGGTCCGGAATGTCGGTGTCCACGAACTGGAGGAAGTTGGTGCGCCCGATCACCTCTTCGACCGGAACCCCGTACTGGTCGTTGTAGAGCTTCTCCACGTCGATCCAGGTGAGTTCCCGGTTGAAGGCGATGACCTCGTCGACCAGCCCGGCGAAGTCCTCTCCAGCCGCGTTGCCGCCTACATTGAAGTTCTGGGAGTTGAAGCCCACGTTGGCCGTGGTGCTCACGTCGAAGACGCCATCTTCCACACCGTCGATGTAGAGCCGCCCGTTGCCGTCTCGATCCACCGTGAAGACCAGGTGGTGCCAGAAGGCGTCTTGGATGTTGGTCGAGGAAACGTAGGTCACCTTGTTGACCGGTCCGTTGATGACCACCTTGGGCACGTACGTCAGGCCCACCTTCTCCACGTAGATCCCGTAGCCCTGGCCAGTGATGGTGTCGATTTTGCCAGCCACCAAGGCGTTGGTGAACAGCGGAGTGACCATGGCCCAGGCGCAGAGCGAGAAGTCCTGGCTGGCCGCGTAGGAGAGCTTCCCTGGGTTCGCCACCGACAGGTAGCCGTTGGCACTGAACCTGGGAGCCGACCCGATGATCCCACCCCCGTTGATGTGTTCGACCACGCCGTTGACCGTGAGGTTGGCCGGATCGGAGGCGTCATCGTCATAGTCGTCATCGAAGGGCCAGAAAGCCGTGGTGTAGGTCTCCGGCTCGAACTGCGTCTGCTCCCTCTCGGAGAGACCGAACCGCTCGTCGACACGCCGAACCTCGTAGAAGAGCGGATCGATGGAGATATGCCCGTCCTCCGGGATCTCCGGAGGGGTCCATCGAAGGAGGACACCCGAGGTGGGATCGCCGATGGACGGTTGGAAGGTGATCCGCTGGGTCCGGAGCGCCGTCTGATTTACGCCGATCGTCCCCCGGTAGTTGAGCACGATGTAGGCGTCCGGCGTCGTGTTCGGGTCGCCCACGTTGTAGTTCTTGTAGACGTAGTAGATGCCGTCGAGAACCGAGTCCACCCTGATCATGTCGTCGATCCCGAACGTATCGATTACAACACCAAAGGCGTTCAGGACCTTGAGCTCAAGCGTATTGACCACGACCCCGCGGCCCGTGGTAGGGTCGGGGAAACAAATCTTCAGGTCGACATATCCGACGTCGCTCATAGATAGTCATTTCCCCACATAGGCCCCTGCTCGAAACCGGGGACACGGGGCCGACGAGCCCGACTCTTCTCCCGACTCGCCTTTCTTACAGCACGCTGACTCTGACGATCTTTGCGCACAGCAGCAGCGACTCTCGGTCCGTCTTTCCCCGTTGACCTCAGATTCTTCAGGAGTTCTGCGAAGTTGCGCCGATACTCGCCAGTGGAGGACCCGTAGTGGTCCACATCGCCCCTTCGTGGCAGGGCCGATTCGGCCAGCTTCTCGAGGAACCCGCGAATGAAGGCGGCGCTACGCATCAGTCACCACTTCCGAAAGGCCGTTGTCGAGGATGTTGATCCTCGTCGGGTGTTTAAGGGACACGTCCCCGGACAGGAGGAACTCCACGGGGTGCTGATCCGCATTGGAGAGGACCGCGGCCAGCTCCGCGACCTGGGCGAGAGTGTAGGCCGTGGGACCGAGGGTCGGGAACCGCACGGTCACGAAACCGTTCTGGCCGATCACGCCGCCCGTCTCGAAGTCCACGTCCAGGGTGTTGAGCTGGACCTGGTCGAGCAGGGTGGCGCAGTGAATGACGCCCCCGGAAACCACCGCGTCGTTGCGGAAGCCCGTGGAGGGGTCGAAGAAGGCCAGGAAGGAGTCGGTCGTGTACTTGTTGATGCAGAAGGAGTAGCCGTCCACGGGCTGCACCAGGGAGGACCGCGTCTCGGTGTGCACGAGACGAGCGGCCGACCACACACCGGGCTGATGGACCCAGATCTGGTAGCCCGTCTGGGTGAAAACGAACGCCACGTTGATGGGGTACTGCCGAGACACGTCGGTGGGGTGGGAGGCCAGCCACGCCGAGTCGGGGATGTTGATGAACTGGCCGTTCGAGCCCCCACGCACCACCTGGATGCGGCCCGGACGGAAGCGAAGCATGGTGGAGTTGTCGGGGACCTGGGCCTGCGTGTACTTCAGCGACCAGGTGGTGGGCGTCACCACATTGTCCACGGTGAATGCGTACTCCTGCAGCCCGGCAAGCCACTCGACGGCATCCGTGAGGATGAACTTGGAGTGCCACATACCCCCGATGGTGCCCGGGATGGCCGGCTTGTAGATCACGCCGTCAGAGTCGTACGCCGGCGGTACGGCCGGGCCCGACATGATGATGCAGTTGCGGCCGAGATAGGGTCCCTCGCTCACACCGCTGCCCACAGTCGCCCACTTCGTGGGATCGACGGTCGTGTCGTTCAGCGGATCCACCACCTGCGGGTCCGGGGCGAACTCTCCCGGCAGGATCGCGACGTTGAGGGCGTCCTTGAGGTAGCTCAGGATCTGCCCGTTGCTGATGCTTGCCCCGCTGAAGTCGATCAGGGCGTCTCTCACTCGTGCCATTCTCTGCCTCCTGTGGCTATACGTCGTATAGCAACTAATCGTGGTAAATCTCGATCTCCATGCCGGCCTGCAGGATGGGCCTTCCCGCAAGGTTGAGGAACCGCAGGGTCGTCGGGTTGGGGAACACGTAGTCCTTGGTGGCCCCGTAGGTCATCTTCACGCCCTCGAGGAACACGAACGACTGCTCGTTCATGCTCGTGACGGGATTAGTGATCACGAAGTCCTGGGGGACGCCCACGGCGCTGCTCACAGGCACCACCGAGGCCTGGTAGAAGGGCCACGGCCAGGTGCTCGACCCGGCGAGGGTGACATCGACCCGGCCGCCCCCGAGGTCGGTGATGGTGAAGTTGGGCCCGAAGCGCATGATGTTCACGCCCGGGAACGGAGTCGGCACATTGTCCTCGACCGTGATCGTGGCGCCAGCCGAGATGCCTTGGATGACATCCTCAAGCGTCGGCCCCACGTAGCGGTAGCCCTTGACCCAGAAGGGCGGCGTCAGGCCAGCCACCACCGGATCGTTCTCGAAGGTCAGGATGCCAGCCTGGTGGTCCCAGAGAGGCCCCGTCACATGCGTCCAGGGAACCTGCGCTCCGGGCGTCCCGCCGCCGTCCTCATAGATCGCCAGCTCCCACAGCTTGTCGTACTTGGGAGGCACCCAGTTCTCGAGGCGAGGATCGGTCTCGATGCCCGGATTGCCGCCGCCGTCGATGGTGGCGAGCCAGCAGAAGGTAGCGCCCACGTCGGTCCGTTGAGCCAGCGGCCACGCGCCCTGCTCCCCCGGAGCAGCCGGAAAGGTCTGGTAGACCTCGATGTCCGCCGTATCCGTGGCAGGAGGGGTGGCCGGAAGCTGGTTGCCCCACACCTCGTCGACGTTGTAGATGATCCGGCTCGGGAGCGGGGCGGTCGGGTCGAAGCGTTCTCGCTCCTCCCAGGGAGTCTTGTTGATCCCCGTGTGTCCGAAGCCGAAGAACATCTTCCCCACGATCTGGAGAAGGTGCTCGTGATAGTCGGTGAATACGGCCATTGGTGGTCTCCTATTCCTTCTTGGACTTCTTACCCGATCTCCTCGATGGCGAAGATGACGGGGAGGGTGGAGCGATAAGTCACGCGGAGGATGATCATCTCTCCGGCGTCCACCGTCGACAACCCGTTGCCCGTCCAGTCTATCTCAACGGCCGTCTCCCCACTGGGGAGAATCACGTCCACGATGGCGCCGACCCGGCAGCCGTCACCATCAGCATAGTTTCCACCGCCGAGGGACAGCTTGGACAGATCGAGCCATCCGCTGAAGTACCCAGCCTTGTGGCCGGGGAACTTGATCTCCAGGTTCACGTTGCCCGCGGGCGCCCCACCACTGCCGAGATAGGACTGACCGATGTCGGCCGACGTGATGCCCGTGATACGGAACTTGCCGTGGCTCCTGGGCGCGTCCTTGAACACGAAGGCGCGGTCGTAGATGCACACGCCCGTCGCGGCGAAGTCGTTGCCGTAGTCTCTCCCGGCACTCTGCGCCGGCTTGAAGGAGCCAGCGTTGTAGTTGAGCGACGGCCACACCAGCGCGCCCTCGGCAGGCGCCGTGATGCCGGCACCATGGGCTCGATTCGGGTCCACCTGGAGCTGCCCCGCATCGCCCGCACCGTCGCCCCACGGAGCCACGCCCGGGAAGAGCGGTGAATCGCTGTGCCAGTGAAAGGTCTGCCTGACCATGACCGGCACCCAGGTGTAGTTGGCCCACTTGGGATCGTCCTTGTTGAGGCGATACCTCTCGTCCTCGAACTGCTCGACCTTGTCCGTCGTGTCGGCCGTGTTGAGGGTGTAGAGGATCGTCTCTCCGGCCAGCGTCGTGAGCGATACCGTCTGGTCGTAGTTGAACGTCCCTCCCGGTCTCATGTGCGTCAGCCGCAGATACGCCGTGGGAACGGACTGCTCGACCGAGTAGTCCTTGATCGGACGGCCCGTGGAGAAGTCGGTCAGGACGGGGTTGTCGACGGAGGCCGGCGGCGAGGACACGCCCGTGAGGTCCGCGATGTCGATGGTCTTGGGGTCCTGCCACTGGTTCGTGTCCGGGTTCCTGACCTCGACCTGGTAGGGCTTCTGGTAGTACGTGTCCTGGAACGTGTTGTTCCCCGTGAAGGAGATCAGAAGGTCGTTGTCGCCAGAGTAGTGGTCGATGCCCGAGAGCATGACGTGAAGACCCGGGGCGTCTCCGTAGACGACGGCGGGCAGCGCAAAGCCGCCAGGCGACGGGGCCGGGGTGGTGTCCAGGAAGATTTCCATGTTTCCGGAGATCCCCGTGTACCCGGGCTGCGGCGGCAGCGCATTGAGCGTGAAGGTGTTGTAGCCCCGAACCAGGAACGGGATGAACGCCGGGTTGGGCGTGAGAAGGTCGAGAAGGAGCTGCACCTTGATGTAGTAGCCCACTCCGGAAGGCCGGATCGAACTGATCTGAATCTCCGGGGAGATGACGATTGGTGTCGGTGCCGGCAGCGGCGGGATGGGAAACCCAACGCCACCCGTGTAGGACACGCCGTTGATGAGCATGTCCACGACCTCGGCGCCCGTGACGTAGAACTCTGTGGACGTCACCACCACCGAAGGCGGAGGGAACTGACCAGCGTTGTAGACGTACGGAGCCTCGCTCCCGGCAGGGTAGGCCGCGGGATACACGATTCCCCCGTCGTTGGCCAGGAAACCCAGATCGAAGTCGATGCTGACAGGGGGACCGGGGTCGGCGAGCCACCCCACATCGGCGTCCAAACCCACGATGGCCGGCGGCAGGACAGTCGCCAATGCCTCGTTGAGCCTGTCGAGGGTGTCGGGGATCGTGGCGTCTGCATCGAAGGGCAGCCAGCCGTCGGACCACGACCCATCGCCAGGGAGGCCCAGGCGAAGATCCTCGCCGGTGTGCTCGTGCATCCGAACCAGGTCGCGCCCGATGAGCTCGAGGAACCGGCCGTAGTCCAGCTCGGAGATCAGCCCCTTGGCGACGAGACTGCCCTTGGCCTGGATGGGGATGGTCGTCTTGATCGTGAGATGGCCTTCGTCCACCTCGGACTCGATCTCGATGAACTCGCCGTCCCGGAGCTCGATGTCGCCGGCACCCGCCGTGGGGACCTGGTTGATCGTCCGCACGCTGTCGGGAGCGATGATCCGGATGAGCCCGTTGATGACGTCGCCTTCGATGTCCAGCCCGTTCTGGCCCTGGAAGATGATCTCCTGCTCCACGGGCTTGACGAGCGTGCTGCCCACACGGATGCCGCCCACGAAAGGCGCGCTCTTGATGAGGGCGATGACGTCGGCGTCCACCTCGCCCAGGACGTTCCCGAACTTGATGAACGCTTCAGGATCGACCTCGTGGAGCTCGGCCCTCTCGCCGTAGCGCATGCACCAGGGCGTGGGCGGGACCTTGCTGCTGGGGTTTGGGACGTACTCCACGATGAACGTGAGGTCGTAGCCGATGGGCGCCCCACCAGCGTCCTGGCCGGTGTGAAATCCGTCCGAATTGGCCTGGTAGCTGAAGGTGTTGGGATCGATCTCAACCCCGTTGGCGTCGGTGATCGTGATGATCGTGAGCGGGTTGCCGTCCCCGTCCTCGGGCTCGTCCTCGCTGTCACAGTCGACGAGTCGGAACCACTTGCGAGCCATGGAGGCGTCCGTCTCACCCACACGACCGATGAAGGCACCCTTGGTACTCGGAAGCGTGTAGGTGACCTGGAAAGCACCGGGGCCGGGGACCACACTCGTCACACGGTACTTCAGCGGGTTGGCGAAGTAGAGAAGGTCGTTGGCGAAGCTGTTGAGGACGTCACGAAGCCCCTCATCCGCGGCCGCGTGGAAGGGGAAGAGGCCCAGCCAATCCTCGACGAGGATGTCCCTCGACAGGTGGAGGTAGGAGCCGCTGATGTCCCGAAAGAAGTGCTTCTGCACCTTCTCAGGGGTCTGGTTCCCGCTCAGATAGGCCTGGACGAGCTCGAACACCTTGGGGTCGAGCAGAAAGTCGTAGGCCCGAGTGAACCCGTAGGGGCGCACGTCCACAGAGACGTCTGCCGTGACCGAAGCGGCCGCTGTGTCGGTGACCTTGATGCGGAACGAGTGCGGACCCACCTCGCTTTCGACGATGGCTCCGCTGGCTGCCTGCAGCGTGTCCCCAACCAGATTCATTCCGGAGGGAGGTGTCCCGAAGCCTCCAATGAGTGACCAGGCGTACGGGGGAGTGCCCCCAAGTGCCTGTAGTTGAAAGCTATAGGGCAGAGTCGCCATTGCCGGCGGCAGGCTCTGGGAAACGATTGTCAGCGCGTCCATTCAGCAACTCCGGGAAGTCCCTCAGAGTGTCGAGAATTTTGGTTCCCACCAGGAGAACCGGCGCCTCTCCTCGAAGCAGGAGCGCCGGGTATCCTTTTATGGAGGGCCTCTCCACAATAGTTGGTTTACGAATCACCAACGGTATAGCCCGGGTGCTGAAGAAATCAATGATTTCTGGGAGGATGCGCTCGCAGTAGGCACAGGTGTCGACGTAAAAGTAGACGTGGAAGTCGGTCATCGCGTCGCCAGAAAGTCCTTCGCCACCTCGACGGAAGCATGTCGGTAGTCAGACGTGAGCTCCTCTCCGGACTGAACCGGCTTCGTGGTGACCATGAAGAGCTTGCCGCCCTTTCGAACGAGCTTCATGTTCGGGCTGGCCGAGTGGTTCACCTTCTTGGCGTGAGGCGTCTGCTTGTAGTCGGCGTCGAGGCTGCCCGTGTTCCCGGTCTGTGTCATGCCGAGGCCGATGTTCTCTCCCGCAGGAAGTCTCGACGTGGTGAAGAGGCCCTCGCCGTGGATCTTGGAAGGACGAACCATGAGCTCCGCACGCTTCTTCATGCGACCCTTCCTGGCTACACCACGCATCTCCTTGTTGAGCCTATCCTTCTCCTTGGCCACGTTCTTGATCCACTCATCGATGCCAACCTCTCGGCGACCCAGGAGCTTCCAGAACCATCCGGTCTTGGGATCGGAGTAGTACCGCTTCACTTCGATCACACGGTCCTTGGGGTCACGATGCGCCAAGCCGCCCATGCGCACGGTTCGTGCGAGGGCCTGCTCGTTGCGCTCTGGGTTGTAGTGGCGATCCACCTCACCGAAGAACGTGGCGTTGTCCAGGCTGACGCCTTCACCGCCAGCAGGCGTGAGGACCATCACTCGCTTCTTGCGCTTGAGGAAGTCCTCGTAGTCCTGGAGACGTGTGTCCTTGTTGGTCCCTGAGTAGAGACCAGGATTGAGGCCACGGCCTCTCAACCCGGCCTCGAGCACGTCAGCGCCACCACGTACCAGATTGGTGTAGACCACGGCCTGGTTGTCGTCCCTCTTCTTGAGATGGCGCTGAACGTCGTCGAGAACCTTCTTGATCTTCGGCGTGGCTTCGGCCGATTCCTCGAGGGGCATCTCCTTGTGCGTCTCGATAGAGTTGGACGCCTGCCTAGCCTTGGCGATGGCCCCGAAGATGTGCGTAGCCTCTCGCTGATTGACAGGAAGCCCTGCACGAATGCGTGATCGAGCCACTGCGTTCAGCCTGCCCAGAGCGAACTGGTACATCTTGTTCTGCTCGGGCGACATGGGCACATGGACGTCTTCGATCTTCGTCTTGGGCATGTCTTCGCCCACGTCCTTGTGCTCGACGTAGTGGAGCTTGCCGGCAATGTCCCTGCCCAGGCGAGGCTTGTTCTTCAGAATCGTGAGCCCGATGGACGGCTTGAGGAAGCCACCCTGCTTGCGCCGGATCTTCGTGTACCTCTTACTGAACGTCTGGGGCGATCCGAGCTGATGGCCAGGATGCACAATGTCGAGAAGAGGAACCACCTCTCGTGGATGGTTGGAGATGAAGGAGCCGGTAAGGCCAAGGAAACGTTTCACGCCTGGGTACTTGGACGCCACCATGTAGGCCTTGTATGTGACCGTCTTCGAGTCCTTGGCTCGATGGATCTCATCGATGATGATCGTATCGGGGCGCACCTGGTCGAGATACTTCTTGGGATCGTTGCGGAACTTGTTCAGCGAGATGACCTGGTAGTCCGCTCCGGACCCAACCTCGCCCACAGAGCTATTCGTGAACTTGTGTACGCCCTTGGAAATGAAGTTGTGCTGGAGGGACGCCGGCGTGATGACGAGTGCTCTGCGTCCGTCGCCCTTCTTCTTGGCAGCCTCGAACACGGCAATGGCCGAGAGCGTCTTCCCCGTCCCTGTTCCATGCGCCATGAGGGACCGGCCGCCTGACTCCTCTGCGACGTCGATGGCCTCTCTCTGGTGAGTACGAAGGTTCACATCAGGATTGAGGGCGTGCCGCATCAGGAACTCCGCCTTCTTCCACAGGATCCTGGACGGATCCAGGGTCTTCGAGCGCCTGCCTTCCGTTCGAGACGCAGCCTCTTTGAGGAAACCAAGAATGAAAGACACGTTATTCATCAGAAATTCTCTGTATCCCGGCTCATGCAGGAGATTCGCTTGGTGGCTTCCAGGAGCAACTCCGTCGCATCCGCGAGGGAACCCATGTTGATCTGGTTGAGGTTGAGGAGATCCAAGGCCCGGGACCACAGAGGGTCCTGCACATCCTCCAGCGTCGGCTGACGGTCTTCGATTTCTGGACAGACCTCCCTCAGAAGCCTGTCGAAGAGGACATTGTTCGTCTCTCTGATCTGACCGAAGAGGGAGACGTGCTCGGTCACGACCTCGAACAGTGTGCTGAGGGGCATCTCCTTTGGTTTGTCATCATCGCGCATGGGGGCCTCAAATCTTCTCGCAGAAGCGGAAGGACGTGTACGGGGGAAGGATGACCGAGTTGACCGGTACGAAGGTGTGCCGATGAGGATCCGGCCAGTACGTATCGACACCCCCAGGCAGCACCTCGTTCTGTGTCGTGGACCTCTTGAAAGTCTCGAGCTCAGTCGCGTTGAGAGGGTTGAACGGAAGTCCGTCTCCCGTCAGTTTGAGGAGAGCATCGAACCAGACGGGGCTGCTGGGTCGCGTAGTCCACGTCGGGCCAGGCCCGGCCGGGATGCCGTGGTCGTTGAAGTCTGCAGAGATGACACGACGCTGAACGTCGGGATCGTCGCTCATGAACTCGTCGACCGCCTCACCCACCATCCCGCTTCTCTGGTGGACGAAATGCTGGTCATCGCCCAAGGTCTGACTCAGCTCAGGCTTCCTGTTGGCAAGGACGGCCTCGTCGGGGGTCGGGTACTCCTGCTGGCCTCCAGCGATCACGTTCGGATCTCCGAAGGTCTGGTAGAGCATGCTCTCGTCAGCCTCGGGAAGCGGTCGGAAGCCTGGAGGAATCCCCGCACCCTCCCACAGAATGACCGTACCTCGCGGGAGGATCACATCCCCCGGATGCTCAGCGTATGGGAGATTCAACTCGAAGTTGCCTAGGGCGAAACAGGCGCCGGCGAGTCCGATGGAGTAGCCACGGCGTCCCTGCACTCGCAAGCGGACCACGATCTTCTCGAGACCGAGAGGACACTCCTCGATGGGGTGCTTGAGTCGTCGGTATGTGCCGATCTGGCTTGCAAAGAAGGGGATGCCCTGAACCGTCTCGGTGCCGAAGTCGAATTCGGGCCACACCTTCACCTCACCCTCGATCTTCTGAGCAGAGAAGGCCATCGTGGCCGGCATGCCGCGGAACTGGTTGACGACATCGATCTCCTGCTCGATCGTGATGGTCGTGTCATCGTGAAAGGTGACGCGCATGAGGCGTCCGCTGTCGAATGAGCGTCGCCTTACCCCGGTCAACGTGTTGATGGGGTCAAAGTCTACGGCGCAGGCGTCATCCACATCTCCAGAGATGGACCAGTTGCCCACAACGTAGTTGAGGGGCGTCGTCCCCACCAGAACAGAGACGTCATCGGGCGTGACAACGTCGGCTATCGTGATCCGGGGGTCCTCAGAGGACGGGTAGCTCTTGGCCTCGGCTTCCCTGCTGATACGAAGGAAGTTCCCATTCTTCAGCCAGTTGTTGCTGTGGTTCCTGCCGGAGCTGGAGAGGATGTCAGTCATGGCTCAATCTTTCACGCACAGCTTCACCACCCGGGCCCTGGGCCTCGAGTAACCCCCGGCCCCGAGATAGTTGTGGCCGTGGCCCGCGAGCACCGGCGGCAAGTTTTTCTCGGTAATGCTTGCGACATCCGGCTGATACACGTTGGAGGGCTGGATGGGCGTGAGATCGTCGGAAGGTTCGATCCGATGGTTGTGTTCCTCCGAACCGATCTCGGCGAACCCAGGCTCATCGGCATCCATCTTCAAGTAGCCGGTCTTGATGATCCTGACCTTGCTCGTACGGCCGAGCCTTCTGTTGAACATCTCGCGCCAGTCACCCTGGAGATCGAGGTAGGTATTCACCTTCCCGCCCTCGATGGGTGCCGCATAGGTAGCAGGGAGTGGCTCTCCGGTTCGGCGGGGGTCGTAGAGAGCTACCCGACGGATGTTCTCATAGATGTTTTTCAAGGTAGAGATCGCCGTGAGGATGCCGAAAGGAGACGGAATGATCGACCACAGACTTAAATCCGTTGCCAAGTTGTTGTAGCTCGAGGGGTAGGTCTTGTACGGGCCTATCGGATCTGCGCTGGACCCCGACTCGTACGCGACGAAGTCAGGAGCGATCCGCAGCCCCACGATGAGACAACTGAGCAAACCCTCCGGGTCGTCGGGCTTGAAGGGGATGAACTTCGAGCTGTCCGCGTTCGGAATGATCTGCAAAAACATCCCGGGGTAGATGGCGGGCTTGAGCAGGCCGATGTTGACGTAGTCGAACCGAGGGGGTCGGGGCGGCGGGCTAGGTAACGTGGTGTCAAGCAGCGTGATCCTAATCCCGTCGATACGGATCCGAATCCGATACCTGGGAGGTGAAGGCGGGTCTCTCTTGACGATCTCGGAGAGAACGCGTGTGCTCGACCATGGGTAGGAGGAGAACGAGTCCTGCGAAGCCACGCTCAGAGGAAAGTCTTCGTCCCGAAGGACTATGGTAGTGACGTCCTTGGATGCGTCGTAGGTGACCCTGTCGAAGTTGTGCAGCTCGTCCGTCTCCCAGATCACATTGGACGGAGATTCAGCATCACCAGGGTAGCCCACGACCTCGCTGAAGCCCGGGGGACAGTTCGTTCCTCCCGTGAAAGCGACGATAGTCCCCTTCGGGATCATGCCGCCATCGGGCGATGTCGTGAACTCGAGCTGCTCGAACTCCCCGACCGGCAGAGGTTCGGCATCATCGGCTTGGCCCGTGAAGTCCCCTCGGTACATGACGATGTGGCTCATCTGCAGCCCACCCATCCTGTACTCGAATCGAAGGCGAGGAAGGCCCCCCACGGGCAGAGGGCGGTCAGCCTGCAGCTTGTAGATGTAGCGTGTGAAGGATGAGCCGTCGCTGACCGGGAAACTGCGGACTTGCTCGAACTCCATACTGTCGATGACCGTGGCCAGACCCTGAGACGCGCCCTTCTCCGTGATGAACTGGAGCGAGATGCCCCACGTGCCGAACTCATCGGCCGTGAAGGCCAGCGTGAGCTCGTAGCGACAACCCGGGATAGGCACCTCGAGGTCGCCACTGATAGCCGGAGCGAAAGCCCAGTTCGTGACCGCCCGGCTCGCTGTGACGCCCGTGACCGGCAGAGGGCGATCAGAGGCGCTCACCGAGATGACCTGGACGCCGTTGGTGACCTGGACACTGTTGACACGGCCGTAGGCCCACGCAGGCGCCAGGGCCACGAAGTAGTCCCCAGGGGACACACTCAGAGTGCCTCCCAGCACTCTCAGCGTATATGAGGCATCCCCCTCGACCCTCGTGTAGACGAGACCGTCCACATCGCCGTTCTGGGCGATGAGGGCCAGGTTCTGGTCTTCCGGAACGGCCACGATCTCGGTATCGGTCGCACTGCTGATGACGTAGTGACCGGAGTACGTGTCGTCCTGCGCCCAGAGCGTCAGCGTGCTTCCTGGCTGCGGTCGGGCCCGGACCACGAAGTGGAGCACGCTGTCGCCGAACGGTTCTTCCGTGGTAGCCCCCGTCTCAGCTGACGTGAACGGCGTGCTGTCCTTCTTGGCCACCACGAAGGCGCGGTAGTCGACGCCACGGGCGGAACGATCCTCGGACTGGACGACGACAGTAATCTCCTCACCGTCCGTGGGGCTGATCCAAACGAGTTCGGTCCCCCGCCGAATGACCGTCTCCCGGTCGATGATGATGTGCAGATCGCCGGCGTTGTTGAGCACAGCAGTATACGGCGTTGCCCAGTCCACGTCCTCGACCCAGAAGTCGCCCTCGTCCGTCTGCGTGATGAGGATGGCGTTCTTCTTGATGGGGACGGCAGTCACGCCGGGGAGGTAGCGGAGGATGGGGTACATGAAGAGGTCGTTGCGGTTGAGACGGCAACTGATGCTTCGGTCTGCCTTGATCCCGTATTTGGGCTCACCCTTCTTGGGGTTGGCGTTCTCATGGTCGAGGAAAAACTTGTAGTGCTCGTACCCGATGCCCTCGGTCCGGACGTCGCCCGCCCAGTAGGACACACCCTGGACGAAGTTCCCGTTGGGGATGAGGGAGTCGGCGCTCGAGATGTCTTGAATAGTGCTCATACGCGCTTGCAGAAAAGAAAGCTCCGGTAGTTGGGCTCCGTGTTGTTCTCGCCGCCCCCGCTCGATACAGGGTGCGTGTGTTCTTCAGCCGGATCAGCCTTGGAGTTGGGATCGACCTCTACATCCTTGATGGGCTGGTCGACCTCACCCAGGAGAGATCGTTTCGGCCACCCCGTCGTGGGGCTCATTTTTTGCTCGATCTCGTGCGTGTGGTTGAGCGTACCGCCCGACTCACCCGGAACTCCCTCTCTAGGATAGACGTCATCCTGAGCAACGGGTACAAATCCAGGAGGGGGGACGGTCCCCATGCACATGACGATCGCCCCTCTGGGGAAGACGGCTGCTGCGGGGTCTCCAGTGTACGGAAGGTCATCGTAGGCTCCTACTGCCAGCATCATGTTGCCGATGTGAACCTCGACTGCCTGCGCTGAGCCCTTGCGCTGGAACTGTGCAGCTACGACGCCGAGGCGCACGTTGGCAGCATCGAAACTGCCCGTGAACCGCCTCCACGTCTTGCTGGAGAAAGACGGGTCAAGCTCTGTGTACTGGTCAGCGGGGTCCTCGACGTTGTAGTTGTGGGTGAACCCGACGCTCACACCACCCTGAACTACTCTCATAGAGAATGATAGCGTCACAGGCCCCTGGTATACCAAATTTCCCTCAGTGGACAGGTAGCCACGATAGGACATGGTGTTGCCCGGGTCGATGGGAACGACGTGGTCGAAGACCGCCCCGAAGGACAGTGTGAGGTCCTGACCCACAATGACGGGATCGCTCTTGGGAAGAAGAAAGCGAAGGTAGTTGAAGGGCGCACCCGCCTTGTCGGGGGTTTCGCCGAAGACCTGGGACCAGGTGTTGACGACTCCCTCGCCAGACCCCGAGCGGACCGACCCACCCAGCGAATAGAACGGCGGGATGGCGCCTTCAGGGTCCTGAAAGTCCAACCCGCCGTTTCTGAACAGATTAGGGACGCTCAGGACATCTCCGTAGTGTCGGCTGATGCCCATAGGAGTTCCTTACGCGTTCTCCATCGCCTGATCGAATCCGGCGAAGAACAGGTCCTCGACGGTGGCCTTCTTCTTCATGGCCTTGAAGCGGGGGTCCTGCGTGCCGGAACCCTTGGGGCCTGTGTCCTTGGGGTTGGCCTTCGTGGACGGGTCACGGCGCGCGGCCTCGATCTTGGCGAGAATGCCCGCGCCGCGGCCGCCGCCTCCGGGGCCTCCGGGTACGCCCATCGGGCCACGACCCCTGCCCCTGGCCAGTCCTCGGCCCTTCCCCTTGCTGCGAATCTTCTCGCCCGGGGTCGCGCACGCCATGTCGTCGGCCTCGGCCTTCTTGGGGATGCCCATCGGGCCCTTGCCCCTTCCACGGGCCAGGCCCTTGCCTTTTCCTTTGCTTTTCTTTTTCTTCCCCGGCGTGTCACACGTCATGTCTTCAGCGCTCTTCTGGAGCTCGTCGGTCAGGCCGGCGAAGAAAGCTCTGGTCATCGCGTTCATGTTCTCCTCCTATGCTTTGGCAGTGGCCGCTTCCAGGTCCTTGACCAGGCGCTTGGCCTTCTTGGGTTCACGTCCGAATGAGGGGCCGAGCCCGGCGCTCACCCCACCGTATCTCATGGCCTTGCGAAGCTTCCCTTCGTCCATGGCCTTCGAGCTCTTGTGCTCAGCCATGATGCGTCGGATGGGGGCGGCCAGTCTCTTCAAGAGGTACTTGGCTCGACCGGACACGGTCGCTGCCTTCGGGAAGGTGGGGAGCGCCCGGGCCGCCGCGGTCGGATCAGCCACCTTGGGGTTCTTCACCGTGACCTTCGGTCGCCCTTTCGGGTAGGCCTTGCGGAGCTTGGCCAGCGTGGGCGGTCCGGCGATCTTCTTCAGGCCTTTGGGCAGCCCCGTCTTGGGGCTGAGCGCAGGCCGCGTGGGGCTGTCACCCATCTTGCCGCCCGTGATGGTCTTGGTGCCCGTGCCCGTGGTGGTTCGCACAGCGCCGCCACGCAGCTTGTCCTTCTTGGGATAGGCGAAACCGCCGGCAGCGATCGCGCCCCCTCCCAGGGACTGGTACGCAGCCTTGCCGATCTCGTCCAAGAACCCATGCATGAACGCCTTCTTCTCCAACCTTCTCTCCATCTTCTTGAGCGCGGGGTAGTACTCCTTGTGCTCCGTCTGGTGGTCCAGTGTGATCTTTCGAGCGATGAGCGGATTGGGCGTATGTTCCTTCTCCACCTTCACCCCCTCGGCCACCATCTTGGGCGTCACGCCGGAGGGTACCTTCCCCTTCGATTCCCCTTTGTTGATGATGTCCGAGAGAATCCGGTACGCCACCTGCTCCGCCTTGTGCGTGTTGTAGCCCTGACTCTCGGCCCACTCGTGGAACTGATCGTCGGTGGGGTTGGGATGCCTGTCGAGGAACTTGATGACGGCGTCCTGGCTGGGAGCCTTGCCGCCCGTCTCTTCCTCGTCGTTGGCCTTCTTCCCCATGCCCTTGCTCAGGACGTTGCGGCCGAAGCGTTCCAAATATTTATCGCTCAAGATGGACATCGATCACTCCTTATCCAGGAAGTTTAGCTTTCCGGCGAATCTTTCCCAAGAGCTCTTGGCTCCTCTTCTTCTCTTTCCTCGCATGGGCGATGTTGGCCGCTGCCGCACGAGAACCACCCAGGTACTCCTCGGGCTTGCGCTTCATCTTGCCCGTATCCGCTCCGAGCTGCCGGATACGTGTCCGGACGTGTGCGTACTGTTTCCTCGGAGAGCGCATCCCCATGTTCGACGCAGCCTCGGCCATCCTCGCCTTGACGTTCTTGGACGTGGCCTGCTTGTCCAGCTCGTCGACGAGACCGTGAAGGAATGCTTCGTTGTTCATGATTTCCTCTGAATACAGTTGTGACCGTCGAACCACGCACGAAGGTCCTCACCGTCCGCCACGACGGGGGAACGCTCGTCACACGACGTGCAACGATAGATACGTCCGTGCGCACCCTGCTCGACAGCCTCGACCTTGTCTTGGATGTCTGTGTTCATGTGACCCTCTGTTGAACTATGCAAAACGTGTTGCCGGCTACGCCGCGCCCCCGCGCGGGTGGGTTATCGCGGAAGCACGGTCAGCTTGAGGTTGTTGTCCATACGCAGCAGTCCCCGCCTGCCATTGGGTGCCACGAAGAGAACGCCGTCACCTTCGCCGAGCATCTCCACCGCCACTTGGTCGCCTTGGCGCAACACGATCACCTTCTGGCTGGTCTCTGCCGGCGTGGAGGTGTGCGGTACGCGGAAGCGAATGATCTGACTGCTGTTCACGTGGTAGACGCGGACGACGTCCGTATCCACCTCGTCGAAGTAGAGGAGAGCGGTTTCACTCGGATCGAAGGTTGACGGGAAATTCGCGCCGCTGCGCGTAAGGGCGGTGTTGATACTGGCCAGACTCGGTATAGCCACCATCTCTCCCGTGACGGGATCGACGACGGTCACCTCGAGCTGCTTCACGCCCATGAGATAGTTGAAGTCCAGGATCACATCGACGTAGTCGGTGCCCCAGGTGAGGTTGCCGGAGGTGTCTGCGAGGCCGACGATCTGCTCTTTGCCTGTCTCAGCGCTGGCGAACCGGTGGATGTCACCCTCGGTGGGGATCTTTTCGTAGAGACCGTTGACCGGCTCGCCGTCGACCGTGACCTGTCTTGCAAAGGGCATGTGTCAGCCTCACTCGATGATCGGATAGAGGGGGAAAACTTCCCACTCAAGGTCAAGTTTAACGAAACCCGACGAAATGGCACGTCCGGTCACCACCAAACCTTGCGGCGTGGCCGTCAGGGTGATCTGATCCACGTTCTGGGAACGATTCGCTTCGGTTCCCGAGACCTGTCGGGCGATGAGGACGTTGTCCTTGCTCAACCCGACGTGCTTGATCGCACCGAACTGGGCCGCAGCACTCACATCGTCGCCCTCGAGGACCCTGGCCGACGAGATGACCCGTCCCCGCTCGTAGTAGGGGAGCAGCTTGGTGCGTGCGTAGGGGTCGTAGGTGTACGGCAGACGCGAGTACGAGCCCGTGGCCCCCCTTGCATTGCGTACGAAGACCTCGGAGTCACCCGTGGACTGCCGCAGGATGACGATGAGCCCCACGGCGTACACGTTCTCCGTGATGCCGATACTCGATTCGATCAGAAGCGTGCCTTCGGAGGTCGTGGCGCCCTTCTCGTCTCTCTGAATGAGCGTGAAGACGCCCGTTTCGTCCCTGGAGTAGAACCCGATGCCCACGCCGATGGCGTCACGGGAGCTGGCCTTGTAGTCGATGGCGAACGTGATCCTCTGCCCCTGCATCTCAGCGGCCACAGGCACGCGGTACTCGAGATGGTTGACGAATCCAGGGTCACCACCAGCTCCGGACCAGTACAAACAGGTGTCAATGGCATCAGTGATGCCCGCCGAGAGCGCTGCTTCACTGTAGATCGTCCTCCTGATCTGTCTCGAGGCGCCTTCGAACTGGATTTTGGTGAACTGCCATCCGTCCGCAGCGAAGACGTCAGTGCCGGCGTCAATGTCAGCCTCGTCCACGCTCACCGGATAGATGATGTCGGCCGGATTGTCCGAATCGGGCTCGATGTCGTTCTCGTCGTTCCTGCTCCACCACCTGAAGTTGCCGTTGGAGATGAGGTTCGGGATGGAATGGAGCAGATTGGTCACGCCCAGCTCTGCGATCACGCGCTGGTTGAGCGTCTCGGGGTCCAGATTGAGGTACGCACCGTAGCTGAAGATCTTCTGGATGCTGCTCAGCACGAAAGCGTCCTTGGGGATGGTGAACTTGACGTAGAGACGGTTGCCGCCCCCCGCAGGGATGGTGACGATGGTGTTCGGCTGAAAGCCTTGGTTCGTGAACCCCGAATACTTGCTCACCGTCGAGTAGTCGAAGGAGATGTTGGTGACGTCCGTGTCGACGATCATCATGAAGTGCGTGAGCGTGGAGATGGGCGTGTCGCCCAGGAGGTTCTCCGTCACGATGGTCACGTCGGCGTCAGGGTCAGTGGTGCCTGTCCACTCGAAGGTCAGGCTGGTGTCCGCACGGTCGATGTAGGTCCGCAGGAGCGTCTCGTAGCCCGTGGGGCCGTCCACCGTGTCCAAGTCGATGAGGTCGTCGTTCTCGAGCACATCCACGCGCAGGTTCTGGAACACGCTGGTGACGAGCTCCATGTTGCAGCTGGTGCGCTCGAACTGCGGCGTGAGCTGCCTGGCGAAGGGGAATCGCACGTCCTCGAGGCTCGTCAGCTTGGCCGAGCCGCTGACCTTGGTGGCCGTCCCGATGCACAGAGGGAGGGTGTCCGACCCGTAGCCGCCCAGGGTGTCCGGATCGGAGGAGGAGGACACCACGCTGACCTCGCGGTCGTCGGTGATGCCGAAGAGGAAGTACTTGGTCTCCCCCTCGTCCATCGTAGTGTCGTCGAGCTCCTCCGAGTAGCCGCCAAGCCACCGGATGATGGAGGACTTGTCGGCGTTGGGGAAGATGCCCGGGTAGACGAAGATGCGCTTCGTGTTGGCGAAGTCGATCTCGGGCTTGAGAGCCGCCATGTCCACCGGCTGCACGAAGTCAGCCTCCGGGGCCTGGATGACGTCCTCCGGGTCCACACGCACCTGCGCCTGGCCTCCTGTGGCCTGCTGCGGGCGCACGTACACCCATCCGAGCACCACCTGGTACTGGTTCTCGACGGAGGGAATGACCGGGTCCTCGGAGATGCTCTCCTGGTTCTTGCCCTTGATGACCTTGTACTCGGCCGGAACGCTCGTGTCGGGCGTGAACATGTACTCGCACACCACCAGGTCGATCCGGGTCCGCACAGAGTCCGCGGGAAGGATCTTCACCTCGTTGGGCAGGTCCGTGGTCTCTTCGATGATCACGCCCTCGGACGTGACCAAGACGGAACGAGACGACGTGCCTCTGACGATGTCAAGCCTGTCGGGGTAGCCCGCGTTCACCCGGATCTTGAATCCGGAGTACACGCCGGCATGAACCGTCTCGATGAAACGACGGTTGTGAAGCCTCGCCGTGTCCAGGCCGTGATACTTGTGAAGGATGTTCTGCGTCATTTGGATCTCCTTTTGAGCAGGCGCATGAGCCCGTACGCCGCTGCGCTGCCCAAGGCCGCCTTGCCCGCCAGGTCAGCCCGTCTACGGTGGAATCCGCGATGGTAGGTGCCCAGGGCTCGCTCTTTGACGCCCTCGCGCCCCCGAACGTACTTCCAGGCCCTCTCCTCGGGCTCGATGACCTTCTTCTCGTACTCAGGCTTCCAGGCGATCTGCAGGAGGCGGCTGAGGACCCCACCCTGACCTGTGTCCTTCCCCGCCTCGATGTCACGAAGATGGCCAACCTCGTGCTCCACCGTGGCCTTGGCCGCCCTCTCGGGGAGGACCAGGATGTCCGTGGTCCCGACCCGTACGGCCAGCGCGTTGAGGCTGTGCTTGATGATGCCTCGAGCGATCCGCAGGAACTTCTGCTTGCTCTCCGGTGGAATCTTCACTCTCGTCAGGAGTTTCTTCAGGTCCTGCTCGGTGGTCACGATGATGGGCGGCTTGCGCAGCGGCTTCTTCTTGAGCGCCTGAAGCACCCAAGCACGGGACTTCACACGCTCCTTGCCCTTCCCGGCGATGTCATCGAGCGTCATGGTCGGGAAGAGCTTGCCGCGGATCAGGTCGTACGCGGCCAGACCGGCAGCCGCCCCGCCCAAGATGAGCGGGATGGTGCTCGCCTGCAGTGCTGTCTTCTCGATGCTCATCGCTTCTTTTTCTTCTTCCTACGGGGCGACATGGCCCTCGCCGTGAGATAGGTGGCCAAGGGCAGCACTGCCGACCTCGCCGCCGTGGAGAGGAATGCAGGAACCATCTCCGTCAGCCCCGTAGCAAGCATCTGACCTCTCGTCGCACCGAGCCTCTTGAGGTTTCGGAGTCCGCGAATGTGGGCGCCGGCTTCACGGCCCATGTTGGCTATACTGGGTATAGCCGCCAGGCCGGTGCCGATGAGCGCAGCTCGCTGCGCCTCCTCCGGACTGGATGCCTTGGCCGCGCCGTAGATGCCCCCTAGCGCACCGGCCCCGCCCAGGGCGGGAAGCAGCTTCTGTGCGAACCCGCTCTGAGGCCTCTGCTCGGTGTGACCCAGTTCGTGGGCGGTCAGTCCCGGACTCTCACCTGACGGGGGCCATATGATCGTCTTTCCCGAGAGTTGTCCGGCCGTCATATCCTCGACGCCGGTGGGGCGGATGTTGTACGCCGGGTCCTTGGGGTCTCCCGGCTTGAACGTGTGGGACAGGTCAGGCGTTGTGATCTGCGCCCCTTCGGCGAAGTTGCGGCTCCGAATCTTCTTCCACAGGGACTTCTTGGGCCACTTGCGAACGGTTATGCCCCGTCGCTTGGCTTCTTCGATCACCTTCCGGTAGAGACCCTTGTTCTTCGCCGTAGAGGCACGATGAGCGACGATGTCGGCGGCCGTGGCCATGGGCAGCGGCAAGGAAGAGAAGATGACGGCCTTGAGCACGTCGGCCTCGAGCTTTCGGTCGGGGCGCTTCTTCTTCTTCTTTTTCGTGGCGACCTTGATGATCGCGTCGCTGACCTCCAGTCGGAACATCAGCTTCTCCTGATTGCTGGAATGAGACGCCAGCGAACCACCATGTAGAGCAGATTCGTCTTCTCGTACTTCGTGGCCCGACCGGAAACCGGATCGGCGGGCGTGATGAAGTGGGACAGCATGGTGCCGTCCTCGGAGAGAAGCCCCAGCTCGTTGATGGAGTCGCTGTTGCCGTTCTCGGTCTTGAGAACCGCCGTGTAGGTGATCCTCTTGTTGATGGAGTCCGTCTCGACGTGGGCGATGGGGGCGTCGAAGATCGCCTGGCGCATTTGCACCTCATCGTCCTGGGGTGCGAAACGAGCACCCGTGTCGAGACCCGTAGCGGGATTGAGATCACCCCCGGTCCCAACGGAGATCGTGGAGACGATCTTGTCGTCGATGTCTCGAGCGAGCAGGCCCAGGAGGATGTCGATGGCGCTGTCACTGATGTGGTTCGACATGTGAAGCCGCTGGATCACATCCCCGCTCTGGGATGTGAACTCCATCGTCACCTCACCGGCAAGGCTGAGACACATCTTGTCCTGCAGATTCAGATTCATCCCCGCACTCCTACGACCTTGATGAAGAGCTCGCCATTCCGCGGTGTGTTGCCGTCGCCCGTGGCCGAGTCCCACGTCACCGCCCCGCTCGTGAACCTGTCCGTGATGAACACACGGAGTGCGTCCTGGAGGTTTGTGAGCCCCACGTTCCCGATCTCGAGGCGAATCTCGTTGCCCGTGACCAGGTGCGCTCGCACACCCACGTACTGGTTGGAGCCCGTCCGGACCCAACTGCAGGAGATACCGGGCTTGGCTTGCAGGAACCCGGGCGGTGCCCAGAAGATCTCGACAGAGACGATCTCAGACATGCTCTCGAAGGGGGCCAGTTCGATGAGGGAGCCGAGCTGATTGAGGTCATCGATGGAGATCTTGGTGCGGCTGACCGTGATCGGGCTCTCATCGATGGGGTGGGTGTGTGTGCGTCGTGCGGCGATCTCGCCGTCACCGTCGTAGGGACCGGTGCCGAAGCGCACACCGAGCTGCTGCTGGCCCGCCACCTCCCTCACCTCGAGGCTCTGGTGATGTCGGAGCTGGAGTGTCACCTTCTTGGGGTCGGTCAGAGAGTTGTCCCCGGACACAACAGGCACCAGGTAGGGCGAGAGGGCGGAAGCGATCACATTCTGGATGGCCTCCTGCACCACCGCCAGCTTGCCCTCGGGCATGAGGCCGGCACTGCTGCCGGCAGAACCGCCCAGCACCGCGAGGGGGATGGGGTCTGAGCCGGTGGGCATGTGCGTCAGCGCATGGAGACCCACAGCGAGGCCGCCGCCCGGGAAGTTCCAGAGGGCTGCCGTGTTGTAGTTGGTCGTGGCCACACCGCCGCTGCTGATGACCGTGGCGTAGTGGACGTAGCCCACGTCGTCCGGGCCCAGCGTCGGCGGGGGAGGGTCGATCGTCGGGCCGCCCGACTCCGTGATCTCGACTCGGTTGGTTTCGTCCAGGCGCACCACAGGGTTGAACGTCTCGCGCACCACGGTCGAGCCAGTGTCTCGAAGACGATCCCGCGCCTCCACGACATTGACTTGGCGTAGGACGAAGTAGACGCCGATCTGCTTGTCAGCCACGGCCGTGGTGGGCTGCGTGCTCTCCACCTTGAAGACTCGGCCGTTCACCGCAGCGTACTGCTCGGGAACGGAGATCTGCCAGTTCACCCCCACTTCGGTCACCGTAGGAGCGGCATTGGTGAGGAGAACGTCGGAAAGTCCTCCCGTCATGGCCACAGCCAGATCACCGAACGCCTCCTCGGTGAGGAGGTGCTGGGCGTTCATATCCCCTACGGTGGGGATCTGGCCGACCTCGTAGTTCTTCTTTCTCATTGAGAACCCCTACTGTTACGGAGGACCGCCCGCAAACATGACCGAGTACCACGCCTGGGCCGCTTTGTAGTACGTACCCTGCGAGTCCTTCTCCCAGACGATGAATTGAGCCATCCCCGGAGGCATCCCCGGAGGCATGGGAGCGTCCCACCCCACGAAAGTGGCCGCGGGAACGGAGAACTCTGGTGCCGTCGCGATATGCAGGAAGCCAGGTGCGCGAACCCCAACAGGAGCGTGCGGGATGTTCACGGTCCCTGGTGTGAAGAGCGGAGCCATCCCAAGGGAGAACTGGGCCTCATCACCTGGAGGACCACCGACGATCTCTCGGTTGGTCACCACGAATAGGTTGGCTGCACCGAAGCCAGTCAGGTCGAGGGCTAGGCCACCGCCATCCGTGGCGATGAGCATGATCTCGAGATCGTCCAGCTTCTGCTGGTTCTCAGCGCCCTCTTGGTCCCAAGGCTCCCCCACATTGGGGCGATACAGCTTCTTGAACCCATCTGTCACATGGTCGTAAGCCACGAGATTCTCCTATGTTCCCCAGGCCGAACCCCAGCCGATACCCCAACCACCTGTGGTCGATGCCAACTGGATTGACGCCCCCACGGGATTTCCTGCGTCGAGAGCGCCGAGCCCGATTGCCCAGATGTTGGGGAGCATCTCGATCTCGGCCTCGTCCTCGATGAACTCGAAGTCGGCCTCGTCCGAGATCCCCTCGTCCTCGTTCACTTGCGTGAAAGCGATGTACCTGGATGAGGCCGGCTTGGCCGTGTCCAGGAAGTGCTTCACGTCCGTGAGAAAGCCTTCCTGAAGTCCCTCCCAGTGAAACCGCATCAAGATGGTGAACGGCCGAAAGATGGGGAGAAGAACGCCAGAAACGTAGGAGAAGTCCTCCGAATCCAACTGGTCTAGGAACCGGTGTGTGTCGATCCTCCTGGTCTTCCGGGCCGCGATTTCGTACGAGTCGATGGTGGCCGAGGGATAGACGCCGCCCCATCCGTGGATGGTTCCAGGAGCCGCGCCGCCCCATCCGCCAGCACCCCACCCGAGGGCACCCTCGGGCACTTGTAGTGTCACCCGCAGTATAGTCTTATCAACGATTTCCTGTACACGGCCGAAAGAGCGCGATCCGTCGGACCAGCGAACCGTGATGAGGTCGTTACGCCACACCTCGCCCTCGTCTCCCGAGACGAAGTCCTTGGTGGGGTCCACGAATTCCTGGGTTCGGCTGTCGTAGGTAGGGTCCACACCAGAGATTGTGGCGTTGCTCTTGACATCGAACCGCTTGGCGAAGGAGAAGTCCTCGGCGAAGTCCTCGGCCACCACAGGCAGCCAGGGGAAGGTCTCCTCTGACAGCTCGAGGTCCTCGACGTAGGCCGTGAGTGCATGCAGTCGGGGCATCTCCTTGCTCTCACGCAGCCTGTCCGGCACCACGAGGGAGAGATCGTACTCCTGCTCGCCCTCCTTGTCCTGGATGACGGCGTACCTCCGGTCGGATGTGCTCACCGTCCGAACGAGCCGCCCCTGGAGGTCGAGGAACGAGGAGCCCATGATGAGGCACACGAAGTTCTCGAGGGTGTAGCCCTGGCTCCCGCGGTAGTAGGCCGCGAACAGCGCCTGCAAGACACGACTGTACTGTGGGCTGCTGTCCCGCTTGATGTCGAGGATCGATCCGAAGTTGCGCCACGCCGTCTGTTCATCCACCAGGCCGCCGGCAAACCAGGCGTCCTCGATGATAGAGCTGGACATAAGCCGGAATGCGGCGGTCGTGTCGTAGTCCGGTGTGATGGAGAAGCCCACCTCGGGCGCATCCACGGTCGTCTGCCGCGGAATCTGGACGATGCCCGTCTCCGTGTTCGGGTCGACGCCATTCTGCAGATACTGCGCCCCCACCACACGAGACACAGGCATGTCCAGCTCGGTGAAGTCTCCCTCTGACACATCCTGATCTACCCAGGCCTGATAGGGGAGTTCGAGGCGTTCGCCCCACACCTTGACGATGCTGCCGTCCGTGATGGCTGGGTAGACCTGGACGAAGTCTCTCAGCGGCGTGTAGGAGTAGTTGTCCGGATCGTTCTGCAGCACGCCGTCGATGGACAGGTGCAACGGGTACTTCTCGCTGTGGGCCGCGTTGAGCTGGTAGGCGATCTGCCCGTCAGCCGTTTCGTATCGGTCATTCACGTGACGGTGGAGGCGGTTGTCCTCCTCGTCTACGTAGAAGAAGTCGATCTTGGTGCCGGGCGGGAGGTAGTTCGGAACCGGACCGTGCATGAATCGGATGGTGTAGGATTCCTCTCCGGCAAGGAACATATACTGGTCGGGGTGGGCCAGCATCCCGTCAATGTACACCTCGAGCGGGAAATCGGGTAGCTCGAAACCACCGGGATCGATGACCCACGGGCGTGTCCGTGGGACGCTGGCACGATCGGATACGGCGTCAAGTTCAACGTGATACGAGGCGTGGTCATGGTCCTCATGGAACGCCCCCTTGATGAACAGGCGCACGCCGAGCTGGTAGCTGCGGTCGAGCGTCAAGCCCGACGTGGTGATCTCGACCCCCTCGTACACCGAGCCGCTCATGTAGGTGACTCGAGCCGTCTCGGGGTTGACCGCCGTGGAGAGTTCAATCACGTCCGTGAGTCGAGTGAGATCGAAGGTCTGGACCGTCTCGCCGTCCAGCACCCGAACACGAGTATTGGGCGGGAACGACTGGCCTTCGAGGTAGACCCGGTTGGCCTCGAGATGGACCTTCCCGGGCGAAACGTCCACGTTGATCACTCGATGGACCGTTGCAGCGGGCCCCACAGGAACGGGGATGGTGAGCTCGGTCACATCCTGTGTAACCACAATCCGCTGGATGAGTGCCCCGTCCACGACACGGATGACCTCACCCGTGTAGAACTTGCGGGTATCGGCCGTGGAGGCCGACGTGGCTGTGCTAGTGGCGTAGGAGAGCGTCGTCCCTGCTCCGTCGATCTGCGTCTCGTTCGTGATGTCGAGAGAGTCGATCAGGATCTGTACGGAGAGCGGGTTCGTGTACATGTCGAACGAGAACTGCGTCTGAGGCGCCACGAACGTGTGATCGATCCAGAATCGCTGCCGCTGCGCGAAGATCTGGACCGAGGCATCGTCAGGCACAGGCATCGTCAGGACGATGCGACTCCCCCTGGGGTTGACACCCGGCTGCGTGGAGTCCTGCTCTTCCAGAACGGCGAAGTCGCCGGCCTGGCCGTCGAGCTCCTTGCCCTCCACGTAGACCCGGGCCGACGACCCCTCGATGAAGACCCCGGGGTAGAACGTCTTCTGGTTGGTGGTGGCCCGAAAGGAGGTCTTGTAGTGCCTATGGAAGACGCCTGTGTCCTCCCAGTCCTCGATGCGGCGGTAGAGGTGCTCGTGAAAGATGTAGGCTGGAACGGATGCCAAGAACCTGGACGCCTTCAACTGATCGAGCTGCAGCCACTCGTTGTTGCTCGCTCGGAGCAGTCCTTCCCAGAACGTCTGAATCTGGGGGAGATTCTTGTGCTGCTCCCAGAACTTGCCGAGCACCCGCAGAAGCGGTCTGAAGTCGATCTGAACAGGCATTATCCGATCTTCTCCACGGACAGGTCGTCAACCGGGAAGAACGTCTGGTACTTCTCCAACTCGATCCTGTCCTCGCTGGTCGTGGTTTCGAGTTGTCCGGTACCGGTGTCCCTCGTCGCCGTGAGACGCATGGGGTGTTCGATGTCCGTGATGCCGATCACGCCCAGGATGACACTGATCTCCTGAGCACTGATAGACGCGCCTACGCTCTTGGACTGAATGAACCGCTCGAGCACGTCCTTGACCACCGACTCGTCGAGATCCCCTCGGTACTTGAGAGAGATGTCGAGCAGGATCTGGTCGGGAGGGTAAATCTGAATGTCCGCGTTCTTGGTCTCGATCTCCGAGCCGTCCACGAACTCCTGCATGAGCGGGATGTCCCGATTGGAGAGGTAGGTGATCTTGAGGCGCTTGCCGATGAAGAGCGGGTTGCCGTTCTCGTCGTTGCCGAAGATGCGGATGACATCGTTGTCCTGGGTGGTGAACTGGCGTCGGAACTCGGCATCGATCACCACGTACTGCGCGCCGGCCACCAGGGTTCTCTCGACCGCGTCGGCGTTGTCGCCGGCGACCTGCTCGATCTTCAAAACGCCCATGAAGGGGAAGAAGAACGCCTTGTTGTCCTCGAAGAGGGGGAGCCCCGTGGACGGGTCGGCAGGTACGTCCTCCACGATGGGCACCTCGGCAATGCCTGACCCTGTCGTCGTCTCGGACAGGGCCGACACGATCACCGTCTCCTCGATGTTGGCAGAACTGTCCACGTATACGTCGATCTTGCCGCCCACGTGAAAGCGATTGGTGGAGACGGGGCCCAGGATGGTGTAGCTGTACTTCTCGGCGTCGGCAACAGGGTCGAACGAGCCGAGGTTGGGGTCGCGGAAGGGGCGGTCAAGCCGGCACACCTTCACAGGAACTCCGTTGGGCTCCACGGGGACGGACTCGACCCGGGTGACGAAGTAGTCGCCCTCATCAGGATCGTTGGGGACGCCCTCGGCCTGGAACATGCGGACACGGTAGTTCGGCTGCACGGAGATGATCTGCTCGACCTGACCGTCGAGGGTCACCTGCATGGCGTTGTAGTCGATCCCCGTGAGGTCTCGAACTGCAGCCACCGTCCCGCCCACAGGGGAGACGACTACGTTGCCGAACTCGTCGAACCAGTTCACGTCGCCGTTCTCGTCCAGGGGAAGATTGTACTTCTGCGAGTAAGAGAAGGGGATCATCTCCTGGATGGAGACGACGGCATCGATCACATCCCGGCTCATGTCCACATCGCCTGCGCCTATCACCTGGACCGACCGCACCGAATCGAAGTTCGCTCGGAGCTCCTTGCTGATGGCGCGGGACTTCACCAGGTCGTTGTTGGTGATGGAGTCCTTGATGGAAATGACCACGTCCGTATTGGTGTCGTCGGCCTTGGCCGTGGAGAAGGCGAGCTGGTTGAGGCAGCGGGTGGCGCCCTGGATGTTGGCGAACTGGTTCACCTGCTCAGCAGAGGCGCTGTACTGTTCACCCACGTCCTGGGCCACCACGGCCACATCGGCGTAGTATTCACCGGTGTCCGGAATCTCGTTGAGCTGGAGCTCCTCAGCTGTCAGCGTGACGGAGGAGATTGGATTGTACCTGTGGTTGTCGTCGTCGAAGAAAACCGCGCTCTGATCGATGCTGACCGGCTGCACGTCGTCGAAGAAGACGCGCACCGTGCCGAACGCGCGCTCGCCCTCCCGACGCTCCACAAAGAAGTTGGCCGCCAGCCGGTCCATCTCCTCTTCCAGCATCGTCTGATAGTTGAGGATCGACATGTTCCGCTTGAGCACGTTGAGCTCGTCACGGAACTGCTGAAAGATGAAACTCGCCGGCATGACGAGGACGTCGCCGAAGGCGCTGCCCTGACCAGCCGGGAACTGCGGGTATCTCTCCTTCAGAAGCTGCCGAAGGAAAGAGGCCACAGGAAGGGCATATCTGTCCGGATCACGGAGTAGGGACACGCGATTCCTCCTACCAGAAACTACTCTGAAGTATGGGTCTCCATGTGTTTCTATCAAACATTAAGATTTTTCTACTTGTCTTTATTACTTTATAACTTTACGATTTCCTGTGTCCAACAAAGAATTAAGGAGACGTCGAAGATGGAAGATCCAATGAAGGAGGAGAAGCAGGCCCTGAAGGGTAACAGGGCGACCACCATCCGGAATTGCGCCCGGTGCGGCCAGGAACACGAACTCGAGTTCACCGTGCTCGAGGGCGACCCCATCGAAACCGTCGAGGGCGACTACACCCACTGGGCAATGTGCCCCGTCACCAACCAGCCCCTCATGATGATTCGGAATGCGATGCTGGTGGACCGGGGTCTCCTGGACCTCTTCAAGGAGGTGGCACGGGGAGACATCGAGGTGTCGCGGCTCCTGTCCAAGGTGATGAAGAGACGAGTACGCACCGTGGAGATCCCCGAGCAGATCGGCGATCTTGACCAACCCATGCAGGTAGTGGGCTACGAGACTATGGGCGAGCGCCTGGCATTCATTCTCATGGGGAACGGCGACAGCCTGAAGCTCTTCCTCGACACCAAGACGTTCAAGGACGTGCTGGTGAGGGCCAAGGCGAGCTCCGACGAGGGCATGCGTGAGCTCCTGGCCGTGCTCCCCGACGACGAGCAGGAGCACCTCGAGGCGCCCAAGACCGTGCGCGAGATCCTTCTCGACTTGGTCGACGCCACGTCCAGCGTCCTCTACAAGCTGGACGACATGAAGAATCCTATCGTGGTGGGAACGATGGACGAGCCTGTCGAGGCCACCAGTTTCGCCAAGTGCGAGAAAGATTCGGTCCTGGAGTTCAGAGTCGGCGGCCACTTCCTGACCATCACGGTCGACAACGACTCGCTCACGAAGGTCGTCCTGGACCACATCAAAAGATAGTCGAGTGTCCAGCTTTTAGGAGAGACGTATGGACGCCAATGAGATCCGAAAGATCGTAAACGAGGTGAATCCTCCGACAAAGGGAAAGACCGGGAGCCTGACGCTCACGGCAGATTTGTCCGGAGAGATCGCCCAGGTGACGCCGTTCTGGTCGGCGCTCCTGCGAAACAGGGACATCAGAGACTCGGAAGGAGGGGACGAGTACATCACCGGCCTCATCGAGGCTTTCGCCCGCATCTACGTGGCCCTCAAGACCAGGAACCTCCACGGCATGCTAGCCCCGCTCGACCTCGACACCCTCTACAGCCTGGACACCAATCTTCAACAAAACGACATGGGTCTCGCAGACGAATACCCGGCCCTGGAGATGGTGAACGTGAAAGAAATGGGCGCATACGGGGCAGGAGTCCTCATGGCCTACGCCCTGTTCGAGACGGCACTAGCCGTGAAAGACTCGACCGCCCCGGGCACAGCTCCCGACGCACAGAGCCTGGCCGACGACCTCCTGGCCGGCCTTCCCGAAGATGAGACATCGAATGAGAAAACCGTTTCCTCCGCAAACACCGACCCCAACATCGGACAGAGAATCGAGATCGGCTCGACCCCGCTCGTGCAACTCCAGCCCGGCAGTGCGAGCCGCACTGACGGCTTCTCCCAAGCCACATCTTCGGACTGGTCTCCTCACGCGAAGTTGACCCCGGCAAAAGCGCCCCTGGTAACCATCGGAATCTTCAGAACGCAAGACGGCCTCGAACTTCGCGGGAGTCTCCCGCAGACCATGTTGGAAATGTCTGAGGCCTACAGCGCGATCCGGTCGATCTTCGGAGCCGTCAATCCTGGCATCCGCCTGGGCGACAACGGCCTGGAGTTCTACGTCGAGTTCGTCCAGTCGCAGAGGGGAGGCCGCCCGTGAAAAAACCGGAACACACGCAGCTGAACGCGCTCATCCCCACACCCATGCACAAGGAACTCAAGAAGCAGGCCGCAGAGGAGGGGCGCACGATGGCTGACATCCTCAAGGATGCTCTCGAGGCGTACATGAAGAAAGTGCGGAGGAAAAGGTAGGGCGTTTGTGTTATAAGACTAATGCTCGACGAAGGTACCTCGTCGGGAAGCCGAACCCGTGCGCAGCATAGGCGGGAGCCGTTGACGTGGCTCGAGCACAACTTCCGTGGTGGGCAACGCCGCACCAGAAGAGCTCGGCTGTAAGGAGGCGCCAGTGAGATACCGCCCTCGGGTTCGGCGGGCCTACCTCTGAAGGAGCGCAAACGCGCTCCTTTTTTATCGCCCAAACCCCGACGAAAATGTGGCAGAAGATAATTGCACACCCGTTAGGAGGGTAATCATGCGTTTTATAGTCAGGCGCAGAGAGATATGGACGCAAGAGGTCGAGGTGGACGCCGAAACCGAAACCGAAGCATTGCTGAAAGTCCTCGTCGGGGAGGGGGAGATCAGAGAAGATCCGAGGTTCAGACACCTCACGGACATCGCATCTTGGGAGATCAAGAAATCCGAGTAGTCCTTTTGACATAGCGGCCGTGGTGGCCGCACAGGGAAAGGAGCGTCGAATGATAACGCTCCAGAAGGTGATTGAGATCGGGCACCAATTCCCGATCTCACAGGACCCTGACTTCCGGCAAGAAGCCCATTTGATCCGTCTCATGACCCAGACGGAGAGGGGTGCCAGGAAGGCTTGGAAGGAAGCCTGCCGTCGCTACGGGTTTTCCGACCAAGGGGTTCAGCCCATCGAAGAGGAGACCGAAGAACTTCGCACCTTCGGGCGACAGAAATTCTTCAAGCCGGCCACCTACCGGCGAAAGAAGTTCTGGGCCCAGGTGGACTCGGTCCTTCTACCAGAGGAAAAGCGCATCCTCTGGAGATGGGCGCGCCAGGATGGGGAGCCGATCACGCCTGCTGTCCAGGCCGTGATCGATACGGTCATCGCAATGACCATGCCTCTCTGAACGGCTCCAGCGCTGGAACCGTGGTCATACTCCGTATGGCCCGGTTCTCTTTTACGTCGGCCGCGCGTCGATGGTCGTGGTGCCGATCAGCGTGGCGAGGGCGGCGTACCCAATCACAGACGTGAAGCTGATCGTGCAGCCATTCTCGTTGACGCCGCCACCACCGAAGCCCACGACCGTGTCGCCCGGAGGATCGGCAGAGAGCGCCGTGGAGATGTCGCCCACCACGACGGTGCGCCAGAAGGGAATCGCGTACTGCAGGGAGAGGGAGCCGCCATTGTTCCCGGCCACCCAGACGACGTTCTCCCAGGGAATGTTCTGATACATCGACGCGATGGCGTGGCGATCGTCCACAGCCTCTCTAGCGATGAAGTCGAGGTCGGTGAAACCGGCACCGATGACCGCGGTGCACGCGTCCACGTACACGTTGTCCATGGCTGTGAACCTCAGCCCGATCTCGAGCGTAGTCTCGGGAGAGGCAAGGGTGGTCGTGACCGTGAGCACCTCGTCCGCGCCGCCCCCGGAGTGGGTGTCGCCGAGGGTATCGCCGGCCGAGGTCTTGATGTAGACCTGAACACCAGAGTTCGCCCGAACCGAGAACCTGGCCGACACCTTGCGGCCACTGTACAGTTCGGGGGAGATCACCGGCTGGTAGAAGTCCATCACCTTCACGCCGCCGCCCAGGGCCGTCACGTTCACCCGAGCGTTGTTGGCCCCGACGATAGGGACGACTGCGGCAAAGGTCACCGATGCCGAATTCATCCCCGATCCGTCGTTGTCGCGCATGGCCCACCCAGGCATGCAGGGAACCGTGGTCCCCGAGGCGACGTACGGACCACCGCCCGCCGGGTCGTAGATGAAGGAGCCGTTCACCAAGATGTTGCGGAGGGCCGATCCCTTGAGATCCCCGAGGAGAACGTCCGCGGCCTGGTTGTAATCCTTCTGCTCGTCGCCGATACCCGTCCCCACGCTCGAGTACGCCTGGTTGAGGATGATGGACTCTTCGGCGTGGTAGGGTAGCACCGATCCGCTCGCATCCCTGTGAGCGATGGTGATCTTGGGTCCCAGGAAGAACGAGGACGTGGTCTGCATCGTGACTCCGTCGCCCTCGATGTAGAGCGTGTCGTCGGTACCAGCGTTCTGGATGCCGCCGCCGTCGCCGATCACGTGACCGAAGTAGCCGCTCCCGGGGTTGGCAAAGATGAGCTCCCAGTCGCCCACGTCCAGGTTGAGCTGATAGATCGCGTTCTCGTAGCGTGCCTGGACGGTGGCCCCGTCGAGCACGGTGTCGTAGGCCCCGTTGAACACGAAGTTCCCACTCCCCGGGTCCTGGTTGACGAGCTGAATGTTGGGGGAGCTGGTGGTGCAGACGCGTGTATTCGCGTCCGTCGGCGTTCTGCCCGGCGCGTCGTCGTTGAGCCACACCAGGTGGACCGTCTGGCCCGTGCCCGTCTGCTCGCGAATGGCGTAGACGGCGTTTCCGAGCTGCACGGCGTTGGGCGGGTCGATCAGGTCCGTGGCGCTGTTGATGGCCGCCACGAGATTGGCCGCCGTGATGGCCGCCGTACCACCCACCTGGCACTGGTTGTCCCCGGGCACCGTGGGGCCGGCGATGAACGTGATCGTGGCACCGCCCAGGACCAGTGTCTGCGGAGGAACGACGTTGGCCGAGAAGTAGAGGGTCTGCGTGGCGCGCATGAATGTGGGCTTGAGAGCCCCGTTGGCCACCCCTACGCCGGCGTAGGCCGTGGGATAGCGCCACCTCAGCCCGAGAGCGACGGCATCCTGCAGCTGCTGAAGGTTGACGGCGTCGTTGGGGTTGGTGCCGCTGCCCATCCCGGTGACCTTGAAGCCGGCCATGGCCAGGTCGCCTGACATGGGTACAGAGCCGTCGTGCTTCAGGTAACCCCCTGCAGCCAGGTCGATGTTGTCGAGGGCATCCTTGACACTCGCCCCGACAACGGTGCTGGTGTTGGGGACGTCGTCGTCGTCGAAGCCCACGTGCGTGCCCAGGACCTGTCCGGCTCCGATCATGCCAGAGAGGATTCCTCCGCTCTTGACGAAGAGCCCGGAGGCACCCACGTCGAGGCCGCCCACGGGGTCCGGAAAGATCTGGATTCTGTATTGCGAGTCGAGCGTGAGGCCTTTGTTCGGGGCCAGAACGTCGATCATGGCGCCGGGCAACTTGTTACCCACGTGCAGTCCTCCTACAGGGTTGTCATCGTATGAAGGATAGGCTGCTCAGAGGACAGAGCAATCAGTGGCCCGGCGTGGTGATGGTGTTTCCAGCGTTGGCCGGCTGTTTCTGCTGTCGAGCCCGCATGATGTCGGCGAAGCCACCCAGGTTGCTGGCGATGTTGAGGCCCCTGCTCGCCTTTCCCACGAGTCCCGGGACACCTCCCTTGGACCCCACACTCATGGCCTTCCCGGCCGCACGACCGCCTGCGCTCAGCAGCTTCGGACCCACTCGCTTGGCCACGTTGCCGATGAGGGAGACGGCCGCCCTTGACGCCAAGGCTCGGCCGGCCATAGCGGCCAGAGGGGCGAGGAAGGCGATCCCGTTCTTCTCCATCTCGTCTGCGAATCCGCGAAGGAAGGCTGTGTTGTCCATCATGCCGCCGAGAAAACGAACCTGGTTCCTGCCACCGACTTGAGTTCGAGATCCACGAACCACTTGTTGGCCCAGTAGATATTCCGCATCCTTACGTCCAAGAGCCGCTCCGAGTCCTTCAGGCTCACGTCGTCCGCCTGAAACTGAAGGATGTGGCCCTTGGCCGTGTCCAACGCCCGACTGGCGTTGGCTGCGACCGTGCCCTCGTCGTCCACCACAGCATTGCGCAGCGCAGAAACGAAGCCGGATCCCCTGCCGAGCGAGGGCAGAGGATCCGACATGAGCTCGATCACCAGGGTCTGGAGGAGCTGGGCCATGCCGCTCAGCTTGCGCGGAGAAGGTCCGAAGGTGAAGGTGATCAGCCCATCATCCGGGTCACGAACGATGGCTCCGAGGTCCATAGATCACTTCTTCTTTTTCTTGTCCTTCTTCTTGCCGGAGACCGCTCCCGCCGCCATCCTGGCGCCGATGCTCGCGATTCCTGTAGCGAGGCCAGCCTTGGCGGCCCCGCGTCCGAGACGAGCGGCAGCCTTGGTCTTCCGCTTCCCGAGCTGCTTCTTGGCGTGGGGCTCGTTGACGTCCTTCTTCATCCGGCGTGCCTTCAGGAGACCCGCCACACCCTTGCGGATGTCCCTGGCCCCCGTGCGCCGGCTCAGGGTCTTGTAGATGGAACGGGCCTTCTCGCGGATCATCCCCGACGAGCCACGAGCGGCCTCCTTCTCGAGAGCCTCCCGCTCCTCGGCGACGATGTGGCCGTATTCCATGGCGAGAGCCTCGAGCATGGAGCTGGCGACCTTCTCTTCGCCCTCCTCGTCGTCGAGGAGCCCCAGGTTCTCCAGGGCCTGCTCGAGAACGGGCATCTCCACGTCCTCTTCGCCGTCCTCCTCGAGCAGACCGAGGTTCTCCATCGCCTGCTTGAGGACCGGCATCTCCACCCCTTCCTCCTCTTCCTCGAGGAGGCCCAGATTGGCGAGAGCCTTGTCGAGGACGGGTGTCTCCTCGGCAGCGACCTTCTCCTCGCCGTCCATGGCTGCGTCGAAGCCGGCCATGAAGAGTTCTTCGAAGTTGGGCATGACTTTTCCCCTTCTATAGAAACGACGTCATTCTGCACCCGAGTGTATGGGGCGCCGTATTTTTGTCAATTATTTAGCCGCGCAGGAGACGGGCTTGGTCTGGGTGAACTTGAGGATCGCGCTCTCCGCCTGGGCCTGGAAGTCAGAGAACTTGCCGAGCGCCTCGTTGAGCTTGCTGCTGATGAGAAGGGCCCGTTGGGTAACCACGTTGACGTCCGAAAGACCGACCTGCACCCTTCGGACGGTATTCATGAGCTTGTTGTTCGTGGGCAGGCGCTTCTCCTTGACGTCCCGTATGTGGTTGTCCGCGGCCTTGGTCGTGAGTTTCCGAAACAGCTTGTCGGCACGCACACGGGCCCGCAGCTCGTTGTAGACCTCGAGCATCTCCCGATAGTCCTTGGTCTGGTTGTTCTTGATCCACTTGAGGAGCTTGGCCGTCTGCTCGAGGGCTTCCTCGTCCTTCGTCGTCCGACGAGGGCCGCTCTTGAAGAAGTTCGTGATGTCACCCCACTCCAGATCCTGGACCATCTTGTGGAGGTCCTTGGACTGGAGGAACGAGACCAGGCTGCCCACCACCGTGATGGCCTCGGTGAGCCCGTCACCGAAGCTGCCCTTGAACCCCGCAAGCATCGATTCGATGCTCTCCACGCTCTCACGCTGCTTCTCGATCTCCACCTTGATCGCAAAGGCCAGAGTCTCGAGACGGTCAGCGTTGTCGACCGGCTTGAAGATGGCTGAACGAAGCTCCTGGGAGAAACTCTCGATCAGACCCACCAGGGCCGTGAAGTCGTTGGCGCTGTTGAGCTCGTCCTCGTTGTCCGACATCTCGGTGGAGAGCGTCGTGGCCGACGCGCCGACCCCTATGGTCTTCGAGAGACCGTCTACTCCGCCCATGAATGCCAAAAGGGCCTTCAGCTCAACGTACCACTGCTTCTCCTTGATGTAGAAGGCGCTTGCGAGCCCTCGCTGCAGTAGCTTCTCCATCTCACCGATGATGGCCTTGAGGAGACACTGGATCTGGTTGACCGCAGGTCCGTAGAGATTGTCGAACTTGGCGCTGGCAGAGAAGTTGGTGGGGAAACTGGCGATGTTGCTGTAGATCTTCTCGATGAGAGCCTGCCGGCACAGGAGCACCTGGATATGCGTGCTGAGTCCGGAAAGGCCCATCACGATCTTGAGCTGCTTGTGTCCTGGGAACTCGTCAAGCTCCGTGTCGATGAGGATGGACGCCGCAGCGTCGATGTTCCCCTCGGCCCGATCCCACACGGTGGCCTGGAAGTTCCCGCCACCAAGGAGGATTCTCGAGACGTCGGACAGGTCGTCATCAGCGGACTTGAGCTTGGCCAGAGCCCGAATCACCACGCTCCTGTGGTCGAAGGCGTAGTCGTCGAGATCCAGCGTCAGAGCGATCTCGAGGAGGTTGTCGACCTTGGACTCGATGTTGTTGAGCAGCGTGACCTTGTCCGTCAGAAGAGTGGTGAGCGCCTCGGCCGGCAACGTCATGAGGTAGGCCACGAGGTCCGTGTAGAGGCTCCCCAGGCCCGCGACGGTCTGGTGTGCTGCAGAGACCGCCCCCAACTCCCCGCTGAGGGACCCCGTGACGAGCTGAGCGATTCCGGTGACAGTAGCCCCGATCAGCGATCTCGAGCACTCCGTGGGACCGTTCTTCTGCTTGCCAAAGCGGGAGAGGCCCTTGGTGGCCGTAGGAAATCCGGCCCCAAGGTCGGCAATCACGGACGGTCCGGAGAAGCCGGTGGGTGCGCTGGAGCTGGCGAAGGCAGCAAGAGAGGATTCGGGGTCGAACTGGCCGCTGAGCATCCCCTTGAGCGTGTCCTTGGCCAGGCTGGCGGCCTGGGTGTCCCCCGGGAACGCCTTGTCGATGGCACCCCCCAGAGCAGCCTGGGGGTCCTTGAGGAACTGCTCCCAGAAGGCGCCGGCCTCGGATCTTCGCTGAGTCGCCGCCGAGATCTTCAGCTCGGCCTCGGCCTTGATCTGGTCCTCATTGACGATCTGGACGATCTGCTGGAAGAGCTGCGTAGCGATCTGCTGCGCCTCTGGTTGTGAGATGTCCTTCTCGCTGAGGGACTCCTCGACCCAGGCGCCGAAGCCCCCGGCTTGGACTTGAGGTAGGGTGTCAGCCATTACAGCACCGAGAGAAGAGACTCAGCCACCGGATCCGTGAGGGACGACTCGAGGATCACCTCGTCGATGATCTCACGCCAGCCTCGGTTCGGCTCTTCCTCTTTTCGGCGCTTGACCTCGCGGATCTGGCCCGGCTTCATGAACTTCGGAAACGAGATACCCGCCGGGACCCCGGACAAGTATTGTGTTCGTCTCGAGAGATACCTGGCGCCCATCCGCGTCATCCTATTGGTGTGGGGACCGGGGTCTGCATGGGGGTCGGCGCTCCGGACGCTGCCGTGGTCGCGCCCATGGGCTTGGGCTTCTTCTGACGAAGCATCCCGCCCACTGGCGGCGGGGTCATGGCGGCCGTCGGCCCCTGGCCGATGCCCATGCTCATGCCCTGCTTCTGCAGTTCGTCGAAGAATCCGCGGATGAAGGCTTTACCGTTCATGGGGCAGACGCCTGTCAGACTCCTCAGCCACACCACGGCCGAAGCCCTGGGCAAGAGCCTTGGCACCAAGGTAGACAGGAACGCCGCCGAGGAGCATCCAAGGAGCCGCAGCTCCCGCGGCCCGCCAGCCAGCCCTTCCGACCCCCTTCGCGGCCTTGCCAGCACCACTCTTGAGGGCCTTGGTGACCTTGCCCCCGCGCTTCTCGAGCTCGTCCGTGAATCCGTAGATGAAGGAGACTGAGTCCATTATTCCTCGTATTCCGAGTCGCCCGCGTCTTCCTGGTCCCCTTCGTCGTCGTACTCCTCGGATTCGGCCTGGTCCTCGAAGTCCTGCTCTTCTTCGACATCTTCCTCGGGGCCTTCGTACTCTTCCTCGTCGTCCCCGCCGTCGTCGTCAGGCTCTTCGTATTCCGGTTCTTCGTCCTCGGAGTCGTCCTCCTCGGGGCCCTCTTCGTACTCTTCGGGCTCCTCTTCCTCGTACTGTACCTCGTCCTCGTCCTCGGGCCTGGGGTTCCACCGATCTTCCATTTTCGACGTCTCCTATTGAGAAGATTGCCCCGAGGACCCCAGCCAAGATCCGGAGCCCTCGGGGCGAACCATGGCTTATGTCTCGATGAAGTTGGTGGGGATCCCCGGCACCATCTGGGCGGCGATGATGACCTCCAGGTCCATGTCGGTCTCGGTCACCACAGCGTCCCTCTTCACCCAGAGGCTCACGCCGCCCTTGTCGAGGCCCACGATGGGCGTGACGGGCTGGCCCTTGCCGATGCCCGAAGAGTTCTGGATGTCAGCGACGCTGTCGTCCATCACGATCGGGTTGATCAGCAGGTCGTCGGCGGCGGTCGCGGTGTTGTCGCCCTTGCGGAGCTGGAACTCCACCACACCGCCGGCGCCGGGCGTGTTCATGAGAGCACGCAGGCGGCAGCAGAGGATCTTGACGGCATTGGAGAAGCGGACCTCTCCGTTGCCGAAGAGGGGCTCGGCGATCATGGTCGCCACGGCGGGCGGCAGATCGACGAAGGTCCAGGTGTCGATGACGGGGACCGTGAGGTCGTAGCCCACCAGGAAGCGCGTCTCCTGCATGGCGCCTGCGACGGCGTCGAGAATTTCGGTGTTCTCTCCGGCCGAGAGATTGTCCATGAAGCCGCGCGATGTTCCTCGGTTCATGCCGAGGTTGTCGGTCTTCACCATTCCGGGTCGATTTCCTACGCCCATTGATCTCCTCCTAAAAATAGGTCAAACGGGCAAATGAAGTAACAGAAGTAGTCTACGCCCAGAGGCCCACCTGTCAATCGTCTTGGACCTTCGGGACGGGAATCTCTTCGAAGAGGTCGGGATTGGCCTCGATGAATTTCTGGATGTCCTCCGGTGACGTGGTGTCCCTGTTCATCTTCGCCAGGTCCGGGTTGCCGGGAAAGATGCCCTTCAGGTACATGAGCACCAGCTCGGAGCAGATGATGCCGCCCCGAAACGGGTTGTTGGCCTTGCGTAGCGTGATCTTGTACCAGACCCAGACGAGGACGAAGCCGATGAGCTGCGCGTACCCGTAGATGACGCCCAACCGGGCGAAGACGCGGCGAATG
>Ga0180434_10000652_pt1 | contig 50618 bp, 50 predicted proteins | sample SS_ome_7_FD_132453 | JGI IMG/M metagenome (GOLD analysis project Ga0180434, IMG submission 132453) | Hypersaline lake sediment archaeal communities from the Salton Sea, California, USA - SS_1_D_2 metaG | ecosystem: Environmental > Aquatic > Non-marine Saline and Alkaline > Hypersaline >... | reverse complement strand
CGCCGGCAAGCGCAAACAGATCGACCCCAACGGCAAACTGTGGCACAGCGTTCTGGACGCCACCGGCCAACCGGTGCTGAAAAACCGAGGGTGAAAGATCAAGAAAATCGCTGCCCCTTTGTTTGGAACTGCATTCAGTGTTCAGGTTTCAGGTGTCAGGTTTCAGGTGTCAGGTGGCGGCCGTTCGGTTTTTGATGAATCGTCATTCCGGCGCCCGCCGGAATGACGGTTCGTCGACAAAAACGAACCCAACGATCTCAACGATCCCAACGATCCCAACGATCCCAACATAATTTCATGCAAGCATCCGGCAACCAGCAGCCAGCATCTGTTCCTCCATCGCCGGCCTGGATTTAAAGCAAGGGTCACGGCCGCTGCCGTTCCACGAAGCCTCCGCGCGAAATCTGCAGCAGGTAAAGTCCTTTGATGGCATCTCCCTTGTAGTCAAAGGATGTGCGGCCGGTGGCCCCCTGAAAATGGACCAGATTGAGAATGGCGTCTTTGATGTGGCTGCGGAAACGGATGCCGGGGCGGCCGATCATTTCAAACAATAGCGCCGCGCTGTCAAAGGTGACCGCTTCCACAAAACCCGGGGCCGAAGCAAAGGCTTTTTCGAAATTCTCGACAAAGGTGCGGGCCGGGCTGCCGGCGCTTTGGGCGTAGAATCCGTCCGGAACAAGGGCTCCCTGGATATATTTGCGGGACATGTCGATCAGCTCCGCTGAATGCCAAAGGTTGGTTCCCAGCAGGGTTATCCCTTCAACGTCGAAAAAGGCCAGCTGGGGAATGATCAGACCTGCTTTTTTGGGGGCGTCCGGAATAAAGACAGCCGCGAAGTCCACAATCGGTTCCGGGTCTTTGGACGGTGGTTCCCGGGGAACGGGCGCCAGCGGCGGCGGCGGGTTTTCCGGCGGCGTGATGCGGTGGGTCGCGACCAGTTCGGCGAAAGCCTGCTCGAAAAGAAAATCCGAAATGAAGCGGATAAACGTGTGTTCGGCCGCCGAAGGAAGGGGCGGCAGATGAAAATCCGCATCAATGCCCGCGGGAATGTCGTGAAAAAGCCCCACCAGCTTTTGGATGGGCACTGCAAAATCCGTCTGTGCGGGGTCGTAGGCGGCTACGGCGGCGATTTCTCCCTGGCGGCGCAGAATTTCATCCCAGAATAGATTCAAAAAAGTGGTGCCGTAGTTTTCGTCGGGATAAAGAACGGCAAACCGGTCCAGTCCCAGCCGTCCGACGGCGAAATCGGCCAGGGCCGCGACTTGCATTTCCGGCGTGATAAAATTTCGAAAGACAAAATCCCCGATATCCGTGATGTGGTCCTTCTGGGTGAAGGTGATGATGGGAATGCCCCTGCTTTGTGCTTCCAGGGCCGCCGCTTCGGCTGTGATGATCGGGCCGAGGATGGCGGCCGCTTTTTGCCGGTCCATTTCCCGAACCGCTTCCACGGCCTGAAGCGCATCGCCGGCGGTGTCCTTGACGATCAGCTCGATGTCCGCGAACGGCAGGGCGGCGTGGTAGCGGTTGAAGGCCAGCTCAATACCGCGCAGGGCCCGCTCGCCATAAACACGGTAGGGCCCGGAAAGGGGCAAAAGACAACCCACGGTATAGGGGCTCGCCAGGGCGCCTTTGTAAATTTCGGCCAGCAGATCGACCGCCGGGCCGGCGAGTTCGTGCTGCGGGTAATTGAGACTGATGTCACTGAGCACTTCAACGGCACGGTCTACGCGGCCGGCATCCAGACTGATGCGGGCCATGCGGTACAACAGGTATCCCCGAAGCAACGGATCCCGGATGCGGCGAAGCAGATGGTCGATATGTACGGATTTCATCGATTCGAGCGCGCCTTTCAATTGCTGCAAGGCACGGTTTCGCGCCTCTCCGGTGGTGCCGTCATAGACCAGGCTGAAAAAATAAAAGGCGTCGGCGGGCGAATCCGAACCCTGGTAGGCACGCCCCAGCTGGCGGTATTTTTCCAGGAGTTGGTCGTCGGAAAGGCGATCCGCTGGTATTTCGAAGGAAAACCGGATGGCTTCCTCGTAGCGGCCGGTGGTGTTGTAGATATCGAGCAGGCCGAGCATGGCTTCCACCGCCAGAGGACTGCGGGGAAAGGCCGCCAGCAGCTTTTCGTAAGCGGCCTGTGCTTCCGCGTGTTCAGCCAGGCGGTTGTGAACCGCCGCGATTTTAAGCCAGATCATATCGGTCAGCGCGCCGTCGGGGAACAGCGCCGCACAACGCCGGTAGAGCCAGAGGGCATCCCGGTACCGCCCCTGATCATGCAGTGCTTCGGCTTTCGAGAAGCATTCTTTTTCGGTGCCGGTGATCACTGCCGGGGGAGGGAGCGGCTTTTGCAGCGGTGCAATCGGCTGCTTCGGCGCGCATGCCCCCAGAAAAAAAACGGCGCCGGCTACAAAAAAAATAAAGGACTTGTTTTTCATGCGCATTGCGGGATGAAGGTTTTCAGTCGGTTGCTGCATCTGCGGCCTGAAGCCGGGTCCAGTATATATCACAATATCGCAGCGGCGGTAAGGAAAAGATTGACAAAACAAAACGCCAACGGGCATCATAATGGCAGCTGTGATCACCACAGCCAATGACGGCAGGGCCGCTATTGCAACACACGCGTTGTCATGACATCAAAAGGAGGTACACATGACCAGCAAAACATCAGCGGCGGATTTTGAAAATGCATTGAAAGTGGGACGTCCGCCCAACGTCACCAGACTGTTTCCCAACTCCAGAGCGCTTATCGTCAGCGGAAAATTTATCGACCGGGCCATGCTGGCCAAGGGAGGGGCGATCGCCATGGCCGCCAACGGCCGAAACCATTTTGTCATTCGGGGGGCATTGCAGGCCGCTCAAAAGGCCAACGCCTGCATCATCATCGAAATCGCCCGTTCCGAAGGAGGTGCATCCGCTTACTGCGCCGTGAATTATTGGAACATTGCGCGCCAGGTGGACCAGGTGTGCAACGAACTGAGCATTACGGTTCCGGTGGCCATTCACGCGGATCACTACGGCATCAAGAAAAAGGAAGATGTGGCCGAAGCGCTCGAAGAAATACCGACGCTGTTCGAAGCCGGTCTGACATCCATTGCCATCGATGCTTCTCATCTGCCGGATGATGAAAACCTGATGGCCAACATCGATCTGAACCCGGTGGTGCCGTCATGGGCCGGTCTTGAAACGGAAGTCGGTGAAATCAAAGGCAAGGAAGGTTTGTCCACGCCGGAGGAAGCCTTGTTTTTAATCCAGGGGCTCAATGCCATGGATATTTTTCCGGACTGGATCGCCTTGAACAACGGCACCACGCACGGGATCGAGGCGAGTGGACAGGGGATACAGGTGGATCTGACGCGTCGCATTCACGAGGCCCTGGCGCCTTACAAGGTCTCCGGCGCACAGCACGGCACCTCCGGCAACAGCTCGGACCGGTTGCGTGAAATCGCCGGGCAGACCCGGACCACCAAGGCCAACGTCGCCACGGCGCTGCAGATGATTTCATGGGGCCTGCGCGTCAACGACTACGGGAATGCCATCGTCGACGACAACGGCGATTTCATCAAGGTTGAAAACGAAGGGGTCACCGAAGCCGTGTGGGAGAAAATGAAAGCCTATGCGGCGGAAAAAGGACTCAAGGGCGGGAACTATAAAAAATTGAATCTGCCTTTCGAGAACCGCTTTTTGGGGCTTCCGCAGGCGGTTCGCGACCGCATGATCCGCCGGGTGGAGCGCTTTGCCTACGATATGCTGGTGAATGTGTTCAATGCTGCGGACACGGCCGACATCGCCATTGAGCAAATCCTGAAGACCGGCGGCTACGACGCCGGTCCCAAGGGCACCCGGATCGAGAATCCTGAAGAATGGACCCGTGAAAAAATCGTTCAAAAGGGTGCGCTGCTGGCTGAAAAGAGCGGGCCGGAAGGGGAATTTGATGACTAACTAAATTCGTGAGCCACCCTTAGAGCGGGTGGCTCACGAATTTAGAAATGACACATTTTCCAAAATTCAAAATTCAAAATTTTTTTGCACCCAGCGCTTCACTTCCCTCAACCCCATTGCAGCCTATCAACGATCGGCCCTCAGGCTGGGACCGCCTTCTTGGCCTGGTCCCAGAGGACCTGCATTTCATCGAAGGAGAGGGTGTCCAAAGAACGGCCGCTGTCGCGCAGCTGCTTTTCCATGTGGCGGAAGCGGCTTTCAAATTTGTGGGTGGCCTGTGTCAGGGCGGTCTCCGGGTGGAAGCCGGCAAAACGGGCGACATTGGCCAGGGTAAACAGCAGATCCCCGAATTCCATGGCGGCGGCCCGCCGGTCGATCTCGCCGTGCCCGCGATTGAGCTCGTTTTTCAGCTCTTGCCATTCCTCCTCGACTTTTTCCAGCACGCCGGCCATATTTTTCCAGTCAAAGCCGACGCCGGCGGCTCTTTCCGAAATCCGGTAGGCGCGCAGCTGCGATGACAGACGGGCCGGGATGGACGCCAGGATGGATGCATCAGGGGCGTGGGCTCTTTCCTTTTGTTTGATTTGGTTCCAGGTTTTTCGGACTGCGGCCGTTGTTTCGGCCCGGTGGTTGCCGAAGACGTGGGGATGCCGCCGCGTCATCTTTTCGATGTTTCGATCGAAAACACGCTCCAGATCAAAGCCCCCGCTTTCCGTAAACAATTCGGCGATGAACAGTACCTGAAACAGGACATCACCAAGCTCTTCACAGACATCTTCCGGCGTGCCGGTATTGACGGCGTGGGCCAGCTCATGCGCTTCCTCCAGAAGATAGCGCGCAAGGCTGCGGGGTGTCTGCCGTCGGTCCCATGGACATCCGTCCTTTCCCCTCAACGTTTTGATCAAATCGATCAGGCGTTCAAGGCGGGGCGTCGTTCGGCTCATGGTTTGTGCCAGCTTTTCTTCAGGTCTTCCAGCCGTATCGAAAACGATCGTTTCATGTCCTTTTTTACCACCAGGACCATTTTCTCCGAAAGAAAGGACAGCCGGGAGGCCAGCAGGGACCGTTTGAGCGTGGTGCTGCCGGCGGGCAGAAAGGCCGTCAGCGCCACCAGGATGACGACCGCGATCAGAATGCCTTTTACCACTCCGAAGCCGGCGCCGCAGATGCGGTCCACCCAGCCCAGAAAGGAAATGCGCATAAAATATTTGATAATGATGCCTAAAATGCTGACAAGGATATAAACGGCGCTGAACAGGATCATGAAACTGATGATGTCCACATAGGCGGTTTTGGCAAGCCATTTCGAGAGCAGCCGCGACAGATGCGGGTAGTAGGTGTACCCGGCATAATAGCCTGCAAAGACGCCGATGATAGAGGCCATTTCCTTGATCAACCCTCTGAAGATGCCCCGAATCAGACAGAAGCAGACAATGACGGCGGCAAGAATATCGAAGGGATTCATCGGTTCCTTTCGTGTGCGGATCGTTGTGGAACAGATTTGAAGAGAAAAAAAATATCAGAGGCGCCGAATGCCGTCAAGTTTTAATTCGGGCTGCATTTGTGGTTTGCATTGCTTCAAAAGGATGTGATAGGGTGGGCGCGCCATCGAAGAAGGTTTGTTTTTATGGACGTGCAGGAAACCATGGACAAAGATACGATTCGTCTGGATCTGGCCGACAACGAGCTGGCAAGGCAGCTTTTCGGGGAGCATAACGCCCATCTGCAGCAGATCGGCCGGGCCCTTAACGTGCGCATCCACGCCCGCGGCAACCAGCTGACCGTGGCCGGCGACGGCGTTGATGCCCGTTTGGCGGAAAATCTGCTCGTACAGCTTTACGGCCTGCTGGAGGAGGGATACCCGGTTTACGCCAACGATATCGACTATGCCCTCCGCCTGCTGAGCGAAAACGACCGGGCGCGGCTCAAAGACATTTTTCTGGACACGGTCTACATCACCTCCAAAAAACGATCCATCACCCCCAAGAGTCCGGCGCAAAAAGCGTATATCGATGCCATCCGCAGCTACGACATGGTGTTCGGCATCGGACCCGCCGGCACAGGAAAAACCTATCTGGCCATGGCCATGGCCGTGGCGGCGCTCTCCAAAGGCAAGGCAAGCCGCATCATTTTAACCCGCCCGGCCGTCGAGGCCGGTGAAGCCCTGGGGTTTCTCCCCGGTGATTTGACCGAAAAGGTTGATCCGTATCTGCGGCCGCTGTACGACGCCCTGCATGACATGATGCGGTTTGAAAAAGTGTCGGGCCTGCTGCAGCGGGGGGTTATTGAAATCGCCCCTATCGCTTTCATGCGGGGGCGGACATTGAACGATTCTTTCATCATTCTGGATGAAGCCCAGAACACGACCTCTGAACAGATGAAGATGTTCCTCACCCGCATCGGCTTCAGTTCCAAGGCCGTTATCACCGGCGACATCACCCAGATTGACCTGCCCAGCAACAAACGATCCGGGTTGATTGAGGCCAAAAAGATTTTGGGCGACATCGAGGGCATCCGTTTTGTTTTTTTCTCCAAGAGAGATGTTGTCCGCCACCGCCTGGTGCAGGACATTATCAACGCCTACGAAAAGCTGGAGGAAAGCAAGCGTCTCGAGACGACTGCCGGCTGAAAAATCATCATGAAATTCGAAAAGTACAAACAATCGATCGAAAGGTATTTCGGCCTCACGCATCACATTCGGTGGGCGCTGCTGGCGGCGATTACCATCATCGTTTCGCTGATTCTCTATCCGACCATGATCATCACCGACCACGGGTACACCATCGGCGACGTGGTCGATCGGGATATCAAGGCGCCGACGGATTTTCTGTTTGAAGACACGGCGACAACCGCGTTGAACCGTGAGCAGGCGGTTAAGAGCGTTTTGACCGTTTACGATCACGATACGGAAATCAGCAAACGGATGCATCAAAGTATCAACCAGGCGTTTGCGGACATGCGCAAACTGTACGAAACCACTTCGGCACCGGCCGCCGCCGTGCCGGACGAGAAAAAGGCGGACGCCGCCGGCGGTGATGCGGCCGAAGCGGCGGCCCCCCCGGATAAGGAGGCGCAGGCGCGCCTGCTGCACGAGCGGATTTTTCAGCAAAAGCCGGCCTTTGAAAAAGCCATGAACCTGGAATTCAGCGACGGCGCTTTTCGGCTGCTCGAAAAAGAAGGTTTTTCCAAAGAGATTTCCGATCTGATCATTCAAATTTTGACCGCGATCCTGGACAACGGCGTGGTGGCCAACAAGGAAATTCTGCTGCGTGAGGCGGACAAGGGCATCCGCCTGCGGGAAATCGGCAAGGACTCTGAAAAAACGGTTACAAATGTCAAGCAATTTTACGGACTGGACCAGTCCAAGGTCATGGTTCGGATTGTGGGGCAACCCCTGCTGGAGGGGGTTCCCTACAACATCGTCAACATGATTGTCGATGTGGTGCAGGATCTGATTCAGCCCAACATTACCCTGAACAAAAACGAGACCGAAAAAAGAAAAAAAGAGGCCGCCGCGAATATCAAGCCGGTGTTTCACAAAATCAAGGCCGGTGAAATGCTGGTGCGGGAAGGCGAAATCATCTCGGAAACCCAGCTGAAAAAGCTCAAAGCCCTGGAAGCCCAGTCCCGCAAACGGGACGAGTGGATGCGGCGTATCGGCTCTCTGATAATGATTTTATCCATTTTTTCAATGATGCCGATCCTCTACCGCAGGAACCTTGCGCAGATGGGCAGCGGCCTGAATAAGAACCTGTTGTTTCTGTCCTGCGTTTTTATTGTGTTTCTTTTCATCGCCAAGCTGACGGCATCCTTTTCAGAGGCCATTGTCTCGGGACCTTCTTTGTCCCTATCGGCCGGCACCGTGTTCTACGGCATACCGATCGCTGCAGGGGCCATGATCATCTGTTTGTTTCTGGGCCTGGACATCGCCATTCCATTCGCCACGGTGACGGCTGTCTGCACCGCCGTCATTTTCCAGGGGCGTTTCGAAATGCTGTTCTATTTTCTGCTGAGCGGTGCCATGGGCGCCTACTGGGTTCAGCGCTGCCGTGAGCGAAAGGTTTTTATCAAGGCCGGGCTGAAGCTGGGGCTTTTGAATATCGTTCTGGCGCTGGCAACGGAGATTTACAGCGGCGAGTGGGCCGGGATGCTGTTGGTGTGGGACAGCATCTTTGCCTTTGCCGGCGGCATCGGCGCCGGCATCGCCACCGCCGGCCTGGCCCCCCTGCTGGAAATCGCTTTTGGATATTCCACCGACATCACCCTGCTGGAACAGGCCAATCTTGACCGGCCGCTGCTGCGGCGTTTGATGATCGAGTCGCCGGGCACCTATCACCATTCCATGGTGGTGGGGTCCATGGTCGAGGCGGCTGCATCGGAAATCGGCGCCAATCCTCTGCTGGCCAAGGTCTGCGGCTATTATCACGATATCGGGAAGCTGAAAAAGCCGCTGTACTTCATTGAAAACCAGTCCGACGGAATCAACCGCCACGACAAGCTGGCGCCGTCCATGTCCGCCTTGATCCTGATCGCCCACATCAAGCACGGCGTTCAGCTGGCCAGGGAAAACAAGCTGGGACACGAAATTATCGACACCATCCAGCAGCACCACGGCACCAGCCTGATTCGCTATTTTTACGAAAAGGCCAAACAGATCAGAGGGGAACATGCCGTTAAAATTGAGGATTTCCGCTACCCGGGACCGCGGCCGCAGACCCGGGAAGCGGGTCTGGTGATGCTGGCCGACGTGGTCGAGGCCGCATCCCGAACGCTTGAAAATCCAACGCCCGCGCGGATTCAGAAACTTGTGCAGGATCTGATCAACAAGGTTTTTTCCGACGGGCAGCTGGACAACTGTGAACTGACCCTCAAGGACCTTCACAGCATCGCCAAAAGTTTTCACAAAATATTGAGCGGCATTCATCATCATCGCATCGAATACGCGGAGGCGGGCGCCCGAAGCGGCCGGCAGATGAAAAATGGACATTCTGATAAGCAATCGGCAAAAAGAATATCCGCTGTCTCAGCCGAAACTCGAGCGGACGGCACAAATCATCTTAGAAGACTTGGACTGTCCCGATAGTGAACTGTCCCTGGTGTTCGTCGACGATGCGGACATCGAAAAGCTCAACAAGCAGTATCTGCAGCGCGGGGGCCCGACCAACGTGATCGCCTTCGCCATGCGGGAAGGCGCGTTTGCAGACCTGTCGCCCCATGTGCTGGGGGATGTGGTGATATCGGTCGAAACCGCGGCCAGAGAAGCGCAGCGGGCGGGGATTTCGCTGCAGGACCGGTTGACGGCGCTGATGATTCACGGTATTCTTCATCTTTTGGGCTACGCGCACGAAAACGATGACGAAAAAGCCCGCGTCATGCAGGCCAGAAGCGAAGCCCTGCTGGCAAGGGTTCAGCAGGTCCGGATGGGATGAACAGGAGGCGTTGAATGCTGCTGACGACCGCAAAAGAAATGCAGGCCATGGACCGGGCGGCCATCGAATCGTTCGGGCTGCCCGGCCGGGTGCTCATGGAAAACGCCGGCCGCGGTGCCGTCCAGGTTCTGGTGGACCATTTTGAAAACATCGGAGCGCGCCGAATCGCCGTGGTGGCGGGCCGCGGCAACAACGGCGGCGACGGGTTCGTCATCGCCCGTTATTTGTTTCAGAAAGGCATGGACGTCCGCGTTTATCTTCTGTCGTCGACCGACCGGCTGTCCGGGAACGCCGCCGAAAACCTGCAGCTGTTAACGCGTCTGAAGGTACCGGTGATTGAAATGCCCGATCCGCCGGCTTTCGACAAACACCGATCGCGGCTGTCGACGGTGGACATCTGGATCGATGCCATGCTGGGTACGGGTCTTAATGCGGATGTCAAAGGCTTTTACAAGACTCTCATCGATTTCATCAATGCCAGCGGCAAGCCGGTGATGGCGGTGGATATTGCTTCGGGCCTCAATGCCGACACCGGTCATCCTTGCGGTGCCGCGGTGCGGGCGCAGGTAACGGCGACCTTCGCTTTCGCCAAAAGAGGGCAGGTGGTTTACCCCGGGTCAGCCTATACCGGCCGCCTGGAGGTGGTCGACATCGGCATTCCTCCTTTTATCGCTGATCAGACCGCTCCCGCCGGCCGGCTGTTGACGATCGATCACATCCGCCGCCGCATGCCCGAACGCGGTATGAACGCGCACAAGGGCGACACCGGTCATCTGCTGGCGGTCGCCGGTTCCGCCGGTAAAACCGGCGCCGCCGCCATGACGGCCATGTCGGCCATGCGCATCGGCTGCGGACTGGTTACCCTGGCTGTTTCCCGGCAATTGAACAGCGTGTTGGAAGTCCAGGCCGTTGAAGCCATGACGGCGGTGCTGCCGGATGGGCCGGATGGTGTGCTTTCCATGGACGCTCTGCCGGCGCTGCGCCGCGTAATGCATAAAAAAAGCTGCCTGGCTCTGGGACCGGGCCTGGGCACCGCGGTTGAAACCCGGGATGTGGTGATGCAGGTGCTGCAGGAAAGCCGTCTGCCGGTCGTGCTGGATGCCGACGGGCTGAACATCGTCGCCGCGAATCCGTCCGCGCTTGCGTCGCTTTCGGTCGAAACGGTGTTGACACCCCATCCAGGCGAAATGGCGCGCCTCATGGCAACATCCACCGCCGCGGTTCAACTGGATCGCATCGGCTGTGCCTGCGAAGCCGCTCGGGCATACGACGCCCACGTTGTTTTAAAAGGCGCCGGCACCGTTGTGGCGCATCCCGACGGCCGTTTTTTTGTCAACCCGACCGGCAATCCGGGAATGGCCTCCGGCGGCATGGGCGACGTTTTGACCGGCGTCATCGCGGGCTTCATCGCCCAGGGCGTACCGCCGGGCCGGGCGGCGCGGATCGGCGTGTATCTGCACGGTGCGGCCGCGGATCATCTGGCCGACGGCATGGGGCCCCGGGGATATTTGGCCACGGATGTGATGGCGGCCCTGCCGCGGCAAATACAGGATCTGCAGCGTGGCTGTGCGTGAAAGGGGAAACGGCCCGCCGGACGTTCCGACGCTGATCAGCCGTTCCGCCCGCCGGACGCGCCGCGCGGCCCGGCGGATCGGCGCTCTGGTGCAAGCGCCCCTTACCATCGCCCTTAAAGGGGATCTGGGCAGCGGCAAAACCGTTTTCGTTCAAGGTCTGGCTGCCGGGTTGGGTGTACCCGCCGCCTTTCGCGTTACCAGCCCCACGTACACCTTGGTCAACGAATATCCGGGACGGTGTGTACTCTACCACGTGGATCTCTACCGATTGGCTTATCCGGTCGATCTCGCGGAGCTGGGGCTGGAGGATACTACCGGGCGCGAGGGAGTGGTCGCCGTCGAATGGGCGGATCGAATGGATGCGGCTGAACTGGCGCCGTCGCTTGAAGTGTGTTTCAAGACGGTGGCGGAAACGGAGCGGCGGATTCAATTCAGCGGCTGCAGCAGGCAGTTGGCGGATTTGATCCGCGGTGTCATCAAACAGATCGAGGAGCAGCAATGGGGATAGTGGTTCAGAAATACGGCGGAACGTCGGTGGCGGACCTGGAGCGCATCCGGCACGTGGCCCAGCGGGTCGCCGGGACGTATGACGGGGGGGACAACGTTGTCGTTATTCTTTCGGCCATGGCCGGCGTGACCGACCACCTGATTTCGATGGCCAGGGAAATCAGTGAGGCGCCCGACAAAAGAGAGCTGGACGTTCTGCTGGCGACCGGCGAACAGACCACGGCGGCCCTGCTGGCCATGACCCTGGGTGCGATGCACTATCCGGCCCAGTCGCTCATGGGGTATCAGGCGAAGGTGCTGACGGACTGCGATTTCGGCAACGCCCGCATCATCGATATCGGCGCCAAGCGCATACAGGATCTGCTGAACAGGCGCACCATCGTCATCATCGCCGGTTTTCAGGGCTGTGACGCCATGGGAAACATCACCACCCTCGGCCGCGGCGGGTCGGATACCTCGGCTGTTGCCGTCGCCGCGGCCGTCAAAGCCGACATTTGCGAAATTTACACCGATGTGGACGGCATTTACACGGCGGATCCCAACGTATGCACCCGGGCGCGCAAGCTCAAGGCCATCTCATACGATGAAATGCTGAACATGGCCAGTCTGGGCGCCAAGGTCCTGCAAATTCGATCGGTGGGCTTTGCCAAGAAATTCAACGTGCCGGTGCACGTGCGATCATCGTTTGTCGAGGAGGAAGGGACCATGGTAGTGAACGAAGATTCCGGAATGGAAAAGCTGATTGTGTCCGGTGTGACCCATGACAAGGATCAGGCGCGCATCACGCTCAAGAAAGTGCCGGATCAACCGGGCGTCGCCGCGAAGATCTTTTCGCCGATCGCCGAAGCCGGGATTGTCGTCGACATGATCATCCAGAACACACGGGCCGGGGGTCAGACAGACCTGTCTTTTACCGTGCCCAAATCCGATTTTAAACAGGCCATGACCATTGAACGGCGGATTGCGTCCGAGATCGGCGCGGAAGAGGTTTTCGGAGATGAAAACATCGCCAAGGTGTCGGTGATCGGTGTGGGGATGAAAAATCACTCCGGTGTCGCCTCGCTCATGTTCAATGCCCTGGCGGGCGAAAATATCAACATTCTGCTGATCAGCACCTCGGAAATCCGGATTTCCTGTGTTGTCGAGGAAAAATACGCCGAATTGGCGGTGCGGGTGCTGCACACGGTCTTCGGCCTGGATAAACCGGCATGAAAAAATTCAGCATCGATCAGATGCGGCTGATGCTGCTGTTAGGCGTGATTTTGCTGGCGGTCACCGTTTGCCGTTATTTTTTTTTGAAGTTCTGATTCGATTTCCTTTAATATCGCACGCGCCGCCGCCGCCGGATCCGCCGCATCCCGAATCGGCCGCCCGATAACCAACAGATCCGAGCCGTTTTGGATGGCCGCCGCCGGTGTGGCAACCCGTTTCTGATCGTCTTCCGGCCGCCGCCCGCGGCGGGGGCGGATGCCCGGCGTCACCGCCAGAAACGATTGGCCGCACCGGGTCTTGATGTCGTCTGCTTCCGAGGCCGAACAGACCACACCCGCCAGCCCGGCGGATTTTGCCATGCCGGCTTTTTTAAGAACCAGGCGTTTCACATCGGCGGCGTAGGCGGACGCGTACCCGGAACGCTTTAAATCCTCGGCGCTGATGCTGGTCAGAACGGTGACGCCTAACATCGAAACCACCCCGCCGGCACCCTCGACGGCGGCGGACAGCATTGCCGGGGAATCCCCGCAGTGGACGGTGGTGTAATCAATCCCCAGATCGGCGATGCGTCGGGTGGTGCGATAGACGGTCTCCGGGATGTCGTGGAGCTTGAGGTCCAGGAAAATGGCCGTCTCTTGGGCTTGACGACGGACCGCCGTGATGACCGCGGGGCCTTCGCTCACAAACAGCTCCAGGCCGATTTTGAACACCCCCACCACATCGGCCAGGAGGGCCGCGAACGGCAGCGCCTGCTGCAATGTCGGCATGTCCAGCGGAAATGCAAGATGTTGTCTGGCGTTTTTCATTGTCCGCCTCCTTGAAGCATGTTTGTTGAACCGGTTTTTTTCAAAACAGCGTATCAGGCAACGGCGTCGATTTCAATCATCGTTAGGCAGGTTTTGCGCGGTGAAAAAGGCTTGAAAACAGAAGCACCGACCGATAATAACAGCCCAAGGTTGTCATTGGGATCCACAGCATGATATGGATTGCTGAAAATCGAGGCGGGCGGCGCCCCGGGGCGGGAGCCCGGCCGTCGGACAGGCAAAACAATCGTGGAAACAACAATCAGTCAACATCTGCAACGGCTGCCCGGCGTCGACCGGGTGCTTTCCCTGCTTCGGCGGGATTCGTTTTTTGACACGGTCCCCTTGAGCATTCAGAAGACGGCGATCCGGACGGTGCTGGAACAGCTGAGAAAAGAGGTGCGCAACGGTGCTGATTTGGATTATGACGGCCGCCTGCCAATCGGTTTTATCCAGCGGGTCAAACATGTTGCCGCCGCGGCCGCCGCACCCCGGCTTGTTTCCGTTGTCAATGCGACCGGGGTGGTTATCCACACCAACCTGGGCCGTTCCCTGCTGCCGGCGGAGGCGTTGCACAATATCCATGTCATCGGCGGGGGATATTCCAATCTGGAGTTTAATTTGAGCGCTGGAAAGCGCGGCTCGCGCTACAGCACCGTCGAAGAGATCATCTGCGAGATATCCGGCGCCGAGGCGGCCATGGTGGTCAACAACAATGCCGGCGCCGTTCTGTTGTGCCTGAGCACCATTGCCGAGGGAAAAAACGTTGTTGTTTCCAGGGGCGAACTGGTGGAAATCGGCGGGGCTTTCAGAATACCGGACGTGATGGCCAAGAGCGGTGCGGTGCTCAAAGAGGTGGGCACCACCAACCGCACCCACCCTTCCGACTATGAGAACGCCATCGATGCGCAAACCGGACTTTTGCTGAAGGTGCACGCCAGCAACTACCGCGTTGTCGGCTTTACCGCGGATGTACCGTTAAAGGCACTGGTGACGCTGGGCAGGAAAAACAGTCTGCCGGTGATGGAAGACCTCGGCAGCGGCACCTTCGTGGACTTTTCCAAATACGGCCTGGTGTCGGAGCCCACCGTGCAGGCATCCGTGTCCGCCGGCGCGGACATCGTGACCTTCAGCGGTGACAAACTGCTCGGTGGGCCGCAGGCCGGCATTGTCGTCGGTTCCAAGCACGTGGTGAACGAAATCAAACGCAATCCGCTGACACGGGCGCTGCGGATCGACAAGCTCACTTTGGCCGCACTGGAAAGCACCCTCCGTCTTTATCGAGATGAAAGGACCGCACTCGAGGCCATCCCCACGCTGAAGATGCTGACCCTGCCCAAAGCGACGATCGCGTCGCGCGCGCGGCAATTGAACGAACGCCTGCATGCCCTCGGCGATGACCGTCTTCACGCCCTTGTTTGTGAAACCACGTCGCGTGCGGGAGGCGGTTCGCTGCCGACGCTTGAACTGCCCAGCACCGCCGTTCGTCTGCGGCTGACGCATCTTTCAGTCGGACGTTTGGAACGACTGCTGCGGGCGGCCGCACCGCCGGTGGTGGGACGGATCGAAGCCGATGCCGTGATGCTGGACCTCAGGACGGTCGGGGATGGGGAGATCGAAAGTGTTGTGTCGGCGGTAGCGGCGATTTTGCAAAATGCGTGAGGCGGGTGCGGCGGAAAGATGACGCAAGCGGACGACAACGGCAGGAAACGGTTATGTAAGGTGAACAGCGCGATTCGACAATTTATTTTCAACCGCCGCCAGAAGCACGGCGGCCCTGATCAAGTCCGGTCCACGCCGCAGGCGCCGATCCCTGTTCTGCCGTGCGGGCCGGCGGCATCGGGCAAGGCGGCTTATTTACATGCGGCCCTGCAACGTCTTAAACAATGCGATCGTTTTTGTGCGCTGGCTGTGGCCTGGGACGCTGCGGACGACAACGCTGGTTTGCCCTCGATCCGCCGTGCAGCCGGCGGTCTGGCGGATCCGGCCGAGGGCGTTTGGGGCGAGCTCGCGCATGACATCGCCGGGTGCTGCCTGCCGGGAGCGGATCCGGCGGCGGCCCTGGCATTCGCCGGCCGGCTGCGGGAGCGGATCCGGGCGGCCGGGAACGGCACCGTCTCAACCGGCATCGCCGTCTATCCAATGCTGGCGTTTGACAAGGAAGCCGTTCTGCTGAATGCGGGCAAAGCGCTGGCGCATGCGTTACTGCTGGGAAAAGACAGCGTTGCCGTTTTCGATGCCGTCAGCTTGAATGTGAATGCGGATGCGCTCTATCAAAAAGGAGATGTCGCCGGCGCCGCCAGAGAACTGGAGCTTGCGCGTCAGCTCGATCCCGGTGATGTCAACGTGCTCAACAGTCTCGGCGTCTGCTACGGCGCGTCCGGACGTCTGGCGGAAGCCCTGGCCGTATTTGAAGAGGCGGCGCGCCGCGACCGGCAGGATGTGATGGCGCTGCACAATGCGGGTTATGCCTGCTATCTCAACGGGAACCGGGAAAAGGCCCTGGCCTACTTTCATCAGGCGGAAAAACTGGATGGAAATGTGTTCGAGGTGATATTTCACCTTGGAAGGCTTTACCTGGAAAGGGGAGAAACGCACAAGGCCAAACATTTTCTGGACAAGGCGCTGCGCATCCGGCCCGATTCAGGTCTGGTGTACAACTGCCTGGGTGCGCACCATGTCGAGGACGGCGATACGCGCAAGGCCGTGAACTGCTTTGAAAAGGCCGTTAAAAAGAACCCCAATGACGCCGAGGCGCTGTCGATGCTGGCCCTTCTCTACGATCGCATCGGCGAAAATCCGGAAATCGCCGTCGTGTTTTCCGAAAAGAGCGTTGAAATCGAACCGGAGGAAGCCGTATATCACACCCGGCTGGGTGAAATTTACCGTGCCCGTCAACGATACCGGGATGCCCTGGTTGCCTTTGAAAACGCCGCGCGGCTCGGACATGACGTGACAGAGGAAATGAACGTCATCCGTGGCGTGATGCGCCGGGGCAGCGGAACGGAACCAGATCGCAAATGAAAGCAACGCGCAGCGCCGCATTCGGAAAGGACGCGTCGACCATCGGCCGTCGGTTCTTGGCCTTGTCCTGTGCTGTCCGGCTTGCTTTTGCGGCGGCGGTGCTTATTTTGAAAAAATAATGCCGGCTCAACCAGCGTGGCGTACCATCGACGATAAAGGAGTATAACAGATGCCCATTTACGAATACCACTGCGACGCCTGCGGTGAAAATTTTGAACAATTGGTGTTCGGCGCCGAAATGCCGGCATGCCCCGGCTGCGACAGCGACAAGGTGTCCCGCAAAATGTCCGCCTGCGGATTCATCAGCAAGGGCGGCGACGGTCAGACGCTCGGCCGCTCCGCGGGATCCGCCTGCAGCGGCTGCAGCGCCGTCAGCTGTTCGAGCTGCGGCCACTGATGACGGCCGACGTCAAAATCGGAACCCGGGGGAGCCCGCTGGCGCTGTGGCAGGCGAACTGGGTGGCCGCACAGCTGAAACGCCGCCGTTCGTCTTCTCTAAACGTTGCGATTGTTGTCATCAAAACCCGGGGTGACAAAATTCAGGACGTGCCCCTTGCCCGCATCGGCGGCAAGGGGCTTTTTGTAAAGGAAATCGAGCAGGCCCTGCTGGATGGACGGATTGATCTGGCGGTTCACAGCATGAAGGATATGCCGGCGGAAATCCCCGCGGGACTCTGCATCGCCGCCGTACCCCGGCGCGATGTGGCCCATGACGTTCTGATATCGCGATCCGGCCGTCCGCTGGAGGAGTTGCCGCATGGAGCCTGCATCGGCACCAGCAGCCTGCGGCGGGGTGCGCAGCTGCGGCATCTGCGCAGGGATTTGATGATTCACCCCCTGCGCGGCAACGTGGGCACCCGCCTGAAAAAACTTGAAAGCGGGAACGTGGACGCCATCATTCTGGCGGCAGCCGGTCTGCGCCGCATGGGATTTGAAAAAATGGCGACACAGCAGCTGCCGACGGCGGTCATGCTGCCGGCGGCCGGACAGGGAGCGCTCTGCATCGAAGCGCGGCGTTCGGATGCCGACATCGCAGCGCTGCTGGCGCCGCTGGAGGATCCGCTCACCCGCCGGGTGGTGGGCAGCGAAAGAGCTTTTTTAAACCGGCTTGGGGGCAGCTGCCAGGTTCCCATTGCCGCGTTCGGCCGAATGGAAAACGGTTCTTTACTGCATCTTGTGGGCCTGGTGGCGGATATCGACGGCTCGCTGCTGATAAAGGACCGCCTGACGGGCCCTGCCGTGGACGGGGAGGCGTTGGGGGTGGAGCTGGCGGAACGCCTGCTCATGCGGGGTGCCGATAAGATCCTGGCGCGATTGAATCAGGAGCATGCATGCGATTGAAAACGGGAACGGTTTATCTGGTGGGCGCGGGCCCCGGTGATCCCGGGCTGTTGACCCTGAAGGGCAGGGAGTGCATCGCGGCGGCGGATATACTGGTATACGACTACCTCGCCGGATCGGCCCTGTTGAACATGGCATCCCGGGCCCGTGAAGTCATCTATGTAGGTAAAAAGGCCGGACAGCACACCATGCCCCAGTCCCGTATCAGCTCCCTGCTGGTGGAAAAAGCGCGCAAGGGATGGATCGTGACCCGCTTGAAAGGCGGGGATCCCTTTGTCTTCGGCCGTGGTGGTGAAGAAGCCGAAGTACTGGTAAAAGCCGGTGTTCCATTTGAAGTGGTGCCGGGCGTCACCTCAGCCGTAGCGGCGCCCGCCTATGCCGGTATTCCGCTGACCCATCGCCGGATGACATCTACGGTGGCCTTTGTGACCGGCCATGAAGATCCGGACAAGGCGGTCTCCACGATCGATTACAAGGCCCTGGCCACCGGCATCGGCACCATTGTTTTCTTAATGGGCGTCAAGAATCTGCCCCACATTGTGGCGCAGCTGCGGCGGCATGGCATGCCGGGGGAGCGCCGTGCCGCTTTAGTGCAATGGGGGACCACGCCCTGGCAGCGGACCGTGGAGGGAACGGTCGACACGATCGTACAGCAAGCGGCGCAGGCCGGCATCACTTCACCGGCGGTCATTGTCGTCGGTGATGTCGTAGCGTTGCGGTCGTCCATGAACTGGTATGAAAGACGGCCCTTGATGGGCAAGCGCATTCTTGTCACCCGTGCGCGGGCACAGGCCAGCGATCTTACGACCCGGCTGACAAGTGCCGGCGCGGCGTGTCTGGAATGTCCTACGATAGAGGTGATGCCCCCGGCCGAATGGGGGCCGCTGGACGCCGCCATCCGCAATTTTGAACAATATCACTGGCTGATTTTTACCAGCGTCAACGCTGTACAGCGTTTTTTCGACCGGCTGTTCGCCCTTGGCTATGACACCCGCAGGCTCGCCGGCGTGCAGCTTTGCGCTATCGGACCGGCAACGGCCCGGCGGATGGCCGATTTCGGCCTGATCTGTGACATCGTTCCGGAAACCTACCGGGCCGAGTCGGTGGTCGCGGCCTTTGACCGGATCGACATGCGGGGCAAACGCGTGCTGCTGCCGCGTGCGGAGGCGGCGCGGCCGGTTTTGCCGGCGGCGCTGTCGCAAATGGGTGCGGATGTTGACGTCGTTGTCGCCTATCGTACGGTGCTGTCGGATAAAAATCAGGAGGAGCTGCTGCGCTGGATCGACGCGGGTGAGATCGATTGTCTGACATTCACCAGCTCCTCCACCGTTAAAAACCTGATGCAGCTTCTGTCGCCGCCGCATGTTGATCGCCTTTTGTCCAGGGCCGTGGTGGCGGCCATCGGCCCCATCACCGCCCAAACCGCCGCCGCGCTGGGGCTGCGCGTGGATATCGTGGCGGAAACCTACACGATTCCGGGCTTGTGTGAGGCGATTATGGCGTATTATGCCTAGTGCCGCGTCTCGAAAGTTGTGTTCTACAAACTGGTAATATTGTGATTAAATCTGATCACCATCGGCGCCACGGTAAAATTGCCAAAATCAGGGACAAGATTTATGGGATGTTGTACGAGGAGGTGCCCGATGCCAGCCCGGCCGCCGGCTGCGGGGCATCCGGATTTTTCAGGCAAAAAAGCTGGATTAGAGATTTTCGCCGTTAGCGATTCGCCATGAGCCGTCCCCCGTACACGTGAACGGACACGTGCGCGTGCACGTTAACGTGTACGTGCACGAAGAACGGTCACGGCGGAATAAAAACAAGGCGCTGGTCGTACTGGATTCCGACGTGCGCCGGAATGACGATTCGGTGAGAAGCGAACAGAGAAAAGCTTACAGTAGCAACCATCAATGACCGATCCTCTCAAAAAAGTATCCCGTTACATTGAGCAGATGATAGCGATAAAGGAGTCCATCATCGCCAATATCGTCTTCATCGGCCAGGAGCCGGCGCCCACGTTTCAGGAGGAAAAACGCGGCGATCTGTTTCTGGAACGCTTGATGGAAGAAAATGTAGACGAATGCACGCGGGACGGATTTCAGAATCCGATCGGGATCATTCGGGGCACGGATCGCGACAAGCCGCCCATATTCGTGGCAGCCCACATGGACACCCCCTTTTCGGCCGATGTGAGCCACAACTTCACGGTGGCGCAGGATACGATCGTCGGGGCCGGCATCCTGGACAATTCAATCGGCGTGGGAGCCCTGGCCTCCCTGCCGCTGATCTTCAAGACGCTGGATCTGCGCTTTCGGTCGGACATCGTTTTGGCGGGTGTCATTCAGTCCATCGGCAAGGGCAACCTGATGGGGATCCGCCATCTTGTCCAGACCTGGTCGACGCCCATCAGAGGCGCCGTCGTTATCGAGGGCGGAGAAATCGGGCGGTTGAGTTACAGCACCCTGGGAATGATCCGGGGGGAAATCCTCTGCAGCACTGAAGTTTCCAACGGATTCGAGCCGCGCTTCAAATCCAATGCGATTCTGGTGCTCAACGAGGTCATCAACCAGATCCTGCAACTTACGCTGCCGCAGCGGCCGCGGTCGCGGATTATTTTCGGTCAGATGCGGGGTGGACACAAACATGGGTGGATTGCCGAGCAGGCCAGCCTGGGTCTGGAAATTCAGAGCGATTCCGATGAAATGGTCCAAAAATTGTATGCCGACATCAGCGATATCGTCGAGGAAACGAAGCAGGCCTACGAAGTTGACTTGACGCTGGAGATCATCAGCAATCTGAATGCTTCCAAACTACCTTACACGCACCCGCTGGTCCAGCAGGCGGTGGCGGTTCTAGGGGCGCTGGATGTAAAACCCACCATGGCGCCCAGCGAATCGGAGTTGTCTATTTTTCTGTCTCACGGCATTCCGGCGATCACCGTCGGCGTTACCAGAGGCCGCGATTATCATCTTCAACAATCCGAGATGGAAATTCAACCCATGTTCAAAGGACTGGCCCAAATTGTGGCGCTGATCCAAGCGATTGATAGCGGTGTTTGTGATGAAACATGACTGGTTGAAACACAACACCTTTCATTATTCCGAATTTGCCGACATCGGCCGGCTGGTGGCGGAAAAAGAGCGACGCAACTATCGGATTTCCCTGTGTCTGCCGACGCTGAACGAAGAAAAGACGATCGGGAAGGAAATCCTGATCATGAAGTCCGAGCTCATGGCCCGCTTTCCCCTGCTGGATGAAATCCTGGTGGTGGATTCGGGATCCACGGACAGAACCCGTGAAAACGCCACGGCCTTCGGGGCGACGTTCTTTGCTTCGGCCGACATCCTGCCGGCGATGAAGCATTACAAAGGCAAGGGGGAAAACCTCTGGAAAGCCCTTTATATCGCCAAAGGTGATATCATCGTTTATCTGGATGCGGACATCAAGAACATCCACCACCGGTTTGCCTACGGACTGCTGGGCCCCCTGCTGACAACGGAGCGGGTGAAATACTGCAAAGCCTTTTACGACCGCCCCATTGCGACCGCACAGAATACATTAAGACCCACCGGCGGGGGACGCGTGACGGAACTGGTGATCCGGCCGTTGTTTTCCCTGTTTTTCCCGGAGCTGACCCAGATTATTCAACCGCTTTCCGGCGAATATGCCGGTTTTCGTGACATCTTGGAAAAAATTCCGTTTCCCATCGGCTATGGTGTTGAAACCAGCATGATTCTTGATATTTATGAAAAATGGGGTCTTAACGTGATTGCGCAGGTGGACCTGGACAAGCGCATCCACCGCAACCAGGACACCAAGGCGCTCGGAAAAATGGCCTTTGTGATCATCAAAACATTTATCAACCGCAAAATAAAACTGGGTTTGATTGATCTGCGTGAGCAGATGCACGATGAAATGATTCAGTATGTTATCGCGCAAAACAACTACCAGCCGGAGATATTCAAGGTGGAAGGCATTGAAAGACCGCCCATGATCGACATTCCGGCCTACCGCGAAAAATTTGTAATTCAGGATGGACATGAACGCGACAAAACTCGTTGATCGATACAACCGCCACTTGACGTATTTGCGCATTTCCATTACCGACCGCTGCAACCTGCGCTGTCTGTATTGTCAACCGGACGGCATCGTTCCCAAACTGCCTCACGCCGAAATTCTGAGCTATGAAGAGATCATGCGCATTGTGCGGGTAGGCGTCCGCCTGGGCATCCGCAAGATCCGGGTGACCGGTGGAGAGCCGCTGGTGCGAAAGGGCGCCGGCGGCTTTCTGGCGGCGTTGACGGCAATGGAGGAACTGCAGGATGTTTCCCTGACGACCAACGGCGTGCTGCTGGCGTCGCACCTTTCCGCCTTGAAGGCGGCCGGCATCCGGCGCATCAACATCAGTCTGGATACGCTGAAACGTGAAAAATTCGCCTATATCAGCGGCTATGATTTTTTCGACAGGGTGTGGCAGGGCATCGAAGCGGCCTACGACATGGGCTTCCATCCCATTAAGCTGAACGTGGTTGTGCTGAAAGGGATCAACGATGATGAACTGCTGGATTTGGCGCGGCTGTCTTTCCGCTATCCCTTTCACGTTCGCTTCATCGAGTACATGCCCATCGGCAAAACGCACATGTCGTCTGATGAACACCTGCTGGCGCCGCAAATAAAAAAGCGCCTGCAGGTGCTGGGACCGCTGATGCCGCTTGAAAAAGAATCCATGGACGGACCGGCGGAGCGCTATCGTTTTAAGGGCGCTGCAGGGGAAGTCGGTTTGATCCGGCCCATCAGCCACCACTTTTGCGCCCAGTGCAATCGCCTGCGGCTGACGGCCAACGGCCGTCTGCGGCCGTGTCTTTTGGCCGACGACAGCCAGGACTTGAAAACCCCACTGCGCCGGGGCGCTGGGGACCGGGAACTGGCGGAGGCGTTTTTGAATGCGGTGCGGCGCAAAATGCAGGCACCATTCTTCGGCACGGCCGCCGGCTCGCTCGGCAGGGACCCCATGTCCGGCATCGGCGGCTGATCAGTCGCGCCGGGATCCGATGACGGTTTCGCGGTAAAAGTCGCGCCCGGATCGACCGCCGCTTTTTTCGAAGCCCTTGATCCAGTTTTCGACCCGCCGCGGTCCGTACGCTTTTTTCCAGGCGGCGACAATTTTTTCCACCGGAATATCCGCGTAAACACCGTGCGCTTCCACGTAGGTCATAAACGGTTGATTCTCGCTGTTAAAGGCCTGAAAGACGGCGTCCGAACGGCCGTCAAAGTCAAGCGGCGCGACATGATGGCGCCGGCACAATTCCTGGTTGAAGGCCGGGGTGGCCTTGACCCACTTGCCTTCCAGAAAGAATTCGGTGTAGCCGTGGTATACAAACAGATCCGTGCCCATGAAACGGATCAGTTCGCCGGTCGCCAGATGATTGCGCACGCTGGCGAACCCGACCCGTGAGGGAATGCCGCAGGCCCGTCCCAAGGCGCACAACAGGCCCGCTTTGCTGACGCAGTAGCCGCGGCCTTGGGCCAGAATCCGGCTGGCCCGGTAGTGCTCAGGACGGTAGAAGGGACAATAAGGATCATAGCGGATGTCGTCGCGCACCCCGTAGAACAGGGCGACCGCCTTGGCCACGGGCGCGTCGGCGGTTTTTCGGATCAGCCGGCGGGCGCAGGCCGTCACCGCGGGCGCATCCGCATCGATGACGGCGGTGGGGGCGAGATAGCGTGGGTCCATAACGCGCATACATCAAGCGCCGCCGCTGGCCAGTTCGCTGAAAAAGGCACCGTCTTCGGCATAGCGCCGCCCGGTTTCCAAATCGATGGCGCCCTGTTTATACAGGTTGGCAAGCGCCACGTCCAGGGACATGAAGTCCTGCGAGCCGACCTGCATCTGGGAGCGGATATGGTGGGTTTTTTCTTCTCTGATCCGGTTTTTGATGCGGTGGCTGTTGATCAGCTTTTCGAGCGCCAGCACGCGCCTTTCCCCCTCCCTGGCCGGAACGAGGCGTTGCGAGAGACAGAGAATCAGGCTGTCGGCCAGCATGGAGCGCACCAGGGTCTGCCGGTAAGGTTCGAACGTGTTGATCAGCGATTCGATCATGCTGGTGGTGTCACCGGCATGGATGGTGCTCAACACCAGGTGGCCGGTGTTGGCGGCCTTCAAGGCGATGGCATAGGTTTCCCGGTCGCGCATTTCGCCGATGACAATGACGTCCGGCGCCTGTCGGAACACGCTGCGCAGGCCTTCCTGAAAGGAAATGGTGTCGCGACCCACCTGGCGCTGATTGACATTGCTCATTTTGTGCTGATGAAGGAACTCCACCGGATCTTCAAGGGTTACGATGTTGCACTTGCGTTGGGTATTGATGGTGTCCACCAGTGCGCACAGCGTCGTTGATTTGCCGTGACCGGCGGGGCCGCCGATCAAAATGAGCCCCATGGGTTTCAGGGCATATGTCTTCAGCCAGTCCGGCAGGTTCAGTGCGGCAAAGGTGGGGATGCCTTCCGAAAAATGGCGGATGGCAAGAGCGATGGAGCCGCGCTGGCGGAAGACGCTGACCCGGAAGCGTCCGACATGGGGATAGGTGACGGCCAGTCCGATATCATTTTTTTCGGAGAATTGCTTCCACTCATCCTCGGACAGCAGCTCTCTGGCATATATCTCACACGCATCCGGTGTCAGCGGCATAAGGGAGAGCCGCTTGATTTCATGGCTGATCTTCAGACTGGGCGGTACGCCGGCCGTCAGCAGCATGTCGCTGGCCTTGCTCTTGATCATGTGCTGCAGAAGGGCCATCAGGGGCGGCACACCGGCGGACATGTCCTGCGCGCCTGCGGCCATCCGCTCCATCAGCCGGCCGCTGATGCCGCCGGAAGGGGCGGTCAGAAGGCTTCTGCGTGCCGCTTCCATCATAAAAGCGGGAACAATGACCGGATGGACCTTTCTGCCGGTCGCAAACCCCACTTCACTGATGGTTTCGAAGTCGTGGGGGTTGACCATGGCCAGGGTCAGGGTGTTGCGGTCCATGGAGACCGGCAGCACCTTCGCGTTGAAGACTGTTTCCAGCGGCACCTTTTCCAGGACCGGTTTGTCGATGTCGACGGTAAACAGGTTGATGCCGGGAACGCCGCTCTGAAGCGACAGAAAATCGAGCAGATCGTCGAGCGTGATAAATCCGAGCTCGATCAGAATCGACCCCAGATGTCCGCCGGTCCGTCCTTGGTGTTTAATGGCTTCCCGAAGCTGTTCACGGGTGATCAGACGGCTGTCGACGAACGCGTCTCCGATCCGTTTGCGACCGGTGCGCGTTTCCTTTTTGTTTTTTGCACTTGGCATGGGCATTCATGGTTTGGGTTGTCAATATTGTCGTAATAATCACAGTTTGGCGGATAATGCAATGCCTGATGCGGAAATAAGCCTTTATTTTGATTTTTTACTGTGATAAACAGATACCCATTTCAGAAGACCATGCGGCCACGGTCGGCCATTTTTGCCGGAAGCCCGGTGTGAATCCCTTGCTGCATCCGTCCGCAGTGACAACGGGACGTCTGTGGATGGGTGGTGACATGCAGCCGAGCGCGGGCGGGACGGCGCGTTGGAAAAGAATCAGAAAAGGATCATGCAATGTCGCTATATGAAATGATAAAAGACATTCCCATGTTCGCCCATTTTACGGAAGAAGATAAAAGAGGGTTCGCCCAGCTGGAGCACTCGGTGCTGGCCTTTAAAAAGGGGGAGCACATTATCAGGGAGGGCGGCCTCAACACCTCCCTGTATCTTCTGCTGCGCGGCAGCGCCGAGGTCACCAAGTCCGGATACGACAGTCCCATCGCGGTTTTGAAGGCCGGTTCGGTTTTTGGAGAAATATCGTTTTTAACCAGCCGTCCCCGGCACAACAACGTTCTGGCCAGGGAAAACAGCCTGATGATCAAAATCGACGATGACCTGCTGACAAAGGTGAAACCGGAAGTCCGCGACAAGATCAAGAACCACCTCATCGAGCTGCTGGCGGAACGTCTGGATGCCATGAACGCGGCCCTGTCGAAAATCGCCGCTTTTGCAAGGGGTTATGCCGTTTTGTGACGGGCTTTATTCGTATTCCTGCTGATAGATGAGTTGTTCTTTCTGCGCTTCGGAGATGACGCCGGCATCCACCAGGATGTCGCCGATGCCGGCCTCCCGGAGCACGTCGATTTTCATGATGGTCTGCGGCTGTTTGTTCACGATGCTGTAAAAGGTGTATTTCAGGTTGAGCGTCTCCTTTTTCAGAAGCCGGACCTGCTTGCCGCCGATGTAAATGTAGTGATACGCCAGCATGAAATAGACGATTCCGATCAACACCGCATAGAACAGATATTTCTTGATCATTTGTCTCATGAGAACGCCTCCCGCCTGATGTGTTTCGAAGCGACGTTCTATTTAATATGGATGATAGCATTTGTCAAAATAATGTCTGACAGGAAAATTCATTTGCACAGATGCGGGCGGCTGTGGTAACGGCAACCACATGCGCTGCCGTCTACCAGAACCGTTACCGTCTTCCGTCCACAACGGCGTAAACCAGTGCCTCTCGTGCGGGACCCGTGAAAACATGCGGGGGCGCCGCTACTGCTCCGTCGCCTGCCGGCAGAAGCTGCGCCACCAGTTGAATATCCGCTCCGGACTGCTCAAGGCGCTGAACACGCAATATGCCACTTTTTATTTCACGGATGAATGGCTGATCATGGATCTTTTGCCCTATGATCGGCAGAGAATTTTCAGCTTCATCTACCCGCGTTCCCATCCCCGCAAACCGGTGGAAGACTTCGCGAGCATGGCCAACGTGCTGGGCAATGCGTGGTGGTCTGCAAAACGGCAAACCCGCCGCAGCTACCTGGCGACCCGGCACCTGCTGCAACAGGCGGATCGGGAGAGCGATGCGCTGAACGTGGTTCGGCCGGTGGAGCGGATGGTCCCCGCGATAAAAAACGGCAGCAAACTTTTACTGCATCTGAATATCGGCAGAGAAGACCTGCATTCTCCAGCCCTGAAGGCGAAGCTCAAGTCGGCGTATCGATGCCAGGCCAAACGCTGTCATCCGGATCTGGGCGGGGATGAAGAAACCTTCCGCAAGATTCATGCGGCCTACGAAGAACTGGTGAAGTGGGCTGAAACGCCGACCTTCTTAAGGCGCCACGGTTTTCCCTTCAAGTGGTTTTACGACGGCTGCAAAAACCGCTGGGTGCAGCCGGCGCCGTTGGATGGTCCGGCCTAGATGTAGCGGTCGGCCATCTGGGCGATGAACGGATCCAGGCCGGAAGGGCCTTCTTTGAGGGTGATTTCGGTGACCAGGTTTTTTATCTTGTGATATGTCGCTGAATCGGCTTTCAGATCCTCCGGGGAGCGATAGGTTCCCCCCCGTCTGCCGATGCGATAAATAAGGCGGTCGTGGTCCGACAATTGTTGGTAGGTTTCGATGACGTTCAGCATCGCGGCTTTGTCGTCCGGGAGACGGCCGCCTAATGTTTCAAACAGGTTCATGATGTGATCGCTGGCGACCATGCTGGTGATGCCTTCCAGCGAAGTGATCAGAAGGTGCAATTCTTCCGCCAGCATGTCGTCCGTCTGTGGGATGAATTCACCCTTTTTCACAAGGTCTGATAGGGGCGCGCGATCCGGCACCCGCAGGCTGCGCAGACGGATGAAGTGCGGGTTGATGGCGTTGAGCACGCGGGCCGTTTCGCGGGCATGATCGCGCCACATATCCTGACCGCCGAGACCCGGCATAATATACTCCGACAGCTGCATGCCGGCGGCTTTGACCTTCAAACCGGCCTGGATGTGCTGTTCGGCGCTGACACCTTTCTGCACGCGTTTCAAGACTGCATCGCAGCCGCTCTCGAGGCCGATGTGAATGCGGTCCAGGCCGGCCTGGTGAAAACGTGTCAGGGCCGCGTCCGATTTCCGGACGATGGTTCTCGAACGGGCATAGGTGGTGACCCGTTGAATCAGCGGCAGGGTTTCCCGCAGGTATTGCAGGACCGCCACCAAATCCTCGGTTTTCATGACCAGATTGTCGGCATCCTGCAGAAAGCAGGCGCCGGTGCCGAAATAGCGCCAGGCGGCGACGCTGCGGTAGACATCGCTTGTTGCCGGATCGTTGTAAATATCGCTGATCACTGCATCGGTGACCGCGCCTGCGTGTCCGAGGGCGGTGGAGCGCACCGTGATGTCATCCAGAATGCCTCTGACCGTCCGGATGTCCTGCTTGATGTCATCGATCGGCCGCAGCGAAAATTTGCGTTTCTTGTAGACCGGGCAAAACAGGCAGCGGTTCCAGGGGCAGTTGCGGGTAAGGCGCAGCAGCAGGCTTCGGGCTTCGTTGGGCGGGCGAATGGGGCCCTGTTCAAAATGATATGTTGTGGTCATTGTCGCTCAAGCGGTTGCTGTTTTTTTTAGAAAGCGCAAGCCGATGCCGTCTTGGCTGACCCGGACGATTTCAGCGGGAACGTTTAAATTGCGTCGGTCGTCGCTGAAGGGAATGATGAGGGTGACGATCTGACCCACCTGAAAGACCTGATCGGTTTCGATGAAAATGCCGCCGTTGCTGATGTCCTTGCAGAGCCCCGTGTACGTCCTGTCCCTTACGGAAAGGCGGACCGGTTTTGCATAGGGTTTCCGCGGATCGCTGCGTTCACCCAGGCCCAGGTCCCGTCCAGAATGCGCTTCCAGTTTCATTAAAAGATCAAGACGTTCATCCTCCGTCATTTCCAGGATCAGGGCCATCAGCTGAAGCACGAGCCGATTGTCGGGCGATGCCGCTTCTATTTCATTCATGGCGGATCTCCTTGTTTTTCTGATGAGGCGTGAGATCGACATTATGCAGCAAGTTTTTGGGGAAGTCAAGCCGCGCTAACTTTCGGTCCGTCCAAAAAGCGGTGGGGCTTCATCTTGAAATGCGGCGTGAATCGTGGGATAAGCAATCTGCTATGGCGCATTCCTTCCGCATACTGATGATTTGTACGGGCAACATCTGTCGCAGCCCCATGGCGGAAGGCCTTTTGCGGAGAATGCTGGCGGAAAGCGGGCGAACGGACTACGCGGTTTCTTCCGCCGGCACGCATGCCCTGCACGGCCAGCCGGCCGAGGCGCCGGCAGTTTCCGTTATGGCCTCCCGGGGGATCGACATCCGCGCCCATCGGGCCCGGCGGCTGAATAAAGGCATGCTGAAGGCGGCTGATCTGGTGCTGGTGATGGAAGAAATGCACCTGCGGTTTGTGCGTCGTCTGCTGTTGTTCGGCCACCGACACGCGTATCGGTTGGGCCGCTTCGACCCGGATGGGGTGGTGAACGATATACCAGACCCCATCGGCGGCGATGAACAGGCCTATGTTGCCTCGGCGGCGATGATCGCTGCATGTCTTACGGAAGTGGTGGGCCAAATTGAGACATACCGCTAAACAGACGAGAAACATTTTCATTTGCCTGCTGCTGCTCGGCCTGGGACGGCCGGAAGCGGCGGTCCCGGGCCAGAACGACGGCCCGGCGGCTGCCGAGAAAACGCTGGGCATTGAAAAAATCGTGATGTGCGAGGACATCAAGGATTATGCCCCTGCAAATGCAGCGGTTGTTTTTTCACTGGCCATCGGCAAGGTCTACTGTTATTCGGCTTTCAATCCGGTTCCCCGCAAAATGACCATTTATCACTCCTGGTATCGGCGGGACCGTCTGATCACGAGCCGCCGGCTCACACTGGAGCCGCCGCAGTGGGCCACGTTCAGCACGATACAGTTGCGGGAGCCCGACAAAGGGCCCTGGCGGGTCGAAATAAGGGATGCAGACAACAATCTATTGCATGTCACCCGCTTCAGCATAACGGATTGATGCACCATGAACGGTTTTGGCGGTCTGATCCCGTTTTTGTCGCATGTGCGCTGGCAGGACCTCGTCGATGTACTGCTGGTGAGTTATCTACTTTTTCGATTCTACGTGCTGTTCAGAGGGACCTATGTGTTCCGCGTGATCGCCGGCATCGGTTTTTTGTGGGTTTTCCAGCACATTGCCGGCTATCTGGGGTTGATCGTCACCACCTGGGCCATGCGCGGCATTATTGCCTTTGCGGCGATTATCATTATTATTGTTTTTCGAAATGAAATCCGCAATGTTCTGCAAGCCCGGGACATCGGTGCCATCTTATGGGGTGTGTCAAGAAAACCGATTGAAACCCCGGCGGAAGGCATCACCGCCGCGGTTTATGAAATGGCCCAAAAAAGAATCGGTGCCCTGCTCGTGTTCCCGGGAAAAGACGACCTGGAAGAACTGCTGCAGGGCGGTATCCCCTGGCGCGGTGTGGTGACCAAAGAAATGCTGCTGAGCATTTTCTGGCCCGACAATCCAACCCACGACGGGGCGGCCGTTGTTCAGGGCAACCGCATCATGGAGGTGGGCGCCATTCTACCCCTGTCGCGGCGCAGTGATTTGCCGACGAATTACGGCACACGACACAGGGCGGCCATGGGCCTCTGCGAAAAAACAGATGCGCTGGTAGTGGCGGTTTCCGAGGAAAGCGGCCGGGTGACGGCCATGAAGAACGGCGGTGCGCTGGAAATCAAAGACAACCTGGCGCTGGTACAGGTGCTGCAGCATCACACCGGAAGAACACCGGCGGATCTCAATGCGCGGAAGATGGAAAATCTGAAGCTGGGCGCGGCCGCCCTGGCCTCCATCATGCTGGTGGCGGCCGTCTGGTTCAGTTTTTCAAGAGGCTTGGAAACGCTGGTGACCATCGAGGTGCCTATTGAATACATGAACCGGGACCCGGGTATGGAGCTGATGGATACGTCGCTGAACAGCGTCGATCTCAGCCTCGGCGGGTCGGGTGCTCTCATAAAGGCCATTCGGCCCGAACAGATCAAGCTGCGCATCGATTTGAGCAAAGCCGTCATCGGCACCAACGCATTTACGATTACCCAGGACAACGTCACCCTGCCGCCGGGGGTGGCCTTAAGACGCGTCGATCCCCAGGAAGTCACCGTTACGCTGGATATTCCGGTCAAAAGGGAATTTCCGGTTCAGGTGGATTGGATCGGCAAACTGCCGGAGCAGCTGGTTCTGACGGAGGCCCGGATCGATCCGCCCCGGGTGACCATCATCGGCGGCAGCCGAATTCTGGAACAGATCTCCACAATCTATACCGAAAAGGTGCCGCTGGACAACATCAAGGAATCCGGCACGATGCTGGTCAATCTGGCCCTGAGCCCGGCGTCGCTGAAAATCAGCAGTCCATCCAAAGAAAAAGTCGGCATCACCTACAGCGTCGTCAAGCACCCGCCGCCGGCCGTGGTTCCGTAACGGGGATAGAGAGGATCCAAGGGTTCAAGGGGGCCGAGGGAAAAGCAATTTTAAATGATGAATGCTGAATTCAAAATTCAAAATTCAAAATTCAAAATTTTCAGCCCTGGGTCTTGCGCTGAAATGGTTGCCTGAAGTATCAAGCTTTTCTTCCTGCTCAGCCCTGCCGATTCACCGCCGGTGCAGGGCTGACCGCTCCTATATATTGTACTTACCGGATTCAATATAGGGTTTGTCGGTGACCGTCAGGGTATGCACGATGTCGGCGTAGAGACGGGATTTCAGTTCAGCGGTCACGGCTCTGTCTTTGTTGAGTTCGCCGGCAAAATCAAGGACTTCGTCCATGAGCCGGTTCATGTGGCAGGCTTTGACGATGATATGGTGTTCCTCGCAGTCATAAGCGGTGAGGCGGCTGCCGGTCAACTGCATTTCCACGAGTTTGTGTGTGGGAATGACCTTGCGCAGCAGAGCGTTCATGCCCGGCAGAAAGGGAATGCCCAGATCAACTTCCGGAAGGCAGAAAAAACCCCTGTCGGACCGCATGAATCGAAAATCAAAAGCACAGCACAGAATGGCACCGGCGGCAAAAGCATGACCGGAGACGGCCGCTATGGTGGTCATGGGATACAGCAGAATACGCTTGAAAAGCTGATTCATGTCGTAGAAAAACCGCCGGGCGGCGTCAGCGTCTCCACGCCGCAGCACCGGCGCCAGCCACTCGAGATCGATGCCGTTGGAAAATATTTTGTGGTGGGAAGAGCGTACCACCAGGGTGCGTACGCTCTTTTCTTTTTCAATCTGGTCGAGTACCTTGTTGAAGGCTTTCATGAAGGATGGATTGAAGCGGTTCTCGCCGTCGTTCATGCGCATCACGCTTACGGATCCATCCACGTCGTAGGAAAAGGCGGCCATCGTTTTCTGTCACGCGGTGAGGATCAGGTTGAACAACAGCTGCCGGTTGTGCTGCAGCTGGAGCAGCCGGAGTGAAAATCGTAACCGCAGTCCAGCTTAAAGCCGAAGCCGGAAAAATCGATTTTGATCGGTTTGACCTTCTCCAAGAAGGCCTTGTCCACGAGGAATTTAAATCCATTGACCTTGTAAACTTCGTCGGTTTCTTTCGGCTCGTCCAGAGCCATCGCCAGACCGGGGCCGCCTCAGCCGCCCTCGTTCAAAAAGATGCGGATGGGGACAACGTCTTTACCCGCAAAATATTCGGCAATCTGTTCGGTTGCCGCTTCTGTTACTTCAAGCATGAGATCCTCCTTTTCGGCCGGTTGTCTTAGATGCACTCCATTTTTTAAAACACGACAACCGGCATGCGTTCGTTTTTACGAAAACGGCGTGTAGCAAGCGAAAGCGCCGTGCTCTTACTTAAACCCGTAGCATATGCATTAACAGCGCCGCCGGCGCTCAACGGACAACATTATGCATGTTGAGCGCGTTTGTCAACTCCGGTGCGCCGTTAAAGGTCATAGAGGGTGTCGTCTTTTTGCGGGGCTTTTGTCCGGCGCAGCAGACCGCGAACGGCTTTCGCGGGAAGAACAAAGGGGTCTTCATTCTCTAAAGCGTCTCCCAGCTCCGCCTCCACCTGTTCGGGATCTTCTCCTTTTTCCATGCGGCGCAGGGCTTCATCCATTCCCGATCCCAGCTTGAGTCCGGTCATGTCGCTCATTTTGCGCATGAGATCGGCGGCCTGCTTGGGATCGTCTTCATTTATCTTTTCGGCTTCACCGGCCAGCATGCTCATGGCCTGCTCCATTTTGCTTTCGTCAAGGGGCAGGTCGTCCATTTCCTCCCCTTCTTTGGCCCTGCCGGTTACGGCGAACATGGAAATCTGACGCGACAGCTTTTTGCGGCCGCATTTCGGACAGCCGGGCACCTTGGTGGTGTTGATGGTTTTGGAAAAAAAGTTGTAGACGGTGTGACAGTCGTGACAGTAGAATTCATAAATCGGCATGGGTTCACCTGCTACTGTGGGTGCGCAAAATTGGTTGTCTGATCCTTTTTTTATTCAATCGGATCCGTGGGCCGATGTTTGCTGCCAATATGTGTAAACTAGCTTTGTAATCTGCCAAGGCCCTATTGTCAAATTAAAATTAGTGCTGGACAGACGCGGCCTCTAAGAGATATGAGAGCGGCAACACTGCGACCCTTATATAACAGAAAGGAAGCGAACGATTATGGAGCGGACGTTGTCAATTATCAAGCCGGATGGTGTTTCCAGAGGACTGATCGGCGAAGTTGTCAAATCTCTGGAGGCCGCGGGAATCCGGATTGCGGCCATGAAGATGGTTCACATGACCAAAAAACAGGCCCAGGGTTTTTATGCCGTACATCGTGAGCGGCCGTTTTATGACAGCCTGACGGACTTCATGTCTTCGGGCCCGGCGGTGATGATGGTTCTCGAGGGCAAGGGGGTTATTGATCGCTACCGTGAATTGATGGGGGCGACCAACTACAAGGAAGCCAAGGAGGGAACCATCCGGCGGCGTTTCGCCACCGACATCGAAAAAAACGTGGTCCACGGCTCGGATGCCCCGGAAACGGCGGCTTTTGAAATTCACTATTTTTTCAGCGACCTTGAAATCACCGGTTGATAATGACGGACCGCGTTCAGCTGGAAAACGTGGCCGTGGTGCTGCAGTACACCAAGTACCCTGAAAACATCGGATCCGCCGCCCGTGCCATGGCCAACATGGGCTTGAAGGATCTGATCCTGGTGGCGCCGGTCGACCTCGATTTGCCGAGGGTTCAGAAGCTGGCGACGCATGCCGCCGGCGGTATTGTGGAGCGGATGCAGCGCGCTGCAACGCTGAAGGCGGCGCTGGCTCCCTTTCAATATGTCGTTGGCACCACCGCCCGAACGGGCCGGCGGCGGCAGGTGATCCACTATCCGGAAAAAATGGCCGAAATGCTGGTCCCCATCTCCCGTCAAAACCGCATTGCCCTGGTTTTCGGCCCTGAAGACCGGGGTCTTTCCAATGCGGCCTTACGCTACTGCCACGCGCTGGTGACCATTCCCACCGCGGATTTTTCATCGCTGAACCTGGCGCACGCCGTCATGCTGATGGGCTATGCCCTGCTTACCGCAGGCGCGGCCGAAGCGGCGCGGCCCACCAGCCGTCTGGCCGAGCGGCATGAACTGGACGGCATGTATGCGCAGTTGAAGGAAGTGCTGGTCAAGATCAATTACCTGCAGCCGGAAAACCCCGACTACTTTCTGAACCGCATCCGGCGGTTTTTCACCCGCATGCAACTCCGGGCCAGGGAGGTCAGCATTATCCGCGGCATCTGCCGTCAGATCAGCTGGTATGGTAAAAAGTGCTATGAAGACGGCCGACGGGCTGGATGGAACGACCGGCAGCGCAGCCCCAACTGGATGTCGAATGACCGGTAAATTGCACGGGACGGATATGATAAGGGTTGTTGGGTTCGTTAAGAGCGTTGGGAAGGTTCAGATCGTTGGAATGATGCTGGCCATTGGAACGTAAATGCAGCAACATCGGATCCAACCAACGCAACGATCCTAACGAACCTAACGATCTAAGCATCGTTTCATACAAGCGGGGGCCGCCGGCTGCGCGCACCCGGATTTATCAGAAAAGAAACTTGGTCATAGCTGTTAGCTGTTAGCGATTAGTCATTAGCTCTCAGCTTTTAGCTGGCCCTAGTACACGTGAACGGACACGTGCGCGTGCACGGCTGTTTGGTCTTGTTTCGTCATTCCGGCGCACGCCGGAATCCAGGAAATGGGTTGGACCGCGGTTCAGGGCCTTGTTCGATGGTGGCAACGGCAGTACACATAAAGTACCGAGCACGTGCACGCGCACGTTTACGTGTACGTGCACGGAGAACGTATACGCCGGAATAAATGAAGCAGTCGGTTTTACTGGATTCCGGCATGCGCCGGAATGACGGTTCGTCGACAAAAAGCGAACCCAACGAACCCAACGATCCTAACGATCCTAACGATCCTAACGATCCTAACGATCTCAACGATCTCAACCTAGTTTGATACAAGGAAAACCTTATGCGGCTGATTCGTTTTGGTGAAAAGGGAAAGGAGCGGCCTGGACTGCTGCGGGGTGACGGCATCGTCGACTTGACCCGGATTTTTAGGGACATTCCGGACATCACCGCCGCCTTTTTTGAACAGGGATGGTTTGAACGCATAAAGACGGCTGATGCGCCGGCGGAGAAGCGGGAGGTGCGTCTCGGTCCGCCGCTGGCGGGTCCGTCCAAAATTATTTGTCTCGGTAAGAATTATGCCGATCACGCGCGTGAGGGAGGCTTTGAAGCGCCGGAGAAGCCCATTCTTTTTTCAAAGGCTCCCAGTGCCTTGAACGGGCCGAACGATCCGATTGTGCTGCCCCTGGGCAGCCGTCAGGTGGACTGGGAAGTCGAGCTGGCCGTTGTCATCGGGAAAAGATGCAAGCGGGTGGATGCCGCCGATGCGTTTTCCTGCGTGGCCGGCGTGACGGTCATGAACGATGTTTCGGGGCGGGATGCCCAGTTCGGCGACGGCCAGTGGTTCCGCGGCAAATCCTTTGACGGCTTTGCGCCGTTGGGGCCGGCCGTGGTAACCCTGGACGAGGTGGACGACATCGACAACCTCGAACTGAATGCGTTCGTCGACGGCGTGTGCATGCAAACGGGCAATACCCGCAATCTGATTTTCAAGATTCCCTTTATGATTGAATACATCTGCCGCGACATGACCTTGATGCCCGGGGATGTGATTTCCACCGGCACCCCCTCCGGCGTGGGCATTTTCAGAGAGCCGCCGGTGCTGCTGCAGCCCGGCAGTGTGGTTGAGTGCCGCATTGAGGGCATCGGAACGCTTGTCAATCCGGTGATCGGTCAGTAGCGGCTGTCGGCGAAGGCGACCCATCCGCCGGCGCTGATCAGCTGATAGTCGAAATCGGAAAGCTGGAACGGGACGACCTCCGCCGCCTGTGGAGACTGAAAACGAAATGTCCGGGCTTCCACATCGGTGTCCACCCGGGCGGGCCCGGCAGCGAAACGGTTGAAAAGGCGGTCGATAACGGACGCCGGCTGCTCCACCGCCAGCATGCCGCAGTTGTACATGTTCTGACGGAAGATGCGGGCGAAGCTTTCCGCGATCACCAGGTGGATACAACTGGCCTCTAATGCCCAGGGCGCATGCTCCCGTGAAGAGCCGCAGCCGAAGTTGGCCCGGCTGACGATGACGTTCCTGCCGCTGATATCGCGGGTCGGATCAAAGCCATCCAGGATCAGGTCTTCCAACAGATGGGGCTTCAAGGCCTGCTTGGATATTTCCGTCAGGTAGCGCGCCGGAATAAGCTCATCCGTGTTGATGTCGGACCGGTCCAGAAAAAGAATACTTCCATTGAATGTTTTCATGGCATCGCCTTGTTGGTAGCAATCGCTTAATGGGCTTCGGGACCGAAATCAAAATCATCGGCGATAATATCACATTCGATTTCGATGGCGCCCCCGATCCCGCCGTTTAATTCAAAATTTAAAACGCAAAACGCAAAATTTTTTAAACCCTGCGCCTTAATCCTCGAGCCCTTGCTCCCGGCGCTGTTTTCAATCGGCGTTACCGGCTTCAGCATAAATGGGGCTGTTGCATATCGTTCCTCTAATGGCGGTCGCCGCCGCGGTTGCCGGACTCATCAGGTGGATCATGCCGCCTTTCCCCATCCGGCCGTTGAAGTTGCGGTTGGTGGTCGATGCACAGACTTCCCCCTCGGCCAGTACCCCGTTGCTCATGCCTAAACATGCACCGCAGGTAGGGTTTGTGACGCAGAATCCCGCTTCCATGAAAATGTTGATGATCCCTTCGGCCAGGGCCTGCTGAAAAACAGCCGGGGTGGCCGGCGACACGATCCCCCGGAGGGTGTCGCTGATTTTGTGTCCCCTGAGCACTGCGGCGGCAATGCGAAGATCCGCCAGACGACCGTTGGTGCAGGAGCCGATATACACCTGATCCACACGCGTGCCCTGCATTTCGGCAACCGGCTTGACCTGGTCGGGTTTGTAGCCCACGGTCGTCTGCGGCGCCAGACGGCTGAGGTCAAACCGCAGTACCTTGTCGCAGGCGGCATCAGGGTCCGACCGCCAAACGGCATAGGATTGCAGAGCATCCTTTTTAGAAGAAAACCCGTCCTTGATGAACGGCCAGAGATAATCGACCGTTTTATCGTCCGGGCTGCAGATGCCGCAGGTGGCGCCGGCTTCAACGGCCATGTTGCACAGTGTCATGCGGGCGTCCATGTCCATTTGATCCACCACCGGGCCGCTGAACTCCAGAACGCTTCCTGTGGCGCCGTTGACGCCGATGCGGCCGATGATGTGAAGTATGACGTCCTTGGCAAAAACCCCGGGCGGCAGGGTGCCTTCGGCAATGACCTTAATCGTTTTCGGCCGGTGAAAGGCACAGACGCCTTTCAATATGCCGACTTCGAGATCGGTGGTGCCGACGCCGGCGGCAAAGGCACCGAACGCACCATGGGTGCAGGTGTGCGAATCACCCATGATGATGGTGTGGCCCGGTCTGACAAACCCTTTTTCCGGAAACAGGGCGTGACAGACCCCGTTGCGGCCGATGTCGAAAAAATCCCGGATGCCGTGGCGCCGGGCCCAGTCCCGCAATATTTTTCCCTGCAGGGCGGTTTTGGCGTCCTTTGCCGGCGAGACGTGGTCGATGACGGCTTTAATCCGGGCGGGATCGAAGACCCGATCCATGCCCCTGTCCATAAGATCCTTGATGGCCGTCGGTGTCGTGATTTCATGACAGAAAACAGCATCCAGGTGAATGACCTCGATGTCCGGCGCCGGCCGGTCGATGCGATGCGCATCAAATATTTTTTCAGCGATGGTTTTTCCCATGGGCTTTTCCTGTTGTTTTGGTTTTTAAAACAGCTAATCCGTATCCACCTTAAGGACCGACAGAAAGGCGGACTGCGGAATCATCACCTTGCCCACCATTTTCATTCGCTTTTTCCCCTTTTTTTGCTTTTCCAACAGCTTGCGTTTGCGGGTGATGTCGCCGCCGTAGCACTTGGCAGTGACGTCCTTGCGAAAGGGGGATACGGTCTCCCGGGCGATGATTTTTCCGCCGATGGCTCCCTGGATGGCGATTTTGTACATCTGGCGCGGAATTTCCTCCTTCAGCCGCATGCAGGCGTGGCGTGCCCTTTCTTCGGCTTTTTGGCGGTGAACCAGCTGAGAAAGGGCATCCACCCGCTCCCCGTTGATAAGAATATCCAGCTTCACCAGATCCGTGTCCCGGTAGTCGAGCATCTCGTAGTCGAAAGAACCGTAGCCTTGCGTCAGTGATTTCAAATGGTCGTAAAAATCGTACACCACCTCTGCCAGCGGCATTTCAAAGATCATTTCCAGACGACTGCTGGTGAGATACTGGTAGGTTTTGTTGATGCCGCGCCGGTCCAGACAAAGCTTCATCACGGCACCCATGTAGTGATCGGGCACCATAATGGCGGCCTTGATAAACGGCTCCAGGGTGCTTACGATCAGCGTGGGATCCGGATACAGCGACGGATTGTCGATGGTTGTACGGCTGCCGTCATTCATGATGATGACGTAACGCACAGAAGGGGCCGTCAGAATCAGGCTGAGGTCGTATTCCCGTTCCAGCCGTTCCTGCACGACCTCCAGGTGCAGCAGTCCCAGAAAGCCACAGCGAAAACCAAAGCCGAGGGCGGCGGAGGCGTCTTTTTCATAAATCAGCGCGGCATCATTTAATTTCAGCTTTTCGAGAGCGGCCGCCAGATCTTCGTAGCCGTCGGAGGCTACAGGGTAGATGGAGGAAAACACCACCGGCTTGGTTTCCTTGAAGCCCGGCAGCGCCGCATCGCACGGCCGGTCTCTTAAAGTGATGGTGTCCCCGATGCGCGTGTCGCTGACGGTTTTTATGCCGGCGATCATGTACCCGACCTGTCCGGCGGAAAGCCGGGCACAGGGTTTGCGTACAATCTGGAAAATGCCGACCTCTTCGACCTTGTAGCCGGCCCGATTGGACATGAACATGATACGGTCGCCGGCCTGGACCGTTCCCTGAAAAACCCGGAAATGAACGACGGTACCTCTGAAGGGATCGTAATGGGAATCAAATATCAGGCCTTTGAGCGGGGCGGCTGCATCGCCTTTGGGCGGCGGCAGACGTTGGACGATGCTTTCCAGAATACCCTCGATGCCGATGCCGTCTTTGGCGGAGATCAGCAGCGCCGCATCCGACTCAAGCCCCAGATCTTCTTCGATCTGCTGCTTTACTCTTTCGATATCCGCGGACGGCAAATCGATTTTGTTGATGACGGGAATGATTTCCAGATCGTGTTCCACGGCCAGATACAGGTTGGCCAGGGTTTGCGCCTCCACTCCCTGGCTGGCGTCGATGAGCAGCAGGGCGCCCTCGCAGGAGGCCAGCGCCCGTGAGACTTCATAGCTGAAATCCACATGACCCGGCGTGTCGATCAGGTTCAAGTCATAGGTCCTGCCGTCGTGTGCCGGGTACGGCAGGCAGACCGTCTGGCTTTTGATGGTGATGCACCGTTCGCGTTCGATGTCCATGTTGTCCAGAATCTGGTCCTTGAAATCGCGCTCCGATACCACTTTTGTCAGCTGGATCAGGCGGTCGGACAGGGTGGATTTACCGTGATCGATATGGGCGATGATGCTGAAGTTCCGTAACGTGTCCATATTCATTCAAAAAAACCCGGTTGACACAGCCGGGTATTCACGTTATAAATTTTAATTTCAAATTTGATGCGAATTGGGCGCCATTAAAATCAATATTAGTATCAGATGGGTTCAAAGATTGTCAAGTTCGACGTGCACTTATTTCTTTCTTGCGGCTTATGGAAAACGATATCCTCATAGTGGACGATGACACGGCGATTCGCGAAGCAATGGGCGAATACATGGGCATGTCGGGCTACAACACCTCCGGCGTCGCGACAGCCGAGGAGGCCCTCGAAGTTCTCCGGACCAATCGCATTCAGGTGGTTATCACCGATATCGCCCTTCCCGGGATGGATGGTTTGGAACTGACGGACCGCATCCGCAAGGAACACGACATCGATGTGATTGTCATGACCGGCTACAGCGGGGATTATTCTTATGAGGAGGCCATCAACAAGGGCGCCAGTGATTTCGTGTTCAAACCGGTCCGTTTCGAGGAGCTGCTGCTGCGCCTGAAGCGGGTGCTGCGCGAGCGCAAACTGACGGGAGAACGGGTTCTGATGCTGGAAAAGCTCAAGAGGCTGTCCATCACCGACGGTTTGACCAAACTCTACAATTCCCGTCATTTTTATAATCAGCTGAAAGGCGAAATCGGCCGTTCGAACCGTTATCAGCACAGTCTGTCGCTCCTGATCATCGACATTGACAAATTCAAGGATTACAATGACACTTACGGGCACCTGGAGGGCGACAAAGTGCTGGTGCGCCTCGGGCAGTTGATCCGGTCGCTGCTGCGTAAAATGGACTCGGCCTACCGCTACGGCGGCGAGGAATTTACGGTCATTCTGCCGGAAACGGAGGCGGAAGAGGCCAAAACCGTGGCCCAGCGCATCCGTAATGTGGTCATGCAGGAAGCGTTTCGACCTACGGAAAATGGGACGGTTTGCATTACCATCAGCATCGGCGTATCGGAATATCATCCGCCGGAGGACGTGGCGGCGTTTGTGCAGCGGGCGGATAAGGCATTGTATATTTCCAAAGAAAAAGGACGCAATCGGGTTTCCGTGCTGTATGCGGATACGTCTCCCTCATAGGGTTTTCCCACCATCGCCGTAGACGATCGAATGTGTGATCATGCCTGAATACAGGTTTCTACAGCATCCCGGGCCGCATCAAACCCAAGAAATTCTGGCGTTGTACAAAGCCGAAGGGTGGTGGACGGCCTCTTTGGATGACAGGGCGCTGATCGGCCGTATTGTGTCCGGCAGCCACTGTTTCCTGGTGGTGGAATCCGATGACCGGATCATCGGCATGGGGCGGGCCATCAGCGACGGCACCAGCGACGGCTATATACAGGATGTGGCGGTGTCGGACGGCTGGCGCGGCCGCGGCATTGGAACGACGATCGTCCGGCGTCTGCTGGACCGGCTGGAAGCGGACGGCGTCAACTGGATCGGCCTGATTGCCGAAAGGTGCTCCCATGGATTCTACCGCCGGCTCGGTTTTGAAATCATGGAGAATTCCACCCCGATGGTGCGTTTAACAACCACAGCGGAAAACCAATGAAACATTTGATACCTGAAGATTATCACGAATACGCTCCCTTTTTCAGGGATTTGCGTTATCACTTGTGCGGATATGCACTGTCTTCCATTATGGCCTGGAGCAACCGGGAGTACCAGCCCTACGGTATGATCCGCGGCGATGCGCTGATCGTGGCGGCTGAATTCGCCACGGATCGGCAAAATCGGCACCTGATCCTGCCGATTTCACCGAACACGGAATACACGCCCGAGGCCCTGGCGGATCTGGCGGTGGAACTCGGCTACCGCACGTATTGGTTTGTGCCTCAGGACTACATCGACCGCTTTGGTGCGGAGCGGGTCAGCGCCTTCTTTGACATCGCGCATCACGCCGCGTACGATGACTACGTTTTCAACAAAGAGGACCTGGCATTTCTCAAAGGCAACAAATACGCGAAAAAACGCAATCTCATCAATCAGTTCAAGAAATCCCACATTGATGAAGGGCGGGTGTCCGTGACGGAACTCAGCCCGAAGGATGTGGATGAATGTCTCATTTTTCTGGATGAATGGTGTGCGGAGCGGGACGGGTGCGACGGTCCCGACGATCACGACCTGGCCTGCGAAAAGCAGGCGGTCATCAATACCCTGCTGCATCTTGAACAGATGCGGCAGCGGGGGCTCGCCGTGCGCATCGACGGGCAGGTCAACGCGTTCGGCATCGCCGCCGGACTCACCGGGGACATGGCCACACTGCAGTACGAAAAGGCTTTCAGCAGCGTAAAAGGACTGTATCAGTACCTTGACCGCGAATGCGCCCGGCGCCTCTTTGAAGGCTATACCTACATCAACAAGGAAAGCGACATGGGCCTTCCCGGCATTGCCAAGGCCAAGAAATCCTATTACCCCGTCATGATGATCCAGTGCAACCAACTGCATCTGCGGTGAACGTACCGTCTACCCCACCCGCACTTTCAGCAGCAGATCCCCCCGCTGTCCATTTGACGTGACTTTGCCCATGCCGCTTAATTTGAGCATCTTTCCGTTTTCCATGCCGGGGGGCACGGTGACCTTGACCAGCCGTTTTTGAAATCCCCACGGAATGTTGACGATCTTGCGGGCGCCGAGGTAGGCTTCCACCGGGGTCAGCTCAATGGTGCCGTAAAGGTTGGGATCGTCGCCGGCGCCGCCCGGATGGATGACTTGCAGACGATGGGATTTCTTGCGGGCGGTGTAGGGTTTGATGTGCTCCGTCAGACCGGCTGTCGGAATCTTCAAGGCCAGTTTCAAGAAGACGATGCCGAAAATGAAGCCGCCGATGTGGGCCCACCAGGCGATGCCGCCGGCGCCCTGGCTGCCGGCGGCGTTCAGAAGCTGCAGCAGAAACCATACCCCCAGAAAGATGAAGGCCGGTATTTCCACAAACCAGGGAATGAAGATAATCGGTATCAGCGTCAAAATGCGGGCCCCGGGATGAAGAATGAAATAAGCCCCCATTACGCCGGCGATGGCGCCGCTTGCACCGATCGTGGGAACATTGGAATAAATGTTGGTGACCAGGTGAAACAGGCCCGAGGCTATGCCGCACAAAAGATAAAAGATGAGATAGCGGATAGGCCCCAGCCGGTCTTCCACGTTGTCGCCGAAAATATAGAGTGACCACATGTTGAACAGCAGGTGAAAAAAACCACCGTGCAGAAACATGAACGAGACAAAGGAAAACACCTGCTGGGCCGGGGAAAAATAGGCTTTGAGCTCGGGCACGACGTAGCGGGCGGGCACCAGACCGTAAATGTACACAAAACGTCCCACTTCGTTGCCCTGCGCCATCTGCAGCAGAAATACGAGCACGTTGAGCCCGATGATGGCCTGGGTGACCACCGGCCGGTTGCGGGAAGGCAGGGTGTCGCGAATAGGGATCATGGATCTACTCGATGGTCATGCTGATGTCCACGCTGCGGGCGGCGTGAATCATCGCCCCCACGGAGACGATGTCGACGCCGGCCTGCACCAGCTGGTTGATGTTCTGGCGGGTGATCCCCCCGGAGACTTCCACCGCCGCCGCGCCGTTGATGAGCGCCACCGCCTGTTCGATGCCCTTCAAATCCATGTTGTCGAGCATGATGACATCGGCACCGGCGTCAAGCGCTTGCCTTATCTGTTCCCGGTCGGAAACTTCCACTTCGATTTTAAGCAGATGGTGGGCCCGGCGGCGAACCGCTTCCACCGCTTGGCGGATGCCGCCGCAGGCCAGGATGTGATTGTCTTTTATCAGCACCCCGTCGAAAAGCCCCATGCGGTGGTTGTGGGCGCCGCCCATGCGCACCGCATATTTTTCCAGCGTGCGCAGACCCGGGGTGGTCTTGCGGGTGTCCACCAGCCGTACGCTGCCGCTTTCCAGTGTGCCCAAAAAGGTTCGAACATGCGTGGCGATGCCGGAAAGACGCTGCAGAAAATTGAGCGCCGTCCGTTCTCCGGTCAGCAGGGCGCGCATTCTGCCGCGGGCGTGGACGATGACATCCCCTGCGGCGGCTTCACTGCCGTCTGTAATACAGACACGGCCGTCGACCTCCCGGTCCAGCAGCTGAAAAACGCGCAAAACCGCATCCGTGCCGGCCACCACCAGCGGCTCTTTGGCGATGATCATTGCGCTGCCGACGGCGTTTTCATCGATAAGATATTCCGTGGTGATGTCGCCGCTGCCGATGTCTTCCCGCAGGGCCAGTCGGATGATGGCGTCGGATTGCATCATTTTCCCTCTTCGATGTCAACACGCGGCAATATCGTCCTGCGCCGCAAAGCCGCAGCCGCGGCCTTTCAAAGATCGGCCTGGTTCGCCAGGGCCTGAATTCTTTCAAGGTTGGCTTTCAGCTTGGCCTGCCGTTCCAGCAGGGTGTCGTGTTTTTGTCTGGCTTTGTTTACAATTGCTTCCGGTGCTTTGGTCAGAAAGTCGTCGTTGTTCAATTTTCGGGAGACCGAAGCCAGGTCGGCGCTCGTTTTCTGGATTTCTTTTTCCAGACGCTGGGTTTCCTGGCCCACGTCGATGATCCCTTCCAGCGAGACAAACACCGCGGCGTCATCGATGATGGCGGTTGCCGCCGCCGGCGGTTTCGGCCCCGGCGGCTCGACATGCAGGGTTTTGAGTTTGGCCAGATCCACAATGATGTCGCGGGCATGCTCGATGTTTTTCCGAACGGCTTCATCCGGCGCCTGGACTATGGCGTGCAAGGCCATACCCGGCGAAATGTTCATTTCGCCGCGGATGTTGCGAATGCCGGTGATTACATCGGTTACCAGGGCCATTGACGTCTCTGCGGCCGCATCCTTTTTGAGAAAGTCGGCGTCGGGTGCATCACAGGGAAAGCGCGCCTGCATGATGGAGCCGCTGGTTTGGGGCAGCCGGTGCCACAGTTCTTCGGTGACAAAAGGCATGAACGGATGCAGCAGCGTGAGGGTGTCTTTCAGTGCGCGGGACAGGACCGCCAGGGTGGCACGGCGGTTTTCCGGGCCCTTTTTCCCATATAGGGTCGGTTTCACGGCCTCCAGATACCAGTCACAAAATTCATGCCATACAAAGTTGTAAACCGCACCCGCGGCATCATTGAATCGGTAGGTGTCAAGAGCCTCCACAACCGCCTCGGTGACTTGGCGGAGGCGGGACAGGATCCAGCGGTCGGGCAGGGATCGGCGGGCTGCATCCGGCGGGGCATCATCAGCGTCCAGGGCTTCATCCGGATCCAGGTGCATGAGGGCGAAGCGGGCGGCATTCCAAAGTTTGTTGACGAAATGACGGTAGCCTTCAACCCGTTTTTCCGACATTTTGACGTCGCGTCCCTGGGCGGCGAAAGCGGCCAGCGTAAAGCGGAACGCATCTGTTCCGTAGCAATCGATGATTTCCAAAGGATCGATGACATTGCCCTTTGACTTGCTCATTTTTTTGCCGTCTTCATCCCGGACCAGGGCATGCACGTACACGTCCTTGAAGGGCACGTCTTTCATGAAGTGGATGCCCATCATCATCATGCGCGCGACCCAGAAGAACAGAATGTCGAAGCCGGTGATGAGCACCGAGGTGGGATAGAAGGTTTTGAGCAGGTCGGTCTGCTCCGGCCAGCCCATGGTGGAAAAAGGCCACAGCGCAGAGCTGAACCAGGTGTCCAGCACGTCGGTTTCACGGTCGAAATCCGCAGCGCCGCACGCGGGACAGATCGAAGGCGCTTCCATGGCCACCACCAGCACCCCGCAGGCGTTGCAGGTCCAGGCTGGAATGCGATGACCCCACCATATCTGGCGGGATATGCACCAGTCGCGAATGTTGTACATCCAGTCGTAGTAGGTCTTTTTCCAGATGTCCGGAACGATTCGGGTCCGGCCGTTTTCTACGGCCTCAATGGCTTTTTGCGCCAGCGGTTTGGTCTTGACGAACCACTGTTTGGACAAATTGGGTTCGACGATGGTCTTGCAGCGATAGCAGTGTCCCACACTGTGGCGACAGGGTTCGATTTTCTGGACAAGACCTTTTTCCTTGAGGGCTTCGACGATCGCCCGGCGGCACTTAAAGCGCTCCATGCCCTCAAAGGGGCCGGCGGCGGAGGTCATGCGGCCGTCGTCGTCAATGACCTTGATGCTGTCGAGTCCGTGGCGCTTTCCGATTTCAAAGTCATTGGGATCGTGGGCAGGGGTGACCTTCAAGGCGCCTGTTCCAAATGCGGTGTCCACATAGCTGTCGCGGATAATCGGGATTTTGCGGTCCAAAAGGGGCAGCCGGATGGATGCGGATTTCAGGTTCTGATAGCGTTTGTCTTCCGGGTTGACGGCCACGGCAGTGTCCCCCAGCATGGTTTCCGGGCGGGTGGTGGCGATGACGACGCCGCCTGCCGCGTCGGCAAAGGGGTAGGTGAAATAGTAGAGATGGCCGTCGATTTCCTCATGTTCCACTTCAAGGTCGCTGAGCGCCGTGTGACACCGGTGGCACCAGTTGATGATGTAGTCCCCGCGGTAGATGAGGCCCTCGTTGTAGAGCTGCACGAAAACCGTCCGCACCGCCTTGGAAAGTCCGGCGTCCATGGTGAAGCGTTCTCTCTCCCAGTCGCAGGATGCACCCAGCCGCTTCAGCTGGTTGATGATGGCGCTGCCGTATTCGGCCCGCCATTCCCACACGGCTTCGATGAATTTTTCCCGGCCCACGGCGTGACGGTCCAGCCCCTGGGCGGCCAGTTTTTTTTCCACCACATTCTGCGTGGCGATGCCGGCATGGTCGGTTCCCGGCATCCAGAGCACATTGTCGCCTCTCATCCGCCGGTAGCGGCACAATATGTCCTGCAGGGTGTTGTTGAGCGCGTGTCCCATGTGCAGCACACCGGTCACATTCGGCGGCGGGATGACAATGGAATAGCTCTTTTCGGGGCTGTTTTCCCTGGCGGCGAACAGCCCTTCCTTTTCCCAGAATGCATACCAGCGTGCTTCCACATCGTGTGGCTCGTAGCCTTTGGCAAGTCGATTGGAACCCATCTGAAACCCTTTCCTCCCTTTACATTAAAAACCCGGGGAGACGGCATCATCCCCAGGTTGTAAAATTGACGTTCCCGTTGGCATGAATTGTCTGACCGCTGTCCACCCGCGAGAGGTTGACGTTTTTTTCGGGCGGCGGCGGTTTTTGCAAACACCGTTCTGCGCTGCAGCTATTCTTTTTTTAGATAGTGGTCGACAAGAATGCTTTTGATCGCCTCCATCTCATTCAACACAACTCTATCAACCGCTTCGGCCAGCATGGTCTCCAGGTTCCCGCCGGCCATTTTTTTGACAACCTGCTCCACCGCCGCTTCGATTTGTTCGGGTGTAATGACGGCTGAACGGGGGGAGGCACTCTCGGCCGGAGATTCGGTGTTTTCCGTCTGCCGGGTTCTGCTTTCAACGTCTTCCAGTTCAATCCCCAACGCATCGACGAAGGCGCTGTCCGCTGCCGCGTCGTCTCCGTCATCATAAGATCTGTCTTCCAGCGGCGGTGCCTGTTCGGGTTTTTGGGCCGCCGGTTCCGCCGGTGCGGTCGCCGCTGGTTTGCCGTTGTCGGCCGATTCCGCAGCGGCCGGCGGTGTGCTCCCTTCGTCGATGGTGGACTGGATATCCTCAATGAGCTCTAAAATTTCTTCTGTTTGCGGCTGCATTGCCCCTGCCGGCTGGTCCGCCTTGTCGGGCGCCGGCGCGTATTCGTCCGCCGCCGGCTCCGACGCATCGAATTCGGCCGAAAATGCTTCATCCGGGGCGGTTTCCCGGGGTTGCAAGGCGGCGTCCAGATCATCGACCGTTTCGGTCAAGTCGATCAACATTTCCTGATCTGTTTCGGAATCGTCTGCGGCATCCGCGGGTGCGGCGGCTTCCTCGGCGATGTCCGTCAAATCCAGAATGTCTTCTTCATCGGCATCCACCGCCGCTGCTTCTTCGGAAAGTTCGATGATGGGTTCGTCGCCGGGCGCATCTTCGGGTTCGATGGAGTCGAGGAGTTCGATAATGCCGTTCTCATCGTCGGTCACAGGCACTTCTTCGGTCAGATCGAGGATTTCTTCTTCCTTTTCAGAAGGGTTGTCCATCTTTTTCTCAAAAGGATCATCGGTTTTTTGCATTTCAGCCCCCTGTGTGGTTGAGATCCACCCAACAAGTGTACCGGACTTGCGGCCCATTCCCTGATAACGCGGCGGAAGGCGCGGGCGCACACCAGTGCCTGCCGCCGTAATTTTGCAATGTTTATAGGCAGCTGACCGGAAAGATCCAAAGCCGTCCGCTGTCGACCGTGCCTCGGAGACTGCTGTCGCAAACAGCCGTCGCTGCATTTCTATCACACGGTCCCTATGGTGTCAATATGTTGAATCTTTTCATCGGTTTTATCCAAAATGAACCATTGTGCGGCACAGCGTGGACTTGCCTTTCCGCCAAAAAACTGCGATACGGTTCCCTGAATTTTCATGCATGTTCCTTTGCCCGCAGCAGAACATGAAAATGGATTTGGCATTGAATCGATTTGTCCAGAAATCAATGACAACGAAAGCGGAACCGCGCAGGAGAGAATCGCTGCGGCGTCGCTTTCGGATTCCGCAGCAGACAGCCCGGCCGGGCGCAGGACTGACGATTGAAGGCGTCGACGCCCGCCACATGCTGCGCGTGCTGCGCCTGAAAACAGGGGACCGGGTGATGCTTTTCGATGGTGACGGTTTTGATTATCCCGCGATCATCACGCAGACCGCCGCGGATCGGGTAGCGGTCGAGATCGAAGCCCGCCACCGCTCTGCGTGCGAATCCCCGGCCCGGATTGTCATTGCCCAGGCCTTGCTGAAAGGCCCCCGGCTGGACGGCATCGTCCGCCGTTTGACCGAACTGGGGGTCTCGCGCTGGATTCCGTTTACCTGCGTGCGCTCCATCCCGCAGCCGGATCCAAAGCGGGTGCAGGCCCGCCAGGCACGCTGGCGCAAAATCGTGCAGGAGTCCATGAAACAGTGCGGCCGCAGCCGCACGATGAAGATCGACGAACCCGTAGCGTTCGCGGATCTGCTTTTGCTGGGCAAACGCTATGACCACAGGATTCTTTTTTACGAGGATGAATCCACACCACTTGAAGCGGCGGTGCCGCCGGCCGGTGGAGAAAACTTGAAAGTGCTTGCCGTTTCAGGACCCGAAGGCGGGTTCACTTCCCGGGAAGTCGAACAGGCCCGGTCGGCCGGCTTCCAGCCCGCCGGACTGGGACCCCGCATTCTGCGGGCCGACACTGCGTGCATGACGGCGGCGGTGCTGATGCAGCATTTTTTCGGCGATCTGGGTCGAAAAATAGCTTGACAAAGCGCCGGCCTTTCTTTAGATAAAGTGCCCTTGTCAGACCGATGTTTCGCCGAGGTAGCTCAGTCGGTAGAGCAGGGGACTGAAAATCCCCGTGTCGGCAGTTCGATTCTGTCCCTCGGCACCATTAAAATCAAGCACTTACGGACATTCTCGTAAGTGCTTTTTTTATCAACTTTTATTCTCTCCCGGTCCTCTCTCGGTCCTCTCCCGGTCAGATTTAATTATCGGCAGGATTTTTCTGTTTTTAATATTCGGTTTTTGGATAGGCTACGGGGGGCTCCCAAGGCCAGAGAGGCCCCCCGTTGAACGAAGGAGATGATGAGGATGGGTGATGAGGCCATCCTCATCGATTTGCCGGATGGCATAACGACATCCAGCTTGGAACAAAACAGAGCGGATGTGAATTCGCTCTTTGCTGACGGTTCCAACGCCGACAAACTTTACATAGCTTCGACCAGGCTATGGTTAAATTTCTTTTGCTGCCACGACTGTCTATGAACCTCGGGAGCTACATGGGGTTTAACAACGTTAAATCCTCGTTTGCCGCTTATAGCAGAGCCGAGCATGTTAATTGCGGTCTGGAGGTTCGCCCGTTTGAGATCAAGTTGCTTTTGATCGATCGGCGGCAAAGTTGCTAAATGGATTAGCTGACCGGCAGCTTTCACAAAATCATCAAAAATCAAGGCCGACATCGGATGGGTTCATGCCTTCTTGCCGAAGTTGTTGAACGTATTTGGAAGCATCTCTCAAAGGTTTAATCTGCCGTTCTGCCTTTTCCAAAGCCTCACGATATTTGGCAGCAGCCTTTGTCACAGATTCTAATGCAATGATCATGTTGTCGACAGATTGTTCATGCTGTTTAGCAGCCAGAATCAGGTTTTGCCGTTGTTCGATCTTTTCGGCTTCCTTGAGACGGCGTTCAAGATTTTTTTGCAGTGCTTGAAGTTCATCACGTCTCGCTTGGGCAATTTCAAGGTCCCTACGGCGGTTATGCAAGATTGGCGGCTTACGTGTACTGGATAGGGAATCCTCCAAAAGCTGTTGAATCTCGTTTTTTATCAACATTGTGGCTGTGGCGTAACACAACCTTTAATCAAAGAGCAGTTGGACGAATTGGGCGTTCAGATATCCGCCGGGCAAATCAATAACATCCTCGTCGAAAATAAAGATCGCTTTCATGCGGAAAAAGACAACATCCTTTCCATGGCCTTGAAGGTGTCCGGCCACATCAATGTGGATGACACCGGCGCCCGGCATAAGGGCAAAAATGGCTGCTGCACACACATTGGCAACGATTTTTTTGCCTGGTTTGAAACAACGCCCAGCAAGAGCCGCATTAATTTTTTAAAGCTGTTGCGCTGTGAGCATCGGGATTTTGTTATCAATGATCAAGCACTGTCATATATGCAACAGCAAAAGAT
>Ga0180434_10000649_pt1 | contig 50867 bp, 56 predicted proteins | sample SS_ome_7_FD_132453 | JGI IMG/M metagenome (GOLD analysis project Ga0180434, IMG submission 132453) | Hypersaline lake sediment archaeal communities from the Salton Sea, California, USA - SS_1_D_2 metaG | ecosystem: Environmental > Aquatic > Non-marine Saline and Alkaline > Hypersaline >... | reverse complement strand
CAGCGTAATTGTGTTTGGGTACCGGAACGCTGAATGTGACGCCAAATGTACCCGGGCCATACAGAGTGGGTTGGATCGGGAAGGGGCATCAACCGCGGTCAAAGAAATGATCACGATCTTGAATAATGATCAGCCCGTCATCCCGCTCTTTTTTCATCCCAGATCTATTCTTATAAAGAATGGTATGTGTGGAATACCGAAAGATAGTTATGGTCATGATGTTTTCCAAAATGTTGAAGAGATAGTGATGGATGATGATTGTTTCACGGGTAATTAAATGAAATATTATTGTGGTATCATAAGGCGTTACAATAGTGATGTAATCACCCCGGTTTTATATCGGTATTTCTGTGCAAGAAAAAACCAAACGCCATTGGTTGTAAGAAATTCGCAACGGAAGGAGAGAGTACTTTGGGTAAATATATATTAAAACGCCTCGTAGTTTCCGTCATTACGATCTTCCTGATCGCAACAATCACTTTTTTTATGATGCGTGCTATTCCGGGAGGTCCATTCACACGGGAAAAGCCCGTTCCCCCGGAGATCTTGCGTCAACTTGAAGCGAAATACAATCTCGATGCCCCTATGTATGAGCAATATATCGACTATATGATCGGGCTGTTTACTTTTAATATGGGCCCTTCTTTTTCAAAGATCGGTGTTGAAGTCAATGAACTCATATTAGGTGGTATACCAGCGTCCGCGACGGTTGGTACTTTTGCAGTCATCTTGATCATAGCAATCGGCATCCCGTTTGGGATCATTTCTGCCCTAAAACAGAATAAACCGATAGATTATGCTGTCATGTTTATGGCTACGCTGGGGGTAACCGTACCCAGCTTTGTGGTCGCGACCTTCATCATTTTTTTCTTCGCCGGCCGGCTGGGTTGGCTGCCTACCTTCGGCATCAAACAACCGCTGGGTTATGTGGGACCAACGATTGCTCTGGCGGGTTACTCGCTTTCTTTCGTCACACGGCTGACACGTTCTTCAATGTTGGAAGTACTGCGCCAGGACTATATCCGTACGGCACGCGCGAATGGCATCCCTGAGCGGATCGTGATTGCGAAACATGCTGTGAAGAACGCGTTAATCCCCGTGGTGACTTATATCGGGCCGATGATCGCGGGAATCCTGACGGGTTCATTTGTGATCGAGAAGATCTTTTTAATTCCGGGGATCGGCGCGTATTTTGTGGAAAGCATCACCAATCGTGATTACACTACCATCATGGCAATCACAGCATTCTACGCCTCTTTTTACATCATCATGGTATTGCTCGTGGATGTGGCTTACGCGTTTATTGACCCGCGCATCCGATTTGAAAAGGGGAGCCGCTAAGATGACTGCTAAGGACATTGATATGAATCAAGAGAAATTTGAATTTATCTCCGAAGAGGAAAAAGCACGCGAAGATATGCGCCCTTCATTGACCTATTGGGCGGATGCATGGCGCCGCTTGAAAAAGAATCGCCTGGCCATGCTTGGCCTGGTAGGTGTGATTCTGATCATGTTGTTTGGGATTGTGGGTCCTTATTTCTTTGATACATCCTACTCAGATCAGCGAAATGATCTTAGAAACCTTCCACCGCGTCTGGAGTTATATGAGATTGATAAAGATGTTTTTGCCTATGTAACCAGAGACTATAATTTTTTGATTGCAGATGAGGACGGCGGCAACCTTCAGAATATTGAAAGAGTACAACAGGAGGAAGTATTAAAAGGGCGCATTGAAGTTAGTGAAGTATTGTCACCCTCTCAAATTCGTGAACAACGCGAAGAATCGGGCTATTCTTTTCTTAACTATTATTCATATCAGGGTGATTTGATCGAGTTAGATTATTCAAGCAAAGTGGGATCAAAGGAAACAGAATCAGAAGATTTTTATAGGATTACGTATAAAGAAAAAACCACCGAGCATCCTGCGAAGACAGTACCTAATAAAGCCTATTTATTTGGTACAGATGGGCTTGGGCGTGATCTTTTGATCCGCGTGATGTATGGCGCCCGGATTTCTCTGTTGGTCGCGTTTGTTGCCACGCTCGTGAATTTTGTGATTGGTGTGACCTATGGCGCGATCGCAGGATATGAAGGCGGACGCACGGACACGATCATGATGCGTATTGTCGACATCATCAACTCGGTTCCACTGACACTCTATATCATCCTCCTGATGGTCATGGTCAAAAGCCAGGGCGGATTAGGCACGATTATTATCACGCTTGGTACCGTCTACTGGGTCGGTATGGCGCGTTTGGTGCGCGGCCAGGTGCTGGCGCTCAAAGAACAGGAATACATCCTTGCCGCGCGAGCGTTGGGCGTTTCCACCTCGCGTATCGTTCTCAAGCATCTGGTACCCAACGCGATGGGACCGATCATTGTTTCTATGACAATGATGATTCCCAGCGCAATTTTTACAGAATCATTCCTCAGTTTTATCGGTCTGGGTGTTTCAGCGCCGATGGCTTCTTGGGGTACGCTTGCCAACAACGCTCTCTCTGGTATTTTGACTTACCCTTATCAATTATTCTTTCCAGCATTCGCGATTGCGCTGACCATGCTCTCGTTTAACTTTCTGGGAGATGGTTTACGGGATGCGCTGGATCCAAGACTGCGAAGAGGTTAAGGAATAAACAATGAAGAATATTTTAGAAGTAAAAGACTTACGCACATCTTTTTTCACCCATCTGGGTGAGGTGCAGGCCGTACGCGGCAGCAGCTTTACCATGCAGGAAGGGGATATCCTCGGGATTGTGGGGGAATCCGGCTCAGGTAAGAGCGTCACCGCGCTCTCGATCATGGGGCTGATCGAAAAACCCGGCAGAATTATTGAAGGCACGATTACCTTCAATGGCCGTGAACTGGTTGGTTTATCAGATCGTGAAATGGGACAGGTGCGCGGAAAGGAGATCGCGATGATCTTCCAGGACCCGATGACCTCCCTCAACCCGGTCTACAGTATCAAAAACCAGATGGTTGAGGTTATTCGCCGCCATACGAATATGTCCCGCAAAGAAGCGGAGGCCCATGCCATCGATATGCTGGATAAGGTGGGTATCCCACAGGCGGAAGAACGCATTGATTCCTATCCGTTCGAATTTTCCGGCGGAATGCGCCAGCGAGCAATGATCGCCACCGCGCTTTCATGCAATCCTAAACTATTGATCGCTGATGAGCCGACCACCGCATTGGATGTGACCATTCAGGCGCAGATCGTTGATCTTGTCAAGGGGCTGCGCGACGAATTTGGTATGGGTATTATCTGGATCACGCATGATCTCGGCGTTATCGCGGAAATTACCACAAAAGTGATCGTGATGTATGGCGGCATGGTGATGGAAACCGGAACGGTTGAGGAAATCTTCCATAAGTCGCAACATCCATACACGATTGGTTTGCACAACTCCATTCCGCGGCTGGACCTCAAGCAGAAAGAACGCTTGATCCCGATAAAAGGATCACCGCCTGACCTGATGAATCCGCCTGAAGGATGCCCATTCTCGACACGCTGTAAATATGCGATGCGGGTTTGTCTGGAGCAAGCCGCACCACTGTATGAAATCAGTGAAGGACATAACTCTTCCTGCTGGCTGCTGAATGAAAGTGCGCCCAAAGTTGACGCGATCAAGACACAAGTGAAAGCACGGTGAATGGAATCATGGCAAACGACAATAATACACAGGCAATTTTACAGGTAAAGAACCTGAAGAAATATTTTCCCGTTGGTACTGGTTTTTTCAAAGAAACTGAAAAATATTTGACAGCCGTCGATGATATTTCCTTTGAAATCCGCAAAGGTGAAACGTTTGGCCTGGTCGGCGAATCGGGATGTGGAAAAACGACCGCTGGGCGTACCATTTTGCGTTTATATGAGATCACCGATGGCAGAGTGATCTTTGACGGCGTGGATATCACCGATATCAGCCAGAAGGAAATGCTTCCTTTCCGAAAACGCATGCAGATCATTTTTCAGGACCCCTATGCATCCTTGAATCCGCGTATGACCGTCACCGATATCGTCGGCGAAGGTATTGATACCTATGGTCTGTTTAAAGGGAAGGCACGACAGGAACGCATCTATGATCTGCTTGAGCGGGTTGGGTTGAAATGTGAGCATGCCAGCCGCTATCCGCATGAGTTTTCCGGCGGACAGCGCCAGCGCATCGGCGTGGCGCGCGCACTGGCTGTGGAGCCTGATCTGGTGGTGTGTGACGAACCGATTTCCGCGCTGGATGTATCCATTCAGGCGCAGGTGGTCAACATGCTGGAGGATCTGCAGGACGATATGGGTCTCACCTATCTGTTTATAGCTCACGATCTCTCGATGGTCAAGCATATCTCTGACCGCATCGGCGTGATGTACCTGGGAAAATTAATGGAAGTGTGCGGCAGCCGAAATCTGTATGATAACCCGCTGCATCCTTATACGCAGGCTTTGCTGTCATCCATACCCATCCCGGACCCCATTGCAACCAAAAAGAGCAAACGCATCATCCTCGAAGGCCAGGTATCCAGCCCGATTAATCCCCCGGAAGGGTGCCGTTTTGCTTCGCGCTGCCGTTATGCCAAAGAAAAATGCACACAGGTGACTCCCGAACTGCGTAAATTGGAAAAAGATCATAATGTCGCCTGCCACTTTGCAGAAGAAATCAATGCGTAATCACCGGTGAGTCCTTGCGGGCTCACCATTTCCCTTTTTTATATATAAAGGAAGTACAAAATGGAGGAGGTGGTGGATAAAACTATACGCTTAAAATGTTGACAAATTGTTTGAGTTATATTAATATCAGTGTCTAATATCAGACTTTCTAACCAAATGGAGGTAGAAGAATGAAAAAATATGCAGTAATCTTATTAACGCTCCTAATAGTGGCCGCTTTTGCGCTTTCCAGCTGCCAATTAATAGGAGGCCCCGCAGTTGTCTTCGACTGGAACCTGGGGGCAGAACCCAAGACGATTGACCCCGGTCTGAATGGTGCCAGCGACGGTGGCGATATCATCAACAACACCTTTGAAGGGCTCACGCGTGAGCGCTCTGGCGTTGTGCAACCTGGTATTGCTGAGGATTGGGATGTGTCAGATGACGGTCTTGTTTGGACCTTTTATCTGCGTGAATCCAAATGGTCCGACGGCTCACCCCTGACCGCCAACGATTTTGAATACGCCTGGAAACGCGGAATGGATCCCGCCACCGCATCGGAATATGCCTGGCTGTGGCCCTATACAAACATTGTAAATGCTGAAGAATTCTCCACTGGCGTTGAAGGCGTCACTGCGGAAGATGTTGGTGTTAAAGCGGTTGACGACTACACCTTAGAAGTCACCGTAGTTAACCCCACCGACTACTTAGGTTCACTGACGTCATTCTTCACCTTTATGCCCGTCAAACAGTCCGCTGTTGAAGCAGAGGGCGGTGAGGATGGCACATGGGCATCCAATCCGGACCTGGTTGTCAGCAACGGCGCATTCACAGTTTCGGAATACACCATCGGTGAAGGCATGAAATTGGTCAAAAACAAGAATTACTGGAACGCGAAAGAAGTAGAGATCGACGAGATCAACGTCGCATTCCTGGATGATGCCAATACCGCCTACGCCGCTTACCAGGCGGGCGATTTCGACTTCATCCCCAGTGTACCCACCGCAGAGATACCCCGCTTAGTGGAAGAAGACCCCAATTTCTATGTCTTCCCGCTGCTCGGGACGTACTACTACAGCTTTAATTTGGATTTGGACATGTGGGAGGACCCGCGTGTTCGCAAGGCCTTTAACCTGGCGATTGATCGTGAAACAATCACTGACACTCTGGCATCCGGCCAGGTACCCGCAGGCGGCTTTGTGCCCCCAGGATTCAAAGACGATCAAGGACGCGATTTCTTTGAGACTGCCGGCACTTATGGTTACTACACGGATGATACCGGCGTAGAAGAAGCACAGGATTTGATGGCTGAAGCTGGCTATCCCGATGGCGAAGGCTTCCCAGAGGTTGAATTGCTATACAATACTTCAGAGGGTCACCAGACCATTGCGGAACTCGTACAGGAAATGCTTAAGACCAACCTGGGTGTTGAGGTTACCTTAGCCAATCAGGAATGGGCTGTCTTCCAGGACACCCGTACAGCGGGAGATTTTGAAATGGCCCGCGGCGGCTGGCTGACAGACTTCATGGATCCGTTGGGATTGTTGGGCATTTTCAAAGAAAAAGACCTGCCCTATAACGATCCGAACTACTACAATGCGGATTTTGAAGCTGCTTTGACAAGAGCTTTAGAAACCACAGATGAAGCGGAACACTATGAAGCATTATACGAAGCGCAGGAGATCTTCATGAACGATATTCCGATCATGCCTGTGTACCACTACTCAGACACCATGCTCGCGTCCGAGAGACTGGTTGGATGGGATCGTTCCGTGCTTGGCGGCCTCGACTTCACCACGGCGACAGTCGTCGCAGAGTAAGTCCGAGAACCATTCAATATAGATAATTAACAAGAGGAACTCATCAGCATCTTGCTGGTGGGTTCTTTGTTATTTAATAGATGTTTAATAATGATGGGTGTACGGAATGTGTTAATATTTAAACGCCAGATTATTAAAAGGGTTACTGGCATATTATCTTTACGAAATATTTATAAAAAAGGAGTGATCATGAGACTATCTGCACCAAAAAATACTACCTGGCTGCTCGCGTTGATCCTTGGCGGCCTGGGTATCGCAAGCAATTTTGTAACTATCCCTGTCGTTGGGGGCTATACCTTCCTGCTGGTTTCTGCGGGATTCGTCCTGCTTGTTTTGGCTACTTTTCTGAAAGGGTTGTAGCCTTTAAATAAATGGTTTTAACCCTGCCATTGATTATCCATCTGTCCCCGTGAAAGCGGGGATTTATTTATATCAAAGAAATTTTATAGATTTTATGAAAGAAAATGCATATTGATTTCAAAAAATCATTGAAAAACTAGAAAAAAAATAATTGGAATAGCTCATATTTTCTCCTAATGAGTTAGTGATCAAGAAATCTGTGTTAAAATTCAAATTCGCAGGGGGCATTTGTTGGGGCGTGGTGCAATGGCAGCACACCGGCCTTTGAAGCCGTGGATCTTGGTTCGAGTCCGAGCGCCCCAGTTTTAAAACAAGAAATCCCTTTCAAAGCGAAAGGGATTTTATTTATGTCAATCCGTGTTCAACCAACATCCTCAGCGTAGAAATCAACTACACGCTGGATGAAGAGCGGGTCATCCTGTCCAAGACGTAGGAAGGTGTGTGGTGCGTCCTCGTAAAAGAAGCATTCATGATCTTTGTCTAAAGCTTCCAGCTGTGCGCAAAATTGTGTAGAGGACGAAACACGCACTGTTGGATCGGCTGTACCATGGTGTACTTGGAAAGAGGCTTCGATATTTTCCAGGTCGTATACCGAAAATCCCGCTGAGCTGTCTGAGTAGCGCTGGGTCACTGCCGCGTACAAAACAACCGCTTCGATCTCCGGCACCAGCGCGGAGACGCGCAATGCCACACTGCCGCCCAGGCTATGCCCCCAGATGCCCATGCTGGATAGATCCGCATTCTCAAAGATGCTTCCATCCTGCCCGGCTTCCTGGCGCACATATTCGAGTAGATTCATGACATCTGTCGTAAATCCGCTGTGAAAATCGCCTCTGCGTGGTGCGGAGTCGGAGGGCGGGAAGTTGCGCATATTAGGGTGCAAGACGATATATCCCTTGCGCGCGATCGAATCTGCGTAGCGGGTGGAGTAGTCCAGCGTTTCATATTCACTGGCGGGGATATAGCCGTGCAGCGCGATCACAACCGGGAAGGGGCCTTCGCCTACCGGGATATTTACAAACCCATGGATATTGAGATCATCGCTGTCATAGGTGATGTAATAGCGTGTGAATTCAGGTTTATTTTCCCATGTATATTCAACGCGTAATTCACCCTGCCCATAGGGTTTGATTCGCAATGCGTCCAGAGAGTATGGTTGGATCGAGGTAATGGGTGCTGGTTGTTCAAAATTATCAGTAACTGGTTCGGATTGCGGCCGATTGACCCGTTCGCTTTCGCTTTCCACGATCGCTGCCGATGAAACGGTAGGTGCACACGCGGTAATAAAAATTAAACTGATTATCATCAGGTGTTTTATCTTTAACATCATTCACTTCCATGGTTTATTTTGGATTGATTATAGAGTTATTGCTGGCTCCTTACTATTAGTATTTTGTAAAATCTCTTCAGATTAATGTTCTGGAAATAGCGCAGAAATCACCCAGCCGCATTGCTGCACTTCCATTATGATGAGAATAGAACAAAAGGCCTATTACGGGAGCAGCCATGAAAGAGTGTCCATTGTGTAAGGGTAAAAAAGAGATCCCAGAGAATAAGGTGCATTTTGGCGACAGCCAGCCGGGTTGGTGTGTCTGCCCGGTGTGCAGAGGGTCCGGCCGGGTTGAAGTTTTTCCAACGGAAAGGCGTATCATCACCATTATCAAGCCTTATGGCATTTTCCGTAGCAGTGAATGATCGAGGTTTTCGGATCAGGAGAGTATCAATTTATGGCAATAAACGCTTCCATTCGCACCTTTCCGCCGGGTTCGACTATCAGGATATCCTCATCCCAGGGGCCATGCAGTAGTTTCTGGATGAGGGCATCGGATCCCTGGATTTCGTCAAACACCAACCCAAATCTTTTGGCGGTTTCCCGTGTGTAATTCCGATAGGAATCCATATTAGCTGCTTGTTGTGTGTGGATAAAAACCAGCCGAGTGTAATTCGCCATCATCAATTGATAGATTGCGTCCGCTTTTTCTTTACCATAAATATCGCAATTTTTATCGTATTCGCTGAATGGTGTATCCCCTGCTTCGATCCATCCTTTGGTCAGGTAATAGGTACCGGGTACCCTGTTGAATTGGGAAAGGTAGGCGCTGCGTGAACCCAGAAAGATCGCGATGCAATCATCCACCCGCGGGATTACCAGCTGGCTGTGGGCGGCGCTGATGCCGGCTAAAGCCAGCGAGCAAAGACCGTATCCCAGTATGAGCGTATCATAGCGGCCGTCAGCCCGGTTGATGTGCTCCTGCAGTGTGCGATGCAGCCTGCAGGGTAGTGCATGAAGTCCAAAGTCAAGGGTCACATGGTCAACGTGGTCCGGTAAATGTGGGCGTATTGCTTCCATGACGGTGGCGCAGGCGATGACAAGCGTGTCTGTATGGTTCATTTATGCATTCCTGAATAGATTTTAACCGCTTGTTTGTTAATAATCTTCGTTTATAATTTCTACTCCCAGAGTATTTTGACTTGAGTTAATTAAACATAATAAGGCAGATGGAGACCATGAATAAGAAAACCCCGAAGATCGACGTTGTAATTCTTGCTGCAGGCATGGGCACGCGCATGAAATCCGTACTCCCAAAAGTTTTGCATCCGCTGCTCGGGAAACCAATGATCGAATATATCTTTGATGCGGTGCGCGATATTTGTGCGAGTCCTCCCCTGGTGGTTGTCGGCAACAAAGCGGATCTGGTCAAAGAGACGCTTGGCAGTAAAGTGCGCTATGTGCTGCAGGAACCGCAGCTGGGAACGGCACACGCGGTTATGCAGGCACGAGAAATGCTGCGGGAGAAGTCTGATATCGTTCTTGTTGCCAATTCCGATTTTCCATTGATCACCGCGCAGACTTATCAACAGCTGGTAAAAACGCACCAGCAGGAACACAATCTGGTCACCATCTCGACGGTGGTTGCGGAGGATTCCCGCGGTTTTGGACGCATTGTTCGCGATGCGCATGGAGTCATTCAGGGCATTGTTGAGGAAAAAGCGGCAACACCTGAACAATTGAAGATCAAAGAGCTGAACTCCAACCCTTATTGTTTTGATGCTGAATGGCTGTGGGAAGCGCTTGACCGTGTACAGAAGTCTGCAGTCGGCGAATATTACCTGACAGATTTGATAGAGATTGCGGCTGAAGAAGGCCAGCAGGTTGGCGCGATTGAGATCCGGGATCATCAGGAGTCAATCGGCATTAATAACCGCGTGCATCTGGCTGAGGCAACTGGGGTTATTCAGCAGCGTATTAATCGCAAGTGGATGCTGGAGGGTGTAACGATGATCAATCCTGATATGGTGTACATCGATGATACTGTGGAGATCGGCCGCGACACGGTACTCTATCCGGATGTATATCTTCGCGGAAACACAGTTGTGGGAGAGGGTTGCCGGCTGGGACCTTCTGTGATATTAGAGGATACATCGATCGGAAATGGATGTGAATTGGTGTATGCGATGCTGGAAAGTGCCAAACTGGAGAATTATGTCGATATGGGTCCATTTGGCCATCTTCGGCGCGGGGCGCATCTGGATGATCATGTCCATATGGGTAATTTCGGGGAGATCAAAAATTCCTACCTTGCGCCAGGGGTTAAGATGGGGCATTTCTCGTATATTGGTGATGCCCATATAGGGAAGAATGCCAATATTGGCGCGGGGACGATCACCTGTAATTTTGATGGTGAAGGCAAGTTCAAAACGGAGATCGGCGAAAATGCCTTTATTGGCAGCGATACCATGCTTGTAGCACCCGTAAAAATAGGGAAAAATGCTAAAACTGGCGCCGGCGCAGTGGTAACGCGTGATGTGCCGGATGGAACGGTGGTGGTTGGTGTACCGGCAAAAGAAATTGATCGGAATGAAAAAAAGGAGCACAATGGCTAAATTGAACCAGGAAAAGAAGGTGGACCTTGTTAAGATTGCCATGCATGTGCGTAAATGGGCTTATGTGCCATACTCAAAATACAGGGTGGGCGCTGCTGTTCTAACAGACTCCGGACGAATTTATGACGGTGTCAATATCGAAAATGCGGCTTTTCCGGTGACTGTTTGTGCGGAACGTACCGCAATTTTCAAGGCGGTCTCAAATGGAGAGAAAGATTTTCAGGCGATTGCCGTGGTGACAAAGGACGGTGGGATGCCGTGCGGTTCCTGCCGGCAGGTGATGGCCGAATTCAGTCCTGACATGCTCGTGATCGTCGCCGATGCGAGTGGCAAGATCACAGAAGAGAAGTCGTTGTCGGACCTGTTGCCGGGTATGTTCACGGCAAAAAGCCTGAATTGAATGTTGCTGGAGGAAATTGATGAAGCAAGGCGACCGCCTGCGGACAGTTGAGGCCGTGATCATTTCCCACAAGAACTTTGGGGAAGCGGATCGTCTTGTGACTTTTTTCTCGAAAGAAATGGGGAAGATTCGAGGGTTAGCAAAAGGCGTGCGAAAGATGGGGTCTCGCAAAGCTGCCTATCTCGAACCGTTTATGCATTCTAAGATCAGTCTGGCGAAAGGAAAGACTTTCTGGATTATCACACAGGCGGATGCGGTCAAACAATATCCGGCCTTATCCGAATCGCTTGAGAAGACGGGTATCGCATCTTATGTGATGGAATTGTCAGATCGCTTCACGCTTGAAGAAGAATCTGCCTCCGAACTGTTCCGTTTGATTGACCATACACTACAGCGTATTGCATCCGACAGGGATGCATTTACACCGATGCTGTATTTTGAACTGCACATTCTGGATTACGCTGGATTTCGGCCAGATCTCACAGATTGTGTTAGCTGCGGCGAAACGATCATCGCTCAGGACCAAAATTTTTCAGCTGCACAGGGAGGTGCTGTTTGTCCGCAATGCGGAACGTCAGATCCGAGGGTACAGAAAATTTCATTGGACGCGCTGCGGTATCTGCGTCATTACCAGCGCAGCAGCTATTCAGCAATTGCTCACCTTACGGTTCCAAAGCCCCTGCAAAGCGAGATCTCAAAGCTGGTAAATGCTTACATATCCAGCATTGTTGAAAGGCGTCTGAACGCGCCTGAATTCCTGCGGCAGGTATCCTACGCTGCGGATAAGCACGACAGAGTAAAATAGAAAAGAACATTAAAGGAAAAACATGAATCTACAAGATTTTCACCATATCCATGATCCATCCAAAGTCGAAATGATCAAAGGGTTGATTGACCAATTAGATGCGTATATTGCCCAATATCATGGCGGCCGGGTGGAATTCATCTCTCTAGAAAGAGATACACTCAAGGTGCGTATGGGCGGTGCATGCGAAAAATGTCCTCTGCAAACTTCTACACTGCGGGGTTGGGTGGAAGGCACCCTGCAGCAGTTCTTTCCTGAGATAAAAAAAGTGGTCAATGTTGAAGAAAGATAGATGGTTTGAGAATTAACTATTAAAAATCCAGGATGAAAAATAATTAATGATGGTTGTCAATCAAGCTAATATATTCTCCCTTTGTAACCCGCAAGAACCACTAACCTGAAATAGGTTTTAGCGGTGCGTGCGTTTCCTTTCTGTTAAACAAATCAATTTGTTGTTCAAACCAGCGGTTTCTCTTGACAATAGAACATAAGTTCTATATAATACTGTCATGACTCTCTGGCAGCAGCTGCAAAACACTCTGGAACAGGCGGAAACGCGCGGATTGATAGAACATGCATCCGCTGGGAATGCTTTGCTGCAATCTGTGGAAACGCTTTCCGCCACAGAAGGGTATCCGTTAGATGAGATGATCGTTGTTTTGCTGGATCAGGCTGTCCGCGACCGCCATCGTATGGATCAAGCGCACCGCGGCTGGGATGCATTAACAATGCGTGAACGTCAGGTGACGGCGCTGGTGTGTCAGGGCCTGACAGGGCGTCAGGTTGCCATGCGGCTGGTTCTGTCACCGGAAACAATCAAGACCCACGTGCGCCATATCCTGCGTAAATTTAATATCTCCTCGCGCCGTGAACTGCGCCGCCTTCTGGAAGATTGGGACCTCAACCCATGGCTCATTGATGAGCGTGTCATGGATTAATCCTCGCAATATTTTCCATTTAAATATCTCATTCAATCAAGCGCAGAACCGTGATACGATAAGTTTTTCACAAAGGTTATGTGGAGGACATCGATAATGAATGGAAAATTATTGCCAAGCTCTCGCAACTGCTTTGTATGCGGAGTCGAAAATCCTGTCGGTCTCAAATTGAAGTTTTTCCTGGTAGAAGCGGGCCTGGTTGAGGCGGCGTATGAAGCTCCGGCGCGTTTCGAGGGATATCCCGGCGTGCTGCATGGCGGGATTGTCGCATCAATATTGGACGAAACCAGCGGCCGGGCGTTTGGATTATCAGAGGAACAGCCGCGCTTTATGTTCACTGCGAAATTGGAGGTCATATATCGTAAGAATGTCCCCATTGGAAAACCGCTCCGTATCGTAGGAAAAGCGATCAAAGATAGAGGGTGCAGTGCTGAAGGCTGGGCTGGTATTTATGATTCAGATACCGGAGATCTGCTGGCAGAAGGAAAAACAATCCTGGCTAATGTTCCGCAGGAAAAATTGAAAGAAATTTCAGAAGAGGAAAAAATTGGCTGGCAGGTATATCCCGATGATTAGAAGCTTTTCTGCTCTAGATACAGTAGATTTAGTTTTTCAATTACTTCCTTGAGCGCAAAGGCGTTATCCACTAATTTTTTTGGTTCCACAATAGCAGGAGTATCTTTTTCTGTGTGCGTGACTTCTTTCATCAAATCCATCACGTTCTCCTCGGTAATTGCCATCGCGGGCACCCCTTTTGCCATAAAGATGCCATGATCGCTCTGATACCATGGCGGGCCTTCAAAGAAATCTGCCCGGTCCTGATATGCTGTTTTGATTGCAGCTATCACCGGCTTGGACACACCATAGAATGAATAGGCGGTGCGTCCTTTAATATATCCGATATCATCCAGATTGATTGCCAGCAGGATGGATGAAAAATCCTCCTGGTATTGCTTTAGATATTCGATCTGGCCGGGCGTGTTGTAATATTCTTCACCATTAAATGCAGCCAGCTCAACACCGAGATCACCCCGGTAATCTGCCAGCAGCTCTCCCAGCAGAAGCATGATGGCAACACCGCTGGCATTATCGAGTGCGCCCGGTGTATTTTCTTTGGTGTCGATATGCGCGCATAGAACGATCTTTTGATTTGGATTTCTTTTATAGGCGATGATGTTTTCTCCCTTTGATGGCACCCTTTCTGCACGGATAACCAGTCTCGTCTCCTGTCCGCAATACGCTAGCAGGCGCTCGCCTTCAACATCGCTTAGAAATGCGTTTGGAATATCAAAATCCCCATCTTCGATCATCGGAAAGGGGTAGATCGCGCCGACGGCATCTGGATTCTTGGATGTAGCAGTGAGAATTGCTGCCGGCTGTTTTTTTTCCAATAGCTGATATATTTTCTTATGCGCTTCTGGATTAAAAAATTCAAATCCCTTTGGCATAAGTTGTTCTTTTGCGATCTCGCCATGCAGCAGCAAGATCTTATCATTGCAGGTAATATTTTCCAGCGCTCCCACATTCTCGGCGGCAACCAGCATTGCGTTGCCTGCATATCCCAGTGAAAATGGACTGGTAAAAATGTCAAATTGAGCGCCATTGATATGCAATGTCGAAGCTGCCGTCCGCGATTCGATGCAGTTAAAACGCTGCTGTATGATATCGAAACCAAACTGCGCGATCTGTTCCTGAAAATATGTGGTGGCATCACGGTTTCCCTGTGTACCCAGCCGGCGGGTGGTTATTGTATGGCAAAAATGATCAAGATACTCTTGGGCGGTGTTGATCAGATGGTCCCTGTTCATTATTCCTCTAAATAGATGTCTGATGATGCTGGAAATTATCGAAGCGGGATTATACCAGAAACTGATTTAAGTAAAGAATGGGTTCATTTGAACCCATTCCCATTACTAATATAAATATTGAAATGTGCTGGTAATTTACTTCCGCCCTTTGATTGCATTAAGGACCAGTAAGAATACCACCGCGCCGATGAACGCAGCGATGATCTCGCCAATCAAACCACCGACGCGTAGGCCCAGCAGGTTGAAGATCCATCCACCGACGAACGAGCCGGCAACACCAACCAGCATATCACCAACCCAGCCGAACGTGTTTTTTACCACTTTGTCTGCTAGAAAACCAGCAATTAAACCGACAATTAATAGAGCAAATATATTCATTGTTTCTCCTATTCTAATGATTATGTGATTTGTTTGTATTTTCTCACATTTATTCATCAAATACCGGATAGATACGATAGATCTTGTCATCATTATCCCGTAAGCTGCCACGCCCGTCGCGGTTGCTGGTAGTGAAATAGATGCTGCCATCTGGTCCTTCAGCGACATCCCGCACGCGCCCGACATTGTCAATGATCTTTTCCACTGTTGTAACGCTTAATTCACCGTCTGCATCTTCAGCGAATGTTACCCGCACAAGGCCCTCTCCGCGCAGTGCGCCAAAGAATAGGCTGTTTTTGAAAAACGGAAGTGCATCATTGCGGTAGTACAGCGCAGAGGCGGGTGCTTCTGCTGGTGTGAATTGGATGACCGGACCTATCGTTCCTTCAGGAACGTTATCATGCGATCCCAGCGGCCATCCATAATTACCGCCCGGGACGATCACATTGATTTCATCACCGCCACCCGGTCCATCAAAGCCGGATGGGCCATGTTCGGTTGAGAACATCCGGCCGCTTTCGTTGTCCCACGTCAGCCCTTGTGGATTGCGATGCCCCAGTGTATAAACAGCTGATCCGGGAAAAGGGTTATCCACAGGAATCTCGCCTTCTGGTGTCACGCGTAATATCTTTCCGGCTCGAGAATTAACATCCTGTGGTAGGTCCTTGTTTAATGCATCACCGGTGCTGATATACAGCATCTCATCGGGACCGAACTGCAGGCGGCATCCCGCGTGGAAACGTGCTGCGGGGATATTATCCAGGATAATTCGGTCCACGCTCAGGGATTCACCGTCATCTATCAAACGGGTAACCCGTGTGATGATGTTGGCTCCGCTGCCGGAAGTGGTGTAGCAGGCATAGATATATGCATTTTCAGCGTAATCCGGATGCAAAGCCAGGCTCATCAATCCGGCTTCATCGCGTGCGCGCACCGCATCGAACACGGTAATTGGATCTTCTGCCAGCGAGCCATTAATGATCTCCCGCACTGCACCCGTTCTTTCGGAGACAAGAATGCGCTGTGGGGATGGAAATATGAGACTCCAGGGTATTTCCAGATTCTCTGCAAAAACCTCTACGTTCCATCCGGTTGGCTCAGACGTTTCGGCGGTTTCCGCGTTGAGTGCCGGCGCTGGGGTATTTGCCGTTTGTGTTTCAACCACAACAGCAGGCGCTTCTGGTTCCGTCTGGTTTGATTGGCTCGGTGCGCAGGATGATATCAGCAAAGTACCGATTAACAATGCTATCGTTATTCTAAGTGATTGTTTATTCATGCCTTGATTCTATACGTCTCGGCAAATACTTTTCCTTAATGCTATATAAGAAATTAATGTTTAAAAATACTGAGAACTGGAAAATTTCTGCTAAACTTGAATAATCAAAATATGCCGTCTGTGGCTCGCGCAAAGGAGAAAAAATGGCGAAAAAACTAACCCGTGATAGCGTGTTCTACGCGTTCACACCCGATCTGCAACCCGTATTAACGGTTAATCAGGGAGAGGAATTTACCCTTGAAACTCATGATTGTTTCACCGGGCAGCTTAAATCTGAAGATGACCTTTTGGATGTCCTGGATTGGGACCGGGTCAACCCCGCCACTGGACCTGTTTATTTTGAGGGTGTTAAACCTGGCGATGTTGTCCGTGTCGACATTCTTAAGCTGAAAGTTATCAATCAAGCTACTATGGTCACTGTCCCGGAAGAGGGTGTATTGGGTGATATGATCACGAAAATGGAAACAGCCATTCTCAAATATGAAAAGGGAAAGGTGATATTCCGCAATAAAATCTCGATCCCAATGTCCCCAATGATTGGCGTGATCGGAGTTGCGCCAGCTGAAGGGAAGATACCCAACGGTGAACCCGCAGCGCATGGCGGGAACATGGATTGCACCATGATCACGGAGGGTGTAAGTGTGTATTTTACAGCGAACGTTCCCGGCGCGTTGTTTGGATGCGGAGATTTTCATGCTGTGATGGGCGACGGTGAAATTGTCATTTGCGGCGCAGAATCCCCCGGTGAAGTGCGCCTGCGCGCCCAGGTTGTTCCAGAATTGAAAGGCCTGCCGACGCCCTTTATCGTTTCATCGGACAAGGTGGCGGCGGTTGCGTCTGCCAGCTCTCTGGATCAGGCGGGAACGGATGCGACTCACCACATGGCAGCTTTCTTGACACAATATGCACCGTTATCCGTTAATGATGCCGGCTTATTAATGAGCCTGGTGGGTGATTTGAAGGTTTGTCAGGTGGTTGACCCGCAAAAAACCGCTCGCTTCGAATTCCCCCGCTGGGTGCTCAAAGAATATGGTTATTCTATTCCCGCGTAAAATCACCAATAAAAAATAGAAACTGCGTATTTCACGCAGTTTCTATAAATATCTCGCACAACCAGCTGCTGTATAGTCCTGAATGCAGGGTATCTTCAAATAACCACAACCATCTGATCAATGGTCCACATTCTACCCGAAATGCGACCGTAGCGTCCATTAAAGTCGCCCACAATTGCAGATAATCAGACTGTAGATCGAAATTTTAGTGCCAACTCATACGATCAGGAATGTGATGTTTACGGCTTTAACATGGCGTGAGAGAGAAAGCTGTCTGGTATATTTCTTACCTGCCTAAATGCGCGTTCCTCAGGAATGCCCTTGCTGATCCAGTGATCTGTTATCAATGGTTTTAGGAAAACGCGCGAGTTAAAAAATACCCAAAAGCCGATGACACCGATTGATATCAGTCACCCTCAATCGCGCTATTTCCGGTTGTGGAAAGCGGCTGTGACAAAGTGAAGCGTGAGACCATGCGTCCATCTGTTGATCTGGTTAGTGTACAGCATCCAGATTTCATCATCCATTGCCATTTATATTGTGTCACAACCACAAAAATATTTACAATTCTATCCTCCTACCATATTATTCACAGATTTTGTAGCTTATTGCAGAATAATTTTATAAGATATACTGATATGTTATAATAAGAAAACCTTAATTACCTGGGTGAACTTTCCTGATGGCTAAGGAATGGTGCGATAGGGGATCAACTTAATAGCTATACAGCGAACAACTCCATATTAAAGTTGATTGGTAAAGTATTCTCAAAATTAAATGCTTTGCACCTATCAGAAGCATTCAGTCTTTGAATGTAAAAAAATATTTCACCATCAAAATATATTCACCCATACAAAACAGATAGAAAGGACTTAAATTTGGTTTCAGTTGTACTACGAGATGGAGAATCACAAAGGAATCTCTCAAAAAGGTTCCGAAAAGCAGTTATTCGAAGCGGTGTTTTAAAAGAACGGAAGAAGCGACGCTGGTTTGTCTCAAAGAATGAACGCAGAAGGTTGGAGAAAGAAAAAGCGATCCGCCGCATGAAACAAAACCGTCGCAAAAAACGGTACTAGGTACAGAAGAGGTAAAGATGCATGCGACTAAAACGAAATTTAGCGTTGGCGATTGGATTGTTCATGCCTTTTATGGTATCGGGAAGATCATTGATAAAGGAAAAATGAAATTATCCGGTAAAGCGCAGACATTCTTTACCGTTAAATTGAAAAATGGAAAATACTGGTTATCGAAAGAAAAAAGCGAAGTGGATTATATCCGCCCTTTAGCTACTAAAGCACAAATAAAAGATGCGTTGAAAGAAATTAAAAAACAACCGGAAAGTCTCCCAAAGCGATATACAAGCCGGAAGAAATTGATTCTGGAAACCGTAGAAGAAGGTTCGTTATTAAAACACGCTGCTTTGATCCGAGACTTGAACGGTAAAAAAGTAAAGAAGAAATTATCTTATGAAGATAAAAACTGGCTCTCTAAGTTGAAAAAGCAATTTATTTATGAAGGTTCTTTGGTATATGGAGAGAAAAAGAACGCGATAAAGAAAAAACTCAAACGCGCGCTAAAGGCGAGTGGTAAACAATACAAGGAGAAGAAATAAGAGCATGGCTAGAAAAAGCAAGAAAAAAGGAAAAGGCAAAAAGCCAAAAAAGTATAAATTAAAAACGCATAAAGCAACAGCGAAACGATTTAAGATGACTGGCAGCGGAAAAATTGTCCGCACAAAAGGAAACCAGGGACACCTGCAGCGCCGAAAATCAAAACGGGCAAAACGCTTATCCACTGAAATGATAGAAGTGAAAGAACCGAAAAATAAAAAGACAATCAAGCGACTTGCACCGTATATGAAGAAAAATAAGAATTAGAGTAAAGATGGCTACGGAAAGAGAACGAACCATAAAGCGCAGAAGACAGCGCCGAAAACGGATCGGCAAGTTAAAGAAACAGCTGAAAGAAGCGAAGACGAAAAAGGAACGCGATCATTATATCGATTTGATCAGGCGGCGTGATCCATATTTTCAGGCTGAATAACCAGTTTCATTAACTTAATCGGAGCGGGCTTCATGAACAACAGAAGCTGGGAAAGGATGATATGAAACTTAAAGAGAATAAAAAGATTGTACATGCTGTGCATGGCGTTGGCACAATAACCGGTAAAACAACAAAAGTAATCAGTGGAAAAAAGAAAAGCTTTTTTACGGTTAAAACGGAAAAATTGACTTACTGGATTCCAATAGCTAGCCAGCATACAGAACGCATCCGAAAATTACGAGCGCCATCCACGTTTCAGAGCGTATTAACTTTGATCCGAAAAAAGCCGGAAAAACTTTCCAATAACTTCCGTTCACGCCTGAAGTATTTGAATGAAGAACTGGCAAAGTGTTCATTGAAATCCAATGCCGCATTGATCAGGGACCTGCATGGCCGAAATATGGAAAAAAGTCTGCATGTCAATGAAAGCAGGATATTCGATAAACTAAAGCGGCAGTTTTTGAATGAATGGTCTATTTCCGCTGGTATCAATCGGGATAAAGCCGAAGCAAAATTGAACGACGCTTTGGCAACATCCATCGAGAAGGCTCTTGAACAGATAGAGAATTGATTAAAAAAAGAAACCAGCCCAATCAAAGGGCTGGTTATTTTTATGTAGTGAAGTTTAGTTGAATTCTTTCTTTGCCTGATTAATCGCCACATCAATAGAATCCAGTGAATGGTTAATTCCGTCTTTCAGTTTTTTCCATGCAGATTCGCTGCTTGATTTGAGTTCGTCAAATTCTTTTTGTGCTTTTTGCCGTCTTTCCCGCAGGGTGTTTACCTGTTCCATGATCTTATTCTTCATGTCTTCACTTGTGTTTTCTGCTTTATCAGCTAAAGATTCAATATTTTCTTCAATGTCATCAAACCTTTTCTGTATGTCTTTTGTAATTGTGTTCATATCGAGTTTGTTCATAAAATGAATCTCCTTTCATGTCTTGTTTATCGATTACGTAATTAAGTATAAGAAAGGGGTCCCAATCTGTATATAGATAAAGATATACATACAAGATACATATTTTGATACAAACCAAGCAGGAAGATAGTATTTATGAATTGGGGCGGTTGGTAAACATGAGGAATTGTGATGCCTCGCTGCGTGTATTTACATTGAGCTTATCCAGAATATGATGAACGTGATTTTTCACGGTGCCCACTTCAATGAAAAGCTTCTTTGCGATTTCTTTATTTGTCATGTCATTCCCAATACATTCCAGGACTTCAAGTTCTCGCTGCGTCAGATCATGCGTTGGAATCGAATCAGTTGAGAGATCAGTATTTAGATGAGAAAGCTGAGTGATGCGGTCGATCAGTGAGCGTGTCATTTCCGGAGAGAGCCTGGTTTTCCCATCTTGTGCCATTCTGATGGTGTTGATCAACGTATTCGCGTTATCTTTTTCCTTTATTATCCCATCAGCACCCGCTTCCAAAAATGGCAGTATTTGGTCTTCATGATCTTTCAAGCCATATACAACCACATTGATTTCATCCTGTGCTGTATTCAGCTGTTTTGTTATTAATAGCGCATTTTCCTTTTGCATGTTGATGCTGAGCAGGATCACATCTGTTGCATGCTCTTTTAATAGCCCCTTTGCTTCTTCAAATGAATGTGAAACTCCAACCACTTCAATCCCGTTTTCATCTTCAAGTACCGAAGCGATAATATTTGCCATCAATCTGTTTTCATTAACAATGAGTACTCGGATCATATCTGCACCGCATGCAATTATACCCGCTTGATTATCGGTGTTATATATATGTGTGCTCAATTCCGCTGACATATTTGGAGTTGCGGCTGATACGGAATGGCAGTTTGCTGACGATCTGATGTACATCCGGATCTGCATCTACCGGATATTTTAATTCGACGACCAAATTATGATCATCATGATAGTCATGCAAAAAGCGGTTGGATAGCTTGCCGAGATGATAGAACGTCATATCCGCATCCACCGTCATACGGAATCGTTGATAAGGCGTGGCGAAATACCAGCGTTTGTAGCGATTACAGATCGCGAATTCCACGTCCTGCAGCCGTGCTTTTACATGCTTGGGAAGCAGCGAATGATTGATCAGGGCGGAGAAAGATTTCTCTGTCAGGCTCTCGTTAAACATAAACGGCGGAAATGGGTGTTGTTCTTTCGTGCCAACCTCTCCATTCTTTTTTTTGAATTCAAGAATCGCATTGTTCACTGCACGGAAGAGGTCATGGTACCAGCGAATGCGCACTTTCTGGCGCTGGCGATATCCATTGACATTGCTGTAATAATCGCTCAGCAGTGGGGTATCCAGGTAAATATTATTTACATAGCGCATCGGATATATTTCACGGAACATAGCCGGGTGATGTTTTAGGATGGTGATGACATCCGCGGCACGGAATCCCGTTACCCGGAATTTCTTTTCGTAGCGATATCCAGCGCTTTCTGCTTGGGCACCTTTTTTTTGGGTGAATTTCATCCAATACCCTTGTTGTCCAGGAATGTGATCTCAATTTGATCGGAAAGCGCCTGTAGTGCATTTTTGGCGTTGATAAATTGACTTTCATTGCGGAACTCCACCAGATAAGATGCTTCCAGGTGTTCCTTGTTTTCATCGGTCCGCATCAACCGCGCCTGGATCGTATGGTCTTGTATCGTTTTGCTGATCGCTTCAAGCGCTACTTTATTGGGACTGCTGCTTGCGATGGTTAAATGCAGATTGAAATCTACAACTTTCCCGCGCACCAGGCGCGAGATGGCGATCACCAGAATGATCAGCGCCAGCGAAAGGGTGGTGATCAAGCGTTGGTTATCACCCAGCCCGATGCCTATACCGATCGCAAAAAAGAGATAGGCGAGTTCTTCCGGTTCTTTGATAGCCGCGCGGAATCGCACAATAGAAAGCGCACCAACCAGACCTAATGACAGCGCAATCGAAGATCGCACAACCAGGATAATGAAAGTGGTTGTTACCGTGATCAATATGAAATTAGCCGCAAATCGCCGGCGGTTGGAAAGCGCCGATCCCCAGTGAATATAAACACGGCTGAGAATGTAGGCGAAGACCGTCGAAAGTGCCAGGTTAATGGCTGCTGTGGTTAATTCCAATGGATCTCCGCTGCTTGCAGTGAATTGCGATAACAGGTTTTGAATGACGGATGCCTGTGATGGTACGGCTGTCGGCGATGTTTCAGCCACTGTTGACTCGCTTTGCGGACTTTCTGCCTGCGGTTCTGCACTCTCGACAGATGTGATCAGAAAATTGTCGAAATTGGCTGTCAGCCCGCCATCGACGAAGAATGCGACCGGGCCACCCGTGTGCGCGTTGCCAGATTCTTCAGCGCTGAGAACAGTCTCGTCAGCAATTGAGAGGATATGCTGGAGATTGCTGTGAACAAGTTTTACAGTGGTCCATTCGTCGCTGAATCCTCCCCATTCAGTGCTTGCTAATTCTTGCGGACTATCATCTTCGACTTTTTCTATCACAATACGGTCCGGGAAGAAGATAAGCGCATAGTCATTGCCTTCTCCCATGTTGTATCGGAAGAAAAAGACCCCATCATTGCCGTTGATTTTCATGTCAAATTGGACTTCGAAATTGGCATAATCACCCAGCTTGAAAGCGTTGTTTCCGGCGCCGATGCTGAGGGTGCCATTGCTCACAACAGCTTCTGGTGATGTCCGCCACCCTGATAATTCCGTGTCATCGAAGGTTTCCGGCGTGGTCTCCCCCTGTGCCATCACAGGCACAACGATCGCTGCCAATAAAAGGAAAGCAGGGATGATTGTATGTAAATAATGATTGGGTTTGTTTTTCATGGTGATTGTTCCTCCTGATTCAATAAACGATTTATTTCATTGCTGATCTCTGTTCTTGCAAAGGCATGCCGGTCTGACACAAATTGGATTAATGCATCGGGTGAATCCTGAAATTCATGAATGTCAAACATGGGCTCTTCCCCGAAGAAAGCTTTATCCCCGTTTGATTTTTTGATATACGGTGCGATCTGGTTATGGTACCGGCGGATCATAGCGCTCATGTTCTCTGTCGTGAAGAAATTGCGCGTCAATAGATCCAGGTAAGCGGTATATGCCAGGCGGTATTTTTTGATAGCCATGGTTTTGTCATACATTGGCGCGCCGCTTTCCATCATACCGAAATCAGATTTTGTGAAAAGTGAGGCGCTTGTCTCACCACCCCAGGTTAGATCCCAGGGGATCCATTCGAAACGGTCGCTGACCGGGTTATTAAAGAGATAAAAATTATTGCCTGTGTTGAGATAGGAATCCCAGTTGTCGATCAGCATATTGACCGCGTGGTAGCGCAGGAAACTGTCCACATTGATCGCGGATTCGAGGGCGTTGATATACGCTGCCTCGCTTTCATAATCCGCACCGTCTATAATGCGGCATAGCGATACGATATCGCTGTAATCTGCTTCTTCTTCATTGTACATTTTCCCGTAGGCATAACTGCCGTCCTGGGTGGGGTAGTCTGAGATGTCATCACCGTAATACACCAGGTCCATTGGGCCGCGCTGTGCGTGGCTGGCTTTATAAAGATTGCCCCCTTTGGCATCGCGTGTGAAGCGGTTAGCGATATATTTATTATCCACGCGTTCCACCATGGCATAAAGGCCCCAATAGATTGGGTCCTGCTCGTCATCCCGCAGGTCGATCCATAATTCCACAAAAGATACATGGCTGGCGGGAAGTCCGCTGAAAGCCATCAGCTCATAAGCCAGCTTTTCATTTAACAATGATGGATCGCCGATGCTGTTCAGAAACATCAATTGACGCAGATTTTTGTATTCCTGGCCATCAATATACGCATCAATATCAATCTTGAACGGTTTCTTATCACCCGAATTACGCAGCGAGAATTGTCCACGCATACGAAACCCGACATCTTTCAATTCGGTGCCAAAGACAACAGCATCTGCCTTCGCTTGATATTTACTGATCGGGTCAACCCACATTTTTTCCCAGTCTGTTTGATTGAGCGTGATATCCACCCGCCCTACACGGCTGTCGTCGAAGATACTCCAATAATTCACGCTGCTGGATGCCGGCAGCCGTACGTTTACCGTCGTTGTCGCGATGGCACGTATACCGCTGGCGTCCGTTGCGCGCATTGAAATGGCATATTCGCGCGCTTTGGTGTATGTATATGAGGCGTATCCTCCATCTGAGGTTGCGTTGGTTTCAAATGATCCATTACCATCCAGATCCCATTCATAACGGACGATCTTTCCATTGGGGCTGCTAGTGCCCAGCGCACTGAAATAGACAGTCAGCGGTGCCCATCCGTTGTTTGGCAACGCGTAGGCGGTTGCTTGAATATTAGCGTCCAAAGTTGTTGCCGGGGTTGGACTGGTATTTTGCGTGGAAGCGCCGACTGCGATGAATGCGATCAGGATAAATATTCCGATAGCTGCCTTTTCAACGATGTGCAGCCATTTACCCTCCGCTGCTGTATTCCGTTTTCGCATGACTCCTCAGATATTTATATCATTATATAGGAAGATTCTCGGGTAGGGCGGGAATATTAATGGAATTTATTTCGATCTTCATTTAGAAAACAAAAACACTCCACTGGGAGTTTTTAAAAAGCAAGTTTTTGTGGGTAACAGGCGTAAATGTTGATATTGCCTTAATCACCAAGCATAACAACATCTTAGGGATAGTTTTCAAATCCTGGTACATCCATACCGGGTGATTCCAATGGCATTCCACCCGCTGCTTCTGATTGTTCATATAAAAGTCTAAAAATATTTTTGACGGTCACATGGACTTCAATGATGGTGCCATTCATGATGGCTGTGTGGGAGGAATAGAGGTTTTTCTGGATTTGATATGAAATATTATTTCTGTAAGTCCGCATTTTCTGCGACGATGACTTCGAACCCGTTGTCTGCCAGATGTTTATTCTATTCTGTGCAGCAGCCTCAAGTAGGTTCCTTATATATATTCATCACACTGTCTCCATAAGGTCTGGAGAACTATTCACGAATGAGCTTGGATTAGGATTGCAGGCGTTTACCATCAGAATAAGCCGTGTGGCAATGGGTAACAATTTTTAGTCATCGTCATTCTCCAAATGAAAATCCGGCATTTCTCCAAGCCGCATAGCCACCCTCAAGATTATACACATTGCTGTAACCCATTTCAACAAGTTTCTCGGATGCCTCATGCCCCATGCTGCCTGAACGGCAATAGATGACAATCCTGTTGTTTTTGTCTTCTGGAAGTTGGTCTGTGTAATATTGTATTTCATCATATGGGATTTCAAGATCTGTACCGGGGATATTACCTTCCAATGGAATATGAACATTGATAAATGTGAAGTCTTCCGAATCGAAAAATTTTTGGAGTTCGGTTATCGAGATCATCTCATATTCTGCTGTCGCACTGGAGGATGTAGTTATGTTTTCCAAATTCGGGCTGCACGAAGCGATCAACAAACCGGAAAAAATTAATAATAAGATATTCCTGTGCATATTATCTCTTTTATGAATTTTCATGATTGTCATTTCCATGGTCACTCATTGCGATCAGATCACCATGCCAATTATGGATAATGATCTGTCCGCTGTATCCGTTTACACTGAGCATGCCTACAACCTCGCCATCCTCTAAGGTGTGCAACGTGTAATATCCATAGAATTGATCAGCGTGATCATCCGCGCTCAAATTACTGCCAATATTCGCTAAATACTTATTTGCCGTTGCGATTGCGTCCTCTTCAGATAAAAACATATCTTCGCCGTTCTGCGGAAACACGCCCCCCATCATTGATCTGCGCATATGCCCATACTTTGAATTCCACATCATACTTGCTCCCTGTTCGAGGTTCACATCATAGGTATTCGGATCGATGAGGACTTCAAAAGCCCCGATACCGGTATCTTCTTCGATAACCTGTGCATATGCGTGGTTATCAAAGATCATGATCTCGCTAATACGCAGGTCCTTATAGCCGGGGTAATTCTTGATGTATTCTTCAACCGCATTCTCTGCATCCTCCAGAGAGATGATTTCTGAAGAAGGCTGTTGATACTGCCAGCGTACAAATCCGCGATTGAATCTTCCCATCATGGGCATAAACTGGTAATTCTGTTTAAAGCCAAACCCAAATCGACCGAAGAGGAATCCGCCAACTCCTACTACAATCAGGATGATGACAGATAAACCAATGATCAATACATTTCTTGAATTTTTATTCATTTTTCATCCAACTTTCCCATTAAATTGCGTTTCTAATTTTTTGCTTGATCTTCGCAGCAGTTGTGCGTTGACGGCGACAATCACGGTGCTGAGCGACATGAAGATTGCGCCAACAGCAGGTGATAATAGAATCCCCCATGGTGCTAAAACGCCCGCAGCAATCGGCAGCGCAATGACGTTGTATGCGGTTGCCCAGATCAAGTTTTCAACCATCTTTTTATAGGTTGCCTGGCTCAAACGAATGATCCGAATGACATCCAGTGGATTATTTTTAACCAGGATCAAACCTGCCGACTCGACCGCGACATCTGTTCCGCTTCCTATAGCAATGCCAACATCCGCTCGCGTAAGCGCGGGAGCGTCGTTTATGCCGTCTCCGATCATGGCTACTTTACGGCCTTCCTTTTGCAGGGCGCTGATTTTCTTATCCTTATCCTCAGGCAGCACCTCTGCGAAGAACTGGTCAATACCAAGCTCCTCAGCAACGGATTTTGCCACTTTATGGCTGTCTCCGGTCAGCATGGCTACTTTGATATCCATTTCATGCAGGGCTTTGACCACCTGCTTACTCTCAGGTCGGATCACATCTGCCAGAGAAAATGCTGCCAGTATATCCTTCTCCTGGACCAGGTAGACAACGGATTGTCCTTTGTTTTCCGATGTGTGCGTGAACTCCTTCAACGTGCTTGGAAGGTCAATATTCCGAGAATCCAGAAGTTTCGGCCCTCCGACAAAGGTTTTCTTACCATCAACGATTGCGTGGACTCCTTTGCCTTTAATAGCCTCAAAGTTTTTTGAAGCAGGTATCTTGATTCCGCGTTCCTCCGCGGTATGCGTGAAGCTTTTCGCGATCAGGTGCTCAGAGTGCTTTTCAACCGAGGCTGCAATCGCCAGATATTCGTTTTCATCATCCGATCCGTTTGTGTTGATTTCTACAATACCGAACTTGCCCTTGGTGAGCGTACCGGTCTTGTCGAAAACCGCGATATCTATCTTGCGTGCCTGTTCGAGAGCAATCCGGTCCCGGACCAGGATGCCATTTTCAGCACCCAGGGATGTGCTGATCGCGACCACCAGCGGAATAGCCAGACCCAGCGCGTGCGGACAGGCGGTTACCAGGATGGTGACTACCCTTTTCAAAACCTCAATATTTAATCCAACAGCGATCGACCAGAGTATGGCTGCGATGGCAGCAGTTCCCAGCGCGGCATAAAAAAGCCATGCGGCGGCTTTGTCTGCCAATAATTGTGTCTTGGATTTGCTTTCCTGTGCCTGCTTAACCAGGCGCATGATACCCGCCAGGGCTGTTTGGTCTCCTGTTGCGGTTACCCGCACCTTCAGGCTGCCAACTTCATTAGTAGAACCTGCAATCACGCTACTACCGCTTTCTTTTTTAACCGGTTTTGATTCACCAGTAATCAGTGCTTCATTCACATCCGACTTTCCTTCGATCACTTCACCGTCTGCTGCTATGCTCTCGCCAGGTCGGATCAGGATCAAATCACCATTATCTAATTCTGTCACCCTGACTGTTTCTGTTTTCCCGTTATCAAGGATACGTTCAGCAGTATCGGGCAGCAATTTTGCCAATTCATTCAACGCAGATGATGCCTTTCGCACACTGCGCATTTCCATCCAGTGACCCAGAAGCATGATCACGATCAATGTGACCAATTCCCAGTAGAAACTTGCACCGATTGAGAAGAAAGTCGTTGCGATACTATACAGGAATGAAACGCTGATAGCCAGCGCGATTAACGACATCATGCCCGGTTTTTTATTCCGGATCTCAGGAATTGCCATTTTGATGAATGGAATTCCCCCATAAGCAAATATGATTGTTGAAAAAACAGGAACGATCCATTGGCTGCTGAAAAATGTTGGCATAGAAAATCCCAGCCAATTTTGTATGCTATTGCTGAAAAGAAGCACTGGCAGCGATAGGATCAGGGAGATCCAGAATCGCTTACGGAACATTTGCTCATGTCCACCATGGTCCGTGTGCTGCTTGTGGTCATGCTTCTCCTTATTATGATTATTCATTTTCATATGATTTTTTTCTCTTTCATTATCTATTTTGTGGTCATCTTGCATCGTAAAAACTCCTCCTATTCAAGCTCTTTTTTCATTACATCAAACTCTTCACGGGTAATTTCACCGCGTGCGTACCTTTTCTTGAGGATTTCCCAGGCGGAATTTTCTTTAACATCTGAAAACATACCGGAAAAAACATCGCTCTTGTTCAACAAAAGCCTCCCAATCCAAATTGCACCGAGTACTACAAGGATCCAAAAGAATAAAATAAAAATAAATCCGAAACCCATCATTTTTATCTCCTTTATGTCTAGTATGACCATAGGATAATGAAGTTATGTTTGGAAATGATTGAAAATTTGTAAGGTTTTTGTAAGGAAATGTGTTTTTTGAACTATTTGGATATTGGCAGCGTGAAATAGATGGTCGTCCCCATATTTTTACCTTCACTTTCCGCCCAGATTGTTCCCCCATGCGCTGCCACAAGTTGTTTAGAAACGGTAAGCCCGATACCGCTACCGCCGCTTTCTCTGGAGCGTGACTTATCAACGCGATAGAAGCGTTTAAAGATATTTCTTAATTGGTCTCCTGGAATTCCGATGCCGGAATCACGTACCGCCACCCTGATTGATTGTTTATCCTGCTGGTTGGCAATAATTTGGATGTGCCCGTTTATTGGGGTAAATTGAATGGCATTTGAAAGGATGTTGTATAGAACCTGTTTTATGCGATCTTTGTCGAGCGCAGCCAGCGGAAGATTCTCATCAATTTGGGTTGATAATTGGATATGCTTTTCTTCTAACCTACTCTTCATCTGTATTGTGATTGGCTCGATTACTTGGCTAATGCGGGTAGGTTTGAGATCAATCGGGAATTCACCGGATTCGAGTTTGCTTAATTCTAAAAGGTCATTAACAAGCCGGTTCAGCCGATCGATCTCGGCTTGAATTTCCAGGAAGTTTTCATTTGAACAGGGTATGATACCTTCCAGTAATCCTTCAACGGATGCCCTGACGAATGCCAGCGGTGTGCGGATTTCATGCGACACGTCAGCGATCAGCTCCCGGCGCAGTTCTTCATTGTGTTCCAGACGGGTCGTCATCTGATTAAAACCAATCGCCAAACGTCCCAGCTCATCCAGGTCGTCTGGAGTTTGGTTATCCTGAACGGGGATTCTTTCTGAGTAATTTCCATCGCTGATCTTTTCGCTCGCGGTGAGCATTTTCCGAATAGGGTGGACGAATTGTCTACTGAATGATATGCTGATGATCGTTGCGGCTATCAGCGCACTTGGGACGGCGAATTTGAGCGCATTGTAAACTGCGTTACGAAAACTAGAGAAGAGGTCATCATTTAATGCGGTCTCTGTTCTGGTTGGGTCATGGAGTGCAATTTTCATGAAATCTATATGATTTTCAAATGCAGAGGGCATAATGAACTCAACAGCGGTAAGCAGAACGATCACGCATACAATAATCACAATGGCAAAAGACAGGAACACTTTCAAATTGAGGTGGCTGCGAAGATAACCAACAAATGTCATGGGATTTCCTTTTGAAATTTATAACCAATTCCATGGACCGTTTCAATATAATCTGCGTCGCCAATTTTTTTTCGCAGCGAGCTGATTGCAACATCGACAGCCCGTGAATCGCCCACATAATCATACCCCCAGATTTCTTGCAGCAATTTTTCCCGTGTCATTACAATTCCACTGTTGCGCATTAATGCTTGCAGCAGATCAAATTCGGTTTTGGTGAGAACCAATTCTTTCTCATCAACATATACTTCTCTGCTGCCAGGTATTAATCGAATACCTGGCGCGCGAATCTCTGTTGTTTTATTAACGTTTTTATCTAACCTCCGGATGGCAGCTTTGATTCGCGCTATCAGTTCTCTGGGGCTGAAGGGCTTAACCATATAGTCATCTGATCCCAATGAGAGCCCCAGCACCTTATCTGCTTCTTCTGCCCGAGCGGTAAGCATGATCACATATGCGTTAGAAAATTGCCTGAGACGCTGTAATAATTCCAGTCCGTCCAAGCCGGGCATCATAATGTCTAAAACAACCACATCAGGATCGAATGCGGCTGCCAGGGATAGTCCTTCGGATCCATTGAAAGCAGTTTTGGTAATGAACCCTTCCGCCTTCATAAATTTAATCAGGAGCTCAATGAGTTTTCGGTCATCATCAATGAGCAATATTTTATTAGTCATAAGAAATGTCTTTGATCATAATCCTCATCGGAGCCTTCATTATATATTTATTAATCATGAGGGTCGGATGCTAATAAGAGTATATGATAAATATACGCTGCTAAGACATCTTTAAACCGTGCGTCACTAATTCCTGCTTATGGTGTTCAAACAATAAATCGAGAAACTAATGAAAATCCTTTTAATCTATCCTGAATTTCCGGACACATTTTGGAGTTTTAAGCACGCTCTAAAATTTATACATAAGAAAGCATCCTCCCCGCCGCTGGGCTTATTAACCATTGCCAGTATGCTTCCGCGCGAATGGCAGCTGAAACTGGTGGATATGAATGTCAACCGCCTCAAGGAAAAACAATTACATTGGGCGGATATGGTATTCATCTCCGGGATGACAATACAGCGCGATTCAGCCAGACAAGTGATTGCTCGTTGTAATTCTGCAGGAGTACCGGTTGTTGCAGGCGGACCGCTTTTTACCACTGAACACCGAGATTTTGCAGGCGTTGATCACTTTGTTCTCAATGAAGCCGAGATCACACTGAAGGAATTTCTTGCAGATTTAAAAGGTGGAACGCTAAAAAGAATCTATCAGACAGGTTTATTTGCTGATATTCAGAAAACACCCGCTCCAATGTGGGATCTGATTAATTTCAACGATTATGCAACGATGGCCGTGCAATATTCACGCGGTTGCCCTTTCAACTGTGATTTTTGTAATGTAACTGCTTTACTGGGACATCGTATGCGTCTCAAATCCAGCACACAAATGATTGCGGAATTAGAGCAGCTTTACCAGATGGGGTGGCGCGGCGGGGTTTTCTTCGTGGATGATAATTTAATCGGTAACAAGGTAACGCTCAAGCGGGATCTGCTGCCCGCATTGATCAATTGGAAAAAAGATAAAAAAGGGATAACATTTAATACAGAGGCATCTATCAACCTTGCTGACGACCCTGAGTTGTTACGATTGATGGTCACTGCAGGTTTCAATCAGGTATTCATCGGAATTGAAACACCAGTTTCTGAAAATTTGGAAGAATGTAGCAAGCGGCAGAATCTGAATCGAGATATGGTTGCCGATGTGCGTAAGATTCAGCGCGCGGGAATGCAGGTGCAGGGTGGTTTTATTGTGGGTTTTGATAACGATACACCGTCGACGTTCAAGCGTTTATTGAATTTCATCCAACATACTGGCATTGCGACAGCGATGGTTGGCATCCTGCAGGCACCAATCGGCACAATGCTTTATGAACGGATGAAAAAAGCAGGGCGTTTGATTCAGGGTTTTTCAGGTGATAATGTAAACGGTACTACCAACATCATCACCCGCATGCAGATAGACGTCTTAAAAAATCGATATCGAAAATTAATGGATACATTATACTCGCCGGAATATTACTACCGGCGTGTAAAGATATTATTACGTGAGTACGAGATTAATAAAGTGAAAATGGATATCAATGTGCGAAAAATTTGGCAAAATCTGCGTGCTCTTGTTTCTTCCATCTTTAAATTAGGTGTCTTTGGGAAAGAACGAAAATATTACTGGGATCTTTTTTTCTGGACACTTTTTAAGAAACCGCGCGCTTTCTCCCTTGCGATCACCTATGCGATTTATGGATATCATTTCCGGATTATGAACGAAACACATATCACCCCGTAATTCAATCTGTTACTAAACAACTTTCTGCTCGTTTTTTGGGATCTTTTCATTTTGAAGAAACTCCGGTTTGTCAATATGGAAAAGATTTGGTTTATTTTCACCATTCTCCGGCCTATGGTGTGCCTTAAGATCGCTTTTCATCCCGGGCATGCACATCATCACCTGATATCCGCACAATGCACGTTGTGGTGATTGTCATAGTTTCTTACGGGACGAGCAATTTTCCAGCGGTGTAATCGCCGAAAGGCGCTGGAAAAGTCTGATATCAATCTGCATGATCCAGGTTCTTTAGCCATGGGATTAATGTGTCCCATTTGGCCTGCAATACTTCTAAGCTGCCACTCAGTATATATTCGTATACTTTCTTTCGAAACCCGTCTCCACGCGAACCAATTACAGGGCATCTGCCCAATGGGTCAGTATATGCACATTGCGAATATTTTCTGAAATCTTCTCGTTCCTCGTCAACCAGATGGCAAAGCACTTCAATTACCGGTCATTATTTTTAAGGTCGCGCTTGATGCGCGCCTGATCCTGCGTCATATCAGCCAACCCTGGCAGAATGATGTATTTGCCATGCTCTAATGTTTAAATAATGTGCTGATGATCTATTGTTGATGCAAATGGTCTATGATGCTGGTATCCAGCTGGCAAAATAGGTGAGGTCCTTGTATTCGTTGATTGTGTCAATAGTCTGCCATTCCCCTGCTAGCTGTTTCTCATGGCAAGCGAGAGTGAAATGCAACAGGGCAATGCCCATATCGTTATTGCGCAGGAAATCGATCCGTTTGATGCCATAATAGCGGACGTCAAGACCATAGAAGTGGAAGCCGCGCGCATCCTGAATCACCCGCCAGGGCTGGTTGTTGACAGCGGAAGGCGCTAGCCGCACCATCTCCAGCGCTTGCGCGCAGGTACCGGCGTCCGTTTTGGTCAGGGGACGGTCGGGGTAGGTAGTAAAGAACAAAGAATCCCAGGGCAGGCGTGAACTGCTGTTTGCGACCTGTGCGGAGACATCGCTGATGAAATGTTTGCTGTCTTCGGCGAAACCGACGGGGGAGACCATCACGATCTGTTCCTCGCGTTTCAGGTTGATATCTTTTGCGTAGGTGCGCGGATTAAACGTGCCGCCCAGCCAGCACGTGCCTAATCCTAACTCAGTTGCTTTCAGAATCACCTGCTCAAAGTGAAAGCCGAATTGCACAGCGGTGTCTTTATCTTTCTTTGCCCCTCTGGGAAGCACGCCAACGATGAAGGTATGCGCGCCTTTGATCACACCGTAGGTTCCCAATCGTTCCACCAGGGTATCTCCGGGCGGTCGTTCAAACCAGGCAAAGCGCTGTCCATCTGTGCTGACCGCCTGTAAAGCCTCAATCAGCACGTTCTTTTCATCTTCAGGGATCGGAAATGGCTGGTAAGTGCGCACGGAATGGCGCGCACGAATCAGGGAAGGGATCGGCTTTTCGTATTTTATGCAAGCATCAAACAGGGTCATATCAGGTCACTTTTTGCCTTTCGTGAGAATATTGTTGATAGTTTTTTTGCGCAGCGATTTCGCGCAGGCGCGCCATGGCTCGGTAAATATCCATATAGGAAGTATATAACGGCGTGATCCCAAAGCGGATGTTATCGGGCGTGCGAAAATCCGGAATAACTCGGACAGCTGGCGGTGGTGATTCGATCAGCGCCTGTGTAATGCGGAATGCTTCCGGGTGCTTCAGGGATATGTGTGATCCGCGCTGGCTTGCCTCCCGGGGAGAACCCAGCGAGAATCCCAACGGTGCCAGCCATTGATCAAACAGCATAATCATATATTCTGTCTGCGATATGCTTTTCTTCCGCAGATTGTCCATGCCTGCCTCCAACAGCATCTCTACCCCGGTCTGAACGGCGGCCATCGATAATATGGGCGGTGTGCCGACTTTAAAGCGGGAAATATCCGCTGCCGGTTTATATTGCATATTGAATTCAAAGGGACGCTCTGCACCCAGCCATCCCCACATCGGCTGCATCAGTTCTGCCTGCAGGTCTTTTCGTACATAAAGAAACGCAGGGGCACCCGGGCCGCCATTGAGATATTTATAAGTGCAGCCAACCGCCAGGTCCGCACCGCTTCCGTTCAGGTCGACCGGCACCGCGCCAGCCGCGTGCGATAAGTCCCATAAAACCAGTGCGCCGGCTTCGTGCGCGCGCGCCGTTACGAATGCCATATCAACCATGAAGGCACTTTTAAAAGCGACATGCGAAAGCGTTACCAGCGCGGTTTCCGGGGTGATGGCATTGCGGATGGCTTCGTCGCTGATATGGATGCCATCGCTGCTTTGAATCAGATCCAGTGTGTGTTTACCACCAAGAAATTCGATCAAGCCCTGCAGGATATACAGGTCGGAAGGAAAATTGAACACATCACTAACTATGCCGGATCTACCCGGCCGCGCGCGCAGGGTAGCCGCTGCTAGCTTAAAAAGGTTGATCGACGTAGCGCCGGTGACGATGATCTCATCCGGCTGCGCACCGACCAGCTGAGCGATTTTTGCGCCCAGCACTTCCGGCATCTCGATCCAGCCCTCATTCCATGATCGGATCAAGCGCTTTCCCCAGGCGTTTCCGATCGTATGCTGGAGCAGCGGGGTGGTATCTTTTGGCAGGCGTCCGAGCGAATTCCCGTCCAGGTAGATCAAATCCGGGTCATCGATCAAGAATCGATTCCGGAATTCGGACAGCGTGTCATCCTGATCCATCTGTTTGGCGGTTTTGACATCATCATTATCGAGCATCGATTTTCTCCATAAAAAAATTTTTATCGATATATTGTAAACAGAAATCACGATTTGATTAATCTTTCTCTAATACTGCAAGCATTCCAAACGCGTAAAATTAAATATAAATATTGCGAGGTATTGTGATGGATTATGGGAATTTCTCTGTTAGTTTGAATGTCAACGATGTGGCAGTCAGCCAGGATTTTTATGAAAACATGGGTTTTAAGGTCATCGATGGCGGCCATACCAGTGATGTTTATCCTGATAAAGAAGGCGAGCGCTGGCGTATCATGCAGAAGGATGATGTCAATATTGGGTTGTTCGAGGGCATGTTTGATTTCAATATCATGACCTTCAATCCGCCGGATGTGCGCGCTGTGCAGAAAAAGCTCAAAAGCGAGGGGATCGTGTTAGAAAAAGAAGCAGATATGGAAAGCGAAAGCCCGGATTTTATCACGCTCGAAGATCCGGATGGAAATCATATCATGTTTGATCAGTGGTAGATACCAGCGTTTTCAGGCATCCCGGGTGGAGATGACCGGCGGGTTTTCCGCGTCTTTTCGCAGGTCAAACAGATGAACCCGGTCCACATCGAATAAGACTTTAGCCCGGTCGCCGCGCCGCAGCTTGGACCGCGGGTCAACCCTGCCCTCAAATTCTTTTTCCCCGCAGTGGAGGTAAAGATAGATCTCATCGCCCATCAGTTCGATCAGATCCACTTTGCAATCGACTTCAGCAGGGCGGATATTGATCACCGGTAACGCGGGATCATGGATGTCTTCCGGACGGATACCAAGCAGTACACGCCGGTTTAAGTAATGCTGGTAATAGATTGCTTTGCTTTTTGGGATCGGCAGTGAGAGGCCGCTTGATTCAAATGTCAGCGTGCCGAGTTTTTTGATCAACCGTCCTTTAAAAAAATTCATCGCCGGCGACCCAATGAAACCAGCAACAAATTTATTTGCTGGATGGTCATACAGGTTCTGCGGTGTTTCCACCTGCTGCAGGACACCCCTGTTCATCACAGCGATTTTTGTTCCCATCGACATTGCCTCGACCTGGTCGTGGGTAACGTAGATGAAGGTGGATGCCAGCCGTTCATGCAGCAGAGAGATCTCCCTGCGTGTTTGCACGCGTAGTTTGGCGTCCAGATTGGATAAGGGTTCATCGAACAGAAATACTTTCGGATCGCGAACGATCGCGCGGCCGACCGCTACCCGCTGGCGCTGTCCGCCTGATAATGCGCGCGGTTTTCGGTCCAGAAGCTCATCGATATCCAGAATATGTGCCGCCTCTCGCACTTTGCGGTCAATCTCCGTTTTATTGGTGTTGCGGAAACGCAGACCAAATGCCATGTTCTTAAATACTGTCATATGCGGATACAGCGCGTAAGATTGGAACACCATCGCAATATCGCGGTCTTTCGGTTTCACATCATTAATGCGCTCGCTATCCAGATAAAGATCCCCGGAAGTAACATGCTCCAGTCCAGCCAGGCAGCGCAGGGCGGTGGTCTTTCCGCAGCCAGAAGGTCCGACCAGCACCAGAAATTCTTTATCTTGAACGGATAAATTCAGATTATTAACAGCGGTTACATCGCCGAAATTTTTGGTCACATTCTTGAAAACGACATCAGCCATAGTATTTCCTTTAAAAATATTATTCCTTAAGACTGCCGGTTGTGATACCCGAGACAAACGCGCGCTGGGTGATGAAGAACAGAATGATGATTGGCGCAGCGACGGATAACGAAGCGGCCATCAGATAAGGCCAGTTGACCTCAAACGAGCTGCGGAAAAAGCTCAAACCCAGCATCAGGGTGTATTTTGACTGATCCTGCAGGTAGATCAGCGGTGCCAGAAAATCATTCCAGGCAAATTGGAATGTGAAGATAGCGACCGTTGCTATCGCAGAGCGGGAGATCGGGATGATGACATGCCAGATAATCTGCAGTAGATTTGCGCCGTCCATCTTGGCGGCATCAATCAGATCGTTTGGGATTTGCATAAAGAATTGCCGCAGCAGAAAGATGAAAAACGCATTTCCAAAGAATGTCGGCACGATTAGTGGTTTAAAGGAGTTAACCCAATTCAACTCTGAGAAGATGATGTATTGCGGGATCATTACTACCGGATAGGGCAGCATCAGCGTCGCCAGCAGAATGATGAACAGGACTCTTTTCCCGGGTGCCCGCAGTCGCGCAAACCCATAAGCCACCAGAATGCAGGAGACCACATGCCCGATCACCGCTCCCACAGCGATGATAAGAGTGTTGATGGCATATCTGCCAAATGGCAGTTCTGTCAGCGCCTGCCGATAATTTTGCCATTGCGGCGGGTCCGGGATCCATACGGGCGGGTTGGCAAATATCTCATATGCCGGTTTCAGGGATGAGGAGATCATCCAGTACAGCGGCAGTAGGAACAGGAATGCGGTCATTGCTAACAGGATATAGCGTAGGACCAATCGCATTCTTTCCAAACGCATGACAGGAACATCCTGTTGGCGGTCCTGTTTATTCATCCTTTACTTCCCCGGCGTAGTAAACCCAAAAACGCTGTGTCTGAAAGATCACTAACGTCAGTATTAAAATGATGATGAAGAGTACCCAGGCAAGGGCAGATGCGTAACCCATATTGCGGAAATTAAAGGCTTGTTTGTAGAGATATAAGACAAAGAACAAAGTGGCGTCGAGCGGTCCGCCATCGGTGGTTACAAATGCATTTGTGAAGGTCTGAAAAGTATTGATGATACTTAGAATCAGGTTGAAGAAGATGGTTGGCGAGAGCATCGGGATGGTGATGTGCCAGAACTTGTTCCAATCGTTGGCGCCATCTAGGGAGGCAGATTCATAAAGCACGTCCGGAATGCCCTGCAACCCGGCCAGGTAAATGATCATGGCTCGTCCCCAGCCCCAGAAGCTCATCAGTATCAACGCGCTCAATGCCCAGTCAGGATCCAGCAGCCAGCGCGGACCGATGATGCCGATCTGCTCCAGTGCCAGATTGATCAACCCGCCGCGCGGATTCAACATCCACAGCCATACCACCGCGAAGGCGACGCCTGCCAGCACGGTGGGCAGGTAGAAAATGGTGCGGAAAATTCGGATGCCGCGGATACGATTGCGCACAAGCAGCGCCAAACCCAATCCGCCCACTAATTCTAATGGGACATAAGCCGCGGTATAAATCAAAGTTACTTTGACGGATTGCCAGAAACGCGGGTCTGATGGCATCTCTTTTAGATAATTATCCAGTCCAATCCAGATAGGGGACCCAAAAAGGTCCCAACTGGTAAAGCTGAGGGTAAGTGAGTACAGCATTGGGCCAACTGTTAACAAAATAAAACCAATCAGCCAGGGCGAAATGGTCAGGTAAAAGGATACCGCTTCGCGCCGTTGGGCCGGCGTCATTTTTTTGATTCGATTGAATAAGTTCCGCATACTACGGGTATGGTTCTTACAGGAAATTTACCTGGCTCATATCGATGAACCAGGTAAACGCTGTCCAGGATAGGTCTATTCTGCCAGGAGTTTATCGAGCGCGTCTTGAGCTTCCTGCGCGGCAGTTTGCATCACTGCTGTAACATCCGTTTCAGGGTCAAGCAGAACGGTTTCCAGTGCTTTGCGCAGAGCGACGTCCGCGGTTTCATTCCAGTAAGGCGTGAATGTGTAGGCGCGCGGTTTCAGATTATCTAACTCATCGATCCATACACTGTTCAGCGGGTCGTCAGCAACTTCTGGCATTTCAGCAACGGATGTCACGGCGGGCAGCGCCCAATCTTTCCAGGTTTCGGCTGCTTCCGGTCCGGCATAATAGCTCAGGAATTTGCAGGCTTCTTCCAGGTTGTCGGTGGTGGAAGAAATCCCAAAACCGCCCCAGAAGAGGATGTTCGCTTCCTGAGTATCGGAAGGCATGCCAACCACACCGAGCTCAATGTTCGGGTTTTCGAGCATACCTGCCTGCGGCCAGCGGCCAAAAATGCGCATTGCAGCCTGGCCGTTATCAAATTCACTGTTTCCGCCGCCAAACGCGCTGAAATCTGCGGGAGGAGCGGCAACGGCGTATTTACCATACAGATCGGTATAGAACTGCACTGCGCGGATGGTTTCTTCCGAATCCATATATCCGATATAGCTGGTACCGTCTTCACTGATCAAGCTGCCGCCTGCAGCCGCGACCCAGTATTCAAAACCGGTTGTCCAGTTCGCGGGAAGCTGCAAACCCCAGATGTCGGTTTGGCCGTCATCGTCGCTGTCCTGTGTGAGTGCCTGGGCGGTTTCTAAGAGGTCATCCCAGGTCCATCCGTCCTGTGGGTAATCCACGCCGGCTTCATCGAACAGAACCTCGTTGTAGTACACAGCCATCGTGGAATAATCCTTAGGCAGGAAATACAATTCACCATCGACGGTTCCGGGTTCAAGCAGACCGGGGAGGTACACGGATGGTTCAAAGCCGATATCATCCAGGCATGCGCCAATCGGGACGAAAGCACCTTTTTCAACAAAGGATGGGACGGCATCGTCGCCGATGTTCATCACGTCAGGCGCGCGGTCTGCGGCGATCTGGGTCAGAATGCGTGTGTAATAATCACGCCCGGCGATCGCTTCCAGCTGTACGAGCACGTTTTCGTTCTGGTCTTCATAATCAGCGATAATGCTCTGATGCGGGTCCAATCCTTCACCGCTGTCGCCGGTGCCGGCGCGTAACACGACCACACCAGATTCTGGGTTATCTTCCGCAGCCGCAGGGGCACAGGCGCTGATGGCAATGCCCACAACGAGAGCGATGCCGAATAATTGATAAATGCGTTTATTCATTTCTTGCTCCTTCTAAATAATCGAGTATTTTTTGTATAAAAAAAGTATAGCGTATGTCTGAGTATAACGATTTAATAATAAATGTGGTTTTAGAAATCTCTTACAGTCCTATGGAATCTCAATGAGATTAGAAATTAGAAAAGATACTTGTGATGATGTTGCGAAGTTATACCTTGCCCGGTATGATTAAGAAAAAAGTAGAAAAGAAGGAGCAGGTCATGGAATTTGAAGATAAGACAGTTCTCATAACCGGTGGATCGAGTGGGATTGGCTTAGCTGCAGCACATAAATTTGCGCAGCGGGGCGCCCGCGTAGCTATACTCGCGCGTGGAGGGGAGCGCCTGCGTGATGCTGCCCAATCAATTGCGGAACATACTGTACCAGAAAATGTGTTGTCCATCACCTGTGATGTGGCGGATGAGGATCAGGTTATTGATGCGTTTTCAACAACGATAAAAGAATTCGGCAGACTGGATATCCTTGTCAATAGTGCCGGCAGCGGACGTTCCGCCCCGATCGAAAATACTTCTCTGGAATTATGGAACGAGATGATCGCGGTGCATGCTACGGGTTATTTCCTCGCCGCCAGAGAAGCTGTACGCATCTTCAAGCGCCAGGATGGGGGTGGTGTGATGGTCTTTGTGGTCTCCGATAATGCGGTGCGCCCCAGCCGAAATTTCATTGCCTATAATGTCGGCAAAGCGGGCGAGTTGCACATGGCGCGCAGTATTGCGGATGAATGCGGTAAGGACGGCATCCGCGTGAATAGCATTCTTCCTGGCGCCGTCTTTGGCGGTAGTGATTTTTGGACGCCGGAACTGCGTGCCGAGCGCGCGGGTATTTATGGATTTGATCCGGATCAATTGGCAGAAGAATATAAAAAGAATGCGGCACTGAATGTGGTCATTGATCCGGAAGAGGTGGCAGACGTGATCCTTTTTCTGGCATCGGATAAGGCATCTAAGATCACCGGAGCGGCTATCAGCATTGACGGAGGAGGTAAGGGCGGATACGTGCGATAGCGATAAAATAATTAAAACAGCCCTGATTCGTCAAGGGCTGTTTGGTAAATGTAGTTAAAGTCCCTATGGGGTGTACATTTGTAATAAACCCATATCAGATACCACAGCCAGTCGTGAACCATCCGGCGAGAACTCCAGATCGGCTACCGGCTCCGATGTATCGTATTGCGCGATTTTCTCACCAAACGGCGATGTAAATATTACAATGCCTGCTTCCGTTCCCGCCGCGATCAGCTGGCTATCGGGCGAGAATGATATGGCGGTGTAATAAGTCGGCAGTGCTTTCCGCGCCATTATGTTCCCATCATTGGCATTCCATAAGGTCAGCAGCGGCTGGAATTCTCCATCTACCATGCCTGCAGCTGTTGTCGCGACCACATTACCGTCAGGTGAGACACGCTGGTGGCTGACAAAGTCCTCATGCGAAAGGATTGGTCCCATTGTTCCGGTGGCGATATCCATCGGCTGCACAGTCCCGCGTGAGAACCACAGCAGTGTTTTTCCATCCGGGCTGTATGTGGCGCTGTACACAGGCGCAGCTGTGCTGAATCCGCTGGCGCTGCCGGTTTCTTCACCGCTGCTGGTATCAAAGAATACCACTTTGATGTCCATTACCGATGGTACGGCCAGCGTTTTTCCATCGGGGCTGAAAAATGCGGTTGAATAGGGAAATTCTGTTGTGATCACAACCTTGTCCTCTTCACTTTCCATGTCATACAGGCGGATGTCATCCGTTTCAACAGCATAGGCGACTGTTTTACCATCCGGTGATATATCGTAGATGGCGGAATACATCCCCGGTACAAACCGTCCGATCTCAGCCGCGTTTTCAGCGTCATGCAGAAGTACAGTGTAGAGATCTTCCGCCCAAAACGCGTCGCCATCAGCCGTCCAATTGATGTTGACCGCGCCAGGGCTGATTGCTTCAGACAGCACCACCCGCAGGGTATCCGCGTTGTCTTCGCTGATGATTGGAGGTGCTGGCGGATCGGTTGGTTGTGGTGTTTCGGTATCAGCTTCCGGTGTGGGCACCGGCTGGCAGGCTGCTGCCAGACTTAATATCAATATAAGAGCCACAAATTTCAAATTATTTTTCATAAGGATACCTCTCTAATATTGTACAACTTATACAATCCCCAGGCGCTCACGCAGCCAATCCTCGAGACTGGTCTGCAAAGAGTTCAGCAGGCTGGCTTGCTGTTCGGCTACCCAGCCACCCAGCTTTGCGGCTGCCTTTGCTTTTTTTGCCTGCAGCCAGTGATTGAATTTTGTCTGCATGCCGGCGCTGGCCTGTGCGGCGCTTTCTTCAACCCTCTGGGTGATGGTCTGTTTGATATCCGCAGGGTGTCCGCTGATCAATACCGGCCGTTCACTGACCATCAATGCGGTGCTGCCGTCGTTTTTGATGGGGAGATGGATGCCATGCTTACTTTTTAGCGAATCACTGTCTGCGGAGAAAGCACGCATATCGTAGTTTTCTAACCCATTGATATGCATCGCCTGGGCGTCATCTCCGACCTGTGTGTACCATGCCACCATGTTCAGCTTTCCGCTGCCACGAAATCGCAGTATGAACGCCTCTCGGCTTTCCAGCAGCCCTGAATCATCAAAGCGGCCGCCCAGAGAGCTTGATAAATTTGCATAAGTTTGCAGCGCTAACAGGCCGGGTGTGTTGTTGAGCGGGTCGAAGGTCCAGAAGATTCGGTCTGCCCTGCCATACGCGCGCAGCAGAGCGCTTGCCCGTGTAAGCAGATCAGAGGAAATCACTTCCGGGATCGTGCTGCGGATGGATGCGTGTTCCGCTAACAGAGTCGTATCAAATTGCAGGCCCTGCACCCATAGTGTTTTTTCTCCAAGCTTTTCGATCTGTTCTGAAACTACAGCAATACTATCAGCCAGAGCGATACCGCTTGGATGTGATGGAAGATTGGCACAGATATCGATAATCGCGCTTTCGGGCGCCTGATCCAGGACGTGTATGCGAATATTAACAATATCAACCGCGTACCACGCGCCCTGTTCATTCAACATGCGTAAATATTGATTGGGGTGGAGGGAGCAGTCCGCCGAGAAAACCAGATCGCCAGCAAGGATCGAGGATCTGGCATCCTGGTCTTTTATGGCATGGTATGTGGTTTGCAGGATTTCACTATAAAGGATCGGGTCCGGTTCCGCCTGCGGTTCTTTTTCGCCGGGGAAGAGCATCTCTCCCCAGCTGTTGGGATCGTTCAGAACGGTACCGATCTGCCAGTAATCTACATCCTCTCCAAATTGTTCTGCGGCTGCGTGGGCGAATCGTGCAAAACTTTCCAATAGTTGATCGCGGTACACAGGCTGCTGGGGGTATAGATGGCTTAGATAGACAGGCCCACCGCTTAGTACAGCCACTGGTTCGATACCGCGGCGCTGTAAGCGTCTGAAAACCTGTTCCAGGTCGATGCTACCGTACGCGCTTTCAAAACGCCAGGAGAACGCACCTGGTGATTTTTCAACCATTTCCCACGGGATTTCTACCCGCAGCATGCTGGTATTGGCTGCTTCCAGCGTATCCATCACGTCCGGGTTATGCGTGTTAGCAGCGGTCCAGCCGCTGCTGTCATCCATGCCCAATGGACGCGCACCAGCAAGAACACGGGCATCATTCTGGAACCACAGCAACAAACCGGCGGCTGCCGAGATGATCACCCCGATCTTGATGAAAAATTTTCGCATATTTACTCCACGATTAAATGAACATATCCATGTGTTACATATCATGTTGCACAACCTGTGCCAGTTATAAACTGAGTATTTGCTTCTAATTATTTTGCTTACATGTATACTAAAAGGAGGAGCTATCCATGGCGAAAAAAACAAAAGCGGAGAATAATCGCGCGCTGCCACAGTTTGCGGTACTGCAATTATCGGGCTGCGCGGGGTGCGAAGTATCCCTGTTAAACGCCAGTGCCTGGGTGAAAGAATTTGAGCTGGTTTTCATGCCCCTGGTGGTAAGCGCTTATGAAGTGCCCTGTGTGGATGTGCTACTCATTTCCGGGGGAGTGCGTTCTGATGAGGATCTTTATAATCTTAAGCGCGCTGTGCGCTGCGCGGATAAAGTTGTCGCTGTGGGCACCTGTGCCATTTCCGGTGGCGTGGCCAACTTGGGGAATCGGGATGAGGTACGCGAGCTGTTTTTATCGCAAAACGAACGCCGTGATCTGCCCCGTATGCTCCCAAAGAGCCAACCCGTCGATGCTTTTGTGAATATCGACCTATATCTTCCCGGCTGCCCGCCGACACCAGAGTTGTTCATGGCGGCTTTGTTCAATGACCCGGATTTCAAACCCTCAAAAACAGTATGCCAGGAGTGCGGCCGCAAGAAACTGCGCGATATGCGGCCAAAACATTTGACTGGATTCCAAAGAGGTGAAGTGGACCCGGATATCTGCCTGATCAACCAGGGATATCTGTGTGTCGGATCTTCCACGCGCGGCGGCTGCCGTGCGTTGTGCACCATTCCCGGCCATCCCTGTGTGGGATGCCGCGGACCATCTGATCTGCTGATCGAAAAAGATTCAAACGCCTGGCTGGAGAGCATCCAGCGTGTCTTTGCGGCGCTGACGGATATTCCGCCGCAGGAGATTCGCGAAGGTTTGCTGTCCCCGCAGCTGGCGCTGTTCCTGTTCCAATTTTCCGATTATGCCGGTACCGGGCGGCCGCCGCGTCCGAAGGAGAAGGTGCTCTAATGACAACGCTGACTTTTCCCCTCTCACGCATTGAAGGCCATGCCCGTGTCGAGATTGAAGTACGAAATGGCGAAGTACTTTCTACCCGCTTTCAGGCCATGGAAAAGCGGGGTTTTACGCTGATGGTCAAAGGCGTGCCCGCGGAGCAGATGCCAGTCATCGTTCCGCGCATCTGCGGTGTGTGTTCCACTGCCCACCATGTTGCCTCGGTCAAAGCGCTGGAAGATGCCTATGATGTAACCCCGCCTCCCCTCTCCAGTACCATTCGGGAATTGCTTTTGCTGGGCCAATTAATCCAGAATCAAGCCACATCCCTGTTTGTGTTTACCATGCCTGACCGATTGGGCGTGGAAAGTATCTTCCATATCACAACACAGGAAGCGGAAAAAAAAGTACAATTTAATATTGCCAGGCGGGCGCTGATGATACGCCAATTAGGCACTGATTTGATCACTCTGGCGGGTGGACAATTTATCCACCCCGTAAAAGCCGTAGTGGGTGGCGTGAGCAGCGGTGTTGATCCTGAAAAAGCCGCCACTTTCCAGCAGCGCATTCACGAAGCGCTGCCAACCGCCTGTGAACTGGTTGAAACCTATTGGGATATCTCCCTGCGCATGAAAGACCGCATCGGTACCTGGGGTGATGACCAACCCGCCTATTACATTACTTCCACCAATGCCGTAAAACCCAATTATGATGCCTCCATGATCCGTGTTCTGGCACCAGATGGTAAGGATGCCGGCACTTTCACACCTGCCCACTTCTATGACGCGACGGAGTTTGAGGAAACCGATTATTCTTATGCCGGGCGTACATCTTTCAACCATGGCGTCATGCGCGCCAATTCACTGGCGAGGGCGAATATGACCCACTCCCTGGACACACCGCTGGCAGATGGGTTTCTAACACGCCTGCGGAAAGAATTTGGCACCCCCGCCCATCCCATTCTCTTATTTGACCTGTGCCGTGGTATCGAGCTGGTTTATGCGCTTGAACGCGCGGCGGAATTGCTGGACCAGCCGTTGAATGACGCGGACACCGATGTGCCCTATCTGCCGAAGGACGGCGAAGGTTGGGGCCTGGTGGAAGCGCCGCGCGGCCCGCTCATCCATCATTATGTGATTGAGGGCGGCAAGATCAAAGTGGGTGAGTTCATCATCCCCACGGTGCATAACATGCTGGCAATCGAGCGTGCTCTGAGGGTGGCGGCGGAGCGCTACATAACCGAAGACAGCGTCAATATGGAACTGGAAAAAGCGGTCGGGCGCGTGGTGCGTGCCTTCGACCCCTGCATCGCCTGTGCGACGCATTAAAAAAACCTCCCTGAGGGGAGGTTTGATTAAATTTTTCGGAGTTTATTCACCGATGATCTTGACCAGGACCTCTTTCCTGCGCCGACCGTCAAAATCATAATACATAATGTTTTCCCAGGTTCCTAGGTCTAGTTTTCCGTGTGTGATCGCGATCATCACTTCACGTCCCATGATGGTGCGCTTTAGATGAGAGTCTGCATTCTTTTCGCCAGTGTGAGATAAATGATGCTGATTTTCTGGGTCATGTGGCGCTAGTCTGTCCAGCCATTCCTCAAAATCTTTTTTTAAACCTTCATCATCGTCGTTGATGTAAATGCTTGCCGTCACATTCATGGCATTGACCAGGCAAAACCCTTCTTCTACTCCGCTTACAGAAACAAAGTCCCTGACTTTTTCAGTGATATTCTCAATTGCGTGACGTTCTGGGAATGCAAATATCAATTCTTTTCGATAACTTTTCATCAAAATCTCCTTGAATCGCCTTTATATTATTATAGATGAAGTTTATAGAGGTTTCGAAATCTTAAAATGAATAAATGTTTCAACCAGATATCATTGTTTTTCACAAATCAAATCGTTGTGATAAAACAAAAATCCTTATCAGAAATGATTTTTCTCAAGCAAGATGATCAATCTGATGATCCAGCAGCTTCGTTTTTTTTGGTTTTCCCTGGGCGTCCCAACCCATCATTTCATAATAGGTCTTTATCATGGCGTCAAAGGTATCGCGCTCAAGCTTTGCCCCGGCCAGTTTCCCGCCACAGTCCAAACCCTCCTCAAAAAAACGGTCTGGCAACGTATCATCGTCACTGCTCAACCCTTCGCGCAGATTGTACAGGCGCATCAGGTGCAGGCGGCGTTCACCTAAGCGCATGATTTCGTAGCTGATTGTCTCCTATCCTGTAACCGCGCTCAGCAGGCGCGCTATCATCTCCAGGTTCAGTACGCGTGTCGGCGCGACGGCAAAGATGCACATGTCCAGCGCATCCGCTGCTGACCACAATATCGATAGTGCTTTGAAATTCCGCACCTTATCCACACCCTAGTATTCCATCGGGATACGTTCCAGGATGCCGAATGCGCGAGAGCCATCCAGTGTGTGCGGCCAGCCAGCAGTCGTATCGTAATCCCAGTCATGTTCGCAGATATCGTAGCGTGGCCCAATCGGCGCGGTGGCGTATCCCAACGCCAGGTTGGTCTGGCTGCGCGGTTCAAAAGGTACCATCTCAAGCCCCTTGACATGCATCGCAAAGAACGGCAAGTTTTCGCCAATTGATTATGCTGCACCGCGGCAGCCTTCCGCCAGCAAGTCACCATCACCCCGGCGGTAAGCGATATCTTTTATCATGGCCAGCAGGGCGCCATTGGAGCCAAAACACAGCGGTCCTGCATTGGTTTGCATGGTGGTAATCTCGTTTGCATCCCATTTCATTGCCATAGACAATGTGAACCCCAGGGAAGTTGGATCTAATCCATAATCAAGACATAATTTATTTGCAGCGATGATGGTTTCCAAATGACTGATACCGCAGTTTGGACCCAGTGTTCCGCTGGCCTCCTGATGCATCCCGCCGGTTAATCTCTCCTCTTTTGCGGGTTTATTGATTGTGAATGTTTTGATGCATTGGTTTGGGCACCCTGGACAGGGCAGGTGGCCGCGATAATACTGCATGTAAGCATCTGGTGTGTATTGCTTGGATGCTTCGAAAACACTTGCGCTATAGTTGCGTGTACATAATGCGGTGTCGATCCCGTGTGTATGCACCCAGCATGCGAAACCAGGCGGTTTAAGCTGCCAGTTAGTGAGCGGATTGGCAATCATTTTTACACTAATGAGTTATGTCTTATTCGCCGATTATTTTTACCAGTACGTGTTTTTTTCGTCTTCCGTCGAATTCAAAATAGAAGATCTGCTCCCAGGTACCGAAATCTAACTGACCGCCAGTCACTGCCACCACTACCTCCCGCCCCATAATGGTGCGCTTCAGGTGCGCATCGGCGTTATCTTCCATTGTGAGATTGTGCAAGTATTTATCGGTCGGCGCGTGCGGCGCCAGCCATTCCAGCCAGGTTTCAAAATCCTGATGCAGCCCGCTTTCATCATCATTGATGAACACGCTGGCGGTGATGTTCATGGCATTAACCAGGCAAAGCCCTTCCTGGATGCCGCTTTCTCGCAGGCAGTTGTTCACCTGCGGTGTGATGTTCACTAGGCCGCGCCTGGCGGAGATATTGAACCATAATTCGTTACGGTAGCTTTTCATTGCGCCTCCTTCGTCATTACTGCTGATAGATGGTCAAACGGTGTTTTTGTTACTGCTCTTATTTATTGTATATATTCTATAAGATTTGTTGAATTGAATTTATTTTTCATTTTTATTATGCTATAGTATTTAATATACAAAACATCTGGAGGATATATGGTCAGCGTGAATAAGAACAAATTACCGAAGAAAAAGAAAAGCACAAAAAAACCAAAAGCGGAAGTTAAGAAAAGTGAATCCAAGACCGCAAATAGTACAGAAGCTAGAACAAGAAAGAAAGCAGATCCAGCCAAGATAAAAGCTTTCAAAGAAAAGAGAGCTGCTGCTTCAGAAAAGCGCGAATTGAAATTAATGCATGACAAGACACATCAGGACCTGATCAATGCGGCCTACAAAGCTGCGGAAGAGCTCAAGATTGCGCCTTGGGTGTTACTGCGCGCTGCGGAATGGGGCCACTTCACTGAAGATCGCGGCAAATTATACGACGGCCCGATGATTGATGATCTTGAAGGCCTCGATGACGATCAGAAAAAAGCACTCAAAAAGGCAGTCGGTCTTTAATATAATATTTCTAGAAGAAAACAGAGCAGGTATTCCCTGCTCTTTTTGCTTTAAACCACTTTATATGATATCGCCAACGCAGTGAAAAATCTCGGCTAAAATCATGAACTGCTGGAATAGAAAACCAGGATTTTCATGTCGCAAAAAGCAATCCGCATATGGACAATTCAAAAAAATTTACGACATTTTTTGCGCCTATCATATAATGACGACTTATTGATTTTATATTCTGATGAATCAGTTAAAAACTTGTTATTTTGTGCTGACCAGGGATGTGGAAAGAAGAGTTCTGGAGTATCAATCAGGTTAAACGTCAGGGTTGATGCGCAATTAGCAAATAACTAAACCGATCTATTATCAAGCGGGAAATGATGTCAATCAAGCAATATTCTGAGAGAAAAAAATTTAAGAAATGGTGACGAGAAAAGAATATCCTGTTGATTGAATCGCTCGACCCGGAATGGAAAAATCACCGCCAGAATTGGAGCCCATTTGCGCCTGGCCTATAATTAAATCATGGCAGAGAAAGACCTGTTCACACCAAAAATGCCCGACGTCGATGTGCGCCCCAATCTGGACGCTATCTTCGGCCGCGCTCGCGCAGCCGCTGGTGAACTGGAACTAGACCAGATCGGCAGGGCCCATCATCAGATTGTTATCATTACTCCCGGCCGTTTGCTGATCAGCAAGACCTGTCCGCTGCTGGAAAACATCCCTGTTGAATTGACCGCTATCTTAAGTGAACTGGTACCACCTGAGCCCACAGTGGATATCGCGGTCATTGCATACACCTACCTGGAAGCGCTGCAAGCGGATATGCGCCGCGCGATCCCTTTTATCGATTTCTTGTTAGGATTTGGCGCGGTTGGACATCGTGTGTGGGTTTTTGAAGGGCACAACACCGCCATTACCGCAGGGTGCAGCCAGGCAGACTTGTTGCTTGTGGATGAGAAAATGGCGCAAATTTTGGATGGTCAAAATAAGGACTGGCGCACGCAGGCACAGGCCGTCATGCGTGGTGAAACGATCAAATTAGTTGCGCATCCCTAATTTTTACATTGAATAAAAGCCCCTATCAAAACGATAGGGGCTTGTGTTTTTGACGACTTATTGATTGATGTTATTAAACAGGTTATAGGTTACGAAACCGTCATTGATGCTGTATAGTTTGATGGCGATCTTTTCCGCAAAGCGAATCTCCTCGGGGATATCAAAGGTGGCGATCAGGATATGCCCTTCACCGGTTTCAATCCCTGCCACTTCATACCAGGTTAGGATGGATGAATTGCCTTCCTTCATCATCACGGCGTAGCGTGTAGCTGGGGGCAGATGTCGGGTGCGGATAGTGACGCTCTGGCCTTTCACTACACCGGTAATATCGAAGGTCGGGAATCCGGACGGCAGGTTCGTAGGCGTTGTGCCGGTATAAGAACCGCTGTTGTCAGCGGCTGAGTCGTTATAGAACCAGTTATAGCTGTAGTATTTGCTTTCCGTCACGCTTTCAAAACGGATTGCAATGACATCTTCGTCAGCTAATTCTTCCGGTATCAAGAATTTGGCTTTAAACGATCCGCCTTCACCGGTGGTTAATTTGGAGACCAGATAACCATTCATCCCCTGGGTGTCATTAAAGCCCATATAGACATGGAATGTATTGTTGGCTGGGAAATTGTTTGTGCTGATCGTAACCGATTCGCCTTCAATCACCGTCAGGATCGCGGTGGTTGGGATAGCCGCAAAAACCGGGGTGACAGATAACGCCATCACGATCAGTGTAATTATCAATGCTATTCTTTTTTTCATAACTTCCTCCTTGCTATGATCTTAATTTGATCGATAATATCCAATTTGGCTGTGTTTGGTTCTTTATAT